>Ga0207646_10001266_pt1 | contig 31653 bp, 26 predicted proteins | sample KBSK5502metaG_FD_184343 | JGI IMG/M metagenome (GOLD analysis project Ga0207646, IMG submission 184343) | Corn, switchgrass and miscanthus rhizosphere microbial communities from Kellogg Biological Station, Michigan, USA - KBS K5-50-2 metaG... | ecosystem: Host-associated > Plants > Roots >... | reverse complement strand
GGCGGTGTACACCGTGCTGGGAGCGGTCCTCAGCGCCGTTATCGAGGCACGCCTGACCACGACGGATTTCGGCAGCGCGCTGCAGGTTCATCGCGTCGCCATCCCGCTGGAGGTGGCCGGCGTGCTGCTGGCGCTGGCCTGGCGGACCGCCTGGCTGCAGCCGGCTGCCCTGAAGGTAGCCGATGGTGCCCTGGTTACGGTCGCGGGCCTGTTCGCCGGGTACCTACTCGGCGGCCGATCGAGCCGAGTGTTTGCCCCGGGCGTGCCCATCCCGGTCCGCCCGCTGGTGGCCGCCGGAGCCGTACTGCTGCTCAGCGAGCTGACGCCGGCACCGCTCTCCTGGCTGCTCCCCCTCGGCTTGGCCGTCGTCGCCGGCATCTGGGCGGTCTGGCGACGGATCTATCCGGTCGCCTGCGGGGCCGTCGGCGCGTACTGCAATGAGATCGTTCGGGCCGCCAATGCCGGTCGCATGCCGGTGGAAGGCCATGGGGTGCTGGCGGAGCTCGGCAGCCGCGTGGACACATACGTCCCGGCCGGCCCGCACACGAACTTCGCCTGGTTGGATGACCGGTTCCAGCTTCCCGCGCCGTTTCCCGGCATCGTCAGCGCGGGAGACATTCTGATCGCGATTGGGATGGCGTGGCTGGTGGCGACGCTGATGTTGCGGCGTCAGCTCGCCGTCGCCGATGCTGCCATAGAGGGGTCCGGCGTCAGCGGGGTCGGTGGCACGGCTGGGGACGCCGCCGACGCCGCCGCCGCGTAACCTCGGGTCTGGTAGGCCGCAAGGCCCTTGCGTGAACCGGCCGCGCGTGGTTGCGTGGTTCGCACATGTGGATCTGGCTGCTGCTTCTCGCGCTCCTCGCTCCCGTTGCGAGCGAATCACGCCTTCCACTCACCGGCTCACAAGCCCAGCAGGTCGAGCTCTACGAGCTGGCCTGGCCGGCGCCGGCACCACCCCTCATCAGGGCTCGATCGGCCATGGTCCTGGATCTCGACAGCGGCGGGGTCCTGTACCAGCTGGACGCGCACGGCCGCCACGCCCCCGCCAGCCTGACCAAGGTCGCCACCGCGTTGGTGGCGCTCGACTATGTGCGGCTCGACCAGATGGTCACGGTTCCCGTCTCGATCAACCAGCTTCCCTGGGACTCGACGCGGATGGGGCTGCGCGCCGGGGAGCAGTTGACCGTGCGCGAGCTGCTCTACGGTCTCTTCCTGAACTCCGGCAACGATGCCGCCATCACACTGGCGGAAGCGGCCATGCCACGAGCGACCTTCGTCGCGCTGATGAACGCCAAGGCCGCGCAGCTCGGCATGGTCGACACCCACTTCGTCAATCCCATCGGGCTCGACGACCCCGGCCACTACACCTCGGCGGCCGATCTGGCGAAGGCGGCGACCGAGCTGACCGTACGGTATCCAGAGGTGGCCGCGATGGCGGCAATCGCAAGACTGACGCTGCCGGCCACTGCCACGCACCACGCCTACAGCCTCTACAACCTGAATGAGCTGATCCGGACCTACCCCGGCGCCACCGGTCTGAAGACCGGCTGGACGGGACAGGCCGGCGGTTGCCTGATCGCCACGGCTACCCGAGATGGTCGCCATCTCCTGGTGGTGGTGATGGGGTCGCCGTCCGTCTTTCACGAGGCTGCGACGTTACTCGACTACGGCTTCGCAATTCCGCCCGCCTAAGAACCTCACCGCGAACAGTGCCGGCGTCACCGACGACCTCACCGCCCGCTTTTCCCCGCCGGAGCGGGCTTAGACATCACCGCCCGCTTTTCCACGCCGGAGCGGGCTTATTAGATTCGAAGCGTTTCAAGGGGCGGAGCCGATGGTAAGCTGACCTGCGCACGCCCCGGCACGGTGCCGCGGGCGCATTTTTGCATGGTTGGAATTCGATGACGGAGACCCTGCTCGAATTGGTCGACCGCCTCCCGGCCCGCGGCCGTGTCGAGGCGTGGTGGAACGCGCCCATCGCCAGCCTCGACGCCCATGGGCTTCCCTCGAGCGCGCTTCCGGTGTTTGCCGTATGGCTGGCGATGCGCGCCCGGCGGCCAGTACTCGCGCTCGTGCCCGACCCGGAAGGGTCCTTCCGGGAGGCGGGGGCCTGGTTCCGCGAGGATGTGCGTACCGCGGTATTCCCCGCGGTCGAGACCCTACCATTTGATCGCCTCGCGCCGGATGAGGAAACCGTCCGGCGGCGGCTGGAGGCGATCGACGCGCTCGGTGTCGGCGAGCCGGTGGTCTGCTTCAGCTCCTGGGCGGCGATGACCCGGCCGACGCTGGCACCCGATGCGTTGCGACGCTGGAGCTTCACGCTGAGGCCGGGGGAAACTTACTCGCTCGATGACCTGATGCGCCGGCTGACGACCCTCGGATACCGGCGCGAGCCGCTGGTCCAGGGACGTGGCGAATTCAGCCTGCGTGGCGGTATCCTCGATTGCTTCCCACCCGACCGGCGGTGCCCGATCCGCGCTGAGCTGTTCGGCGACGAGCTGGAGTCCCTGCGTGAGTTCGACGTGGAATCGCAGGGGTCGGTCGGCAGCATCGCGAGCGCGCGCATTCTTCCCGCGGCGGAAGTCATCCTGACGCCCGAGGCCGTGGCCGCCGCCGAGCGGCCGCTCCACGAGCTCGACTTCAGTCGCGCCCTTCCGGAGGTGGCGGACCAGTGGCTCGGCGACCTCGAGCGGGTGCGATCGGGCGCCTACTTCGACGGCATCGAAGGTTTCCAGGCCTACCTCGATCCGTCGCAGCCGACCCTCTTGCGCCACCTGCCGTCCGACGCCGTGATCCTGTCGATCGATGGGCGGCGATCCCTGGCCCAGGCGGAGCAGCGCGAGCAGGAGCTGCAGGAGCTGGTCGAGGTCGAGGTCGACCGCGGCGAGCTGCCACAGGGGCTGCGCTCCGGACTGGTGGCGATCAGCAGCTTACGGCAGGCCGTCATTGGGTGGCGGAGGCTCGAGGTGGCGAGAGGCGCCGAGCTGGGCTCGGTCGACATCGGCTTCGAGCCGGTGGACGCCTACGCCGGCCGGATCGACGCCTTTTCCGAGCGGGTGCGCCAGGACGCACGCGCCAAATCACGCGTGCTGATCGCGACCCAGCAGGAACGACGGCTTCGCGAGCTGCTCGAAGATCGGGACGTCTACCCGGCGGGCGGCGTCTTTCTCTGGTCGCAGACGCCGTTGGCCCCGGGCCTGGTCGTCCTCGGAAACCAACCCGTGGCCCAAGGCTTCCGCATCCCATCGCAACAGTTGGAGGTCTATGGGGACACCGACCTCTTCGGTGGCTTGCGCCAGCGGGTCCGCCGTGGCGTGGTGCGCGCCCGCTCTGCCACCTGGGAGCTGGAGTTCGAGCCCGGCGACCTGGTCGTCCATGTCGACCACGGGATCGGGCGCTTTACCGGCATGCGACTGATGGGCGATGACGGACAGGAGCGCGAGTACATGCAGCTCGAGTACGCCGAGGGCGACAAGCTGTTCGTGCCGGTCGAGCACCTCGAGCGGGTCCAGAAGTATGTCGGCGGCGGCGATGCGTCGCCCAGGTTGCAGCGCCTGGGTTCGGGCGAGTGGGACCGGGCGAAGCGCAAAGTGCGCGAGTCCGTGGAAGAAGTCGCGCGTGACCTGCTCGATCTGTATTCGAAGCGACAGCTGGTCGAGGGCCACGCTTTTTCGGAAGACGGACCCTGGCAGCAGGAGCTCGAACAGTCCTTCACCTACGACGAGACGCCCGACCAGATCCGCGTGATGCAGGAGATCAAGGCCGACATGGAGGACTCCCGGCCGATGGACCGGCTGCTCTGCGGTGACGTCGGCTTCGGCAAGACGGAGCTGGCAGTGCGCGCCGCCTTCAAAGCCGTGATGGACGGCAGGCAGGTGGCGATCCTCGTGCCGACCACGGTGCTCGCCCAGCAGCATTTCCTGACCTTTCTCGAGCGCTTTCAGCCCTTCCCGGTCACGGTGGATATGCTCTCCCGGTTCCGCTCGGATGCCGAGGCGGCCGAGATCCTGCGCCGGTTGCAGACCGGCGAGGTCGACGTGGTGATCGGCACCCACCGCCTGCTCCAAAAAGATGTGCACTTCAGGGACCTCGGCCTCGTGATTCTGGACGAGGAGCAACGCTTCGGCGTGATGCAGAAGGAGAAGCTCAAGCAGCTACGCGCCTCGGTTGACGTGCTCTCGCTCTCGGCGACGCCGATTCCGCGCACGCTGCACATGGCGCTTGCCGGCATCCGCGATCTCTCCGTCATCCAGACGCCGCCGGAGGAGCGTCTGCCGATCAAAACCTTCGTGACCGCGGACGACGACGACCTGATCAAGGAAGTCATCCAGCGCGAGCTGCAACGGGGCGGGCAAGTCTTCTACGTCTACAACCGGGTACAGACGATCAAGAAGGCCGAGGAGCGAGTGAAGCGACTCGTGCCGCAGGCGCGGGTGGTCGTCGGCCATGGGCAGATGCCGGAGACGACGCTCGCCGACGTGATGGTGAGGTTCGTCAAGGGCGAGGCGGATGTGCTCGTCTGCTCGACCATCATCGAGTCCGGCCTCGACATCCCCAACGCGAACACGATCGTCGTCGTCGACGCTCACCGGATGGGTCTCGCCCAGCTTTACCAGCTGCGTGGACGGGTGGGTCGCGCCGGGCAGCGCGCCTACGCCTACTTTCTCTACAACCCGTTGAAGTCGCATTCGGAGAATGCCGACAAGCGACTCGATGTCATCGCTGAGCTGCACGACCTGGGCTCCGGGTTCAAGCTGGCGCTCAAGGACCTCGAAATTCGGGGCGCCGGGAACTTGCTCGGGGTCGAGCAGCATGGCGCGATCGCGGCGGTCGGGCTGGAGCTCTACAACTCGATGCTCCGCGATGCGGTCGAGTCGCAGAAAACCGGGACACCGATCGAGATGCCCGCGGGGCTCACCCTCGATCTGCCGCTGGAACACTTCTTGCCGCGCGAGTACGTGCCCGATGAGAAGCTCCGTTTGCAGGTCTACCACGATCTCGCCGCGGTTGAGGACGAGGAGCGACTCGCGGCGGCCGAGCGCAACCTGGTGGACCGCTTCGGCAAGCTCCCGTCGCCGGTGCGCAACCTTCTGTATGCGTTACGCGTCAAGCTGCTGGCCCGTGCCGCCGGGGTGACCGCCGTCGAGAGCGACGGCGATTGGCTCGTGATGCGGCTGCCGGGTGGCTGGAACGGGGACGAGCGCCGACTCGAGTCGCAGTTCCGGTCGATCCTTTATGTGCGGTTCGGCAAGGTCCGGATCTCCCTCACGCAGGCCGGCGCGCAATGGAAGGAGCGCCTGATCGACGTGCTGGGCGAGATCGAACGACTCGGACGAGTCGCGCTCGCTGTCTAGCCGGCCCGTCGGCCGACGCGAGTGGCGGTCGGGGCCTCGCCCCACGCGAGCGGCGCGGAGTGGCATGCGAGCGTTTGACGGGGCCTCGCCCCACGTGAGCGGCGCGGAGTGCCATGCGAGCGTTTGACGGGGCCTCGCCCCACGCGAGCGGCGCGGAGTGCCATGCGAGCGTTTGACGGGGCCTCGCCCCACGCGAGCGGCGCGGAGTGCCATGCGAGCGTTTGAGAGGTTAGTGCCATACGAGCGTTCGAGGCGTTCCCCCTTAGCATGAGTGCCGTGGAAGCGCGGCGCGTCTTCACCACCGGTCGAAAGTGGGAGCGGATCGTCGGTTATGCGCGCGCGGTCAGGGTGGGTCCCCTGATCGAGATCTGTGGCTGCGCACCGACTGCCGATGACGGTTCGACGGTGGGCGAGGGGAATGTCTACGAGCAGACCCGGCAATGCCTGCGGGTCATCGGCGAGGCGCTCGCCGGGGTGGGCGCCGGCTTCGATGACGTCACGCGCACCCGCATCTTTACGACCGTCCCGCGCCGCTGGCGCGAGATCGGCCGGGCGCACGGCGAGGTCTTCGGCGCCATCAAGCCGGTCACCTCTTTGGTCGGGGTCAAGGGCTTGCTCGATCCCAAATGGCTGGTGGAGGTCGAGGCCAGCGCCTATCGTGTCGACGGGTAGGCGAGCGCGGCGGACCGCGCTCTGGGGGATCATCGCGGCCGTCTTCCTGGTCGGGACCGGCGTCGGCTCGGTACTGCCGATCCTGCCCCTCTTTCTGCGGGAGCGTGGCAGCTCCTACGCGATGGTCGGCATCGTGGTGGGCGCCAACCTAGTCGCCCAGTTCATCGGCCAGTACCCGGCGGGCCGGCTGTCGGACCGGCTCGGGCGAGCGCCGCTGATGATCGGCGGGCTGCTGGTCGCAGGGGCGGCGATCGCTGCCTTCGCCCTGCCGCTGTCGCTCGGCTGGCTGATTGGCCTGCGGTTCATTCAGGGCCTGGGTGCGGCGGCCTTTCGCCCGGGGTCACGCGCCGTCGTCGCCGACCTGGTCCCCGAAGCCGAGCGCGGCATCGCCTACGGCTGGCTCTCGGGGGCGGACATGGGCGGGCTGATCTTCGGGCCGGCGCTGGGCGGGTTGCTGGCTGCGTTCGGGCGGGTCACGGTTTTCGAGGCCACCGGGCTCGCCATGCTGCTCGCGGCGGTGGTGGTGGCCTTTGCGCTCGATCCGCGCCGGTTGTCGCTTACGGCCGAGCGGACGACCACCCCCGCACCGTCGGGCGACATGCTGCGTGCGGGCGCCGCCGCGGTGCGTGGGCTGGTGATGGTGTCAGTTGGGATCGGGTTCCTCTACGGCGTCTACAACGTGGTCTGGAGCCTCTTCATGAAAACGATTGGCGCCACCGACTGGGAGGTCGGCCTGTCGTTTTCCCTCTTCGCCCTGCCGCTGGTGCTCACCGCGCCACTGGCCGGCTGGGCCTCGGACCGGTTTGACCGTCGCTGGCTGGGTGTGGGATCGACCGCTTCCAGTGCCTTGATCGCGCCGATATACCCCTTGCTGCACAATGTGCCGGCCGTCATCGGCGTTGGCGTGATCGAGGCCAGCGCGGCGGCATTCGCCGAGCCGGCGATCAACGCCTTCCTGATGAGCGCGGTCTCCCAGGACCAGCGCGGACGGGCGGCCGGCACCGTCGGGACCGCGGAAACCGCGGCGAAGGCGCTCGGTGCCCTGCTGGGCGGCGGTCTGTTTGGGCTTGGCGTCTGGGTGCCGTTCGTCCTGTCGGCCGTGGTGGGCGTGGGCTTCATCCTGGCGAGCCTTCCCTGGCTGCGCGCCGCCGGGCGGGATGCCGGAATGCAACCGGTGATGATGGTGACCGGGCGTGGCTGACGATATCGAGCGGCTCGCGGCGCTGGTCGATGTCGTGCGGCGTCTACGCTCGCCTGAGGGCTGTCCGTGGGACCGCGAGCAGACCCATGCGTCATTACGCGCCACGATGCTGGAAGAGGCCTATGAAGTACTGGAGGCGATCGACGAGCAGTCGATGCCGAAGCTTCGAGAAGAGCTGGGTGACGTCCTGCTGCAGGTGTTGATGCAATCGGCGATTGCTGAAGAGACCGGGGTGTTCACCCTGGGCGAGGTGGCCGACGCCGTTCGCGAGAAACTGGTTCGGCGCCACCCGCATGTGTTCGGCTCAACCGTGGTCAGTGGCGCCGACGAAGTGCTTCGAAACTGGGAAGCGCTGAAGGCCAAGGAGTACGGACGCGATTCGGCGCTCGACGGCGTGCAACGATCGCTGCCGGCATTGCAGTGGGCCTGGTCTCTGCAGCGGCGGGCGGCCAATGTCGGCTTCGACTGGCCGGAGGTCGCTGGCGCCCTCGACAAGGTCCGGGAGGAGCTGGAGGAGTTGCGCCAGGCGACGACCGTCGAAGCGCGGGAGGCGGAGTTCGGAGACCTCCTCTTCACCATGGTCAACGTCGCCCGCAAGCTGGGCATCAACCCGGAGGACGCGCTTCGCGGAACGACGGGGCGGTTCGAGGCGCGTTTTCGCATGATGGAGCAGGCTGCGCGCGCCGATGGACGGGCCCTGAAGGATCTCCCGCTCGACGAATTGGACCGGTACTGGGAAGCCGCCAAGCGCAACAGATGACGCCAACGCGAGTCGCCGGCCTTGCCAAGCCTTCGGGGCGTCCCTATAATCGGTCCGTTTTCGGGCAGGCTTTGACCATCCAACGATCCCAGATCACGTCTTGAGCACTTCCGAGCCGAGAGCCTCCCGCGCGAAGGTTCATATCGCCGCGCCCGACCGGTTGATCTGGGTCGTCGTCGCGGCGATCGTTCTATGGGGAGTGTGGGCGTTCGGATCGGAATTGATACTGAATCTGCGGCTGAACCACGAGGTGCAGGCCTTGCGCGACGGAAACGCGCAACTGGCCACCTCCAACGACCAAACGAGAAAGGAACTCTCCGTCGGGGGTTCGCCCGCCGCCATGGAGGAGGCCGCTCGCAAAGCCGGCTTCGCCCGGCCCGGCGAGCAGGTTTATGTCATCGTTAAGGCAAATGACTCGGCATCGCCGGCGCCCGCGCGGGATTCGGCAACGCCCGGCGCCGCGCCGAGTCCGGCGGTTCGGCGACCGGTGGCGAAGCACGACGGCGGCGTGATCGGGACAATCGAGACCTGGTGGAGGAATCTATGGCATTAGGAGGGTCTGTGGGTTAGGTGGCAGTGACGCCTGGGACAGTGGTGGAAGGGACGGTCGTCGGGATTACGAATTTCGGGGCGTTCGTACAGATCGAGGGAGCGGGGACGGGGCTGGTTCATATTTCTGAGATCGCAAACGAGTACGTTCGCGATGTCAACAGCCACGTAAAGATGAACGACAAGGTCAAGGTCAAAGTCCTCAATGTGGACTCGACCAATGGGAAGATGGACCTTTCGTTGAAGCAGGCAGCCGTGCCGGACGGTCCGGCCGGGATGTCGGCCCCGGTGCTGCCCCGGTCGTACCGGCGCGGCGGCCGCGGAAAGCGCGAGTTGCCAGAGGGCGCCGACCCGGTTTTCGAGGAGAAGCTCTCGAAGTTTTTGAAGACCAGCGAAGAGCGGCTGCTCGACATCAAGCGCAACATCGAGGCGAAGCGGGGCGGCCGCTTCAAGTAGCCGCCCGCCGGGCTGGGGTGGGCCCGCCGCGGGGCCGGCTTGACGCAGCGAATCTGACACGGCTAGAATGACGCTCTCGCCTCGAAGAGAGGCTGCGCGCGGCGTGGAGCAGTGGAAGCTCGTCGGGCTCATAACCCGAAGGTCGCGAGTTCGAATCTCGCCGCCGCAACCAAACCATCAACGAGAGGAGCCCACGGGGCTCCTCTCTTTATTTTCGCGCCGTGACGATCGCCCACTCCGACCGCTGGGTCAGCATGATCGAGCGGTCCTGCGCCAGCATCTCCTCCAACCGCTGTAACCCCAGTCGATACTCGAGTGGGGGCAGCAGGCTCAAGGTCGAGATATACCGCCCGCGCACGCGGTCGACCACCTCGGCGATGTCGATCCGGCGCGGTTCCTGGCGCAGCTCGACCCGGACCTCGTCGAAACCGGCGCGGCGAAGCTCCGAGGTCAGCGCCGGCACTGGCGGAAAGCGCGGACGGTCGATCACCGCGATACTGGGGAAGTAGGCGTTGAGATAGAACTCTTCGACGTGCCGCGCAGTAAAGGTCCACACACTCAACCGGCCGCCCGGGCGCAACACGCGCCGCATCTCGGAAAAGGCCCGTACCCGCTGACGCAGCAGGTGGATCACCATCACCATCACGACCAGCGCGGCTGCGCCATCGCCCACCGGCAAGTGGTAGGCGCTGCCGCGAACCCACTCCACCCGGCCGGCCTCGTCCTTCCCCCGCGCGACCTCCAGCATGCGCGCCTCGGAGTCGATGCCCATGACTCGTGCCCGCGTGACAGCCGCCAGTGGCAGGGTTAGCCGCCCGGTGCCGCACCCCACCTCGACCACCAGGTCCCCGGCCTGCGGCGCGGCCGCGCGTAGCATCGCCTCCAACCATGCGCGATCGCCGCTGGACAGCGGCCGCAGGGCGTCGTAGTGTGGTGCGATTTCGGCGAAAGAGGGCGACATGCTTGCTAAACTAACCGATGCTCGGGGCGGAGTAGCTCAGTGGTAGAGCAACCGGCCCATACCCGGTATGTCGCAAGTTCGATCCTTGCCTCCGCCATTCCTGTGATGCTTTCCAGCCGCGTCGCGATCGGAATCAGTCTGCACCACGTCTTCGAACCGGGCGAGCGCGTCGTCGTGGCCGTCTCCGGCGGCCCCGATTCGCTGGCCCTCCTTTCCATCCTGCGGGAGATCCTTCCGGTCCTACCTTTGCACCTTACCGTGGCCTATTTCGACCATGGCTGGCGTGCGGCGAGTGCAGCTGATCGCGACTTCGTGGCATCGACGGCGGCGACCTGGGGCTATGACTTCCGAACCGCGCGGGCTGCGGACCACATCCCACAGACGGAAAACGCTGCACGCGGTGCCCGTTACGCCTTCCTCCGGCAAACCGCTGCCGACACCAACAGCACCGCCATCGCGCTCGGTCACACACAGGATGACCAGGTGGAGACGCTCCTGCTCCACCTCCTCCGTGGGAGCGGCTCGCGAGGCCTGGGCGCCATGCGACGCCGCGACGGCGACCTAGCGCGACCGCTACTCGACATTTCGCGGAAGGAAATCGAGGCCTACCTGGCGCGCCTGAACCTGACGCCCATCCGCGATGAGACCAACGACGACCCGCGATTTACGCGCAATCGCTTGCGCCAGCAGGTCCTGCCGGCGATCGATGCCTTCGATTCGGCGGCGCGAGAGTTGCTGGCTCGTACCGCCGACATCCTCAGCGAGGAAGACCGCTTCATCGCGGCACAGCTGGCCGACCTCCCGGACGACATCGCGACCGACCGTGACGGGTTCGCAAGGCTGCCACCCGCGCTTCAGCGCCGCATCATCCGCCGGCTCGTCCCCAACGCTGGCTTTCTGGAGGTCGAGGCCCGGCGTCGCGGCGAGTCACCTGCGCCTCTCGGACCCGGCACGACACCCTCCCCGGCGCGCCTCGCCGTCAAAACCTGCACCTGCGACCCGGCGGCGTTCAAGGCCCGCGACCGGATCGGTCACCTCGATGCCGACCTCGTCCGCCCGCCGTTTGCGGTCGCCACCCGCAAGCCCGGCGACCGCATGCGCCCGCTCGGGTTGGCGCACCCCAAGCGCCTCCAGGACATCCTGGTCGATGCCCACGTCGCGCGAGGCCTTCGCGACGCGCTGCCGCTGGTTTCGGATCGCGAAGAGATCGTCTGGATCCCGGGCGTAACGGTCGCCGAGAGCAAGCGCGTCACCGTCGCTACACGCCATCAGCTCCATCTCGAAATAGAGCGTGGCTGAACTCGTTCTACTTCGTGTTGACTAACAGGATTCTTAAAAACCCGGTGTTAAGATAGCGTGGCCATGAGAGGCCGAAACCGCAACATCTTTTACTTCATCCTGCTCGCGGGTTTGCTGGCCATCATCTGGGCGAGCTACAAGAGCTTCAACACGATCGCGGCGCCCTCCGATAAGACCACCTTTGAGCTGATCCAGGCGGCGGACGGCGGCCAGATCCGGGACGCCACCATCAAGGGCAGTGGCACCGAGGTCGATTGGACCGATACCAGCGGTAACCGCTACAAAACGACCTTCCGCGACACCTACCAGATTGAGACCAAGCTGCTCGAAGACAAGGTCCACTTCAGCACCGAGGCCCCGAGCTCCTCGAACCTGTTGCTCTCGGTCATCCTGCCTAACGTCATCCTCTTTCTGGTTATCGGCGGCTTTATGTGGTACATGCTTCGCCAGACGCAGAGCGGCAACAACCAGGCCATCTCCTTCGGTCGCAGCCGCGCCCGCCTGCTGAGCGGCGACAAGCCGGCCGTCACCTTCAACGATGTCGCCGGGGTGGAGGAGGCCAAGCAGGAGCTCACCGAAATTGTCGAGTTCCTCAAGTTTCCGGAGAAATTCACCGCGCTCGGCGCCCGCATCCCGAAGGGCGTGCTGATGGTTGGACCGCCCGGCACCGGCAAGACGCTGCTCTCCAAGGCCGTCGCCGGGGAGGCCGGCGTGCCCTTCTTCAGCATCTCGGGGTCCGAGTTCGTCGAGATGTTCGTCGGCGTCGGCGCCTCGCGCGTGCGCGACCTCTTCGACCAGGCGAAGAAGAACTCGCCGTGCATCGTCTTCGTCGACGAGATCGACGCCGTCGGCCGCCAGCGCGGGGCCGGCCTGGGTGGCGGCCACGACGAGCGCGAGCAGACCCTCAACCAGCTGCTGGTCGAGATGGACGGCTTCGAGACCAACACCCACGTGATCGTGATTGCGGCCACCAACCGGCCCGACGTCCTCGACCCGGCCCTGCTCCGCCCTGGCCGCTTCGACCGGCATGTGACGCTGGATCGGCCCGACATTCGCGGTCGCCGCGCCATTCTCGAGGTACACGCCCGCAACAAGCCGTTTGACGGCCAGGTCGATCTCGAGGTGCTCGCTCGGCAGACGCCGGGCTTCAGCGGCGCCGACCTCAGCAACCTTATTAATGAGGCGGCAATCCTGGCCGCCCGCAACAACAAGAAGGCGATCGGCCAGCTCGAGCTCGAGGAAGCGATTGCGCGCGTGATCGCTGGTCCCGAGCGGAAGTCGCGGATGATCACCGAGCGGGAGAAGAACGTCATCGCCTATCACGAGATCGGCCACGCGCTGGTCGCGAAGTCGCTCCCCAACGCGGACCCGGTGCACAAGGTCTCGATCATTTCCCGCGGCATGGCGCTCGGCTGGACGATGCAGTTGCCGACGGAGGACCGCTACCTGGTGTCGCGCAGCGAGCTCAACGATGACATGGCCGTCATCCTTGGCGGCCGGGTCGCGGAAGAGCTGATCTTTGGCGACATCACCTCGGGGGCCTCAGACGACATCGGCAAGGCGACCAAGCTGGCCCGCCGCATGGTCACCGAGTGGGGCATGTCCGATAAGCTCGGCCCCCTGACCTTCGGCCACAAGGAAGAGCTCGTCTTCCTTGGCCGCGACCTCGGCGAGCAGCGTAATTACAGCGAGGAGGTCGCGGGCGAGATCGACCAGGAAGTGCACCGCCTCGTCGATGCCGGCTACCAGCGTGCCAAAAAGATCCTGACCGAGCGCCGCGATAAGCTTGTCCAGCTCGCGGAGTACCTCAAGACCGAAGAAACGATCGAAGGCTGGCAGATGGACGCCGTCATCAACTCACCCGATGGCAAGCTGCCGCCGGTGCCCGAGCGCCCGAAGGCCGAAACGCCCCGCGCGCCGCAGGCGCAACCCAAGAGTGACGATCGCGGCCCAGAGATCCCGCCGGGTCGCCTGGAGCCAACGCCCGCGTAAAGGGGCAGGGGGTGCCGTTCTTCGGACACGGCTTCGTCCTCATCATCGCTCTACTCTTCTATGCCATCGTGATCGTTTTAGCGGTGTGGCTGGTGCTCTGGGCGATTCGCTTCTCGCCACGACAGATCCGGCCTGATAATGCGCTGCGCATCCTCAACGAGCGGTTTGCCCGCGGGGAGATCGACCAGCAGGAATACGAGCAACGTAAACGAACCCTGCTCGGCCACTAGCCCACGTCGGGTCCGTCTCAGACGCACGGACATCCGTGACAACGCGTTATAAGATAGAGACGCCGCTTGGATCCTCGAGACCGAGACGGAATCATGCAGAAACCGACCATCGCCATCGTCGGACCCGGCCGGGCCGGATCGGCCCTCGGGCGGGCCCTCTACGCCGCCGGCTACACCATCGCCGCGATCGGTGGCCGCAACCCCGACAACGTTCGCAACCTGGCGCAGGAGCTGGGCGCCCAACCCTGCCAGAGCCCGGCCGCGACCATCGACCTGGCGGACCTGACGATCCTCGCCGTTCCGGACGACGTCATCCTGCCTCTGGCGATCGACATGGTCGACTCCCTGTGCTCGGCCGCCGGCAAGGCCGCCGTTCATCTCAGCGGGGCCCAGGACCGCTCCGCCCTGCGTCCCCTGGCGCAGCAGGCCAGCCTTCGGACCGGCGTGTTCCATCCGTTGCAGACGTTCCGGCGCGGCCCGGAAGCGGTGGCCAACGTCGCCGGCACCTACTTTGGCATCGATGCCGATCTCCAATTTCGCGATCAGCTCATGCAGCTGGCGCGCGACCTTCGCGGCTACCCGTTCGACCTCACCGGCGTCGACCGCGCGCTCTACCACGCGGCAGCGGTCTTCGCCGCGAATTACCCGATCACGCTCCTCGCGGAGGCCATCGCGCTCGCCGCGCAGGCTGGACTCGACCCGGAAACCGCCCGTCAGGGAATGACCACCCTGCTTGCCGGCGCGGTCAACAACCTGCGCGACCTGGCCCCGGCGGACGCGATCACCGGTCCGGCGTCACGTGGCGATCAAGGCACGATCCAGCGCCACCTCGACGCCCTCGAGAACGACCCGGAGCTTCAACGGCTCTATCAACTCCTCGCGGATCGCACCAAAGACCTAACGCCAAAGAAAAAGGAGGACGCGGCATGACCGTCAACGTCCGCGACTTGCGCAAATGGAAGACCGAAGGCAAGAAGTTCACCATGCTGACAGCCTACGACTACACGACGGCGCGCTGGCTCGATCAGGCCGGCATCCCGGTCCTGCTGGTCGGCGACAGTCTGGGGATGACGATGCTGGGTTACCCTGACACCCTCAGCGTCACCATGGACGACATGATCCGTCACGCCGGCGCCGTGGTGCGCGGGGCTCCCAACGCGCTCATCATCGGCGACATGCCGTTCATGGCCTACCACGCCTCCCCGGAAGAAGCGATCCGCAATGCCGGCCGCTTTCTCCAGGAAGCCCGCGTCCAGGCGGTCAAGATGGAGGGAGGCGGGCGCGTCATCGGCTACACCAAGCAGCTCACCGCGATGGGCATCCCGGTGATGGGTCATCTCGGCCTGACGCCGACCTTCGTCCACCAGTTCGGCGGCTATCGCGTCCAGGGCCGCAGCGACGAGGCCGCGGAGCAAATCCTCGAAGATGCGAAGGCGCTCGAGCAATCCGGTGCCTTTGCCGTGGTCCTCGAAGGAATCCCCAGCCCGCTTGGCCAGCGCGTGACCGAGGCGCTGACCGTCCCCACGGTTGGCATCGGCGCCGGTCCGCACTGCGATGCCCAGGTGCTGGTCATTCAGGACGTCCTCGGACTCAACCCGGACCACGTCGCGAAGTTCGTCCGCCAGTACGCCAAACTGGGAGAGGCGATCGAAGCCGCCGCGCGCCAGTTCGACCAGGACGTGCGCAGCGGCGCCTTCCCCACCCCTGAGCACGAGTACTCCGCCCGCTAAACCCGCCGTTATCGAATCGGCGATCGCCATGCAGGAGCAGGCGATTGCCTGGCGCCATGCGGGCGACGATATCGGCTTCGTGGCGACCATGGGCGCCTTGCATGCCGGTCACGACAGCCTCGTGGTGCGAGCGCGGAAAGAAAACCAGCGTGTAATCGCCAGCATCTTCGTCAACCCGTCGCAGTTCGGGCCCAACGAAGACTTCGATACCTACCCCCGGCCGTTCGACCAGGACCGCGCCCGGCTCGAAGCGCTCGGGGTGGACGCGATCTTCCACCCGCCGGTCGACCAGATCTACCCGCCCGCCTTCAAGACGCGCGTCGATCCGGGGCCGCTGGCCGAGGTCCTCGAAGGAAGGAGCCGGCCAGGCCACTTCGCCGGAGTGCTCACTGTCGTGCTCAAGCTCTTCAATGTGACCCAGCCGAAGCGGGCCTACTTCGGCCAGAAGGACTTCCAGCAGGTCGTCCTCGTGCGCCAGCTGGTTCGCGACCTCGCCCTACCGGTGCGGATCGTCGCCGTGCCCACCGTCCGCCATCCCGACGGCCTGGCGATGAGCTCCAGAAACGCCTACCTCGACCCCTCCCAGCGGGAGCTTGCCCCCGTCGTTCACCAGGCGATCACCGAAGCGGCACGGGCGTTCACAGCGGGTGAAACCGACCCTGCCCGGTTGGAGGCCCTGGCGCGCGACAGGTTGGCGGCCACAGCCGGCCTGGCGCTCGATTACCTGACGGTGGTCGACGACACCACGCTGAGTCGTCCCGAGCGCGCCATCCCGGGCAGCGTTCTGGTGATCGCTGTTAAACTTGGGCTAATTAGATTGATCGACAACGTCGTACTAGGAGCGGAGCGCCTCTGAGTTCAGAGCGGCGCTCGAAGGCGAAGGGGCGAGTAACAACTTCAAAGGTCAAGGCGATGCCCACCGCCAAGCCGGCACGCCCAAAGGCGGAGTCCCCCGCCCACAAGGCCTCGTTGGCAGCCCGGAAAACGACGGTCGCCACCCGGCCTGCCCAAAAGGCGCCGGCAGCCCCACAGAGCCAGCCTGACGGCCAGCCGACCGCGGTAACCTCGGCGCCGGCCGTTCAGCCCGCCCCGGCGCAGCCTCCGCTGCCGCCCGGGGTTCCGATCATGCCCTTCCCCCGGCCGACCATCCTCGGGCTTGGATCGCCGTGGCGCACCGCGGGCCGCCCCCCCGGCATGCCGCCGCGCCCGGCCCCGGTACCCCACTCGACGCCGGCTCCCCAGCCGCGACCGGCCGCCGTCCCGGTGGTCACCATGCGTTTCCCGATGAGCGCGGTCGACAAGCTGATCAAGGAGGCGCTCGCGGAGGACGTCGGCGATGGTGATCTGACCACCGAGTCGCTCTTCCCTGGCAAGGTCAAGGCCCGCGGCAAGCTGATTGCCAATGAGGAAGGCGTGCTGGCGGGCTTGCCCATCTTCAAGCGGGTCTTCGAGCTGGTCGACAAGAACATCTCGTTCGAGCCGCGCGCGACCGACGGGATGGCGCTGGCCGGCGGGCAGCTGGTGGCGCGCGTATCCGGCCCGGCGGTCAGCGTGCTCCGGGCGGAACGGACGGCTCTGAACTTCCTGCAGCACCTGTCCGGTATCGCGAGCCAAACGGCCAAGTTTGCCAACGCGGTGAAGGGCACCAAGACCCGCATCCTGGATACGCGCCGCACCACGCCCGGGCTGCGCTTTCTGGAGAAGTACGCGGTCGAGGTGGGCGGCGGCGTCAGCCTCGTAAAGGGTCTTTCCGACCGGCTCGTTGTCACCGAATCGCACCTGGCGCTCAGCGAGGGCGTGCCGAGCGTGGTTCGCCAGCTTCGCAAAGCCCACTCGGGCAAGCGCATCGAGCTCACGGTCACCAACATGCAGGAGCTGGACCAGGCCCTGACGGCAAAAGTCAACGTCCTCCTCCTCGAGAACTTCCCGCCGGGGCAGGTCCGCCAGGCCATCGCGTTGGTCCAGGGGCGCGCCAAGGTGGAGGTCACGGGCAAAGTCGGTCTGGATAACGCACGAGCCTATGCCCTGGCGGGCGTGGACTACATCTCGGTCAGCCAGTTGACCCAGTCGGTCAAGGCCTTCGACTTCAGCTTCCGCGTCTCGCGATAGCGGGCAAGCGCCGAACAAGCCGAGCCTCAAAACCCGAAGAATTCGCTCGCCGGAACGGCTGGGAAGCGGCTACCCCGCGTTTCCTGGGAACGGGGCGGTTCGGTTTGCGAGCCGGCCGCTGCCCAGGACGAGGACCGAGCCGGCGGCCGCCAGGAGACCGCAGATGAGCCAGAAGCCGCTGGGATTCCAGGCGAAGAGCGAGGCGCCGATGACCGGTCCGAGGATCAGGCCCAGGCCCCACGTCAGACCCCATGCGCCCTGGTACCGGCCGCGAAGTCGCACCGGCGCCCGATCGGCGACGTAAGCGCCAGCCATCGGCGAATTGAGCATCTCGCCGAACGTCCACGTGAGCACGGCGAGGATCAGCAGCGGCAGGACGTGGGCCACCGCGAGCAAACTGAAACCAATACCAACCAGGAGGAACCCCGCCGCGATCACCGGTCGAGGCGGGCGATGTTGGGTCCACGACGTGAGGGGTAGCTCAAGGAGGACAATCAGCAACCCGTTCAACGCGATCAAGCCGCCGTAGACCGCGCTCGAGAAGCCGAGGGCTCGCACCTGGAGGGCAAACGTACTGTACGACTGCAGGTAGACGAAGGCAACGAGTAGCGCGGCGATGAGAAACAGAAGAAACACACGGTCGCCAAGCAAGGCGGCATAGCCAGGCGGTCGACGCTGCTCACCGACCGGGCCGTGCACCTTGACATCGCGGATCGCCACGATCGCAAGCACGCCAAAGATGACCGAAGTCAGCGCATCCGAGGCGAAGACCAGGAAGAAAGAGCGCTGCGCCAGCAAGCCGGCCGTCGCAGCGCCGAGTGCGAAACCGGCATTGACGGTGAACCGGAGGGCCGCAAAGGCCGAGACGCGCTGTCCGGCGGGGACCAGGTCAGCGAGCAGGGCGCTCGAAGCCGGCCGGTATGCCTCCGAGGTGAGGCCCGCCAGCGTCGTCAACAAAAAGATCACCGGCAGGCGGTCGACCTGGGATAGCGTGAGCATCACGGCCGCGGATCCGAACATTGACAGGGTGATGGTCCGCGTGCGGCCGATCCGGTCGGCCAGCTCGCCGCCCAGGACCGAGGCGGCCACCCCGCCCAGCCCGTAGAGGCTGACGGCCGCCCCCGCCTGCGGTGGCGAGAACCCACGCCGCGTCAGATAGAGGATGAGAAACGTCATCACGAAGCTGCCAAACCGGTTGACGAACGTACCGGCGAAGAGCACCCAGGCCGCGGTGGGCAGCTCGCGGAGGTTGCGGCGCAGGCTGCGTTCGACGCTCACAACTGCGAAGCGGCCGTGACGCGGCGAGTCGAGTCGCTAGCGATAGACGGGCGCCGCGATGGGTGCCAGGTCGGGCGTCCGGCGGCGGTGCTTGCGCCGCGAATCGAGGATCTCGGCGGCGAAGCGATAGCCTGCATTCAGGTAGAACTCGGTGGCACCGAAGTCCATCGAGTGCCGGAGGAAGCCCGCATCCGGCCGCAGGTGGATGATCTCCACCGAACGCCCCATTTGCTTGATGGTCCAGCGCGTCCGGTGCTGGACGGCGATCTGGAAGGTGTGGTCGACGATGGCATTCATCGACCCGAGTGGCGCCGGCAGCCGGCCGGCATAGCCCGAATCCAGCACGTAGACGCGCCGGGCGCCGAGCTCGATCGCGGTGTCCAACCCGGTGGGGTCGACCAGGCCGCCATCGACATGCTGCCGCCCTTCGATCACGACCGGCGGGAAGACGCCCGGGATCGCCGACGAGGCCAGAACGGCCGGTCCGAGCGGGCCGTGGGAGAAGACCGCCTTCGTGCCCATCGTCAGGTCGATGGCGACCGTGTGGAGGGGCACCGCCAGGTCCTCGAACGTGGACACCTGCAGGTGCTGAGCGATGAAGCGGGAGAGACCGCCGCCCTCGTAGAGGGACGGCTTCCGCCGCACCATGTTCCTGGCCGCCCGCCACCAGACCATGTCGAGCGTGCGGCGGGTGACCTGGCGCCAGACATCCTCCAGCCTCTTCACCCACTCCAGGTCCGGACGATGGGCGAGCCAGGCGCCGTTCCAGGCGCCGATCGAGACCCCGACGATCAAATCCGGCGTGATGTCGCGCTCGATCAGGGCGCGCAGCATGCCCGCCTGGGCGGCTCCTCGCGCGCCGCCACCGGAAATCGCGAATGCTGTCTTGTCGCGCCCCCAGTGCAGGATGACAGTTTTAGTCTAGGGCCGCGCGGGAGTGATGTCACGTCCGCAATTCGTTTTCGCCAATGACGATAAAAGCCTGCTTGCTATACTGCGGAGTGACTCGCGCCCTTGCCTACAACTTGACGACCAACGAGTTCCAATAACACAAGGTGGTGGCCTACTGGATTGTCTGATTTCGAGCGATCTGCGGACTCGTCCGACTCGCAGAACGGAAGCGCCGCGACGATGGAGGAGTTCCTCAACCAGGAGGAGGCTTCAAGCAAGCGCATAGCCCACGGCGACATCATCGACGGTGTCGTCGTCCGGGTCGATCCCGATGAGGTTCTGGTCGACGTCGGCTCGAAATCCGAAGGTGTGATCTCCAGCCGGGAGCTGGGCACTCGCGAACCTGGGACGCCCGACCTGCATTCCGGCGACCACATCAAGGTCTTCGTCCTGCAGCCCGAAAACGAGGACGGCAACGTCGTGTTGTCGCTGCGCCGCGCCCGCGCTGAATCGGTCTGGGTCAAGGCGCAGGAGCAGCAGGCCACCGGCGAGATGATGGACGCCGAGGTCCGCGAGCAAAACAAGGGCGGCCTGATCGTCAACATCCTCGGCCTGCGCGGCTTCCTGCCGACCTCCCAGGTGTCCCGCACCTACAGCTCGAATCTCCAGGAGCTGGTCGGTCAGCGGATCGGCGTCAAGATCCTCGAGGTCAATCGCAAGCGCAACCGGCTGATTGTCAGCCAGAAGGCCGCCTTCGATGAGGACCGGGCGCGCCAGCGGGGCGAGCTCTTCGAGAAGCTGAAGATCGGCGATGAGATCGAGGGCAAAGTCTCCGGCCTGACCACCTATGGCGCCTTCGTCAACCTGGGCGCCGCGGATGGCCTGATCCATATCTCCGAACTCTCCTGGGACCGGGTAGCCAACGTCGCTGATGTCCTCCAGGTTGGCCAGGGCGTGCGCGTGAAGGTCATCAAGCTCGACCCGGAGACGTCGCGGATCTCTCTCAGCCTGCGCCAGCTCGGCCAGGACCCTTGGGACCACATCGAGAAGCGCTTCCCGCCGGGCGCAATCGTCGAGGGCGAGGTCAGTAAGATCAAAAAATACGGCGCCTTCCTCCAGATCGGCGACGGCATCGAGGGGCTGCTGCACATCTCGGAGCTGGCCTGGGAGCACGTCGAGCACACCGAGGACGTGGTCCAGGTCGGCCAGAAGCTGCGGGTGCGCGTGTTGCAGGCTGATCGGAGCCGGCGGCGGATCAGCCTCTCGCTCAAGCAGGCCGAGGATGAGTCCGGCCGGCCGGGAGAGTCCGACGTCTCGGACTACCCGGGTGAGATCGAGCGGGTGCCGAAGGCTGAGCGCGAACGCGTCTACGCCGAGGTCAGCGCCGCCCCGCAGGAGTAACGCCCAGAAGTTCCCCCCGGTTGGGGAGCTCCGTGGGAAAGTTCCCTCCCCCTTTGGGGAGCAGGGTGGCGGCCGTAACGCTGAGCGATTATTAGAGTCTCAGGCGTATTCAAACCGAATTTGCGTTATGCTTCCGAGAACGATTGTTTAGACCTACCCGAGCAGTGGTAACTCCCTAACGTCTCAGCAGGCGGCAAGCCGCAGATCCAGACGGGAAGTCATTTGAGAATTCCGGGTATCGTAATAGGCAGCAGACAAGTCAGTCGGAGGATTTTGGTTGTACCCCTTTGAACGGTTTACGGAGCGAGCGAAGAAGGTCCTGACGCTGGCCCAGGAAGAGGCCGAGCGCTCGCACCATTCCTACATCGGCACCGAGCATCTGCTCCTTGGGCTGCTGCGCGAAGGCGAGGGCCTGGCGGCCAAGGTGCTGAACAACCTCGGGGTCGAGATCAACAAGGTCCGCGCCACCATCGAGTCGGTGCTGGGCCGCAACGAGCGCATCATCATCCAGCAGATCATCCCCACCTCGCGAGTCAAGAAAGTCATCGAGATCTCCTTCGAGGAAGCGCGCCGGATGGGCAACAACTATGTCGGCACCGAGCATCTGTTGCTCGGCCTGCTGATCGAAGGTGAGGGCATCGCCGCCCACGTCCTCGAAGATCTCGGCGCCAACCTCGAGAAGGTCCGCGGCGAGATCGACCGCCTGCTCCACGAGAGCGGGCTCGACGAGGAGGCCGCGACGGCGAAGAAGCCGTCGAAGACGCCATTGCTCGACCAGTTCTGCCGCGACCTCACCGACCTGGCGGCCAAGAACACGCTTGACCCCGTCATCGGTCGCGAGACTGAGATCGAGCGCGTGGTCCAGATCCTGTCGCGCCGGACGAAGAACAACCCCGCGTTGATCGGCGAGCCGGGCGTTGGCAAGACCGCGATCGCCGAGGGCCTGGCACAGCAGATCGTACTTGGCAACATCCCCGAATCGCTGCGCGGCAAGCGGGTGCTGACCCTCGACATGGGGGCGCTGGTCGCGGGCACCAAGTACCGTGGCGAGTTCGAGGAGCGCCTCAAGAAGATCCTCGACGAGATCCGGTCGAGCCGTGAGGTCGTCCTCTTCATCGACGAGCTCCATACGCTGGTCGGCGCGGGCGCCGCGGAAGGCGCGATTGATGCCGCCAACATCCTGAAGCCGGCGCTGGCCCGGGGCGAGATCCAGTGCATCGGCGCGACCACGCTCAATGAGTACCGCAAGTACATCGAGAAGGACGCTGCGCTCGAGCGCCGCTTCCAGCCGGTCTTCGTCGACGAGCCGACCCTCCTTGAGACCATCTCGATCCTGCACGGCGTGAAGGCGCTCTACGAGAAGCATCACCGCGTGAAGGTGACCGACAAGGCGATCAAGGCGGCGGCCGAACTTTCGGTTCGCTACGTCTCAGACCGCTCGCTGCCGGATAAGGCCATCGACCTGATGGACGAGGCATCAGCGCGCGTGCGGATGAAGCTCACCACCACGCCGCCCGACCTGAAGACGATGCAGAAGGAGATCCGCGATTTCCAGATCAAGAAGGAAGAGGCGATCGCGAACCAGGATTACGAGACCGCCGCCTCCTTCCGCGACAAGGAGAAGAAACTCAAGGACAAGTACGTCAAGGAAGAGATGGAGTGGCGCGACAAGCTGGGCGCCACCGTCCCCGAGGTTAACGAGGAACATATCGCGGAGATCGTGAGCTCCTGGACGGGCGTGCCGGTGTCGCGCCTCGTCGAAGAGGAGTCGACGCGACTGCTCCGCATGGAAGAAGACATCCATGCTCGCCTGATCGGCCAGGATGACGCGGTCAAGGTCATCTCCCAGGCGGTGCGCCGGGCCCGTGCCGGCCTCAAGGATGCCCGGCGCCCGATCGGGTCGTTCATCTTCCTCGGACCAACCGGTGTCGGCAAGACGGAGCTGGCTCGCCAGCTCGCCCGCTTCCTCTTCGACAACGAGGACGCGATCGTCCGGCTCGACATGTCGGAGTTCATGGAGCGCCACACGACGGCGCGGCTGGTCGGCTCACCGCCTGGCTACGTCGGCTATGACGAAGGTGGCCAGCTGACCGAGGCGATTCGCCGCCGACCGTATTCGGTGGTGCTCTTCGACGAGATCGAGAAGGCGCACCCTGAAGTCTTCAACATGCTGCTCCAGATCCTGGAGGACGGCCGGCTCGCCGACGCCAAGGGCAAGCAGGTCAACTTTGCGAACACGATCGTGATCATGACCTCGAACATCGGCGTGATGAACCTGCAGCAGGCGACGACCTCGATGGGCTTCCAGCCGTCGATGCCGAGCACGAGCCAGGAAGAGAAAGAGCACGGCAAGATGCGCGAGAAGATCATGGATGAGCTGAAGAAGACCTTCCGGCCCGAGTTCCTCAACCGGGTGGACGCCGTAGTCGTCTTCAAGGCGCTCACGGCAGAAGAAATGCGGAAGATTGTCGATCTCCTCGTGTTCAAGGTCGCGCAGCGGCTCGAGGAGCATGAGATGAAGCTCGAGGTCACCAGCGAGGCCAAGGACTACCTGGCCAAGGAGGGCTACGACAGGATCTATGGTGCCCGCCCGCTGCGGCGCGTCATCCAGCGCCTGATCGAGGACCCGCTGTCTGAAACGCTGCTGACCACGAAGTTCAGCGCCGGCGACTCGGTGATGGTGGAGATGGTCGAGGGCCAGATCAAGCTGACGCCGATCCAGAAGCCGCGCGAGCCGAAGGCGGAAAAGGCAGATAAGCCGGAGAAGCCCGAGAAGCCACCGAAGGAACCCGTCGCCGGCAAGGGCAAGGGTGAGAGCTAGGGCGTAGACCCCTGATGGGGGTAGACGGGAACCGTCGCCAGTTCGTTCTGGCAGGCGAAGGCTCGAACGATGGCCTCATCGGTTGTGGTGTTCAGGATTCCCTCGAGCGCGCCGATCGTATCGTTGACCCACGCATACCGCGCATCGCCGGTGCGGAGGGATAGCGACGTCCGTGTCTTGACAGGCTTGGCAGTCAGTCTATAGTCGGGCCAGAAGAGCGGTCATCCCGGCGCGAGCCGGGTCGAGCTCGCGAGAGCTCAAAGGAGGCCAGCGTGGCAGAGACCAGTACGAAGCTCAGCCTCGACCAGAAGATCCAGGGCGTTCGCGATGCCTTCGATGCGTTCAAGCGGGGCGACATGAAAGCCCTGAGCGACGCATGGACCGATGACATCGTCTGGCACAGCCGCGGTAGCACGAAATTCGGCGGCGAATTCAAGGGGAAAGAGGCCGTGATGGGCGTCATCGCGCAATACCCCCAGGAGTTCCAGGACATCCGGCTCGACATCCACGACATGCTGGCGAGCGACAAGCATGTGGTCGCGTTGGTGAACACCTCATCCAAACGGAACGGCAAGACATACGAGGACCAGGTCACGTACGTCTTTCATGTCAACGACCAGGGCAAGACGACCGAAGCCTGGCTCATCGGCGACACCGAGCTGGTGAAGAACGCCCTCGCCGACTGAGGAAGGGGAATTCAGCTCATCGACGACGGCGCAGAGACTCGCGTAAGACCCGCCGGACGCTGAGAGACTCGCGTGAGACCCGCCGGCCGGGCCGGCGGGTTTTCTGCCCCCAATCGGCACGATCCCTTGATGCGCAGGCGGCCCCGTCGCCGCGCCGCTTCTCCTGGTACGTGAGAGGTTTTGTTGCATAACCGTCACGGAAGTTCGGACCGCCCGGCCCGATATAGCCCTATGGCGGTCTGCAAGCAATGCGGCTGCGCGATTCCTTTGGGGAGCAAGAGATGTGACATGTGCGCCGCGGTCGGCGCCGTCGCGCCAGCCCAGCAGGTCTGGACGCCTCCGAAAGAGGCCGCCGGCGCCACGGAGCTGGCCTCGTCGGCGGCGAGCTGGGCGACCAGTCCCGGGGCAATTCGGAAGACGGACCTGGACAAGGCCACCAAGGGGATGCGCCGGGCCTTTCGGATCTACGCCATCATCGGAGTCATCAATCTCGGCATTGGCTTACTCGCCGAGCTGGCGGACCTGACCGCCTTGCAGAACCTCTTCAACTGGTACTCGGTGATCGAGGGAGGAATCTTCCTGGTGATCGCCTACTTCGTTCGGCGCGGCTCGATGGGGGCCACCATCGTGGGCGCCGTCCTCTATCTCCTCGACACCCTGGCTTTGATACTGGCGGGGTACTTCTCGATCGTCCGAATCATCATCCTCGTGTTCCTCGGCGAGGCGATCCTCGCGGCCAATCAACTGCGCAAGCAGCGCAAGCTGATGCGGCAGCAACCGCCGGTTGACCAGTCCCGGGCCGCCTGATCGAGTTAGCCTCCGCCGACGATCTCGACCAGCGTGTCCGGAAGACCGAACCACAATCGCAGCGTCGGTCCACTGATCTCGATCGAGCTGCTGCTGCCGCGCAGCCGCACACCGACCAGCCGCCCGGATGGGTCCTTCTGTAGCACGTCGATGCCCAGCAGGCGGTCGCCGAGGTTTACGCCGTTGTCCTGCAGGATGACGGCCGCGCCACCAGCTGAGAAGGGCCCGACCTGCCAGGACGGCGCGCGGTCGAATGGGTCGCTGATCCCGGTCAGGTAGCCGAGGTGCGAGCGCAGCTTGGGGCCATGGTCCCACTGGACGAACCGATACTCGCTGCTCACCGTGTGTCCGCCGTCGGAGGCCATGTAAAAGGCGGTGATGAGCTGACCCTGGTAGGTCAGGACCTGGCCGCGTGTGCCGTCCACGGCGGCGTTCGACTCCGCGCGCTGGTCGGTAAGTCCGCTGTAGGCCTGGTCGGACTCGCTGGCCCGAAGGTCGAAGTCACCCGGGCGACCCACGCGGCCGACGGCATACGTCCGCCCGGCAATCGCCTGCGCCTTGAGCGCCTCGACGCCCCAGTAGCTTGGCATCTCGGCCGGCACCACCCCCTTGAGGTAATCCTCCATCGGCAAGACGTTGACCGGCAGGACCGTCGCGCCGCCTTTCGGGATGATCTGCAGGGTCCCGGCATATCGCCGCTGTTCTGCGCCGCTGCGGAAGTCGCCGCCCATGACCTGCATGATGTTGGTGCGAATGCCGGCCGGGCTGGTGGTGTGAATCGTCAGCGTCGTGGTGATCATGACCGGCGTTCCGCGCGACCCGTCGCCGGCCAGGACGAAGGCGATGGGCTGCCCGGATGCGTTGGCGTCAAAGCCAAGTGCCGAACCGGTTGCGGCCTGGAGCTGCGGCATGCCGTCGACCGTCACCGGCCCGGCGACGAATGGCATTGAACCGAAGAGCCGGGGCCACGGCCGCGCCAGGTCGATCGGATCGTCCGTGAGCGCAATCCGCACCATCCCGGAGGTGTCGTGCGTGTCGATCCGGGTCCCGGTGTAATAAGTCGAAAGGATCTTCCGGTAGTCCTGCCCGTCTGACGCTCGCCCGCGCGCGCCCCACTGGCTCATCCCCAATCCGTGGCCGTTCCCGCGGCCCTTGAACAGGAACCCGCTCAAATGAAAGGGCGTCGGAGCGCCGATGGCGAGCCTCGTGCCGTGCGTATCCAGCTCCGTCACGAGTGAGAAGTCGCCGACCGCGGTCGGCGCGAGCGTGACCAGCCTCAGCGGCACGGTCGCACCGGCTGCCACCGGCTGTCCGAGTTGGCGGATATCCTCCGCCGCCGTCTTGCCGTCAGCGCGCTTCCAGATGAGGTGGACGGGGTCGGTGGCGGTCCACGCGGCGGAGGTATCGTTGCGCACCTGCAGGTCCAGGCGGACGATCCCATCCATCGGCGGATTGTTGGGGAGAACCGTCCCGGAAACCAGCGTCGCGGTGTCGGCGGCGCCGGCGCCAGACGCCGAAACCACCATCGCGGCCAACACGAGGGTGCCCGTCAGGAACGCGAGGCGGCGATCAGGCACCTTGCTAGTATCGAAAAAATGGTCGTCCGCGCCGCCTCGGCGGTGGGGCTGGCGCTGACGTTGCTGGCCAGCTCCTGCACTTCCGGCGCGCCCAACCCGCCGGCATCCGTGTCCGCGCATCCCCCCGCTGGGGCGAGCCACTTGCAACTGATCGAGGCAGAAGACGCCCAGACGCTCGACCCCGCTTTGATCGATGATCCGACCTCGCTACAGATCGGCAGCGAGATCTTTCAGGGGTTGACCGCCCTTGATATCAACCAGCGACCGGTCCCCGCCCTGGCCGAGCGGTGGGAGATCGGTGACGCCGGCCGAACCTACACCTTCCACCTGCGGACCGCGAGGTATCAGTCCGGCGCAAGCGTCCAGGCACAGGACGCGCTCACCGCCTGGACACGGGCCCTTGACCCGGCGACCGCCAGTCCGAACACCATCTTTTTCTCGGCACTTGGCGCCCGCTACCCGGGTGATCCATTGACGAGCGTGGAGGTGGTCGACGGCACCACGCTGCGTCTGCGCCTGCCGCGGGCCGATAGCGAGCTGCTCACGCTGCTGGCGCTGCCACCCTACTGGCTCGCCGATCCGAAGCAACCGGCCGTGGGCAGCGGTCCGTATCGCCTTGACCGATGGGATCGCGGCCGGGCGCTTCACCTCTCGGCCTTCGACGGCTACTGGGGACCGCGGCCCTCCGCGCGCAAGGTCGATATCGAGATCGAGCCCGACAACGTCAAGCGCCTGGATCGATTTACCAGCGGCGGCATCGACATCGCCCACGGCTTCGCCGGTCCGCAACTGCTCGCCTTTGTCCGGGATCCGCAGCACGCGGCTGAACTGCATAAAGTCCCCAACACGCGCACGACGTGGCTCGGTTTCAACTCCGTCTCCGGCAGCGGCTACGGCCCCACCGATCGGCTCGCGATCGCGCAGGCGATCGACCGGTCACGGGTGACCGACCTGGCGCTGTTCGGGTCGATGCTGGCCGCGCCGGCAACCGATCTGCTTCCCCCGGGCGTGCCGGGCCATCTCAGCCGGCAGCTGCCGACAGCCTACGATCCGACCGCTGCCAGGTACGCCCTCGACCAGGCGGCCTTCGGCCCGAAGATCGACCTCTACTTCTCAACGAACGCGACCGTGGGGCGAGTGGCAACCGATCTGCAGGACCAGCTCAGCGCGGCGACCGGCCGCACCGTCGTTCTTCATCCGACCGGGGACTTCTTCAATCAGGCGGCGCTCGACAAGCTGCCCTTCTTCATCGATACGTGGAGCGCCGACGTGCCCTATCCATCCGACGTCCTGGACACCGTGCTGCGGGCGGGCTCGCAGTTCAACAACCTGCGGTTTTTCGACCCGCAGGTAGAGGCGGTGCTCGACCAGGGTCGCGCCGCGCTGACATGGGACGACGCCATCAAGGCCTACCAGCAGGCCGAGGGGCTGGCGCTGGCGCAGTACCGGCTGATTCCCCTCTATAGCGGCGTCGAGCCCTACCTGGTACGGCCGGGGCTGCGCGTCCCGTTCAGTGGTGGCACCATCGCGTATCGCTGGGAGAACGTTCGCTAGCATCAATGCGTGAAGGACCGCAGCTCCCACCGCGCGCGCGTGCTTCGCTATGGCGGCGAGGCCGGCGCCCGGGTAGACGACCAGCTCGCCGCCGAGGAGCCGCTCGAAATCCGAATCGGCGGCCAACCGCTCACCGTGATGATGCGGACGCCCGGACACGACCGCGAGCTGGCCCTCGGCTTCCTGTTCGGCGAGGGGATCATTCGCTCGGCTGAGGACGTGACCGCGCTCCGCATCCTGCCGAACGGCGAGCATCCGGACCTCGAGAACGTCATCGACATCGAGCTGGCCTCATCGGCGCCCGGCGTGGACCGCCGCTGGCAACGGAATTTCCTGTCCGCCTCGAGCTGCGGACTCTGCGGCGTGAGCAGCATCGAGGCGATCCACCAGGCGGCGCCGCCGTTGCCGGACGGGGACCTGGTGATCGATCCCGAAGTGATCTATGGCCTCGACGCGCGGCTGAGGGCCGAGCAAGCGATCTTCTCCCGGACCGGCGGCCTGCATGCGGCCGGGCTGTTCACGCTCGAGGGCCAGCCGGTGGCGGTCCGGGAGGACATCGGCCGGCACAATGCGGTGGACAAGGTCATCGGCCACGCCGCGAGTCGCGGCCTCCTGCCCCTCGACCGCCACATCTTGATGGTCAGCGGTCGCACCTCCTTCGAGATCGTCCAGAAGGCCCTGCAGGCCCGCATCCCCGTCCTGGTGGCGGTGTCGGCGCCCTCGAGCCTGGCTCGCGACCTCGCCCAGGCGTCGAACCAGACCCTGATCGGCTTCCTCCGCGGCCGCAGCCTCAACGTCTACAGCGGCCGCCAACGGATTCAGACCTAAACCCCGTGCGGGCCGCCGCAAGCCTCCTTAACGCTCAGTAGTTTCCGTGACGACATCGCGTCGGGATAGCGATAGCGTGCCGACGTATGAGCCCCACCTCGCTCGACGGCATCCCGGACGCCTTCTGGCGCGACCCCGTTGAACGCGCCAAGACCGATCCCGCCGCCTTCGGTGAGCTCTACGATCGCTATGCCGCGAAGATCTATCGCTTCGTGCGCTCTCGAATCCACGACGACGGGCTGGCCGAGGACGTCACGGCCGACGTCTTTATGAGCGCACTCCGAAGCATCAAGAGCTATAAGGACCAGGGTCGCCCGTTCAGTTGCTGGCTCTACCGGATCGCCGCCAACGCGGTGGCCAGCCATTACCGCAATCGACGGCCGCAGCTCTCCCTCGATGACGCCATCGACCTCGCCGCCGTTGAGCCGGATCCGGCCGACGAGGTCGTCGCCCGCGACCGCGTGCGGGCCGTCTGGCAAGCCGTCGATCGTCTGCCGCCGCAACAGCGGGCTGCCATGATCCTGAAGTTCTCCGACGACCTGACCATGGAAGACATCGGGGCGATCCTCGGCAAGTCGTCGGCTGCCGCCAAGCTCCTGATCTACCGGGCGGTGCAGCGCCTCCGACTCGAGCTTGCTTCTCCGGTGGAGGAAATCTCCCTCGTCCCAGGTAAAGAAGGTACGAGGATCAGGCGGCCAGTTCGGGCATGACTTTTTCGACGAACTCGGCGAGCCGGCGCTTGCCTTCCGACGGCCACTCCGCAATCAGGTAAGCGAAACCGGCCGCGCGGAGCTGGGCCGCTCGGCGGCGCACCTGGTCCCAGGGCCGCGACAGCGAAAGGGACGCGGAGCGAAGAATCGCTTTTGGATCTCGTCCAGCCTTTTCCGCCAGCTGGTCGAGCAGCCGGGACTTGCGAGCCAACGAATCATCGGAGCCGAAGGCGTGCCAGGCATCGGCCTGCCGCGCGACGATCGGCAGCATCAACTGCTCGCCGCCGGCGCCGATCCAGATGGGCGGATGCGGCTTCTGCACCGGCCGGGGATGGTAGCTGGCCTCGCGGAGTTGATAGTGGTGACCCTCGAAGGTTGCGCGGTCGCTGGTCATCAGCAGTCGCATCACCTGCACGCCTTCTTCCAGCCGCTCGGACCGCTCCTTGATCGGCGGAAAGGGGATGCCCAGTTCTTCATGCTCGGGCTGGTGCCAGGCGGCCCCCATGCCGATCTCGATCCGCCCGTTCGAGATGTGGTCGACCGTGATCGCCTCAGTTGCCAGGATCGACGGGTGCCGGTAGGTGACGCCGGTGACCAGGACGCCCAGCCGGATGCGCGAGGTCAGCGCCGCAAGGCCGGCCAACAGCGTCCATCCCTCGAGGCAGGGCCCATTCGGGTCGCCATAAAGCGGCGTGAGGTGGTCGAACACCCACGCGCCGTCGAATCCCGCGGACTCGGCGAATTGGACTCTTCCAACCAACTCCGGCCAGAGGAGCTGATGCTGCGCGGTGTCTAGACCAATTCGCATTTCTCTGCCACAATACAGGGCGATTGATGGCGTGATTTAACCGAACGTTCATTCGGCTTTGGCCAAAGCATTCCGCGAGGCCAGCAAAGTCTTCTTAGGGGATCGCAATCAGGGAAGGAGGGATCATGAATCTTCGTCCATCGCTCGCGCGCTCGATGGCCCGTCTCTTGGCACTGGCGTTGCTGCCTGCCAGCGTTGCCGGTATTACGGCAGTCACGGCCTCGGCCGGCAAGTCCGCAGCCGCCACCACCGGGTGCCAGCTTTCGGGTCCGGTCAAGCACGTCATCTATCTCGTTTTCGACAACACGCATTTCACGCGGGACAACCCGAATGTGCCGTCGGACTTGGAGCAGATGCCGCACCTCATGAACTTCTTGACGTCCAATGGATCACTCCTCACCAACGACCATACGGTCTTGATCTCGCACACCGCGGGCGGCATCCTGTCGAGCCTCACCGGGCTGTACCCCGACCGGCAGGGTCAGACCGTGTCAAACAGCTACTTCTATTTCGACCCGGCGGGCAAGCCGCAGTTCAGCACCTCCTTTAAGTACTGGACCGACCTTGTCGACGATTCGACCGGAGCACGCGACAACCTTCCGAACATGGTCTTTGACGGCCGGAAGAATACGCCCGCACCGTGGGTTCCGTTCACCCGGGCGGGGTGCAATTTCGGCGGCGTCTCGACTGCCAACATCGAGCTCGAGAACACCGGAACCGGGCCCTTCGGGGACATGAGCGAAGCCTTCGGGACCGGCTCGCCTGAATGGGCTGATGCAGTTGCCTCGAATGCCGCCCCGTTCGGAACGGCGGCGCGAGCGAAGGCGCTAACGGACTTCGTGGGAATTGCGATCCACTGCGCTAATGGCGGCGGCATCTGCACCTCGAATGCGACCAATACCACGAACTCGAGGGCTGACAAGCTTCCGGACGAGCCAAACGGCTATGCCGGCTACCTGGCGCTCTACGGCGCCAAATA
>Ga0207646_10001265_pt1 | contig 31666 bp, 33 predicted proteins | sample KBSK5502metaG_FD_184343 | JGI IMG/M metagenome (GOLD analysis project Ga0207646, IMG submission 184343) | Corn, switchgrass and miscanthus rhizosphere microbial communities from Kellogg Biological Station, Michigan, USA - KBS K5-50-2 metaG... | ecosystem: Host-associated > Plants > Roots >... | reverse complement strand
CAAGGCCGGGCGCTCCGTGGCGAATACGAGGGGCTCGAACCACGATCGCCTGTTCGGAGCTGGTGACACTGTCCCGGTCCCCTTCTGGGACGCATCATAAGTACGTGCCAGCCTCAACAAGAGCCACCGACCTCGACCTCCACGGGATGTAGCTCCTGCATGCCCACCACAACGAACGGCGGCCCCGATTTGGGACAGCGCCTTAAAGTTCGTCACGGTTGGACTCCTCGCATTCGGGAGACACGGGGTCGGGACTGAAGGCGATGGCTGGGTCAACTGGTCAGGATTGGCAACTCTCATAGCGGCAGTTCCCTCAACGGTGGTGCTTTCGCTTGATCGACTGTTACCGAACTCTTCCACGCGCTGTTCAGCCACTTGTGGCTAGAGCGCCGAAGAAGATGCCCGGGTTGCCGCACGGACATGCTGGGATCGGGACCACAGAGTCGGCGGCGACATCCAGGATGTTCCGTTCAAAGCCATTAGGCCCGTAGAAGACCAGGTGCTGGTTATCGATCCAGCCCATCGGAACGCCGCTGTGGGCAAGAGAATTCGTGGTCCCGACGGAATTGAACAGAACTATAGGCGAGCCTAAGGGGCCTGGACGTCCCGCAATGCGGGAGCCGTCGGGCGAGACAGCAAGGAAGAGCTGAGATCCGGCGGAGGGGCTAAAGACTCGAGCGGTCCCGTCGAGGCCCTGTGCCATAATCTGCGGTCCAGAGCTGCATGCACTGCCCGTTGGCTGCAACGGGCCGAAAAGGCAGTCGGTGGACATCGTGACCAAGCGGTTGCCCGTTGATGCATCCGCGATGTGATACCCCTGGAAGCCGTTGTAAGGATTGTTCGACATATTGCCAACGACTGACGGGCCGACGGCTAGTACCAGGTGGCCATTGCTCCATGCGATCGGCCATTCGGCGATGGACGTCGAAGTGAAGAGGTCGATCTTATTTTCTCCAGTGAGATCCTGAACGTAGAGATCGAGGCTAGCCTGAAAGTTGTCGGGATTTCGGAACGCCAGGAGAGCGATGGCGATGCGCCGGTCGTCGGGACTCACCGCAAACCCTGCAGCCGTCTGCGGCCCGCCCGGATACGACATCACCAGTCCTGTCGAACCATCCGGTTTTACGAATTTGATCGAGTTCCCGTCCGCGTAATAGACGCGCGAACTTGTCACGCTTACCACGGGCAGTGCTGGCGGAAAATGGGTGAAACGGTATACAGCCGGCATGTTCGCCTCTGCCTTGGCCGCAACCTTGCCATCTGTCCCCACCAGCAGAATCGAATAGGTCGACAGCGTCCCATCGACGAACACTGCAAAAGCCGCCTGGGCTGCGGACGGGTTCGACCGCGGTGAGGAGGAGCCCAACCGTGTCGGCGACGCGGATGAAGCCTTCGAAGTGCTCGTGGTGCCTGCGGTCGACTGATTAGCGCATGCGGTTAGCAAGGCAGCCGCGATTAGAGCCAACCTACGCATCTCCCCTAAACAACGTCGAGCATGACGAGCTAGTTACGAGTGAGCCGCCCAGCCGGTCGCAGGTGAGCACATCTCCGATGCCAAGAAGGAGGATGTCCGATACGGAAGTTATCCAGTGCGGGCGAAGGCGATGGCTGGGTCGACTGGTCAGCGTTGGCAACTGTCTTGGCGGCCCTCTGCGATTCGCTCACCCCGTCGTTGAAGCCTCTCCTCGCTGGCTAATCTTTGACGGGAAGGGAATCAGCCGTAACACCGCGATCGGCTCGCCGTTACACGTTCATGCGGTCCGCTATGGCGGTGGCAGCCATTTTCCTCGCGTCATGTGCTTCCTCAGCTGCAACCCCCCCAGCCAATGCTGGCGGTACGGCGAGCGGTAGCCCCGTGGCCTCGCCGGCCCAGAGCTCGTCACCTGGAAGCAGCCACATCTACGCCGTTTTCGTCAAGGACTTCTTTCTGGGTCCGAACGGCTATGAGGTGCTTTTTGTAAGGGCGGATGGATCGGTCGCTGCCTCGGCTCATGCGCGCAACCGTTCTTTCAAGGCCAATGGTCTCGTCGATCTCCCCGTCGTCAGCACTACGCGAAGCCGCGTGTACTACTTGGATGGCGACGCCGACGTTCGCTACGTGCAGCCCGACGGCAGTACCGGGCTTGCCGAGCGGTTGCCCGTCGCGAGCCAGCAGATAGCAGCCTTTGCGGTGGACCCTGACGACCGACGCCTCGCCTTCAGCATTCTTGACTACACCGCCAAACCCGTCACTATGCGGCTCTTCACGGAGGACGTGGGAGGCGCCAATCGCACCGAGATTTTCAGCTCTAGTAGCGTCTACGAGTGGCCGGTTGGCTGGCATCAGGGCCGTTTGGTGTTGGCAGTCAGCCCGGTTGCGTACGTGCAGAATGCGAGCGACTGGTTCATGGCAAGCAGCGGCTTTCACGTTGTTGAACCGGCCACCGCTAATCGCCTCGTGACCCTCTGCGAGACTGCCGAAACGGCCTACCCAACGTCACCATGGGGTGCCGCATGTCTTGCCTACCCCAAGGAATACAGTGTGGTGTCATGGGAGGGACAGAAGCGCGAGCTGCTTCCTGGCGATCCTTGCCGTGCGCAAGGAGCCATTGCGATTTCGCCCGACGGCAGCGAGGTCGCAGTTCTGGCCTCCGCTCGCATCTGCGGGGGAGCCGCGAACGACCCCATTAGGTTAGTTCCGGCGGCCGGAACCGTGAGCCAGCAGGCGGGTGTCGTGGGTACACCTCTTGGCTGGATCGACGCTGATCACCTAGTTTTCCAGGAGGACCTGCCTCCGTTCTCCCCGGCGAACGTTGCGGCACCGATTAAGGTCGCCGATCTTGGTTCGGGCACCATCTCCGTGGTCTCTACCTCTGGCTTCTTCGCAGGTACAGTGCCGGGCGGCCTCTAGGCAATCTGTACGTTAAGGCGCCAGCCGCACGTCCCTGCAGGGTGCCGCTGCACGGGTGAAGGCATGGCTGGGTCGATAGGATTCGAACTCAGTACAATTACGGAGCGCGCAGGCCAGATATGACGAGCGCGGAAATCCGCCAGCGTTTTCTTAACTTCTTCAAAGAGCGGGACCACAAGGTGTTGCCGAGCTCCTCCCTGATCCCGTTCGGCGATCCGACGCTGCTGTTCACCAGCGCTGGGATGGTGCAGTTCAAGCCTTACTTCCTAGGGCAGGCCAAACCGCCGTATCCGCGCGCGACTACCTGCCAGAAGGTGTTTCGAGCAGTGGACATCGATGTGGTGGGTACCGATGGCCATCATCTGACCTTTTTCGAGATGCTCGGAAATTTTTCCTTCGGCGATTACTTCAAAGAGAAAGCGATTCCGTATGCCTACGAGTTCCTGACCAAGGAATTGCATCTCGAGGAAGCTCGCCTCTGGGCCGGCATCCATAACGAAGACGACGAGAGCTACGCAATCTGGGTCAAGACCGGCATTCCACCCGAACGGATCCGGCGCTTCGGCGACGAGTACAACTTCTGGGCCGCCGGCCCGACGGGACCCTGCGGTCCGGACTCGGAGATCCATTACGACTGGGGCGAGGAGTACGGCTGCGGCCGTCCCGACTGCGGACCCAACTGTGAGCACTGCGACCGTTTTCTCGAGATCTGGAACCTCGTCTTCATGCAATGGAACCGTGACCAAACGGGAAAACGGACCGACCTCGAGCGCAAGGGAATCGACACCGGGATGGGCCTGGAGCGAATCACGGCGGTCGTCAATGGCTACCTAACCGCCCACCGGCCCAGCGAAGCGAAGGCGCCGTCGGGCGTTTTCCTAACAGATCTCTTCGAGCCCTTGATTCGCCATTGGGCGGAGCAAACGGCAAAGGCTTACGGAACCAATCCGGAAAGCGATGTGTCGTTGAAAGTGCTGGCGGATCATGCCCGGGGCAGCACGATGTTGCTGGCCGACGGAGTCACGCCTTCGAACGAGGGCCGGGGTTACGTGCTGCGGCGAGTGATTCGGCGTGCGATGGTGCACGCTCGGCGACTCGGCCCCGCCGCGCATCTCTCCTCGGGCGTCACGATCGTCGCTCGCATCCTGGGCGGGGTGTATCCGGAGGTGCGGAAGCGGGAAGACGAGATCCAGCAGGCGATTCGTTCGGAGGAAGAGCGGTTCGCCATCGCGCTGCGGCAGGGGACGGAGCGCCTGCAGGGCCTCCTGGAGCGCGGAACTCTTAGCCCCAATGACGTGTTCTACCTGCATGACACTCTGGGATTCCCGGTGGAGCTGACCGCCGAGCTCGCTGCCGAGCAGGGCGTCCGCGTGGACATGGCCGCGGTCGAGACCTTGATGCTGGCACAGCGCGATCGTGGCCGAGCCGCAACCGGCGGGTTTACCGCACCCCTGGCCGCGAAAGCAACTCGCTTCGTCGGCTACGATCGGCTGGACACGGACACGATGGTCACCGATGTCTTCCCGGTGGCCGGGCAGCCCGCGCAGGCGGACATCTTTCTCGAAGAGACACCTTTTTACGCCGAGCGCGGCGGGCAGACCGCCGACACCGGCTGGCTCACCTGGAACGCTTCGAAGGCCGGGGTTCTCGACGTGCAGTCGCAGGGCGAGGCGATCCGGCATCGCGTCGAGATGCCGGCCGACCGGCTGAAGCCCGGTGATCGCGTGCACGCCACCGTGGACGCCGCGCGCCGCCAGGCGGTCGCCCGTCACCACTCGGCGACCCATTTGCTTCATCGCGCCCTGCGCGACGTCCTGGGCGAGCAGGCGAGCCAGGCCGGCTCTTCGGTGCAGCCCGACCAGGCGACCTTCGATTTCCGATTTCCTCGGGCGCTGACGCCGGAGGAGCTCGATCGGGTCTCCAGCCTGCTGAACGAGAAAATTCGCGCGGACCTGGTTCGGCGGGTCGAGGAGCTGCCGCTCGACAAGGCCATCGCCACCGGCGCCGTGGCACTGTTCGACGAAAAATACGGTGACCTCGTGCGGGTAGTTTCCTTCGGCGACTGGGCCCGAGAGCTCTGTGGCGGCACGCACGTCGAGCGAACCGGCCAGATCGGCTTCGCCCTGATCTCGGGCGACCGCAGCATCGGCGCCGGGGTTCGGCGGATCGAGATGCGCGCCGGCGCCGCTGCGGAACGTCAGGTTCGCGAGTACGAGCGCATTTTGGCTCAGCTCGGTGACGAGCTTCGGGTGGGGCCGGCAGAGCTTCCGTCCCGGATGGCCGCCCTGCAGGCCGAGGTGAAACGCCTCGAAAAAGACGCCGCTAGCCTCCGCCAACGGTTGGCCGCCGGAGGGAGCGCCCAGCTCGAAGAGGCCGACGTGAACGGGGTCCGCCTACTGCTCCGGCGGGTCGACGCCTCCGAAAAAGACCTCCTGGTGTTTGCTGATCATGCACTCAGCCGGGCGAATGGCAACGGCGTCGCGATCGTCGTCGGCGGCAAGAATTTCGCGGTCAAGGTGGCCGGCCCGCTGGCTGATCGGCTCCCGGCCAACGACCTGGTGCAAGCCTTCCGCCAGGTCGCCGGTGGTAAGGGCGGCGGGCGCGGCCCGGTTGGGCAGGGTGGAGGCATTGACCCTGATCGCGTCGGGGCGGCGTTCAAGTCGGTCCAAGAGTATGTACGGCAGCATCTCAACAACCCCCCACCCCGACCCTCCCCCACAAGGGGGGAGGGAGATTCCTCATGATCAAAATCAAGGACCGCATCAAGCGATTGCGCCGCGGGGCCGATTACGAGAACTACTACACGGCGCTCGATATCGGCACCGAGTACATCAAGGCGCTCGTGGTCAAGCGCGAGGGGCGCAAGGGCATGGTCCTGGGAGCCTCACGCCAGCGGCAGGAATTTGCCGACATGCAGGGCGGCGTGCCATCCAACATCCACGGGATCATCGAGAGCTGCGACCGGGCCATGTCGCAGGCGGAGGACATGTGCGATACGATCCCCGGTCAGGCGGTCATCGGGATTGCCGGCGAGCAGGTCAAAGGCTTCAGCACCTCCGTCACGATTCCTCGAACCAACCCCAACCTCAAGATCAACGAAGTCGAGCTGCTCCAGGTCCTTCAGCTGGTCCAGAAGCGGGCCCTGCGCGAGGCGCAGCACGCGATGAGCCTCGAACTGGGTGTCCCGGACGTGAACGTGAAGTTGATCAACTCCGCCATCACCAGCGTCCGCATCGACGGCTTCGTGGTCAACAATCCAATCGACTTCCAGGGCAAGCAGATGGGGATCACGGTATTCAATACCTTTGCCCCGCTGACGCACATCGGCGCTCTGCAGACGATTGCGTCGGAGCTGGACCTCGAACTGGTCGCAACGGTAGCCGAGCCGTATGCCATGGCGCGCTGTGCCGCGACCGACGAGGTCTATGACTTCGGCGGCATCTTTATCGACATCGGCGGCGGCACCACAGACATCGCGCTGATCCGCAACGGTGGTATCGAGGGCACCCGGATGTTTCCGATCGGCGGCCGCGTCTTCACCAAGAAGCTGGCTTCCCGCTTCGGTATCTCCTTCGCCGATGCGGAGGCTGTCAAGCTCCGTCACTCGAAGGGCGAGCTACCGCCCGAGCACGGCGAGAAGGTCCAGGCGGTGCTGGCCCGGGACGCCGAGGTCCTGGTCGAGGGCGTGGCGATCACGCTGCAGGAGATGTCGAAAGGCGACCGGCTTCCGACCGCCATCTACCTGGCGGGGGGTGGCAGCGCCCTGCCGGAGGTCAAGAACCAGATGCAGGCGTTCCCCTGGGGAGACAAACTTCCGTTCGCCCGGACACCGACCGTGAACGTCCTCCGCCCGGTCGACATCCGGGGGATCTATGATTCCACCGGGCTCTTGCTCGACCAGCAGGACATCACGCCCATGGGTTTGGCCTATCACGCCATCCAGCAGCAATCCGAGGAACAGGCGCCCTTGTTCGGGCTGATGCGGAAGGTCCTCAAGGCCATGAAAGTCTGACCACGCGGCAAATCCCGAGACCCTGACAACATCGACTCGGTGAGAAAACCTGACACCGTAACAACTCGACAAGCAGTGACGTTTCGGGTATGAAAAGTGCCGACGTGTTAAAACTGTGAAGACTCTGGCCAAGCTGCTCTACGTCGAAGCCGACGAAGAGATCACCGACCTGGTCGACCGGCTGCGTGATCTCAGCCTCGAGGACCAAGTCACGTTCGTGGTGCCGGACCGCGCCCGTGCGCTCCAGAGCGCCATGAGTTTCCGGCTGCTCAAGCGCTATGCGGACAGCTACGGCAAACGAGTGAACCTGGTCAGCACCGATGCACGGCTCCAGGCGATGGCGCTGGAAGCGGGCTTTACCGCTTATCCGAGCCTTGCCGCCTACGACGGCGGAACGGAAGTCCACCAGCCGGGAATGGTTGAGGAGCCGCAGCCGGCAAGCAGCGCCCCGGCGGCGGCCGCGCCGGCTGCCCCAATGGGTTCTCAAGCCACCGGCGGACCGCGCGGGGTGGCGACACTGGACCGGCTCCGCGAAGCGTCTGTGGTTTCGGCACCGCCCAGGCAAACGCTGCCGACGCCATCACGACCAATCTCATCCGGGCCACCCCTGCGGAGCTATCGACCCTACCTGATCGGCGCCGGCGTGGTGGTGGTGATCGGGCTGCTCGCCGGCCTCCTGTTCCTGCCGACCGCTACCGTGACCATGCTGGTGTCGGGCACAGCGATCAAAGAAGACGTGACCTTGCTCGGGGTACCCGGTACAGCGTCGGCCTCCGGCAACCAGTTCGCCACCCAGGCGATTCACGCCGAGCAGTCGCAGAGCCTGCCGGGAACGCCGACCGGTCAGAAACAGATTCCGGCGGTTGCTGCGACTGGGTCGGTAACCTTTTCGCTCAGTTGCTTCCTATGCACCGAGACCGTACCGAAAGGCTGGATAGTCGAGACCGCCGACGGTGCGCAGAGATTTACCACGCAGAAAGCGGTCACACTCGTTGGACCGAGCAGCTCAGACAGCGTGGGCATTGTAGCCGCGAGTGCCGGCGCTAGCGGCAACGTTGATAAGAACTTAATCACCAAGATCAATGGCAACACCGACGACAATCTAGGCGTCACAAATCCGAATCCCACGTCTGGAGGCGTCGATGCCCGGACAGCGACCATCATTCAACAGTCAGACCTCGATGGTCCGAAGGATGCTTACTCAAAGGATGCGATTCCGCAGGTGACCGATCAGCTGAACAGCAAGGCCCAGGGCAAGAAGCTGGTGCTGGTTGGTAGCGGCGTGCAGGCGTCGGTCACGGCCGACCACAAAGTCGGTGAGGAGGTATCGGGCTTCACCGTGACGATCAAAGTGGCGGGCGACGGGGTGGCGTTCGACGACAAGACAGTCAATCAAATGCTGAAGGCCGCGCTCCAGCGGAAGGTCCCGCAGGGTTCCCAGCTCACGACCAACGTGACCAGCACGTACGACGCCATCGATGCAACCGCTGACGGGCATATCACGCTCAACGGCCATGCCTCCGGCTTCTACACCCCGATCTTCCTGCAGACGGCTATCCGGTCACATCTGAAAGCCATGAGCCCCTCCCAGGCCCACGCGTTCCTCCAGTCGCTTCCTAACGTCGTCGACGCTCGCGTGACGCAGTCGCCCTACGGCCTCCCCTGGCTGCCCTTCTTCAGCTCCCGCATCACGCTCAAGATCCAGGAGGTCTCCAGCAACTCGTCGGCCCCTTGAGGATCCTTGCGATCGACCCGGGCACCGTCCGGCTCGGCCTCGCGCTCAGCGATCCATCGGGAACGATCGCCCAGCCACTGGGCGTGCTGGTGCGCCGCTCGGAGGCCGAGGACCTCACGGCGCTGACCGAGTTGGCCGAGCGCCACGAGGTTGGACAGATCGTCATCGGCCTGCCCCGCCTGATGGACGGCCGCCTGGACACCGAAGCGCAGAAGGCGCAGGCCTTCGGCGCCCAGGTAGCCCGAGCCACCGGGCGGCCGGTGGCATACTGGGATGAACGGCTGACGACCGTGGCCGCCGAGCGCTACCTGATCGAACAGGGCAAGAGGCGGGCCAAGCGGCGGCAAGAGATCGACCGGATGGCCGCCACGCTATTGTTGCAGGGGTACCTCGACTACCGGGCTGGTCGGGCTCCAGGAGGCTGAGATGCCAGAGATTCCGGAAGCAAACGGCGAGGTTCAAACTATCGAGCTGGTCAACGAGAAGACCGGCGAAGAGGAAACCTACCTCGTCCACGACGTCGTGGAGATCGAAGGCGAAACCTACTACGTGCTCCAGGCCGAGGTCGACGAGGACCGCGTGCTCATCCTTCGCCGTGAGGGCGAGTCGCTGGTCACCCTCGACGATGAAGAGCACGACCGGGTGGTGGAGCAACTCGAGGAATTCGAAGAAGACGACGAACTCGATGAAGACGGCGGCCCGGAGCACTGACTGACCCAGGCGGCCACCCATGAGTTCCCCGGCGCCACGCCGGCGCAGCCGCGGGCTTGGCTGCCTCCGGTGGTTTGTCGTGATCCTTTTTCTGCTGCCGGCCGCGATCGGCATTCCAGGCGTGCTCGGATACAACTGGGTCGACCATCAGTTGCATCAACCGGCCAACCCCGGCAACTCCAAGGTCCGCTTCGTGGTGCCGCCCGGGGCGACCTTTCACGAGGTGGCCGACACCCTGCACCGCACCGGCCTGATCGACTCGGTCACCGTCTTCGACCTTTATGCCCGCTACAAGCACCTCGACCGCAAGGTCCAGGCCGGTGCCTACGAGTTGAGTCGCAACCTCAACATGATCCAGATCCTGCAGGCCCTACAGACCGCCATTCCGGACGAGATTTTCGTGACCATCCCGGAGGGGTTCACGGTCAAAAAGACCGCGGCGCTGCTCGACCAGGGCGGAGTGATCAAGGGCAGCGACTATACGGCGCTGGCCGTGCAAGGGACGTTCAACTACGACCTCCTCAAAGACCTGCCGCCGGGTGCCTCACTGGAAGGTTTTCTTTTCCCAGACACCTACCTGGTGCCACGCGCCGGCACGGCCAAAGACCTGATCACGATGCAGCTCGACAACTTCAAGAACCACTGGACGGACGCGCGCAAGGCCCAGGCCGCCAAGCGCAACCTCAACGCCCTCCAGATCATCACGATCGCCTCCATGATCGAGCGGGAAGCCCGGTTCGATGCGGATCGGCCACTGGTGGCCAGCGTTATTTACAACCGGCTTGCAGCCGGGTGGGCCCTGCAAATCGATGCGACCGTGCTCTATGCCAAGGGGATCTGGCAGTCGTCGGTGACGACCCAGGACCGCATGATTCAGTCCCCGTATAACACCTACCTACATACAGGACTCCCACCTGGACCCATTGCGAACCCAGGCATCAAAGCCATCGATGCCGCGCTTCAACCGGCGGACACCGGCTACTTCTTCTACCTCTCCGACCCCGCGGGTCACAACCACTACGCCAAGACCAGCGAAGAGTTCGCCGGCCTCCTCAAGCAATACGGGCTCCAGTAGGGCCAGTGCCCGCCTCCTCCTGCTGGGTGGGGAGCCCGGTGGCGAGCCAGCGGCCAGCCTTTACAACGCCGGCTTCATCGCCGCCGGCATCGACGCCAGCTGCGAGTTGCGATCGATCGCGCCCGCCCAGCTCCCGGACGCGATCGCTCGGATTCGCGCCGATTCGACGGTGTTGGGGGCGGCCGTGACCATGCCGCACACCGTCGCGGTGACGCGGCTGCTCGACGGGTTGGGCCCGGAAGCGCAGGTCGTCCGAGCCGTCAACACGATCAGTCATCGTGCCGGCGCGCTGGTTGGCTGGAACACGGATCGCCCGGCCTTCACCCTGGCCCTCGAGGACGCCGGTTTTCAGCCCAAAGGGCGGGCTGCCCTGGTGCTGGGCGCCGGCGGCGCGGCCAGGGCATCGGTCGACGCCCTGCGAGCCGCGGCCGCGAAGATCTGGGTTTCGAGCCGCGACCTCGCGGAGGCACGGACGGTCTGCCACGACCTGGAGATCACGAGCGGTGGGCCAGCGCCGCTGGGGTCACTGTCGCTGCTCATTCGGAAGGCTGACCTGATCGTCAATGCCACCCCGGTTGGCAGTGACGGTAAGGAGGTGCCCTTTCCGGTCGAATGGATCACGCCGGCGCAGTTTGTCTTCGACCTGATCTACCGGCCGCTGGTGACACCACTGGTGCAGGGAGCGAGGGATCAGGGGGCCCGAGCGATCAATGGGTTGACCATGCTGCTTTTCCAGGGGCTGGCCGCCTTCGAGATCTGGACCGGACAGCCGGCGCCCGAGGCCGCCATGCGAGCCGCGCTCGAACGCGCGGTGGTCGGGGAGCTGAACGCGTGAACCACGTGCTTTTCGCGCTTGGCTGGGCGGTGGTCGGTGGCCTGCTGGGCGCCGGCCTCATCTACGTCTCGCGATGGCTGGCCCGGATCGAAGAGATCGAGTTCCATCAGTCGCTGCCCGAGATGCTCTTCATGCCGGCGCTGTCCGCCGTGCTCTTCTTCCTGTTTGCGCTCCAATTGGGTGTCCAGCCGCTTCTCTTCATCGACTCCGTCTACGTCGCCGTGCTGGTGCAGGTGCTGGCGTTCGACCTGAAGACCCGTTACATCCTCGACCTCGTGATGTTCGCCGGCTGGGTCATCGCCTTTGCCCTCGCCTTCGTTACCCCGTGGACGCCCTATCTCACGTGGCCGTGGCCCGACTGGCGAACGGCCCCCGTTGCTGCCCTGATCGCCGGCGCCGTCTTCCTGCTGCTCTACCTTGGTGGCCAGCTCGTCTTCGGCTCCGAGGCGTTCGGCTTCGGTGACGTCAAGCTCGCCGTCTTCATCGGGATGGCGACGGGCCTTTCGAACTTGCGAGTGGTCCATGCGCTGCTCTACGGCGTGTTTCTCGGCGGGTTTGTGGCGATAATTCTGCTCATCACCCGGATCCGCCGCTTGAACGAGGCCGTGCCCTATGGACCGTTTCTGGTCATCGGGACGTTGCTGGCCCTCTACAGCCAGGCGCCGTGAACGCCCGCGACCTGCTTCCCGGCGAACGCATCCTGGTCAGCTCCTCCCGGCACTGGGTCGTGCTCCTGGGCCCGATCGCCACGACCACCCTCGCGGTGGCGGTTTCGCTGGTAATCCTCGCCCTGCTGCGACCTCCTGGCGAACTGGGCCTCTTCTTGATGCTGGGCGTGGTCCTTGCCGGCATCGCCGTCCTCAACCTCTATTACTGGGGCTGGCGGGCCCATGAGTACGTGCTGACGGACCAGCGCGTCATCCTCAACGAGGGGATCGTCTCCAAGTTCTCGCGCTCGATCGCCATCGATCGGATCCAGGACCTGACGACATTCCAAGGCCTCTGGGGCCGGACCTGGGGCTTTGGTGACATCGAGCTCGAAACCGCCGGGAGGGAGGGCGCGGAGTTGCTGAAGACCGTCCCGCGCCCGCAGCAGCTTCGCAATGCGATCTTCGCCCAGATCGAAGCTCGCCGCAGGCCGGGGGGATCAGCGACCCAATAGGGCTTTGATCTGGCTGCTAAGGGGTAGAATCGCAAGCCGGAATGGTCAACCCCAGCGATTTCAAAAATGGCATGACGATCGAGTGGGAAGGAGGACTCTGGGTCGTGGTCGAGTTCCAGCAGGGCCAGAATGCTCGGGGCGACACCTTTTTTCGCACCAAGCTGCGGAATGTCCGCAGCGGAGCGATCATCGACCAGAAGTTCCGGGACAAAGATCGCTTCTCCCGCGCCCGGATCGAGAAGGTGCCCATGCAGTACCTTTACAGCGACGGTGACCGCCATTTCTTCATGGACCTGGCAAGCTACGATCAGCTCCCCCTCGGTGACGACCAACTGGGCGACACCTTGAAATACTTGAAAGAGAGCTCATCACTCGACGTGCTGATGTACGACGGGCAGGCGCTGGGCGTTGAGCTACCCACCACCGTCGACCTGAAGGTCACGCGCACCTCGCCCGGATTCAAGGGCGACACGGCGGCCGGCGGCGGCAAGCCGGCGACCGTCGAGACCGGGTTGACGCTCAACGTGCCGTTCTTCGTCAACGAAGGCGACGTCATCCGGGTCGATACCCGCACCGGCGCCTACGTGGAGCGCGTATAGTGTGGCACCCCGCAAACAACTTGCGTCGTTCCGAGGAGCGACACTAGTGCCCGACCGTCCGCTCGGCTCGGTCAAGGTCGCCAATGAGGTCATCGCCCACATTGCCTCGCTGACGGCGTGCCAGGTGCAGGGCATTGTCGGCATGTACCAGGCCAAGGCGCGCGACGGGCACCGAGCACTGCCCGCGAGCAGCTCTCATAAGGGCGTCCGCGTGGACCTGGGGAACGATGCCCTCAACCTGGAGCTGTTTGTGATCGTCGATCATTCCGCCCACGTCCCGACGGTGGCGGCGGAGGTGCAGCGGCAGGTGGCGGACGCGATCGATAAGATGCTCGGTCTCGAGGTCCGCCAGGTGAACGTCTTCGTCGGGGACGTGAGGTTCCCGGAGGACTCGTAGTGCGGCGCCTCATCCCCGGGGCGTTGCGCTAGAGATGGGACGGCGCCACCTGGCCCGCGAGCTCGCGCTCAAGGTGCTGTTCGAGCTCGAGAGCGATGGCGGCGACGCCGAGCGTTCGCTCACGTACCACATCGCCGAGTCGCGCGCCGATGCCGAGGTAGGGGATTTCGCCCGGACGCTGATCCAGGGAGTACTCGAGCATCAGGCGGAGATCGATGGCCAGCTGGCCGAGGCGTCGCGCAATTGGGGTCTTGACCAGATGGCGAAGGTGGAACGCACCCTGTTGCGGATCGCGACCTTTGAGATCCGCTATCTCCCCAGTGTCCCGCTCAAGGCCGCGATCAACGAATCGATCGAGCTGGCGAAGACGTTCGGCGGTCCCGACTCCGGCAAGTTCGTAAATGGCATCCTTGGCCGGATCGCCGCCGATGCGGAGACCCGCCGGCCCTCCGCCGACGAAGCCGCGGCCCAGGGAGCCTCATGACAGGGCACGAGGACGTGGCCCGCATGGATTATGAGACCGCCGCCGCCGAGCTTGAACGCACCGTCCAGCAGCTCGGCAAAGAACAGGAGGACCTCGCGGAGTCGGTGCGTAGCTTCGAACGAGGCCTCGCGCTGGCCCGGCGATGCGCCCGGCTCCTCGATGACGCCGAGCGGCGACTGAATGAGCTGGCGCCGGCCGTCGAGCGCCCGGCCGGCCCGTGACCTTGCTTCAGAACCCGTATTTCGTCGTGCCACTCATCGCCTGGGTCATCGCCCAGACGAGCAAGGTGATCATCGATTCGGTCATCTTGCACCGGGTCAGCGTCCGCCGGCTGGCGACCGCGGGCGGGATGCCGAGCTCGCACAGTGCGCTGGTGGTTTCGCTGACGACCGTCATCGGGCGGCTGCAGGGCGTCCAGTCACCGCTGTTTGCGCTGGCTCTGATCTTCAGCACGGTGGTGATGTACGACGCCACCGGCGTCCGGCGAGCCGCCGGGCAGCAGGCGATCATCATCAACCGTCTCCTTGACGACGTCTTCATCGCTCACCGCGGCATTCACCAGGAACGATTGCGAGAACTCCTTGGTCACACGCCGATCGAGGTGATCGCCGGGGCGCTGCTCGGCGTGGTGATCGGTCTCGGGGTCTGGCGGTGATGGTGGCCGAACGTCGCCGCCTCGACCAGGCGCTCGTGGAGCGGGGCCTGGTTGCTTCGCGCGAGCGTGCCCAGGCGATGGTGCGAGCCGGCCTGGTCCGGGTGGCGGGCGTGACGATGGGGGAGCCGGATCGGTTGGTGACAGCCGAACAGCTGATCGAGGTGGCCGGGACGACCAGCTACGTCAGCCGGGGCGGGGAGAAGCTGGCCGCGGCGCTCGACGCCTTCGCGATCGATCCCGGCGGCCGGACCTGCCTCGATGTTGGCGCGTCGACCGGCGGCTTTACCGACGTCTTGCTGAAGCGCGGTGCGGCGCGCGTGATCGCCGTCGATGTCGGCTACGGCCAGCTAGCCTGGAGCCTGCGACAGGATCCGCGCGTGATCGTGCTGGAGCGGGTCAACATCCGGCACCTCGATCGCCTACCCGTTCCGGCGGACCTGGCCGTGATCGACGTCTCCTTCATCTCCTTGCGGCTGGTACTTCCCCGAGTTCGGGCGCTGCTCAGCCTGCCAGGCGACGTGGTCGCCCTGGTCAAGCCGCAGTTTGAGGTCGGTAAGGGTTCGGTGGGGAAGGGAGGTGTGGTGCGCGATCCGGATCAGCACCGCCAGGTCGTTAGCGCTCTCAGCCAGTTTGCCGGCGAGATCGGCTACACCGTTGCCGCTGAGGTCACCTCACCCATCGTCGGCGCGAAGGGTAACCGGGAGTTTCTGCTCTATTTGAAGCGCGATGGTTGACGCAAAACAGGCGTCAGAGTCGCGGGAATTCCCGCGTGTCGGTATCGTCTGTCACCCGCGGATCGACATCGGCGGCCCGCCGGTGATCGAAGCGCGGCGACGGCTGGAAGCCCGCGGCTTTCGCGTGTGGACCTACTGCGCCACCGCGGAGGAACGTCCGGGCGCGCTGGCCGGCGACCTTGACGGCACGCGCTTGATCGTCAGTGTCGGAGGCGATGGCACGTTGCTCTGGACCGCGCAGCAGGCGGCCGCCGCCCACGTTCCGGTCCTGGGAGTCAACGCGGGCCGTCTCGGGTTCCTGACCCAGGTCCAACTCGGCGACGAGGGTAAGGCGCTCGACCGCTGGGCTGCCGGCGACTTCAGGCTGCAGCGCCGGGCGCTGCTGGAGACCCGCGTCGGCGACCGCAGGTTCCACGCCCTGAACGACGTGGTGGTGCACAAAGGGGTCGAGATCAACTTGATCCGCATCGAGGTCCTGGTGGATGGCCAGCCGGCCGGCCAGTTCGACGCCGACGGCGTGATTGTCTCGACGCCGACCGGCTCGACCGGTTATGCCCTGTCGCTGGGCGGGCCGATCGTCCACCCGGACGTGCGAGCGATCGTCTTCATGCCGTTGAACCCGCACAGCCTCTTCAACCGACCGATCGTCCTACCCGAGCCGGCCCACATCACCATTCGCCTTCCCAGCGCCATGGCCATCCTGACCTGCGACGGCCAGCAGAATGCGGCCCTCGATCCAGGAGCGGAAGTCCAGATCGCCGCTCCCGGCCTGGAGGTGGAGCTGGTCCAGTTCGACGGCGGCCCCAACTTCTTCGACCTGCTGCGTCGCAAACTGCGGTGGGGCCTGCCCCTCATCGATGGTGACGAATGACATGCGGGAAATCCCGCGACCCTGACAGGTGATGACTTCGGCCCGGCATCGCGTCGGCCAGTTCTGGCGCCATGCCTCGGCGCGGGTCAGCGAGCAGGAGAAGACCAGTGCCGAGCAACTGCTCGGCCCGGCGCTCGCGCCACTGTTCTTTCAATTGCCGGTGAATGACCAGCGGCACGGGCTCGACGTCCTCGAAACCGTGACTCGCCTTGAGGGCCGGCCCGGCCGGCTGCTGCAACAGGCAGCCCTGCTGCATGACGCGGGCAAGGCGGGTGCCCAGTTCTCAGTCGTGGACCGCAGCCTGACGGTCCTGCTCCAAGCATTGTCCCCTCGGGCGCTCCAGGTCATGCTGCGGGCGCTGCCCGCCTTCGCGCGCCGGTACGGGATCTACGCCGATCACGCCCGCATCGGTGCGCAGCGGCTGCGGGCGGCCGGCGCGGCTGAGCTTGCTGCCATCGTGGCAGAGCACCATGATCCGGATCCGAAGTCGGAGGTCACCAGACGCTTGAAACGGGCCGACCGACGGAATTGACACGCGGGAAATCCCGCGACCCTGGCAGATGATGGCCGAGCTCGAACGTGACCCTGTCTACCTGGTACACACCGCCGCCTTCGATGGGCCGATCGAGCTCCTGCTCACACTGGCACAGCGAGCTGAGGTCGACCTTAACGCCATCCCACTGGCCAGCCTGACCGATGACTATCTTCGGGCGATTGAACACGAGCGTCCGCCGCTCGCTCGGCTGGCGGCGTTCGTCGTGATCGGCGCCCGGCTGGTTGCGCTCAAAGCGGCCGGCCTGATGCCGGAAACGCCGGTGGGGGAGGAAGAGGACCTTCAGGCCTGGGAAGAGGCCATCAAGGGCCGGCTGGAAGAGTACAAGCGGTTCAAGCAACTCGCCGACGCCTTGATGCGCCGCCACGCCAGCGGGCGCTTCACCTTCGCCGGTTTGCTCGAAGCCGAGGTGATCCCCCAGGCACGAGTGCAGGTGAGCCTCGATGCGCTGGCGAGCGCCTTCCAGCAGATACTCGACCGATTGCCGCCGCCCGGGCCCGTCACGGTGGAGATGGAGCAGGTCTCTCTCGCCGAAAAGCTCGAGGAACTCCGCCAGATGCTTGCCCACCAGCCACAGGTCAACTTCACCGCCGTTTTCCGTCACGCCCGCACGAGGCTGGAAGCCGTCGTGACTTTTCTCGCGCTTCTCGAGCTGATTAGAATCGGTGAGGCCCGCGTGGCGCAGGCTTCCGCCTTCGGCGAGATCAGTGTGCACAGGCATGAGAGGAAAGACGCAGAGTGAGCTCGATAGTTGAGAGCGCGACACAAGTGCGGGACACCACCGGCCTGGCTGCCGCGCTCGAGGCGGTGCTCTTCACACTGAACCGTCCGGTCACGGTATTGGAGCTGCAGGAGATCCTGCAGTCGACGCTGCCGGATATCGAGGCGGCCGCGGCGATCCTCAGCCACGCACTCGCGGGCCGCGGGCTCTTTCTCCAACGACACCAGGATCAGCTCCAGCTGGTCACCGATCCGGCGCAGGCCGACATCGTCCGCCGCGTGTTGCGCCCGGAATACCCATCGCGACTTTCGCCCGCGGCGTATGAGACGCTCGCCATCATCGCCTACCGCCAGCCGCTCACCCGGGCGCGGATCGAAGAGATTCGCGGCGTCAACTGCGAGGCGGTGCTGGAGAGCCTGGAAGAAAAAGGTCTGATCACCGAGACCGGCCGGCTCGATGCGCCAGGCACGCCGCGCCTGTTCGGCACCACCATGAAGTTCCTCCAGATCCTGGGTCTGCGCAGCCTGAACGAGCTGCCAGCGCCACCACAATCCGCCTCAACCAGTTCCTAGCGCGCGCCGGCGTGGCGGCCCGGCGGAAGGCCGACAGGTTGATTGCCTCAGGAGCTGTCTCGGTGAACGGCATCCCCGCCGTCACCGGCCAGCAGGTCACGCCGGGCGTCGATACCGTAACGGTCGAGGGGCGGCCGGTCGCACCGGCCGGCGAATCGACCTACCTGATGATGAACAAACCGGTCGGCATATTGACCAGCATGGGTGACGATCGCGGCCGGCCGACGGTGACCGATCGCCTGGCGCCCCGGGGTTCGCGCGTCTTCCCGGTCGGCCGGCTGGATTTCGACAGCCGCGGATTGGTGTTGTTGACCGATGATGGCGAACTGGCTGGACGGCTGATGCACCCGCGCTACCATGTCGAAAAGGAATACCGCGTCGTGATCACGGGCCGGCCGGGTGAGGATGCACTGCGGCGGCTCTCGCAAGGGATGATTGTGAGAGGGGAGCAGTTTCAGCCGGCCGAGACTCGGGTGCTCGAGAGCACCATGGGGGAAACTCGGCTTTCGATGGTGCTGCGCGAAGGCCGCAAGCGCGAGGTCCGCCGGCTGTGGGGGGCGCTGGGCCATCGGGTGGTCGACCTGCAGCGGGTCCGAATCGACGGGCTGGAGCTTGGCGACCTCGAAGAAGGTGGCGTGCGCCCGCTACGAGCCGGTGAAGTGGCGCAGCTCAAGACCGCAGCCGGCCTCTCATGATCATCGCGATCGACGGTCCAGCCGGATCTGGGAAGACCACCATCGGGCGGCTGGTGGCGAAAGCCCTCGGCTTCGCGCTGGTCGACACTGGGCTGTTCTATCGCGCTGTCACCGTGGAAGCCCGGCGCCGGGGAATCGCCGCCGATGACGTGGCGGGACTGGCGCACATGCTTGGTCAGCTGCGCATTCAGATCAACACCTCGCCGTCCACCGACCGCGCTGGGCCGCTGCTGGCCATCGATGGACGGGATGTCAGCCTGGAAGCGCACGATCCGGCGATCGCCACGGAGCTCTCACGCATTTCCCAGATTTCCGAGATCCGCCGGGCTCTCGTCGAGCCGCAGCGTCGAGCCGCGCGAGGCGACGCCGTGGTACTGGGCCGCGACATCGGCACGGTGATCTTTCCGGACGCCGAGGTGAAATTCTTCTTTACGGCGCCTGCGGCGGAACGGGTAGCGCGGCGGCGCCGGGAGCTGGACCAGGTGCGCGGCAGTGCGACGCCGGATGCCGTACTCGAACAGGAAATCGAAGCGCGCGACCGGGCCGACGAGGAGCGAGAAATCGCGCCGTTACGGCCGGCAAGCGATGCTATAATCGTCGCGACTGAGGGCAAGTCGGTCGGTCAGGTCTTTGACGACGTGATGGCCCGGCTGCCGAAGCACTGACCTTGAGCTATTCCTTCCTAACTGGTCTTGCACGGCTCCTAACCCGCACGCTTTTGGGCTCAAAATTCCACCTTCGTGGCACCTCAAACGTGCCCAGTTCCGGGCCCCTATTGATGGTGTCGAACCATGTAGGCGCGGTCGACCCCGCCATCATCGGCGCCTGGACCCCGCGGCCGGTCTGGTTCATGGCGAAGGCGGAACTGTTCCGTGGCGCCTTCGCCTGGTTGATGCGCGGCTACCATGCGTTTCCGGTGGTACGCCATTCCCCCGACCGGACCGCCCTCCGCCGGGCGTTCGATCTGCTGAAGCAAGGATCGGCGGTCGTGCTTTTTCCCGAAGGCCACCGGTCGGAGAACGCCCGTCTGCTCCGGGCGCAGCCGGGCGCCGGCTTCGTCGCCCGCCGCTCCGGGGCGCCGCTGGTGCCGATCGCCATCACCGGGACGCAAAACGTGCTCGGCCCCCACCAGATCGTTCCCCGGCCGGCTGAGGTGCTGATGACGTTCGGCGTGCCGTTCCAGTTGCCCGAGCGGAATCAGGATGGCAGCCCGATGGATCATCAGCAGAGTGCCGACTACCTGATGACAAAGATCGCGGAGCTGCTGCCGTTGGAAAACCAGGGCGAATACGTGAGCTCGCCGCTGCCAAAGCGTGCGCAAGCATGAAGAAGATTTACGTTCTCGACACGAACGTCCTGTTGCACGATCCCAATGCGATCTTCTCCTTCGAAGACAACGAGATCGTGATCCCGCTCACCGTCATCGAGGAAATCGACGGCCAGAAGCGCCGGCAGGATGAGGTTGGCCGGCATGCCCGGCTGATCGCCCACCACTTCGACGAGCTTCGCGCCCACGGCAAGCTCTCGGAGGGCGTGGCGCTCAAGTACGGTGGTTCGCTGCGCGTCGAGCTCACCCATGAGAAGACGGCACACCTGCCGGAGGATCTCGATCCCCGCAAGGCCGACAACCAGGTGATCGCCCTCACGCTCCAGCTCAAGGCCGAGAGCAACGGCACGCCGGTGATCCTCGTCAGCAAGGACATCAATGTCCGGGTCAAGGCCGACGCCCTCAACCTGCAGGCGCAGGACTACGAGACCGACAAGATGGTGCTCAATGAAGAGGACCTCTACGACGGCATGACGACACTGACGGTGTCGCCGGAAGATATCGAAACCTTCACCAAGACAAACAGCTACCAGCCGTCGAACGGCCGGCTTTACTGCAACCAGTTCGTCCATTTCAAGTCCCTGAATGGCGCCAAGTCGAGCGCGCTCGGCCGGTATGATGCCTCGGCCGGCCATGTGGTGGCCCTTGCCCCGATCACGAAAGAGATCTGGGGCATCCAGCCGAAGAACCTCGGCCAGCGGTTCGCCTTCGACATCCTGCTTGACGAGCGGGTCCCCCTGGTGACGATGACCGGCCAGGCCGGCACCGGCAAGACGCTCCTGGCGCTGGCCGCCGGCTTGAGCAAGGTACTGGACCAGCACCGCTATCGACGCTTGCTAGTGACGCGGCCGGTCATCCCGATGGGCAAGGACGTCGGCTACCTGCCGGGTGATAAAGACGAGAAGCTGCGGCCCTGGATGCAGCCGATCTACGACAACCTCGAGTATCTGATGGCCTGCATCTACAAAGAGCAGATGGCGGCGGACATGATCCGCCACATCCAGGACAAGGGCATGTTTGAGGCCGAGGCCCTCACCTACATCCGGGGACGCAGCATCCCGCAGCAGTTCATCATCGTCGACGAAGCGCAGAACCTCACGCCACACGAGGTCAAGACGATCGTGTCCCGCGCCGGAGAGGGCACCAAGATCGTTCTCACCGGCGATCCCAACCAGATCGATCATCCGTACCTGGACTTCCGCAGCAACGGGCTCTGCTACGCGATCGAGAAGTTCAAGGACAATCCCTTGGCGGGGCATGTCACCCTTACGAAAGGCCAACGCTCCGAGCTAGCCGAATTGGCCGCAAAACTCCTCTAACACGGTTACACGGAGACTGGACCGGGCGGTGGTGGCGTCCAGCGGCTCGCGGCGCCCTCGCGCGAAATGACGGACTGCGCTCGATTGCTCGCACGAGCCGCATGCGCCACCCGTCCTCTTACGCGCGAAACCGCGGCGGCCCGAGGGCCGCTGATCCTGCTGAGGTAAGTTAAGCGCTGATGGACCGCACGCTGGTCGCACTCGATCTCGAGACTACGGGCCTCACACCGAGACTGGACCGGATCATCGAGGTCGGCGCCGTCCGCTTTCGGGGTGATCAGGTGCTGGCCACGTTCCAATCGTTGGTCCGACCGGAAGTCGGCATCCCACGAGCAGTCCAGGAACTCACCGGGATCCGGGATGCCGATGTGGTGGCGGCGCCACATCCGGAAGAGGTGCTGGCCCAGTTGATCGATTTCGTGGGCGATAGCGCCGTGGTCGCCCACAGCGGCAACTTCGACCTGTCTTTCCTGGTCGACGGCGAGAGCGGGGGAAGCTATGAGCTCTTCGACACGCTCGACCTGGCTCGGATCATGTTGCCGATGGCGCCCAGCCACAGCTTGCCCCACCTCTCACGCCAGCTCGGCCTGGCCCATCCGCATCCGCACCGCGCGCTTTCCGACGCTGATGCCGCGCGACAGCTGTTCCGGTACCTGTGGCACTATGCTCGCGGTTTTCCTGGTGATCTCCTCGACCGGATGCTCGAGGTGACCGAGGGATGGCCGCATCCGCTGCGCCATTTCCTCCGGGGTGCACAGGCCGCCGGCTTTAGTGGCACCGACAGCCTGCCATCTCAGGCGGTGGCGCCTGCCAGTGCGACGCGGCCGACAGCGCCCTCGACCGATCCACACGCCATCCGAGCGCTGCTCGGTCCGGAGGGTCCGATGGCCGGGCTGCTCGACGACTACGAGCTCCGCGAATCGCAGCTCCAGATGACGCTCGCAATTGCGCAGCTCTACGCCCGCGGCGGCCGCCTGCTGGTGGAAGCCGGCCCGGGCACCGGAAAGTCGCTCGCCTACCTGGTCCCGGCCGTGCACCACGCGGTCGCCAGCGGCGAGCGCGTCGTCGTTGCGACGAACACGATCACCCTGCAGGAGCAGCTCTTCTCCAAGGACATCCCCTTCATGCGCAGCTGGCTGCCCTTCGACTTCAAGGCCTCGCTGCTCAAGGGGCGTGCAAACTACGTCAGCCTGCGGCGCTGGAACCGGTATCTCAACGCCCCCAGCCGGCGCGCCGATGGGAACTGGTTCCAGGACGAGGTGAAGTTCAAGCTGCGGATGCTCGTCTGGCTGGCGCAGACCCGCCAGGGCGACCGTTCCGAGATCAAGCTCAACGGGTTCGATGAGCTCTTCTGGTTGCGGGCCGCCTCCACGCCGGACGATTGCCTGGCCGCCCACTGCGAGAACTACAAGACGCAGCACTGCTTCTACTGGAACAGCCGCCGGGCGGCCCAGGATGCGGATGTGATCGTGACCAACCACGCCCTGCTGCTGACCGACGCGTTGGCCGGCGGTTCCGTGTTGCCGCCGCACGAGCACCTGGTCGTGGATGAAGCCCACCAGCTCGAGGAAACGGCGGTCGACGCCCTGACGCTCCGGGTGGGGGAGGACGAGCTGCTGGAGAGCATCGACGGGGCCCTGACCTGGTTCCGGGCCGCAGTGGGACCGCCCGGCGAGACGGTGCGGGCAGCGGCGGCCGCCTGCCGCGATGCGGTGAGCGCCTTCTTTCGCGAGGCCACGGCGATCATCCGGGAGCGACAGCCGGAGGTTCCGGCGCGGCCTTCGCGAGAGGAGCCGGTCATCCTCGACGGCGTCAGCCGCGCCCTGCCAGAGGTCTTGGAGCTCGCGGCGCTGGCGAATGGGCTTGCCGAGCACGCGACCACCCTCCGCCTCGCGCTCGATGATGCCGGCGCCCGGTTGCCGCTGGAGGCCAATCCGCATGCGGAGCGCGAGCTGGACCTCTTTGTGGCTCAGCTGCAAGGACGCGTGGACCTCGTCGTGCAGGCGCTGCTGCAGCCACGCCCGGAGCGGCTCTACTGGGTCGGAACGGAGCGGCGCTCCGGCCGGCCGCTGCTGCAAGCGGCCCCCACCGCCGCTGGCCGGGAGCTGCAGGCGCGCGCGTTCAAGGGCAAGGACACCGTGGTATTCACCTCGGCGACGCTCGCGGTAGCCGATTCTTTCGCGTACTTCAAGCGGGGCGTCGGCCTCGAGGCGCTCGCGACCCATGAGATGGTGCTCGCTTCGCCGTTCGACTATCTATCCCAAGCGCTGCTCTGTTTGCCGACCGACTTGAGAGATCTCAATGATCCGGCCTTCCTTGAGCAGGTGAGCGACGTCGTCGGTGAGATCGCGGAGGCGATCGGCGGCCGAACGCTCGTTCTCTTCACCTCGCATCAGCAGCTCCGCGACGTCGCCGACCGGTTGCGGGTGCGGACCGCGCAGCGCAATCTCACCGTGCTGGCGCAGCACCTCGATGGCACGCGGCGGCAGCTGCTGGGGCAGTTTCAGGAGAATCCACGCGGCATCCTTCTAGGAACCAGCAGCTTTTGGGAGGGGATCGACGTGCCCGGGGATGCTCTCTCCTGCGTAGTGATCGTGCGCCTCCCGTTCCGGGTTCCCAGCGACCCGTTGCAGCTGGCTCGGAGCGCGATGCTCACCGATCCCTTCGGCCAGCTGGCGCTGCCTGAGGCGGTGCTCCGGCTGAAGCAGGGCTTCGGCCGGCTGATCCGCCGGCAAAGCGATCGCGGCGCGGTCGTCCTGATGGATCACCGGATCGCGAATCGGACCTATGGCAGGGCGTTCCTCGACGCGCTGCCTCGAGCCGCCGTGCAGCTTGGGTCAAGCGCTGAGGTGGCGCCGGCGATCGTCCAGTGGCTGGCCCGAGGCCGGGGCGTGCGTCCGCCGACCACTGACGTCGGGGTTGCGGGATTCCCGCATGTCGAGGTATGAGCCAGGACGGCCGTCTCTCGGTCGCCCTGGCGCAGATGGATCCAGTGTTGGGAGACCGCGGCCGCAACCTCGAGCGGCATCGCCAGTGGGTCAAACAGGCCGCCGAGACCGGCGCCAGCTTGCTGGTCTTTCCCGAGCTCAGCCTGACCGGCTACTTCCTCAAAGACCTGGTGCCGGATAGCGCGATCCAGCTCGACAGCAAAGAGATGCGCGACCTGGCCGCCCTCTCGACCGAGCTCGACGTAGTACTGGGCGCGGTGATCGAGTCGCCCGACCACCGCTACTTCAACGCCAGCCTGTACTTTTCTCGGGGCGAGCTCCTGCACGTGCACCGCAAGGTCTACTTGCCGACCTACGGCATGTTCGACGAGCAACGGTACTTCGCGCCGGGTGATCGGTTCCGCAGTTTCGCCACGCCCTTCGGGCGCGCCGGGATGCTGGTCTGCGAGGACATCTGGCACCTCAGCAGCGCCTACATCCTGAGCCTGGAAGGCGTGGACATGATCATCTGCCCGTCGTCCAGCCCCGGTCGTGGTATCACGACCGACGAGCGCTTGGGAACAGCGGAGTCGTACGCGCTCGTCTGCCGAACCTATGCCCAGTTCCTGACGACGTTCTTCCTTTACTGCAATCGCGTCGGTTTCGAGGACGGGGCCAACTTCTGGGGCGGCTCGATGGTGATCGGGCCCAATGGCGACATCATCGCGCAGCATCAGGACGCCGACGAGGCCCTGGTGCTCGCCACCCTCGACCTCGCCGATGTTCGCCGCGAGCGGCTGGCCAATCCGCTGCTGCGCGACGAGCGGATCGAGCTGACCATCAACGAGCTCCGCAGGGTCTGGCATGAGCGCACCCGCAAGCCTTACTGAACCCGTCTTCCCACCGCTGGCGATCCACCCGCAGTTGGTCCGAGGGATCCTGGTCGGTTTCATCCATAACGAGGTGCGTAAGGTCGGCTTCGATCGTGTCGTGTTGAACCTGAGTGGCGGCGTCGACTCCAGCCTTGTCGCCTTCCTTGCGACCGAGGCGCTCGGCAAGGACAATGTGATGGCGCTGATCCTCCCGTACAAAGACAGCGATCCGAAAAGCCAGTCGGATGCGCTTGAGGTGGTTGCCCAGCTCGGAATCCGTCATCTCGAGATCGACATAACCCGGCAGATCGATGCGTACTTCGCGCGCTTTCCCGAGGCCGACCAGGTGCGGCGCGGCAACAAGATGGCCCGCGAGCGGATGACGATCGCATACGACCAGTCCGTGGCCTGGCGGGCGCTCGTGATCGGAACCAGCAACAAGACAGAGCTGCTGCTCGGCTATGGCACGATCTACGGGGACATGGCCAGCGCGATCAACCCGATTGGCGACCTGTACAAGACACAGGTCTGGCAGCTGGCCGACGCCCTGGGAGTGCCAACGGCCATCGTGCAGAAGGCTCCATCGGCGGACCTCTGGACCGGGCAGTCAGACGAGACGGAGCTCGGTTTTCAGTACCGGATGATCGATCAGCTGCTCTACTACCTCGTCGAGCGCCGGTACACAGAGGACGAACTGAAGCGGCAGGGTTTCGACGAGGCATTCATCACCGAGATCATGCGACGGGTCCGTGAGAACCAGTACAAACGGCGCCTGCCGGTGATCGCGAAACTCACCTCGCGCACCATCGATCGCGATTTCCGCTACCCGCGCGATTGGGGACGCTAAAGCGGGCCGCGGCTGACGTTGGGAACGCTCTACCTGGTCGCCACGCCGATCGGCAACCTGGACGACATCACCTTGCGCGCCTTGCATGTTCTGGAGTCGGTGCCCCTGATCGCGGCCGAAGACACCCGCCACACCGTGAAGCTGCTGACCCACTTTGGTTTGCGCCAGCCGCTGGTCAGCCTGCACGCGAAGAACGAGGCGCGGCAGTTGCAATCGATCCTCGGGCGCCTGGCGCAGCACGACATGGCACTGGTCTCCGATGCCGGAACCCCGGCCCTATCTGACCCCGGGGTGCGCCTGGTGAGCGCCGCCGTGGCCGCCGGCTATCCGGTCGTGCCGATCCCTGGACCGTCGGCGGTGCTGGCGGCGTTGGTGAGCTCCGGTCTCCCCACCAACCAGTTCACCTTTCTCGGCTTCTTGCCGCGCAAGCGCGGCGAGCTGGAGCGGGCGCTGCGCGACGCAGCCGAGGCGAAACGGACCTTCGTCTTCTTCGAATCGCCCCATCGGATACTCAAGACTTTGGATATAATGGCGTCCGCCCTCGGCCCACGCTCGCTGGTCGTGGCGCGGGAGATTACCAAGCTCCACGAAGAGTTCTTGCGTGGGACACCGGCAACGATCCTCGAGCACTTCACAAAGGTCCCGCCCCGCGGCGAGCTGACGGTCGTTGTTGCCGGCAGCGATTGGAAACCGCGAGATGAGTAAGTTCTACGTCACAACCGCCATCGTCTATCCCAACGCGGCGCCGCACCTCGGCTTCATCTACGAGCTGGTGGGCACCGACGTCCTGGCGCGTCACCACCGGATGATCGGCGATGACACGTTTTTCCTGACCGGCACCGACGAGCATTCGCAAAACGTCCGGCGCCGCGCCGAGGAAGAAGGGGTATCGACCGAGGAATTCACGGCGAGGATGGCGCAGCTCTATCGCGATATCGAGGCCCGCTTCAGCATCGCCTACGACCGCTTCATCCGAACCGAAGACGAGGACCACGTGCGCGGCGTCCAGGCCTTCATCACGAAGCTGCACGAGAAAGGGGACATCTACAAGGGCCACTACGAAGGTTGGTACTGCGTCTCCTGTGAGGCCTTCAAGACGGAGGCCGATCTCAAGGACGGATACTGCCTGATCCATCCGACGCTCAAGGCGCAGTGGCTGAAGGAGGAGAACTACTTCTTCAAGCTATCTAGCTACCAGGACCGCCTGCAGCAGCACATCGACAAGCACCGCGACTTCGTCCAACCGGAAACCCGCCGCAACGAAGTTCTGGGATGGCTGCGCGCCGGCCTGCAGGACTTCAGCATTTCGCGCTCGACCATCAAGTGGGGCATCCCCTTCCCCGGCGACGCCAAGCACGTCGTGTACGTCTGGGGCGACGCCCTCGTGAACTACGTCACGGGGGTCGGGTACGGCACCGATGAGGCGATGTTCAAGCGCTGGTGGCCCGCCGACCTGCACGTGATCGGCAAGGACATCACACGCTTCCACTGCCTCTACTGGCCGGCGATGCTGATGTCGGCGGGGGTGGCCGTGCCCAAGCGGGTGTACGCCCACGGGTTCCTCACGGTGCGTGGCGCGAAGATGAGCAAGAGTGTGGGGATCGCCATCGATCCGCTGGAGGCCGCTGATCGCTTTGGTGCGGATGCGGTCCGCTACCTACTGCTGCGCGAGTTGCCCTTCGATCGGGATGGTGACATCAGCTGGGAGACGATGGTCGACCGTTTCAATGCGGACCTCGCCAATGACCTGGGCAACTTCGTCTACCGCACCCTCTCCATGTTGCAGCGCTACTTCGACGGCAAGGTTCCGGCGCCCGACGGCGACGAAGCGCCGCTGGATAAGCAGCTGCGCACGGCGCTCGAGAAGGCGGTGCGCGGTCAGGATAAGCACCTCAAGGCGCTCGACTTCACGGGCGCCCTCGAGCTGACCTGGGACGCGATCAACCGTGGGAACAAGTACATCGAGGAGACGGCGCCCTGGGTGCTGGCCAAGCAATCGGACCAGCGCAAGCGGTTGCAGACCGTCATGTACAACCTCGTCGAGGCGATCCGGCTGACCAGCTACCTGATCGCGCCGTTCCTGCCCGAGACGGCCGGCAAGGTCGCCGCCCAGGTCAAGGCGGATCTGAAGACGCCGTGGATCACGGCCCGGGAGTGGGGGAGACTGGCGCCGCGGACCCAGACCTCGTTGGGCGGCGTCCTCTTTCCTCGCATCGAGAAGCCGGAGCCCGTCGCCTGATCGATTCGCACGCACACCTCCTGTACCTGCGCGAGCCGCTGACGCCGGAGCAGGCCCTGGAGGAGGCGCGCGCCGCCGGCGTGGAGGCCGTGATCAATGTCGGCGACGACGCCTCCGACAACCGGCGTGGCCTTGAGCTGGCGGAACGCCTCGTGGGCCTGCGGACGACCATCGGCCGGCATCCGCACTCCGCCAGTGAGGCGATCACGTCGACCGAGCGACACGAGCTGCGCCAACTGGCCAGTCATCCGCGTGTGGTTGCGGTCGGGGAGATCGGCCTCGACTACCACTTCACCGAAAACCACCGGGTGCCCAAGCGTCAACAGCAGGCGATCTTCCGCCAGATGCTCGGCCTGGCGCAGGAGCTCGAGAAGCCGGTGGTGCTGCATACCCGCGACGCCTTCCCGGACCTGCTCGCGATCCTCGACGAATTCCCCGGCACAAGCGGGGTCTTTCATTGCTTCAGCGGGAATTCGGCCTTCGCCGCGGAAGCGCTGGCCCGCGGCTTCTATATCTCGTTCGCGGCGACCGTTACCTATCCGACGGCCCATGGCGTCATCGGGGCGGCCAGTATCATCCCGCTGGACCACATGCTGGTGGAAACGGACTCGCCCTTCCTTCCGCCGCAGAGCCGTCGCGGACAGGCGAATGCGCCGCGCTACATGGTCGAGACGGTCGAGCGCCTCGCGGCGTTACGCGGCACGACCGCCGCCGAGATCGGCCGGGCAACCGCGCAGAACACCATCGACCTCTTTCGGCTGAGCCACGCCGGCTAAACAGCGCCCGCTGGACCTCGCGGATCCATCGGTCATCCGCGGTGTGGCGCGCCGCTTCGGCGTCCGCTACCTGCGGCGCTGGGGGCAGAATTTCCTGGCGGATCGCCAGCAGCTCGAGCGGCTCGTCGAGGCGCTGGAGGTATCGCCGGAGGATCGAATCGTCGAGGTGGGGCCAGGACTCGGGGCATTGACCGTGGAGCTCGCGGCGCGCGGACGGGCCGTGGTCGGGGTGGAGATCGATCCTGCTGCCGTCAAGGCGCTCGCGCTCGGGCTGCGGAATCGTTCGAACGTGCGGATCGTCGAAGCCAACATCCTGCGCACGGCCGTCGGCGAACTCTTGCCGGCGCCGTACCGGGTCATCGGCAACATCCCCTACAACCTGACCGGGTCGCTCTTTACCCATTTGCTCGAACAGCCGACGCCGCCGGCCCGCGTCGACCTGCTGGTCCAGCAGGAAGTCGCGGAGCGGCTGGTGGCGCCGCCCGGCAGCTGGAGCATGGCGACGCTGGGGGTTCGGGTCTACGGCACGCCGGAGCTGGTGCTCCGCGTCCCACGGACCGCGTTCCTGCCGCAGCCGAAGGTCGATTCGGCGCTGGTCCGCATCATCCCGGATGCGGAGCCCGGCCTGCCGCGCGCGCACTTACCGTCCTTCTTCGACTTCGTCACACCTTTCTTCCAGGCTCGTCGCAAACAGCTCCCTTTCGTGCTGGGGCGAAAACTCGGGGTCAGCGGGGCGGAGGCTCGCGCCCGGCTCACCGTTATAGGCATCGATCCGGCGCGCCGTGCCGAAACGCTGACCCTCGAAGAATGGAGGCGACTTTTCGAAATGAGCGCGCCCAATGACAACTAGCTACGATTTAGGCGCCTTGAAGGAACCCGACGAGATCAGGACGGACCCGCGCGAGATCATCCTCCCTCGTCCGGGATTTCGCACGGTGCTCGCCAACCGCGATTTCCGGCTGATCTGGTCCGCGCAGGTCGCCTCGCAGCTCGCCGACAAGTTCTTGATGTTTGCGCTGCTGATCCTGACCTACAGCATCAGCCGTGCCAGCACCCACGGCGCCGCGCTGTTCCTTGCCTACACCTTTCCTTCAGTCTTCCTGAGTCCGCTCGCCGGTGTGTATGCCGACCGCCACGACAAGAAGCGGCTGATGTTCTTTACCAACGCGATTCGCGGGGGCTTAATTCTGCTGATCCCGCTCAGCCAGCTCGTTCCCTATTTCGAGCACGTGACCTGGCACCTCTTTCTCATCATCTTTCTGTTTGCCGCGGTCGGCCAGATCTTCGCGCCTGCCGAGGCGGCGTCCATCCCCTTCATCGTCGGATCCGAGGAGCTGATGACCGCCACCTCGATGTTCACCAGTACGGTGATCGTCACCCTGCTGATCGCCGTGCCACTGTCAACGCTCGCCGTCCGATTCCTCGGCACCGACTCGCCCTACTGGATCGCCGCCGGCCTCTTCCTGGCCGCAGCCTGGCTGATCTATCTGGTCAAGACGGACCTGCATGTCCGCACCCACGAAGCGGTGGCCAAGCAAACCGACATCCTGTATGAGCTTCGCGAGGGCATCGCCTACATCGCGGCGCGGCCGATGGTGCGCTTCGCGGTGGCGCAGCTGAGCCTCACGATTGCGGTGATCTTCTCGGTCTTCGTGCTGGCGCCCAGCTACATGAGCACGGTGTTGCGCCTGCAGGTCACCGACGTCTACCTCTTCCTGGCGCCGGCTGTGCTCGGCATGCTCGGGGCGGCGTTCTACCTCGGCCAGTATGGTCAGCACTACCGCCGCAGCCGGCTGCTGATTGGTGGGCTGCTGTCGGCGGGGCTCACGCTGATGCTGATCGCGGTAGTGCCGTACCTACTGGAACGGCTGGGGGCAACCGCGCTGCTGGTCTGGTTCCCGGTCGTCTTCGGGTTCATCGGCGGGGTCGAGTTCGGCATGCTCTTCATCCCCGCCTTCACCGTCCTCCAGGAAAAGACCGAGGCTGAACTGCGCGGCCGGATCTTCGGTGCGATGTTCACCGTCGTCAACGCCGCGGTTGCCATCCCGATCCTGCTCGCGGGCGGCCTTGCCGACCTCTTCGGCGTCACGCGGGTCATCTTCGGGATGGGCTTGCTGCTGGTGGCGAGTGGCGCGCTCTCGGCCCTCGCCGGCCGCCGCAGCCCGCTGGTGCCGCCGACCCTCTCGACGGACGGCAAAGCGCCGGTATAATCGCGGGCGACGTGGCCGCATAGCTCAGCGGGCCCGCCGGCCCACGCGAGCCGCCGGGGCGTCGCCCCACGCGAGCGGCGCTTAGTGCCAGGCGAGCGTTTGAGACGTGGGAACGTGCGATGCGAGCGTTTGAGGCGTTTGCCGTGCGACGATATAATCCCGTGCGGTACGCGGGCGCATAGCTCAGCGGGCCCGCCGGCCCACGCGAGCCGCGCCGAAGGTGCGATGCGAGCGTTTGAGGCGTTTGCCGTGCGACGATATAATCCCGTGCGTTACGCGGGCGCATAGCTCAGTTGGTACGAGCGCTTCCATGACAAGGAAGAGGTCACAGGTTCGACTCCTGTTGCGCCCACCAAGCCGTTCCTCGTTAGGACGCTCCCCTAGGTTCTTCGTCCGATGGCAAGGATGTGAGTGTTCATCCCGAGCAAAGTTGGCTCTCCCTCCACTG
>Ga0207646_10001264_pt1 | contig 31672 bp, 27 predicted proteins | sample KBSK5502metaG_FD_184343 | JGI IMG/M metagenome (GOLD analysis project Ga0207646, IMG submission 184343) | Corn, switchgrass and miscanthus rhizosphere microbial communities from Kellogg Biological Station, Michigan, USA - KBS K5-50-2 metaG... | ecosystem: Host-associated > Plants > Roots >... | reverse complement strand
CAATTAGCGCTCGCGTGGGTGCTTGCACAAGGCGATGACATTGTGCCAATTCCAGGAACAAAACGCGTTCGTTATCTTGAGGAGAACATGGGCGCACTCAAAGTGACTCTCACCGCAAGCGACCTGAAGAATATCGCGGCGCGCCTCGCGCAGATTCAAGTGGTCGGAGAACGCTACGCGCCGGATATGATGGCGCTGGTGCAGCGAGCCTGACGAGGGCTGCACCCTCTCCGCGAAACTTGGGCAGAAAGCTTGCTACTACCGCCCGCTCATTTGCAGCGCTGGCAACGTAAAGCTCGGTTTGACCTCTTTGCGTTTTTCCCAGTCGTGATACGTGTGGCACTCGAAGCAGCGTGATTCGGCGTAACCGGCTCCGGGCGCGTGACATTTCTGGCACGTCGCGATTCCTGGAATCAAAATGTCGGAAGTTTCCGTGCTCTTCAGCGCGCTCTGATGGCAGCCGGTGCAAGAAAATCCACGATGCGCATTGTGATCAAACCGAGAGTGTGGCAGCCATTGCGAAGTTAACTTGGCGGGGGCAACATCAGGCAAGGAATTCGCCCAGGCGTTCGGCGCAGTATTGGCCGTCCCCGGCGCGATTCGCGATGTCTCACGCGGTTTTGCAGCGTCCCACCTTGCAATTCTGACATCGTGCAAGGTTGTCGCCGAGATGGCGTGGCACTGTGAACATGTTTTATGCCACAACAACTCTTCCGAAACCGCAACGCGCTCCGCGATCCACTGCGGTGCCGAAAGTGCGCGACTCGCCGGTCCCGGTGCGCTGCCTGTCAAATTCCGCCGAGGATCCTGCACCTCGTTTAGTTCTCCGGGATGTGCCGCGAGGTACTCCGAAAATTTCTTCACGAGATACGCGTGAATCACTTGCGGCTGATCGTGCGGCACGCCTTCATCAAAACGGATGTCAAAGGTCAAAAGATGGCAGGCAGCGCAGGCATTCGCGAATTTTGGCAGAGCCATCAACTCGCGGCCGGTAATCGGCTGGGGCTGCTTCAGCGTTTTACGATCAATTTGGAGTACTACGTCGCTGTCCTTATAACTAACGCTCGCCCCGCGATATTTCGGGTCGGAATAAGTTAGATCCGGATTCGTCGCGCCGGAAGTATGGCAATTCATGCACTCGAGCTGCACCATCGGCCCGGTTGGACCACGTCGAATCGCTCGCATGTGCAGCGCGTGATTCAGTTTGATCGTCCCGCTGTCACTGGGAGCTGTTCCCGCAGCGAAGCGAAGCGTTGCGAACTCCGGATGACCATCCTCGAAACTGCGGATCTGTTTGAAGTATTTCGATTCGCGGTTTGCGACTGAAAGGTCTCCATGGCATTGCACGCACGATTGATTCCTCGTCGCTGCCAGATTGACGCGGCCACGGTGTTCTGCGTGACACTCTGCGCAGGCGAGCTTCGCGCGCGTGTTCGACGCGTGATGTTGTGGGCCGTCGTGGCATGCCAGGCAAGCAGAATCTGCGGCTGTTGCGGTGAAGCCTCCCGCTTGTTGCACATGGCACGCGGCGCATTCTTTTTCCAGCACGGCATGAGCCCCACTCAGTCGGCCGCTCGAATAAACGCGGTTGTCTCGTTCAAAGAAATATAAACCCAACCACACGATTGCAATAGTCGGCGCGAGAATCGCCAACAACAACTGCGCCCTCTTGAACAGAGTTGGCTTCTTGAAATAGTTCAGGTCAATTCGCTGCGCGACCGTTTTGGTTGTTCGTGTTCTCGCCATTGCTAATGTCGTGTGCCGCGAAGCCGCTTCGCGACGCCTGTAAAATTATTCAGTAGCGCAGCGCCATCACCGCGTGGACGGCGCCAAGCAAGATCAGCGCAAGCGAAAGCGGTATGTGCAGCAGCAGCCAGCCATGCAGCCAGCGATGCAACCGTTCCTGACGCAGGAGTTGGCGCGCTTCGTCGCAAATCTCTTCAAGATCACCCAGCGTATTGTGAACTGCAGCGGGGAGTAGCGTTCGCAGACTGGCAAAAACACTCGTCGCCCGCGCCTCATCCGCCAGCCGCCGACCACGGGACTTGGGTTGTTCCAGGAACGGCCGCATCTCCTCGAGATAGAAACGCCGTAATGGCGCACTTTCGGTTTCGCCGAGCAGAAGAATTTCTGGAGCGGGAGCAACAGCGGCGCTTGCCCCAGCGCTCACCGCGGCGGAAGTGCGTAATGGCACAGCACTCGCTGCAATCGGTCGCAACGCCGTAAATCCTCCCGCGCGCTGTACTTCTCCTGCGGAATCTTTCACCGTCCCCAGATTGCCGCAAATAGATTCAATCGCACGATCAGCTTCTTCGCGCAATAATCCCCGCACGTGAGAGATCTCGTCGTAGATCGTTTCGAGGGGAATGTCTGCGGTCATTTTCTTCGGAATGAAATTCTGTAGCAGCGCGCCGTAAACTCCGCTCGCGACGGTAACGATCAGCAGCCACATCAGAAGTTGTGTCAGCGTCCCGCCGAAATGAAATCCACCATGAAATAAAATCAACGGAAGCGCGAGCAGTCCAAGCCACAGATGTCCCTTCATCCACGATTTCGCACGGCCGATTCTCCACGTAGGAACACGCTTCCGCGCACCCAACGCCGCCGCAAAAATCATGAAACCAAAACCAATCACTCCGAACAGCAGTCCAATCGCGCTTCCACCGCGCGGACCGCGCGGATCGCTCCACGCATAAAGCACATACAGCGCAAGCGACGTCCCGAAAATTGCCAGCGAAGCCGGCGCCCATCCGCGTTGTGAGTGGTTAAGAAGCATGTGTCGTCTTCTATTTCAAAACTCCCTGCGCCAGAATCTCCGCGAAAAACTTCCGCGGATCGACTCGATGCGCCGCGTCATGCGGGCAGGCGTACACGCAGCTCGGCTCTTTCAGGTGCGTGCAAAGATCGCACGAAGTCGCTTTCTGCTTGATCGTGGCTATCTTCCGGCCCGCATGCTCCGGATCATCCGACATCACTTCAAACGGATGCAGATTGATATTTCCGTACGGGCAATTTCGCGCGCAAAGCCCGCAGCCAATGCACCAATCCTCAATAATCACTTCCAGAGAATTCCGCCGCCGAATCGATCCCACTGGACAACCCACCATGCACAGTGGATCGCGGCACTGCCGGCAACTCGTGGCGACCAGGTAGTGATCGAACCGCAGCCCATCGCGAACCAGCCGCGTGACGCCGTCGTGAGCGTCCGCACATGCGTTCACACACGCATCGCAGCGCGTGCAATTCTGCAAATCCAGCACCAGCAGGCTCTGCGCCTCCATCAACCCTTGCGACAAAAACTGGTCAATGGGAACACTGTGCACCATCTGCATCCGCAGCGCGTTGGCGGAGCGCCGTTCTTCAGCGACGGCTTCAAGTCCGCGACGAACATTCGGAAAGCGTTCGACCATTTGTCGAAAATCATCGCCAGAAACACGCACAACTTCCACGTGATCGAGCGCAGTGCAGGTCGCGGTTCGTGCGCCTCCACCAAGCAAACCGATTTCTCCGAAATAATCTCCACGCGACAGGTAGGCAAGTACGAGTTCTCCGCCGGGATAATTCTCCGAAATTTTTACGAACCCGATGCGCACCAGATAAAAGCTGTCCGCCGCATCGCCTTGCCGCGCGATCACTTGTCCGGGCGCGAAGCGCACAAGTTCGACGCTCTCCTTCAAATGCTCGATGAAGTCCGCGGAAAGATCCGCAAACATCGGCACGCCGCGCAGATGATTTTCCAGCGCGCGTTTTCGATAATTCTGATCGACCTGTGCGCGAAAGGTCTTGTTCTTTAACATGATGTCAAGCACGTTGCGCAGCATTTCGTATGCAACTACTTCCGATTCCGCCCGCACCGTCGCAGAACGCGGGTAGAAGTTCATGCACGTCATTTCGCCGAATAAATCTCCAGTCCCAAGCTCCGCAACAGGGTTTTCGTAGCTCAGGTCCACAGAAGCATCGATGGGAATTGTCCGGTCACGCGCCTCCTCATCTCGTTTGTCGGATTCGCGCGGCGCCAGGGTGCTGGTCAGCCTCTTGAAAAATCCTTGCGCGCCACCTTGTGTCTTCACGTGCGCTATGGGCGAAGAAATCGAAACGCGTGCCTTGCCTTCGAGAATGAAGAATGCCGTCGAACCAAAATCTCCTTCTTTGCAAATAAGCTCGCCCTTATGGAAACGCCGCTTCACAATTGCGCCGCGATTCAATTCAAGAAAAGTGCCAGAAACTCCGTGAAACACCGGAATCGTCAGCAGGTCTTCCGCTTCAAATCCTTCCGCGCCCGGACCAGTTGCAATCGCGGCGCCGGCAACACTCTTGTTCGTCAGCGCGCCGGTCGGGCACGACACCATGCATTCACCGCAAGAAATACAGGTCGAATCGCCCATCGGCGAATTCAAATCGAACGCAATATCCGCCGCATAGCCTTTTCCCATGCGGCCTAGGACGAAATTGTTCCGCACTTCATCGCATCCACGTATGCAGCGATCGCACAGAATGCAGGAGTCATGGTCCACTGCGATGGAAAGGGAAGAATCGTCATGTCCGCGCGAAACCGATCGCCGCGCATAACGCGGCTCTCGTACGCCCGCCGCTGCGGCAAGCGTTTCAAGTTCGCAGTCGCCGGAATTCCTTTGCCGCGCGCATGGCGAAGGATGATCCGACATCATCAGCTCGAGTAGCGTTTTCCGCGTCGCGACTACTTTTTCAGAATTCGTTAAGACTTTCAGCCCCGGCTCGACCGGGCGCACACACGATGCAGCGAGCACGCGAGCGCCAGTGTCCACAACGCAAATCCGGCACACACCGACAGGCGTCTCATTCTGCAGGTGGCACAGCGTCGGAATCGAAATCCCTTGCATCCGAGCTGCATCAAACACCGTCGTGCCCGCCGGCACGCTTAACGCCTGCCCGTCAATCGTGATCTCAACCAATCCCGTTGGTGTTGTCGTCACGCTCACAGCTTCCGCTCGCTCCTTGCCATTTCAGAAACCCAGCCCGCCTCTACTTACAACTGATTACAACTTAGAACTACCTTTACGGTCGTATGCCAACACGATTCGCCTCACCAGCGCGCACCGCCGCGGTAAAGCAAATCCCGCTCGGACACTTTCCCTGCAAAACGTGTGCATCAACCTCTGCTCGAAAATGTTTCAAAACCGATTGAATCGGTGCGGGAACGATCTGTCCCAGTCCGCAAATCGAGGTGAGGCTCATCGCCTGCGAGAGCTCATCCAGCAGCGCCAGGTCCGCGCGATACTGCGTTTCCGGCAAACCCCCTTGCGTCCAGCGAACCAGAAGATCCACCATTTTTTGCGAACCCACTCGGCACGGAACACATTTCCCGCAGGATTCATTGCGGTAGAAACGCACTCCGTTCAACGCCATGTCGAGCATGCATGTCGCCTCGTCACAAACGACGATGGCCCCTGAACCAAGCATCGAACCGGCTTCGGCCAAAGCCTTAAAGTCCAGCCGGATGTCTGCCAGCGACGCCGGCAAATATCCAGACGACGGCCCAGACGGCGCGAACGCTTTCAAGGTGTGGCCACCACGCATCCCGCCCGCATGATCAAACAGGACTTCGCGCATCGTGATCCCGAGTGGCACCTCATAAATTCCAGGTCGCGCAGCATGTCCGCTCACTCCAACAAACTTGAATCCGCGCGAACCGTTTCGACCCGCCGTTTTGTACCACTCCACACCGCGTGAAAGAATCTGCGGCACGTTAATGAACGTCTCGACATTGTTGATCACCGTTGGTTTTTGCCACAAGCCCACAACCCCGGGGAACGGCGGTTTGTTTCGCGGTTCTGCGCGATGTCCCTCGATGGCTTCGATTAGCGCGCTTTCCTCGCCGCAAATGTATCCTCCTGGACTGACAAACACTCGCAACTCGAATTCCAGTCCGCTGCCAAGAATATTTTTGCCGAGCAATCCGGCTCGATAACAGCGGCGAATCTCTTCGCCAAGAATCTCTTCCTGAAAATGATATTCGTGACGGATATACAGAATTCCTTCCTTAGCACCTGTCACGAGCCCCGCCAGAATCATGCCTTCCACAAGCAGATGAGGAAGGTGCGTCATGATGAAGCGATCTTTGATGGTTCCCGGCTCACTCTCGTCGGCGTTGCAGACGATATATTTGTCCGGTCCCGGCTGCTTGCGAACCAAATCCCATTTCATGGAAGTCGGGAATCCCGCGCCGCCCATACCGCGAAGCTCTGCTTCTTTCAACAGCGCCAGCACGCCACCCCAGTCCTTCGTGGCGATTTCCGCGCGAAGCGCTCCGTACTTTTCCGCATCGGCATACGGATCGGACGCGCAAGCCACACGCTCCTGCTCCGGGTGACCGTCGTGAAGTTCATCACCACGCAGCGCTGCACGGACCACTGCCTCCGCGTGATCGGCAGTAACATCCGTTAAGATATGATCATTCACCGCGATCGCCGGCGCGGCGTCGCAGCGGCCGAGGCAAGAGACATCGCGGATTTCCACTTCACTGCGCCGCGCATTCGCAAAACGCCGTTCAATATCGGCGCGCAATTCGCATGCGCCATTCAGGTGGCAACTCATATCCGCACATACGCGGACTTCCGCTCGCGCTGGCGCGGCGAGATGAAAATGCGGATAAAAGCTGGCTACGCTGTGAATTTGGTACAGCGGCGTCTGCGTGCGCGAAGACAGCGATTCAAGCTCCGCCTTGGGCAGAAACCCGTGGCGAAGCTGGATAGCCCGCAGGTCGTCGAAGATCACTGTGCCGCGTCTCGCAAGAAAAGCGCCAAGCGGAGGAACATGATGCCGCCAAGCGAAATGTGGAGTGCAAACTCCCTTGCATACTAATCACCGCGCGGCGGCGTGTAAATAGAGGCGAATTGGCTTTTTCGCGCAGGACACGAAAAAGGCAACGAGCGGACGTTGACTTCTTCGAGCTTTGAACGATATAAGCGATGAGATTCTTTGCGAATTCCCTCAATGCATTTCGTCACTCAATTGCCTTTACGAACGGCTTTTGCGGCAAGCAGCGCTCTACTTGCGCTTTGCGGCGCTGCGCAATCAACCAAGCCGGCCGCCGAAGCGCAGAAATATATCGGACCGGGCTCCTGTGCTGCCACAAGCTGCCACGGCAGCGTCAAGCCAGTAGCCGATAGCCGCATTCTGCAGACGGAATACACAACCTGGATTTTGAAAGACAAACATAGCCGGGCTTTTCAGGTTCTCACAGGCGGAGTTGGCGAACGCATGGCACGCATTCTGAAGCTCGGCACGAAGGCTGAAGAATCGCCGAAATGTCTTGCCTGTCACGCGCTTTACGCCACGCCGGAACAGCGTGGTCGCGCTTTTGAAATCTCCGAGGGTGTGAGTTGCGAAAATTGCCACGGTCCGGCTTCCGCATGGCTTGGCTCGCACACCACGCGCGATTGGCCGCACGAAAAATCGGTCGCGCAAGGAATGCACGACACGCGCAATGTGATTCATCGCACAGAAAAATGCCTTGAATGTCATCTCGGGACAAATCCGCAGTCGGCTGCGAAGCCGACAAATAAGCTTGTCGATCACGAAATGATCGCCGCCGGACACCCTGATCTCTATTTCGAGCTGGATTCCTTTTCCGCCGTAATGCCGCGGCACTGGAAAGCGCCGCGCGAATCAGCGCCAGGGAAGCCCGCTGAGGATCCGAACTGGGTCGGTGTACGCGATTGGAGTGTAGGGCAAGCGGTGCAGCTGCGCGCCGCGATGGAGCGCCTCAGCTGGCGCGCCAAAAAGGACACCTGGCCTGAGTACTCCGAGCTGTCATGTATAGCCTGCCATCATTCGCTTGTTCCGGCCAAAGATAGCTGGCGCCAGGAGCACGGCTACGCTGGACGCCGCCCCGGCGATCCCGCGTGGAACGCTTCGCGCTACCTGATATTCCGCGTGATGGCGCGGCAAGTGGATTCTACGTCAGCGCAGGAACTCGAAAAGCAACTCAGCGCAGTCGCGGGCGAAATGAGCAAGTTGAATCCCGACCGCAACGCCGTCAGCGCAGCGGCCAGTTCAGCTGCACCGATTGCGCAGCGATTTGCCGAGCGCCTTGCGACAATGTCCTACGAACCAGCAACCGCGTTGCGCACGATGCAGGGAATCACGCAGGAGCCCGAAACCATTGCGCTGGGCGACGAGCGAACCGCCGAGCAGGCCGCCATGGCCCTCGATTCTCTGTATATCGCATACAGCAAACAAGGTAGTCCGGCTAACGCGAATGAAGTGCGCGCCGCCATCAACGCGCTTTTTCAGCAACTGGAGAATCCTTCGGTCTATAACGCCGACCAATTTGCCTCCGGCCTCAAGCGAATTCGCGATTTGTTACATTAAATTAATTTGCTTCCCTCGGCCGCCGCTCTGCGTCTAGCATTGTGTAACCACGCCAGTCAGGACGTCCATGAACAAATTTGAGAACTGGTTTTGCGGCTCCTCTGTTTGGCGTTTTGTCACAGAGCGAAAATTGCTTCCATGGATTCTTTCCGGGTACGCGCTCGGCGACCACGTTTTGGAAGTCGGAGCCGGGCCGGGCGCGACCACGCACGAGTTGCTGCGACGCGCGGGCCGGGTGACGAGTCTGGAGTACGATCCGGCGTTTGTGGCCAAGCTTGCAGAGCGGCACAAAGCTACGCGCGTCACCGTCGTGCGAGGTGACGCGGCGACGTTGCCGTTTCCCGACCATACGTTTTCGTCCGTCGTTGCAGTGCTGGTCCTACATCATCTGCGTTCGCAAGCGCAGCAGAACGAGGCATTTCAGGAATTTCATCGCGTGCTGCGGCCAGGCGGAATGTTTTTTGCGTTTGAAATTCGCGACAGTTGGCTTCAGCGCGCCGGTCATATTCGCAGCACGTTTGTTCCGGTTTCGCCGGCATCGGCGTTCGCGCGGCTCTCGGTCGCGGGATTCTCGCGAATTGCCGTCGATATCGAACGTACGGCGTTTCGTGTCTGCGCCTTGCGTGCAACAGAAGCCTGAGATCATTTTGAACAACATCCCGTTACGAACTTCGTTCGGCCTACAGTTCATTACACTCGCGTCGTTGACCGGCCCCGGTGCGTTCTCTAGCATTCTTTGATGAGTGTTATGAACGAGTCTTTCGTCGCGAAGTTTCCTCCCGGTCCGCCACCCAACCTGATCCGCGCTTTGTTCGGCGCGATGCAGCAAAATCCTCTTGATTACTTTAGCGCGATGGCGCAGAAGTACGGTGACGTGTCCGGAATGCGGATCGGGAATTTCCGCTCGCTGTTTGTGAATCATCCGGACCTCATTGAGGACGTGCTCGTCAACAACGCGCGCAAATTTCACAAGGGCCGCATACTGCAGGCCAATAAGTATCTTTTCGGTGAAGGGCTGCTCACCAGCGAGGGCGATTTCTGGCTTCGCCAACGTCGATTGTCGCAGCCCGCGTTTCATCGCGCGCGTATCAACGCATACGCCGCGACCATGGCGGAATACACGGAGCAGTTGGTTTCCACCTGGCAGGATGGCGAAGAGCGCGACATCCACGAAGAGATGATGCAACTTGCCTTACGGATTGTTGGCAAGACGCTCTTCGACGCTGACGTGACGCAAGACGCGAAAGAAGTCGGCGAAACGCTCGATCTGTTGCTGCGCATGGCAGCGAATTTTGGCCGCACCGTACTGGTTCCTTTGTGGGTTCCCACGCCGCGCAACCTTCGCGCAAAGCTCGGCGTTCACCGCCTCGAAAAAGTCATCTATCGCATCATTTCCGCGCGCCGCGCGAGCGGCCGCGATACCGGCGACCTGCTTTCAATCCTCTTGCAAGTGCAGGATGAAGACGGGACGCGCATGAGCGACCGGCAACTGCGCGACGAGACGATTACTCTGTTTCTCGCCGGGCACGAAACCACCGCGAACACTCTGTCGTGGAGCTGGTGGCTGCTCGCGCAAAATCCGGCTGTCGAAAAAAAGTTTCACGAAGAACTCGACGGCGTGCTCGGCGGCCGCATACCAACCGTCGAGGATCTCCCAAAGCTGAACTACTTAAATCACCTTCTTACCGAATCGCTGCGTCTCTACCCGACTGCGTGGGGCATGGCGCGGCTGGCGGCCGAAGAGCACGAAATCGCCGGCTACCCGGTGCATCCGGGCTACGGCGTGGCGTTTGCGCAATGGGTGGTGCACCGCGACCCGCGCTGGTACGACGCTCCGCTTGAGTTTCGCCCCGAACGCTGGGAAAACGGCCTGGCGAAGCGACTACCACGCTTCGCTTATTTCCCCTTTGGCGGCGGCCCCCGCCAGTGCATTGGCAATACGTTCGCATTGATGGAAGCCAGCGTGGTGCTTGCCACGATCGGCCAGAAATTCCGCTTCCGGCTCGTGCCAGGCCGCAAGGTCACTCCGCTCGCCTCGATCACATTGCGCCCCAAAGATGGCATCCAGGTAAAACTGGAAACGAGGAAGTGAACGAGCGGCGGGTCGCGCGTTCGCCCTGGCTCGTGGCAAGACTTTTTGGCATTGGAATCTACCCCTGCCAACGCTAGCCGAACATACATCAAGGCAATGCGTCAGGGCGAACACGAAGTGTCTGAACGCCCACAGCCGTTCTTCTTATAAGTCCAATATTATCAGCTAATTAGCTTGGGATCTGAACCTGCAAATGGTGTCTCCGTACGAAGGGAGGCAGAGGACATGGACGCAATTTCACGGTTCGCAATTTTGACGTTGGCCACAATTTTCGCCGGTGCTGCGGCTTTTGCCATGGCTTGGTTGTTTCTTCGCGGTGCGTTTCACTTGATGCAGCCCGCAACGGCAAGCCGTTTGGAAGCGACTGCCGCAAGTCGGCCCCACTACGTTCGCTCCGAACTCGTGCAGGGAACGCGAGCCAGCGCGCGGCAACTCGCTCTGTACCGCTAGAGACTTTCCCCGGCCAGCGAGATGGCGAGGCGTGCCCTAACGCCTCTCCGAAGCCAACCGGCAGCTCTCTGGCTAAGGCCAGGAGAGGAAGGATCGCGACGATGATTGCTCTGAAGTACTTGCTCGTAATTCTCGGCATCGGACTGTTCGGAAGTGCCGGGGCTTTGGTGGTTTATGACGTTTATGTTTCTTCTCAACTGCGAAGGCTGCTGCGGCGTTCGAGCCAGGAAGGCGCCGGCGTAGGCGAAACGACTTTTTTGCCCGCGCGCCCTTTCGGACCGGTGCGCTGGCAGCGCGCACTCCTGTTGGCCGGGCTGGCGGTCGTGCCGCTGCTGATTTCGCAGAGCATCGTCGTGGTGCCCGACGGATATGCGGGAGTTCGCGTCAGCCAGTTCTGGGGCGCGCGTCCCGGCACGCTTTACCCGGGCGTTCATCTGGTTACGCCGTTCGTTGACTCTGTGGCTCTGTATGACACTCGCGAGCAGGTATACACGACTGCGGCCACGGAAATCGGCAAAAACGCGAAAGAGTTGCTGACCGTCCAGGCGCGCGAAGGATTGAACATCGGCATCGCGGTAGCCGTGCGTTACAGGATCGATCCGCGGCGCCTTACCTACATTCACGCCAATTTGCCTGGCAATGTGGGAGACGAAGTGGTCGCGCCGGTCGTTGCGTCCACTTATCGTTCGCTCGCGCCGAATTACGTCACTCGCGAAATCTTTGCGGTGAAACGCGAAGAGCTGCGTTCGAAAGCGGCGGATGCGATCAAGACGCGACTTGAGACGGACGGAATCCTGGTCCGCGAAGTCGTGCTGCGCGACATCAAGCTGCCGGAGGAATACGCCAAGGGCCTCGAAGGTTTGCTGCTCAAGGAGCAGGAGAGCGAACGCCTCGGCACCGAGCAGGAAATCAAGCAGAAGGAAGTGAAAATCGCGGAGCTCGAGGCGGAGGCACAGAAGGCGCGCGACGTGAAGCAAGCCGAAGCCCAGGCGCAGGTTCGTGTCCTACAAGCAAAGGCTGAATCGGACTCCATGCAATACACGTTGCCACTGAAGCAGAAGCAGATTGAGCAATCGAAGCTCGAAGCTGAAGCGCGCAAGGAGGCGACGCTGCAGAACGCCGAAGCCGCCGCGCAAGCCAAGGTCATCGACAGCAAGGCGGAAATCGAGCGGCAGAGAAATCTTGCCGATGCCGAGGCCAACCGGATCCGAGTGACCGCAGATGCTGAAGCGAATCGCATCCGTGTGACGGCTGCTGCGGACTCCGAGCGGATGAAGTTCGAAGCGGCTGTGCTGAAGCAAAATCCGATGTTGATTCAAAAGATCATCGCGGAGCGCTTGTCGGACAAGCTGCAAATCATGATGGTTCCCGTCGACGGGAAAAATTTCTTCGCGAACGACGTGTTCCGCTCGGCGTTTTCGGGCGTGCCGGCGAATTCGGATTCCGAAGAAGATTCGGACGGCAGCGCGCAAGCGGCCAATCTTGCCGGACAGAAGCGCAACAATCATAAGCCGTAACGAAATTAGTTCGGGCGAGCCCGCAAGAACACTCAGGGCAAGCCCACGCTAATGCGCCAGCCAAAACCCCTGCGGGTGGCGCGTCGCGCGGAGCTGGAAGGGATGGGAGACGTGGCAACGAGGGCAAGCACCGCCGCGCTTTGCCGGATCGGCCACGGTCAACATCGGAATCCAGCACCGCGCCGCGCGCCACTCGGTTGGCGAATAATACGGAGTAACGAAAGAGAGAAGTAAAGAAGTAAAGAAAGACGTGAAGGTGGTTGAGACGGAGGCGAATATGAGATCGGAATACCAAGTGCAACGGGTGGGGCCTGGATTGCGGAGAGCAGTCGGGATCGGAATGGCCGGAATGATTGTAGGAGCGCTGACGCTGGCGCCGCTGTCGGCCGCCGCAAGCGGGCGAGAGGAAGATCGCATTTCGAATGAACATCCGATCAATCGAGCGAAATTGGAGAATTTACAGCGCTGGGTCTCCGCCGGACACGCGGACTGGTGCAAGGACGCGCGGCAGGTGGCCGCAGAGGAGCTATGGCGACTGGCTGCGGACTATTCAGGTGATGGATTCGAAATGAAAGAAGTAAAAGCAGATGCAATTTCGAACGGTGGGAACAAAGTGACATTCGAATGGGCTCCGCTCGATGGACGGGCCCTGTATCGCGTGACCGTCCAGCGTTTTGATTGGTTGCTGCCGATCGCCAAAAATACCGAATCGATTGTCTGGGTGCCCACAAGCATCGAAATCAGCACTCATGAATGAGCTTCTTCAGTGTAGATGGTCCCAGAGCAAGTGGATCTCGCACATGGAGAATCGAGGCGGGGCCGCCGTGGCACGTTCAGGGCTGAAGCACGGCGCGCCCCGCAACGTCGTCGAGGGACGTGTTAAACTCTCGATTCAGTCCCGTGAACAATCAACTGGCCCGGCGATTTACGTTACTCGCATTCACCTCAACATCGCTGTTTTTCATTTTTCTTTTCGGCGCAGCCAATTCGATTGTTGCGCAGCCACAGGCGCTCGAAGAGTGCGTCGAACGCCTTGCACGGAAGGCGATCGCTTTGCCGCACGAAAGTCGCATGTCGTTGTTATGGACGAACCACACGACGCTGTCTGAACAGCGCGCGGAACATCTGCGCGCGTTATTCGAGCAGCGATTGGAAGCGGCGGGAGTGCGTTTTTTGCAGGGCGAAGCCGCACCCGCGTTGCGCGTTTCCATTGAGCAGACGCCTTCGCAGTTTGTTTTCACGGCATCGGTGCCCTCGGAGGGCAGTACCAATGTAGTGATCGAGGACGTCGCGCGTTCGTTGGTGGGAAGTGACGAACGGCCTTCGAATGCGATTCGTATTGAAAAAGAATTGCTCTGGCAGCAGGAGGCAACAATCTTGAGTGCCGTTCTGCCAGCTGTATCAACAGGCGCGGAAAAGAAAATGGTCCTGCTTACCGAAGATGCCCTCGTGATCTATGGCGAAGAGCAGGGGAACTGGAAATTGCAAGCCACGAAGACACTGCCCGGACCGAAACAACCGCCGCGTTCTGCGCGGGGTCAGCTTCTCGTCGCGGAAGAAAATATGGGCCGAGTAGGAATTCTGTTGCCCGGGCGCCGCTGCGAAGCAAATCTTGCCGGCGATTCGCCGATTGTCTGTTCCGGCGGAGGTAGCGACTGGCCAGCGGGCCGCTTGCTTTCGCTTCCAGCGTGCGGCGCGCAAACGTGGTGGCTCAAAAGTGATGGCACAGACTGGACGGCGGAAGATCGATTGTTTCTTCGCAGTTCCGGCGCAGCGAAGGAATCCGCTCCGGTAGCGGAATGGAACGTGCCGGGCGCCGTGTTCTCGATCGGCGCCGGATCGACCGCCGCAAGCGCTGCTGTTGTGGTGCGAAGTTTGTTGACGGGGAATTACGAGGTGTACCGCATTGAGCTGGCGTGCACAAATTAAGCGGGTGCTGTGTTCTTCTGTCGCGGCGCTGTCGTTCGTTGCTGTCGCAGAGCCTGCCGCGCGTCCACAGTACGGCGGCGTTCTTCGCGTTGAGCTACGCGCAGCTTCGTTCACGCTGAATCCACGAAGGTGGAAAGCGGGTTCGGCGGACTACGCGACGAATGAGCGTCTTGCGGCGCTGGTGTTTGACCGGCTCGTCTCGCTCGACAATTACGGCAGGTTCCAGCCGCAGCTTTCGACGGAATGGAGCCATAACAGTGCGGCAAAACGCTGGCAATTCACAGTGCGCACGGGCGTCAAGTTTTCGGATGGAACACCGCTCACGCCGGCCGATGTTGTTGCCGCTCTACAACCAATACTTCCTCGTGGGCTGCAGATTTTGGCGACTTCCAGTGGAGTCGCGATTCAGTCCGCGAGTCCGGTGAACGATCTGCTTGAAATACTTGCGTCCGGCCCATATTTCATTTATCGCAGCAACGGTAAGGGAGTGCTACTTGGCACCGGACCGTTTGTTCTGGAAAACACTCCAGCAAGTTCGCAACAAGCGGAAAAGACTTCGTCGGATGCTGGTGGCGCTCCCGCACAGCATGTCAGGTTTCGTTTCAACGAACTCTGCTGGAGCGGACGGCCTTATCTGGACGCGGTCGACGTCATGCTGGCAGTGCCGCCGCTCCGCGCTTTGTTGGACTTGCAACTCGGCAAAGCGGATGTCGGTGAACTCTCCGAAGACACGGCGCGGCGCGCGCAACAGTCGAACCTAAGAATTTGGGCGTCCTCTCCGCTCACACTATACGCGTTGAAGTTTGCCGCGCCGATAAAATCGCAGAACGACCGCACGCTTCGCGAAGTGCTGAGTCTGTCGATCGACCGCAACGCGATGGCCCGGGTGTTGCTGCAGAAGCAAGCCGATCCAGCACCGTCCTTTTTGCCGCAGTGGCTCTCGGGATATGCTTTTCTATTCGATATGGAAAGCAACTTGGAACGCGCGAAAGAATTGCGTGCAAACTTGCCGGCGACTGCGCTGGGCACGGCACAACCATTGCGCGTCGGCCTGGACGCGGGTAACGACTTGTCAAAGCTGATTGCTGAACGCGTCGCGGTGAACGCGCGTGGAGCTGGGATCATGCTGCAGATTGTTTCGCGCACCACGCCACGTGGGGCTGGCGACGGAGCCGGAAACGCTGCGAAACTGGAGAGCGATGCGCAGCTCATTTCCTGGCGCTATACGACATTGTCATCGCGAGATGCTCTGGAGAGTTTGGCGGCCGCTTCGCGCTGGGAAATTCCCGAAGACGGCGTGCCCACGGATGCCGATGCGCGCTATGCTTGGGAAAAGCGAATGATAAACGAGAAAACTATTTTGCCGCTGGTGGCCGTGCCGGATTTTGCGGCGCTGGACCTTCGTGTGCGGAATTGGTCGCCGTCGGCTTGGGGAGAGTGGCGCCTAGGGGATGTGTGGCTCGATCAAAGTGAGCCTTTTGTTGCTCCTCGCGATGCACGTGCTAAATCGCCCGCTGGAGCGAGGCCATGAGCTTCAGGACGAAACTTTTCCTGTTGTTTCTTGTGACCGTTCTCGCGTCCGTTTCTGCGGTTACTTACAGCGTTACGCACTACACGCGCGCCGCTTACGAAGAAGCAGACATGCAGCGAACGCAGGCGCTCGTCGAGCAATTTCAGAAAGAATTTACCCAGCAACGAGAACTGGTTGCGCGACAGGTTGAGAACGTCACCAATTCCGAAGTTACGCTCAAAATGGCAATCGATTTGGAGCGGGCGAACGCGGATCAATCGCTTTACGTGCGCGATGCCGCCGGCGCCGCGCAGGAACACGGCTTGAACTTTATGGAATTTGTGATTTCGGATGGAACGTTAATTTCGTCCGCACAGTATCCGGCGCGCGTCGGCTACAAGGAAACCTGGGTCACGAACGTAAAAGACTGGAACGGCACGGAGTCATTCCTGCGCAAGGAAGAATTGCCAAATGAGTCTGCGGTCGCGCTGACCGCCGTTCGCACGCAGCCTAATGTTACGCGGCCCTTTTATGCGATTGGCGGCCGGCGGCTCGATAGAAACTTTCTTGCTTCGCTTGTGGCCCCGGCCGGGATGCGCACGCTGCTTTATTTGAATCTGGATGCCACGTTTGTTCCCGGCGACATCACCGCAGCGAACGGCGACGTCGATCAACCCGAACGGTTCGCACCGATTATTGCCCAAATTCAAAAGCAGCCCGCGCCGCTGGTGCAGACAATTCAATGGACAAGTGATGCGGCGTCGGCTGAATCCTTTCACGTGCTGCCCTTGACCGGCCGCAGCGGAGAATTGCTCGGCGCTTTGCTGGTTGGCAGTTCGCGCAGTGATCTTGTTCTATTGACCCGCCACATCATGAAGCTCTCTGCCGTCGTCGCAGCTGCCGCAATTCTTATCGGTTTGTTGCTGACCTGGTGGGTTTCCGCGCGCATTACTCGTCCGATCGAAGAACTTGCGGAAGGTGCTCGCGAGGTCGCCGCCGGCCACTGGGATACGCGCATCAACTTGAGCGGACGTGACGAGACCGGACAACTTGCGTCAGCATTCAACAATATGACGCAAACGCTCGCGACGCAGCGCGAACGGCTTGTGCAGACCGAACGCGTCGCCGCGTGGCGCGAATTGGCACGCCGCCTCGCGCACGAGTTGCGCAATCCATTGTTTCCGTTGCAAATCACCGTCGAAAACATGCAACGCGCGCGGCAGCTTGGTCCGGATCAATTTCTAGAAGTTTTCAACGAATCCACGGCAACGCTGAAGGCCGAGCTTGCGAATCTAAACTCGATCGTCAACCGTTTCAGCGATTTTTCCAAGATGCCACCGCCAGAATTTTCGCGCATGGACGTCAACGAGGCGATTCGAAGCGCAGTGCGTTTGTTCGAACCGCAATTTCACGAAGTAGGCAAGCCCAATATTGCGACGGAGTACTTCCTGAAAGAAAATCTCCCGGATATCGACGGCGACCCAGATTTACTGCACAAGGCGTTTCAGAATTTAGTCCTGAATGCGCTGGATGCGATGCCTGCTGGCGGTACGCTCACGTTTCGCACTGTGGAAATTCAGTCCGGCATTCGCATCGAGGTGGCGGACACCGGCAAAGGGCTCACTCCAGAAGAATGCTCGCGGCTTTTCACGCCGTATTACACGACCAAGCAGCAGGGAACCGGTTTGGGTCTGGCCATCGTGCAGTCTGTTGTCAGCGATCATCGTGGCACAATTTCCGTGGCCAGCGAAGAGGGGCACAGCACAACTTTTCGTATCGAGTTGCCGCGCCGTCAGCCCGGCGTGACCGCCAAGAAGCTGTCATCGAACGCTACTACCGACCAATCCGCACCGGCCACACCGGAAACCGCGGCGGCGAGCGACTGAGCTTGCGCGTCCTGAAAGCCCTGTGACCCGAAAAGCACATCTCCTTCTCGTGGACGACGACGCCAACACACTGGCCTCACTTTCGCGGGCGTTTCGTCTTGCCGGCCACGAGGCTACTGTGTGTGACAACGCTAGTCGTGCTGTCGAGCTCCTGCGGACGGAAAAATTCGATCTCATCTTTTCAGACGTGGTGATGCCTGGAAAAAGCGGCCTCGAATTTCTGGAAGAAATCAAAAGTGCGGGAGTGAAAGCCCCGGTCATCCTGATTTCCGGCCAGGCAAATATCGAAATGGCGGTGCGCGCAACGAAGCTTGGGGCACTCGACTTTCTGGAAAAGCCGCTCTCGACGGACAAGCTTCTCGTTACCGTGGAAAATGCGCTGCGGCTGTCACGTCTTGAGGATGAAAATAGGGAGCTCAAACGCCGTCTCGGCAAACATCAGCTGGTTGGGTCAGGCGCCGCCATGAAAAAGCTGCTGGCGCAAATTGACCGCGTCGCCGCCAGTGAAACACGAGTTTGTATTCTTGGCGAAACCGGCACGGGCAAGGAGTTGGTCGCGCGGGCGATTCACGACAGGTCGCAACGCCGCGATATGCCGTTCATTACTCTGAACTGCGCAGCCGTCCCGGCTGAATTAATCGAATCCGAGCTCTTCGGTCACGAAAAAGGCGCATTCACCGGAGCCGCCGGCCGCCACATTGGCAAGTTCGAACAAGCCGAAGGCGGCACGCTCTTTCTGGACGAAATTGGAGACATGCCCGTCGCTATGCAGGCCAAGCTGCTTCGAGTGCTGGAAGAAAGCGAAATCGAGCGGGTTGGCGGCGAAAGACCGGTGAAAGTGAATGTCCGCGTAGTCGTGGCCACGCACCGCAACCTCGAGGAACTCGTCGCGCAAAATACTTTTCGCCGCGACCTTTTTCACCGCGTCTACGTGTTTCCGCTTTTTCTTCCGTCACTTCGTGAAAGGCCGGATGACTTCCCTGAACTCCTGGCTCACTTTGCGCGACAGGTCGCCTCGCAGAACGGCTGGAAGGAAAAAGAATTCGCGGAAGATGCGATCGCCATGTTGCGGCGCTATTCGTGGCCCGGAAATGTGCGCGAATTGCGCAACATCGTCGAGCGGCTCGTGCTTCTTGCGGAAGGCCAAAAGGTCTCCGCCGAAGACGTTCAACTTGTCTTGCCTGCCACCATCGCCCCGCCGCACGACAATGCGAGTTCATCGCTCGCGGCTGCCTCCGGCACGCTCGCTGCGCGCACTGAATCCTTCGAAAAAGAAGTTTTGCTCGCGGAGATTCGCCGCCACAACTTTCACATGACCAATGTTGCTCGCGCTCTGGGCCTTGAACGCAGCCATCTGTACAAAAAATGCCAGCAATTGGGAATTGACTTGCAATCGCTGCGCAGACCGGAATAAATCAGAGGCATGGAACCGTGGCTGATCGAACTTCCTGCGGCTGCCGTGTTTTCTGGCGCCGTCGTCTCGTACGCGGCGGTGCATCCCCGCGCGCAACTTTTCGGAGCGACACTCTGTCAGACCGCCTCTCCACGCCAGTTGGCGCTTACGTTTGACGACGGCCCAAATCCAGCGATCACGCCGCGGCTCCTGGACCTGCTTGACCGGCACGATGCCAAAGCTACGTTCTTTGTGGTTGGCCGTTTCGTTCAAGCGTGCGGCGCACTAACAAAAGAGGTTTCCTTGCGCGGACACCTGCTCGGAAATCACACGCAAACGCATCCAAATCTTTTCTGGTTGGGCCCGCGTGATATCCGCAACGAGCTCCAGAAGTGTCAGGGCGCGCTAGAAGATGCCACGGGCTCTCCGGCAAAATATTTTCGGCCGCCCTACGGCCTGCGCAATCCCTGGGTCGTCAGGACCGCGCGCAGGCTCGGTATGCAGACCGTCATGTGGACGCTCCTTCCCGGTGATTGGCAAGAGAAACCGGTTGAACGACTGACCAATCGTATGAAACCCATCGCAGTCAATGCGGCCAACTCTCCGCGTCGCTCTTCCGGCGATGTTCTCTGCCTCCATGACGGTGGACATCGCCAATTGAACAGCGACCGCACCCGTACGCTTGCGGCTCTTGAATATTGGCTTCCTCGCTGGCGCGACCTGGGCCTGAAATTTGTTACAATCGGCGAAGCGGTGAGCACTCCCGCGGGCTAACCATGGATGAGCGCGCGTTTTACACGGAACGGGAAGAAAACAAAGGACAGAAACTTGTCTGCCCAAGCTGCCGCAATGAATTCACGGCCTCGGTCCGGTGGAAAGTTTGCACCAAGCGGAAGGAGCTTCCGCGCGGCGCCGGCAGTGAAGACCGGGCGAAATTCGCGAAGGCGTCATCCTACATGGTGCGCCTGGACGATTTGGTCGCTTGCCACAAATGCCGCAAACGAATTGAATTGACGGGCCAATCCACGATTCTGATCAACGACAATCTCGGCGACCGCAACGCCGACCCCGAAAATTTCGGTAATCGCTAAATTTCGGCGCGCTTTAAATCTCCGGATACATTTCAAAAAAAGCCTGCACCGATTGATGGAATGTCGCTTCAATCTCTTCCTTACTGCCTTCAATCAGGTGCATGGTGATTCGTGCGGTGCGGCCATTTTTCAAAATGACGGTCGCGTCCTTTATTTCTCCCAAATCCTCTTCCGGCAGCAACCGCATCCCGTAGATCAAGGCCAGCTTTGCCATAGTTCAAATCTCCCCTGTCCGAAAGGTGGTCTGCAGACTGCAGGGCACGGCGCGCGGTGTCAAATCTGTTAAGTCTGAACTCGTTACGCCATCGTACTGCCAGCCGCGATATACTCAGGGCATCCGTTGAACCGGTCGGCGCATCGGACGTGTTATTACGGAGGAAGCGCATGCCATTCACAGGTCGAGGTTTAAATCGCGCGCTGTTTGCGGCGTTCACGATTTTGACGCGCGCGATTGCGCTGTCCGCGCAGCAGCCCGACGGTCCGCAGATCGATCCGCCTCGGCCGGTCGCGCGCCCGGCCGCCCCTCCGCGTGCGCCAGGTCAGAGACTTACCGTTCCAGCGGGAACCCGTCTTGCCGTCGTGCTCGAAAATGGCATTTCGACCCGCAGCGCGAGGGCTGGCGATTCGCTCTATTTCCATACGGCTTTTCCGGTCACACAGAACAATCAGATTGTGATTCCGGTTGGCTCCTATCTTCGCGGTTCGCTGCTCGAAAGCAAGCGGCCGGGACGCATCAAAGGAAAAGGAGAATTTCGCCTTCGGCTGGAGTCGCTGATCCTGCCAAACGGCTACACGGTTGACTTGCTCGCCGCGCCACGAAGCGCGGATACCGGCGGTAAGGAAACTACCGACCCTGAAGGAAAAGTTTCTGGCTCTGGTGGGAAAGGAAAAGACGTCGGAACCGTCGCGACTACTACAGTCACGGGTGCAGGAATCGGAGCCATTGCCGGTGGTGGTAAAGGTGCGGGCATCGGCGCCGGCATTGGGGGGCTCGCGGGATTGGGTGCTGTACTGCTCACGCGTGGCCCGGAAGCGGAACTCCCTCGGGGTACAACGCTCGATATCGTCATCGAGCGTGACCTGACGCTCGATTCCAGTTACGTGCAATTTTCAAACACCGGTCACGCACAACCGATTACTCCGCCGCCAGCTCGTCAACAATAAAACGTCAACAATAAAAATTGCTGAGAACTAAATCTTACCTCGGCGCACCAGAGACTTTTGCGGTTTCTTTGGCTGCCTGGAAGCGCATCGGACTAAATTTTTCCCAAGCCACACCTGGCGTTTTCTCCGCGATAAACTCGCCAATCAATTTGGCTGTGATTGGCGTCAGCAGCACGCCACTGCGGAAGTGCCCGGTCGCAATCAGCAATCCCCCGACGTCCGTGGGGCCAATGATTGGTAAATGATCGGGCGAGTCGGGCCGCAGACCGGCCCAGGTATCTTCGACGCGCGCTCGTGCAAGAATCGGTGCGAGGGCAATCGCCGCATCCAGGTTCGCGTGGATGCCGCTGGCAGTAACCGTTTTGTCGAAACCTGCATTTTCTACGGTCGCGCCGCACAGGATTCTTCCATCATTCCGCGGTACTACGTAAATCCGCTCTGACCACAGCACATGCTGGATTCGCGCACTATCGCAGCGCAGCGAAACCATCTGTCCCTTGGCTGGCCGCACCGGCGCATATTCTTGCGCGCCCGCGATCTGAGCAGAGAAAGATCCCGCCGCCACAATCGTGTGTTTCGCGGATATCTGTTCTCCGCGAACGACCGCGCCGCGACACTGCGAGCCTTCCCGCCATATTGCTGCGACCGCTTTGCCAGCGTGAATCTCCGCGCCACTCCGGTTTGCCGCTTCGATCAGCGCGCTCGCCAGCAGACGGTTGTCAACCGATGCTTCGTCGGGACGAAGAACCGCCGCCTCCGTCTCTTCGCTTAAGTCGGGCTCCAGGTCACGCGCTTCTTGCGCAGAGATAGCTTCCGCTTTCAATCCCAGCCCGCGATGCAGCGCCACGATGGTGTTTAATTCTTCGCGCGCATGCCGCGAGAAGAGCGCCTCAACCGTACCGTTCGCTCGATATCCAGTTTGAATCCCGCTCAGTTCTTCCACCAGCTCGATGAATTCGGGATACATCGCCAGGCTCGCCTTTGCAAATGGCACCATCGAAATCATTCCCGGATTTTCTGGTGCGGGAGAGAGAATTCCAGCGCTGGCCCACGAAGCTTCGCGGCCTGGGTCTTGCGCGTCAAAGAGCGCGACGCGCAAATCGTTGCGCGCCAATTCCAGGGCGATCGCGCTGCCAATCAGGCCGCCGCCGGCGATAATCGCGTCGTAGGATTTCACTCCTGCATTCTATCGCATTCGTGAACGCGAATAGCTCCGAGTCGCTTGGCGCTCGAAATGCCCAAGAACGGACAGCTGGTTTCGTTAGTGTAGGAACGGCGAGCCACTCTGCATCCGGCAGCTACAGCGATTGCGCGAGCTCTTCAGAAAGTACCTGCGCCTTTTTCGCCAGGTTTTTCGCGCGCGTCCAGTCACCGTCTTTTACCGCGGCCTTCGATTCTTCTAGGAAGGAATTTACTTTGGACGCGAGATCCGTTTGCGTTGCACTGAGCTGGTGGCTCTTCGCGCTAGACAAGTTTCGCTGCGCAACAGCGATGCTTTCGTTCATCTGTTGTTGAGCGGCTGCAACTTCCTGCTTTGAGAGTTGCGGCGCAAGCAATGGCGTCTCTGTTTTCGAAGTTCCGGCGGGCTCTTGCGTCGGTTGAACAGCTACTCTCGGCCTCGCCGGCTGCCGAATAACGACCAGTTTTGACTGCCCTGGCGCGAAATCCCACGACAAATCGGGAGCCGACTCATCGATCGGCGGCGGTTTATATCCCGGGGCGGGCGTCGGCGTGCGCGGCTTCACTTGGATCGCCGTCGCCCATGGATACGCGCGAGGACGCCTCTCGGCACATCCTTCAATGAGCAGTGCAAAGAGGACAAGCGCAGCAATCGTCGCGGCCTGCTGCCTGCGATTGAACATTTCTGAACGACCTCTCGACAATCGTTTGATGCGTCTCATGCTGCAAGCGGCAATTCGATCCGGAACGTCGTGCCGCGCCCCGCTTCCGATTGAAAGTCAATCGAACCATTGTGTAACTGAACGATGCGGAATGTCGTCGCCAGCCCGATTCCGCTGCCGCCGGGACGCGTCGTGAAAAACAGTTGAAAAATCTTTTGCTGGTTTTCGGTGGGAATTCCTTTTCCGGTATCCGAGACGCTGATCTCCGCCATCTCCCCTCGGCGTCCCAGCTCCACGCGAAGTTCGCCGCCCGAGGTCATGGCCTCCGCCGCGTTCAGCACCAGATTCAGCACCGCCTGCTTCAGCAGATCCCGGTCGGCCCACACTTCCGGTATGCCGTTGCCTAGCAATTCTTCTACTTCCACGCCTGCTTTCTGCAGTTGCGGATGGGCCACGCGCATCACCTCGCGCAACAGTTCCGCAAGATCGGTTGCTTCGAGCTTCAGCTCCACGGGCCGCGTAAAATCCAGAAAGCGTTTGACTACCGCATCCAGGCGATCAATTTCCTTGTCTAACACCTGCACTGCCTGTTGTGCCCCGGCATCCTGTTCGGATGGCAACGATTCCTTCAGATTTTCAAGCCACAGCCTCATCGAATTTAGCGGGTTCTTTACCTCGTGCGCGACGCCGGCAGTGATGCGGCCCAGCGCCGCGAGCCGTTCGCTCACTTGCAGCTGCGTATTGATGCTCTCCAGCGAATCGAGATCTCGCAGGGTGACGAGTGCGCCCATCTGCTCGCCGTCTTCTTGAATCGCCTGCACGCTCACTCCGACGCGCCGTACTCCCCCCGCCGTTTTTAGCTCCGTTTCTGCCGCGGTCTCACGGAACGCATCTCCCTCCAGATGCAACGCCTGCCGCAGAGGATGGTCTTGCGGGAAAATTTCCGTTACCCGCCTGCCCAGAAACTGGCCAGCCGGAGCGCCGAGGAATTTTTCCGCCGCGGGACTCACCATCACCGCTCGCGCATCGCGCGTGAATAGAAGCAGGCCATCCTCCAAACCCGCCATTACCGAATTCAGGTTTTCGCGCATCGTGCTGAAGATTTCATGCACGCCGCGCAACTGCTGGCCTACTTGCGAAATCTTTCGGCTAACCAAGCCGAGTTCATCGGCACCACCGCCAAAGCTGCCAAATCCGGAGAACACTGCGAAGCTTTTGGTTTCCGCGGGAGGCGTATCGTATTGACCGGCGGATATTCGGTCCAGCTGTGCCGAGATGTCGCGCAGAGGCGCGAGCGTCGCTCCACTCACCACCATCGCGAGTCCTGTCGACACCAGCAACGCGACCAGCGCGATCGCTCCCGAGGTACGCAAACTGGAAGAATTGGCATCCCGCAGCAACGGAATCGATATTCCGATACGCACTTCGCCGAAGGGCGCACCCGCCATGGTGAATGCATAGGAAGTGTCGAAGACCCGCTGTGGTCCGTACAGAAGTTTCATCTGACGAACAAAATTGCTGCGGTCAATTTGCGCGAACGGCGGCCGCGTCTGGGCAGTTGTGCCGACCAACTTTTGGTCGCTCGAAATCAGCACCCGGCCGTCATGGTCTACGATTGAAACGTCATAGATCCACGGATTCGATCCCAGTGGTGACTGCAAAGCGGCCAGCAAACCATCGCTGGTTTGAAACGCACGCTTCACGTAAGCGTGACGATCTTCCGGGCTGTTCGAATTTGGTCGTTCGCCGGCTTCTTTAGCATCTTCAAGCGCGTGTTTCGCCTGTTCGAACATCTGCTGTGCCAGTTCGTTTGCTCGCGTATTCGTATCGTGAATTACCTGGCTTGTAAGCCGCGCCACGAAGATCGCCGACAACACCACGACCACCAGAAACACCAATCCCGTCATCACCAGGGTCAGCTTGGTACGAAGCCCGAGCTGCATCGTCGCGGTTTACTCCCCTTCGGCTCGCTCGCCGCCGTACTCCTTCAGTTTGTTGTGAAGCGTCTTCAGGCTAATTCCCAGCAATTCCGCGGCACGCGTCTTGTTGTTGCCTGTTGCGGCCAGCGTTTGCAGGATCAACTCCCGCTCCATCGCGTCTACGGTTGTTCCAATCGGGAATTTGATCGCCCCCAGATCGCTTGGACTCTTTGTGGCGGACTTCCCGAATTCGCCCGGCAGGCACGCGCGCGTAATCAGGTCCTTCTCGCACATGATTGTCGAGCGCTCCAGCACGTTTCGTAATTCGCGGATGTTGCCGGGCCAGGTGTGGCTCATGAAAATATCCATCACCTCCGCTCCAACACCCTTTACGCTCTTGCTGTGCTTTATGTTGATGTCTCGCAGGATATATTCCGTAAGTAAAGGAATATCTTCTTTGTGTTCGCGAAGTGGCGGCAAGTGAATGTGAAAAACGTTCAGGCGAAAATAAAGATCTTGCCGCAAGTGTGCGCTTGAAACTGCCTGCTCCGGATCCTTGTTTGTCGCAGCGACGACCCGCACGTCCACCGGCGTTTCCACCTTACTGCCTAGCCGCCTTACTTTTCGATCTTCGAGCACGCGCAAAAGTTTTGCCTGAGTTGGCGCCGGCATCTCCCCGATTTCATCCAGCAACAGTGTGCCGCCGTCCGCCAGTTCGAAGCAGCCGATACGGCGCTCCGCAGCTCCCGTGAACGCGCCCCGTTCGTGCCCGAAGATTTCGCTCTCCATCAACGACTCCGGAATCGCCGAACAATTGATCGCCACAAATGGTCCGCCAGCGCGTGGTGAAAGTTTATGCACCGTTCGCGCCACGATTTCTTTTCCCGAACCGGTCTCTCCCGTGATCAATACCGAGGCAGAACTCGGCGCTGCCATCTCCACGATCCGCATCACGTCCTGCATCGGCTTTGAGGCGCCCACCAGATCGCCCAGCCGACCAGCTTCGCGCAACTGCCTTTGCAGCACTACAAGTTGCCGGGCGTCTCTCGCTTTACCGAGCGCGCGGTCGAGCAACGCGCGCAGCACCGGCCCCTTCAGCGGTTTCTCGATGTACCAGAAAGCTCCCGCCTCGATCGCCGCTACCGCCCGCTCTTCGCTTCCTTTCCCGGTGATGATGATCGCCGGCACATCCGTCAATTCCGACCCAAGCTGGCTCAGCAAGTCCAGCCCATTCATCCCCGGCAGCTCGACATCCGCGATCAGTGTATCGGGCTGATAGCTGCCGAATTTCGCCAGCGCATCTTCTGCCGTCCCGACGCTCAGAACCTCGTACCCCCAGCGCTGCAATAATTGTTCGTAACCTTTCCGGGCATTCTCTTCATCCTCGACGATCAACACGCGGTCCTTGCGCTCCGCGAATTCCACTGCGCGGACACCGGCCCTTTTCTCGTCCACCATTCGCTGAACCTCGCTCATGAACCCTTCTTATCTTCTCAGAATCTACCGCTGGCTGGACCTCCTCAATCTATCAATCATTCTCCACCACTGCAAAGCGCAGCGAAGAGTCGGGATCGGGCTTTTTGGAATGGCGAAGAGAACGGGAATTAGCTGCGCACGCTTACGTTCATCTGTTGGATCACTTCCAGGATTTTCTTCACGGTGAACGGTTTCTGTAGCAGCACGGTATTTCGCTCCAGCATCATTCCGGGAATGTCCGCATTGAAGACTTTTCCTTGCTTGAATCCAGCGTGACTTGCTGCGTAATCCGGCTCTGGCTCTTCCAGTTGCTCGCGTGCCAGGCGGTCGCCCAGCGGAACGGAAAGGGAATCGAGAAACGCCTGATCGTCCTTCTCGTTACGCGAAGCTGCATACGTCTGCAGCCGATGGTCGCCTGCTTCTGAGCCTTGGACCAACTCCCTTCCTTGCACATACGCCCGCGCAGCCGAAGTAAAGCCCGAGCACAAAACGACAAGCCCCAGCACTGCGAAAAAGATGCAAACAAAAACGAACCATGAACTGCAGCTTTTTGGAAATCGGCACTCTGCGAAGAATTGTACGAAAGGGTTGTTTCTGCGATCTTTCTGTGGTCATGCCCGTTCGCGTTCGACTTATCCTGCCTGCGGGGCCCTGAGCAGAGAATAGTACGAATGGTGGCCCGGTGATCCGCCAGCCCCATTCCATGAGTAACACGGAATGTCGCTGCCTCTTTCAATTTTCGTTGATTTGGACTTGGACATAAAGGAAGCAACGTCCACTTGGAGGCATAACAGACAACACGCGTTCCAATATGGAACAGCCGAATGACCTTTTGCGTCCCGCCCTGTTCGCCGCTTAGTCTCTCACCGTTTATTCCTTCACGAGATACAACGCGCGCTCCAATTCGATCTCCAGCTTCGAGCCCTTCGGCAATTGCAGTTCGTGTCCTCGCCCAGCTTCCATTAAGTACGCCGCAAGAGCCGCCTCCGCCGCGCCTTCCACGGCTTCCTTCGCGTTCTTATGCTTGATTCCATGCAGCGCGCCCATTCCGGCGCCTTCTCCTGCCGCTTCTGCCGCGGCTTTCTGGGTACTCGTCTTGCCTTCGATCAGCCCTTCTTTTTCCGGGCTCGACCTCACGCTGTGATCTCCGGGCACACCCACCACATCTGCCACGATCGGCAGTGGCCCAAATCTCGTTCGGATCTCGTCAAACACCAACCAGATTTTCGCGCGTCCGGTAATTCCTGCCGGCTCCACGCGGCTTACGTGCCCGCGAATCTGCACTCCCGCGGGCAAATAAATCCCGCTACCCGCGGCCAGCGGCTCCAGTGTCCTCACGCTGAATCGCCTGCCCTGTTTTGTCTCACCCGTTTCCAGTTCGTCTTCGAGTCGAACCAACACTCGCGTTCCGGGGACAACCGCGTAGGCCTCAATCGGCAACCCGCCGCGACGCGACCCATCCGCCGGCTGCGTCATCTGCTGCGGCATCACTTCGGCTCGTGCTGCTGGCCGATCCTCGTCCCGTGGTTCCTGCGCTTCGGCCACGCCACACGACAGGCCAGCGAACACGAGAAAAGGAATCACGATCCATATCTCCCGCTTGCTCAAACAAATCTGTCCACTAGCCATTGGGATTCTCCTCGGATGACACATGGATGGACAGCATTCCACCTGCCGAACTATTCCACGCACGGAGATCTAATTAATTTGTTTTCAGTCAGTTGAGAATTTCGAGGAAGCACAAACGGTAAGCACTTGGGCGGGTCTGCCATCCGTGCCACGCAGTCCGACGGCAAAACCTTGCACTCTCTTGATATTACGCGTTTTATGTCCTTTGCGGCGGCTCCGCCAGGAGTTGCCGAATGCGGCGCAACACTTTGGCGTACATTGCTGGCGTCACAAGCCCGGTCTGCGTGTTCTGCTGGCTCGGATGATACACGCCGACCAGCCCGGGTCCATCTCCCGGCAATTTCGCAACCGCTCCATGCGCAAACACGAACTTCGCGCGGGATGCTATCACGCCCTGGCTCTTCAGAACGTCCAGGTAGGCGTCCCACGCAATTTTCCCCAAGGCCAGTACTACTTTCGGACGTAACAACGCAAGTTCACGTTCCAGATACCCACGGCAATTCAGGATTTCGGAGGGCAACGGTTTATTTGCCGGAGGCGCGCAGCGCACGGCCGCAGCGATAAACGAGTTGTTGAGCGTTAGCCCGTCGTCGCGATGAAAGGAAGTCGGCTGGCTCGCAAAGCCCGTCTTGTGGAGCGCCGCGTATAGGAAATCTCCGGAACGATCGCCTGTAAACACACGCCCCGTCCGGTTAGCTCCATGTGCAGCCGGAGCCAACCCCAAAATAAATAGTTCCGCGTGCGGATCTCCAAACCCCGGCACCGGACGGCCCCAATATGTCCAATCGCGGAATGCACGGCGTTTTTCTTGCGCTACTTTTTCGCGATATTCGACCAGCCTCGGACACTTCCGGCAGGTGATTATTTCTTGCTCCAGAATATGCAGCTGCTGCGGTTTTTCGTGCGAGCTATCGTGCGTGCTTTCGTACATTGCGTCGTGCATGGTGTCGCGAAGTATACACGCGCGGAACTTCTCCCACGACGGTGCCGCGGAAGATTATGAGTCGCGTCCGAGCAGGCGATTCACTTCGTCGTACGGCACCGCATCCTTCATGAATTCGGCGTGGTCACGGTATCCGGAGAGCGCTTCAGCAAATTTCCGCGCTGTTCCGAGAGCGGCCCGCATCGTTCCCGAGCCGATGCTTGCCCGTGCGACTCCGAATTTTTCAAGTTCCGCCACAGTCGGGCCGCCAGGCTGCAACAGAATGTTCAGCGGAGCATCGACCGCGCGCACTAATCTTCCGATCGTTTCCTTTTCTCTGATTCCAGGAGCGAAAACACAATCGGCGCCGGCTTTGCGGTAGGTGCGCAAGCGCTCTACAGTCCGCTCGAAACGCGTTTCTTCCGGCCCAATCGGCATCAAGTAAACATCTGTCCGCGCGTTGATCACCAGTGGAACGCCCGCTGCTGCAGAAGCTTCCCGGACCGCCGCGATTTTTTCCGTTTGCAATCCAATTTCGACGTGCGAGCCCTCGTCATCCCCGGTTACATCTTCGAGATTTAGTCCCACCGCTCCTGCGTCGACGAGCGCGCGAGCCATTTCGGCCATGTCCGCCGGACTTGTGCCATATCCCGATTCCATGTCTGCCGTGACCGGAACGCTCACTGCGCGCGCGATTCGCGCGACAAACTCCAGCATCTCGCGCTGCGGAACGCGCTGGCCGTCCCGATAACCCAGCACCGCCGCGACTCCCGCGCTTGTCGTTGCCACGGCAGGAAATCCGGCGTCTTCCATGATCCTGGCGCTGATTACGTCCCACGCATTCGCCAAAATCAGAATTCGTGGGCCCTCATGCAGTTTCCGCAACTGCTCCGCTTTCCTGGCCTGTTGAGCTGTTTCCATAAATATTCTCCGCGCGATGCAGAATCGATCCTTACTTGAGTTCAGCCTACGCGGTTAATGCTTTTGAAATAGAACCAATTTGGACAGCAGTTCACTTCTCTTTGCATTGAGAATGCAAAAACATCGGCGCTTCCCACTCATCTCAATACGTTCAACGTTTCTTCGTGAATTCTCCCATTTGTGCTCAACAGACTCTTCTCATAGATCGTTGCTCGTCCGCTCAACGACGTGGACTTTCCGCCTGCCTCTTGCACAATCAATATCAGCGGCGCTAAATCCCACGGCTTTGATGTCCAATCGAGCGCTGCCTCAATCGCTCCTTCCGCCACGAGCATGTGTTGCCAGAAGCCGCCAAACGATCGGCCGCTTCGCGCCGTATCCAAATATTTTCGGATGCGCGTCTGGTCTGCCGAGTCTTTGCTCGGACCAGTTCCTGTTGAAAACACCATCGAGTCTTGCAATTTTTCAACACTCGAAACCTGCAATCTTCTCTGTTCCCGGTACGCCCCTTCACCTTTGTAGGCCTGCCAGCGAGACCGCAGCGCCGGAGCGCTCGTCATCGCCGCTACAATTTCGCCGTCGCGCTCGATCCCCAGCAGCGTTCCAAAGGTCGGAATGCCACGCGAAAATTCTTCCGTTCCGTCAATCGGATCGATAATCAGGCGTGGCCGCGCGCCCGGTGAAGGCGCCGCCTCTGGCCCGCCGCCCATCTCCTCACCCAAAACGTCCAGTTGCAACCCGCTGGCCGCCACCTTTGCGCGCGCCATCTCTTCCACTGCGCGATCCGCCTGCGTTACTGCGGTGCCGTCTTTCTTTCGCTCGACTCGAAGCTCAATCGCGCGAAAATATTTCAAGGCAATTTGGTCGGCCTCTTGCGCAATCTCTTCCAACAACTTTCCGTATACCGCGCGATATCCCATTCCCGTCGTTACCCCTAGTCTTACTTCCGTCATGGCTTACTCCGAACGCTCATGCCCAATTCAGTCGCTGCGCTGTACGTTTGACTCTCAGAACCTCGCCCTCTAGCATACTATTTCGCTCTTATGCGCACTCCTCCTTACACCGGCACGGTTCTCGATCGCATTCTCGAAGCCCGCTTGCTGGAAGTTGAGCACCGCAAGAAGGTTCTTCCGGAAACGGCGCTGAAGTACGGCGTAAAGGCTGCAACCGCGGTACGTGATTTTTCTGCGGCTTTGACGCGGCCGGGAATCAGTATTCTCGCCGAACTGAAACCGGCTTCTCCTTCGCGCGGCGTCATTCGCGATCCTTTCGATGCAATCGCGCTTGCAACTTCACTTGAAGCCGCGGGCGCCGCCGCGCTTTCCGTTCTCACCGAAGGCGAATTTTTCCGCGGCTCACTCAAGAATCTTCGCGACGCGCGAAAAAGTGTTCAGCTTCCGGTTCTTCGCAAAGATTTTATTTTCGATCCGTGGCAGGTTTGGGAAAGCCGCGCGAACGATGCGGACAGTTTTTTGTTAATCGTTGCCACGCTGCGCGATCAGCAGCTCATCGAATTGATTGCCCTCGGCAGGGAACTCGGCATGGAGCCAGTCGTCGAAGTTCACACCAGCGAAGAACTT
>Ga0207646_10001263_pt1 | contig 31676 bp, 28 predicted proteins | sample KBSK5502metaG_FD_184343 | JGI IMG/M metagenome (GOLD analysis project Ga0207646, IMG submission 184343) | Corn, switchgrass and miscanthus rhizosphere microbial communities from Kellogg Biological Station, Michigan, USA - KBS K5-50-2 metaG... | ecosystem: Host-associated > Plants > Roots >... | reverse complement strand
TGACGCGGAGCACTGAGTTTCAGGTTGGGCGATTCGATGAGCCCATAGACGACGCACCCCAGACCCACGGTTGCCAGCAAAGCACCCCGCCAATCGAGGCCGCCTGCGGCTTTGTCATCGCGGCTTTCCGGAACCCGCCAATATAGAATCGCAAGGACGATCAGAGCGAGCGGAACATTGATCCAAAACGCCCACCGCCAAGAAGCATGGTCGATCAACCAGCCGCCGACAACCGGGCCCAAACCGGCGAGGATTGCAGAAAAAGCGGACCATGTGCCAATTGCTCGCCCGCGTTGCTCTTTCCTGAATGAGGCGCTGATGATGGCCAGACTCCCCGGCGTCAGTAGCGCACCACCTAGACCTTGCGTGCCGCGGGCAACGATGAGCTGATGCACGTTCCGGGAAGCGCCACACCAGACAGATGCGGCTGCGAAAAGTGCAACACCCACCGCGAACATTCGACGCCGGCCAAAGCGGTCGCCCAGCGAACCACCGACCAGGAGGAGGGCTGCGAGGAAGAGCGCATAGGACTCGACGACCCACTGTGCGTCGGCCAGCGTTGCGCTGAGCTCTATTTGCAATACCGGCAAAGCAACATTGACTACTGAGCCGTCGATGAAGACCATGCTTGATCCGAGGATCGCAGCGACAAGCACCCACCGGCGAACATGTGGCCCGCAAGGGGCTGTACAAGACGTAGAGAGGACGACGCCGTCGTCACAGGGCTGCTTTGGCAGGAAACTCAACCCTCTTTCCTCTGTGCACTGAGCGTACCCCGAGATTTGCTTCTCCTCAATGCCGTGCCGAAATTACGTCCTTTTGAAGGGTCGGGCCGAAAGAGAATCCTTTGATACATGCGGCAAAAGGAACGGCCCAGTGTGCCCTTCACAGCCTGCCCAAAAAGCCTACTTGAATCGCTGCCCCAAGTGCCTGATTCGGCGTGCCTGAAACTCTCAAATCTCGCTGCCGACAAACACAGGTTTCTTAATCGTTTGAGCATATCTGTTAGACTTCAACCCAAGCTATTGGCTCTGCCCATCTCGAAGGGAGAGAAGCGAGCGGGGATCGTGTGGATGTTAAAGGTTGGCATCTAGATGGCAATTGGCCCTGATGATCCCGAACTACTGGGATCGGATGACTACGCGGAAGTCGCGCACCTAATTACTGCCAAGATCACGGAGATACTCGCGTCTGATAAGGAGAGGAATTTTCTCCCGCCCTACGAATTGCACATCACAGGTGCAGACGACAACCTAGTATGCTATGCGCTCTATGAAGCCGATGAAGAGGGCGGGATAAAAATCCGCAATTTAGAACCCGGCGCCAGTGCTCTGAAGTTGACAGCCCGCTTTCCGGTTACGGCCATGCTGGCTATCAAGGCCGGCAACGTCCTCGAGATGATAATCACCCCTTCGATGATCCCTCGGGCATAAAGCTACAGCAGCATTGAGAGCGGGCCTCGGAAAGTTTCTGGCGGGATTACTTCTCGGTGGGCTTACGGCCGCCCACGATGCCGAGGACAAAGCGGCACTGAAGATGCGGGCCCAAGTCGATGACCTTTCCACCCGGGGTGCCATCTTTCGGTACTAACAATGACTCCAGCAAATTGTCGAAGTCCGTCGGCTCGGGCTGCTCCGCCCAGGAACTCGCCGTGGCCCGGGACTTGTCCGATGTGGGCGCCATAGTGCTCACCAGGTTTTCGGAGCAGTTGGACCCGTACTGGAACAACAGCGACATGGCCACGTCCTCCCGCAAGCGCGCATTGGATTTGGTGAGTTTACTATAATGGCAATTCAAATCGTGCTTCCCTGTCCCCTCTCGGGGCTGTTCCTGAGCAGATGACGACGCTGGCCCGCGAAGCGGAGCGCCAGCGACGGCGCGAACTCGAAAAAACCTGGAACAAGATTGAACGGCGGGCACTGCCGCCCCGCTTCGAGCAGGCAGCGAAGGAATGGTTTGAAGGGGTCAGGCCACATCTAGCTGCGCGGACGCAGAACATCTACGACGTGGCTATCCGCTGCCATCTGTCGCCCGCCCTGGGTTCACTACTGCTGTGCGACATAGATGCGCGGGAGGTCGCCGCATACCAGGCCCGGCGCAAGGCCGAAGGCGCTTCGGCACGGACGCTGAATAAAGAGCTTCAGGTGCTCCGCCAGATTCTCAAACAGCACAAGCTCTGGCCTGCGCTCCAAGGCGAAGTCAGGTTCGAGCGGGAGCCTGCCAGCATTGGAAAGGCGCTGACACCGCAAGAGGAATCCGCTTTGCTGGTAGCGGCAGAATCGAATCCCCTTCTGCATACCGTGGTGATTCTGGCGCTCAATACTGCGCTCAGAAAGAATGAGATTCGCACGCTCGGTTGGAGCCAGATAGACCTGTTCCAGCGCACGCTGACGGTAGGGCGCAGCAAAACGGAAGGGAGCAGCGGGCGCGTGGTGCCGCTGAACAACCTCGCTCACGCAGCGCTGGTGCGCTGGGCCGGGCGCTTCCCGGAATCCAGGCCCGAGCACTACGTTTTTCCGGCCGGTGAGTCCGCGTCTCTGGAGCACGACCACCCTATAGCGAATAGGGTTGATCCATCGCGCCCGATAACGTCCTGGCGCACGGCTTGGCGCACAGCGCTAAAACACGCAGGGCTCGGCATCCGGTTCCATGACCTGCGGCACACCTGCATTACGAAACTAGCCGAGGGGCAGGCCAGTGAGCAGACGATCATGGCTATCGCTGGGCATCTGAGCCGGACGATGCTCGAACACTACTCCCACATCCGCATGGCCGCGAAGAGGGCTGCCTTGGAAGGCATAGCCAGAGCGTCAGAAACAGCGGTTTTCCAGGCGGATGTGAACCAAAACGTGCACCAACTCGCGGCGACCGTTTCGGGTGCTTCTTCTAAGTCCTTGAATTAAATGGTGGGCCTGGGTCGACTCGAACGACCGACCTCACCCTTATCAGGGGTGCGCTCTAACCACCTGAGCTACAGGCCCACGACCTGAGAAAAACACTCGCGCAAGACTCAAACATCATAGCCGCCGCCCGCCGGCTCGGTCAAGGCCGGCGGATCTATTGTCCCTATGGACGAAACGCGTGCCCTCAACCGCCGCGAGGAGCACGCTAGACTAGGGCGATGAGATCGATTTCGACGCGAACGTCTCTAGGCAGCCGGGCGACCTCGACGGTCGCCCGGGCCGGCGGCTGGGACGAAAAGTAGCGGCCGTAGACCTCGTTCATCGCCGCGAAATCGGCCATGTCTTTGAGGAAGACCGTTGTCTTCACCGCCCGATCGAGCGTAGACCCGGCGGCCTCGACGATGCCCTTCAGGTTTTCCAGCACGCGCTCGGTCTGGCGCGCCACATCGCCTTCGACCAACTGCTGCGTCCGCGGGTCGAGCGGAATCTGCCCGGAGACGAAGACGAATCCATTGGCCTTGATGGCCTGTGAATAAGGTCCGATGGCCTTGGGCCCGCGCTCGGTTGCAATCGCCTCTTTCACGTTCACCCCCCTCGAGTCGAAACTCGCACAACCGCTATGCAATCGGAGCCGGCGCAGAAAGAAATGGGCAGCGACGAGTTTCGTCTTGCGATTCAGTTCATAGGTTTAGTTTCCTGCTCGTAGCGGGAGCGCACCTCCGCTGGGATGCCGGTCTGGTCAAGCCAGAGGCGGAAGAACTCGCCGAGTTTTTGCCCGGTCTCCAATTCCAGGGTCGACATCAGTGCAGCAAAGCCGAAGCGCTCGCCGCGCAGGCTGCTGACCAGGTGCGCCAGCGCCCGCCGGACGTTTTCCTTGCCATACTCGTCTTCGAGCGCGACAAAAAACAGGGCTCCCTTGCTGTAGCCGAAGACGCGCTGCTCGAAGGGGTCCGAAGGTTCGAGGCGCAGCAGCGGCTTATCAGCTGCCTGCTTGCGGGATTCATCGAACCGGCGCAGCAGCAGGGCGACCCGGGCGCGCCGCGCCGCTTCGCCGCCACGTGCCTCCGCGGCGACCAGGGTGGCATATTCGATCAGGCCCTCACCCAACGCGGGCTCGACGCGCCTCCGCGGCACAATGGCCTGGCCGAACCAGGTATTGGCCAGTTCGTGCTCGGCCAGATCGAGGAACGCATCGCTAGTGATGCCCAGCGCAAACGCCTGCCCATTCAGCAGCGCGCCCGCCGGAATGGCGACGCCCGCAGCATCTTCGCTGCCGGCGCCCTCCTGGATGAGGCGCGCATGGGTTTCGATCATGCGCACTGGCGGAGGAATCTTCTCGATCGGCCCAAACGCTGTGCGGTAAGTTTCAAACGTCGCTGCAAGCCGTGTCGCCGCAGCTTGCGCCTGATCGGCCTCGAGCGGTTCGAAGGTCCAGAAGATCACCCTGCCACTGCCGGCACTGACCTCTTTTTCCTGATACCGCCCGGCCACCACAAGAGAGTCCGGGTCCTTTTTCGCAAGGCGGAAGCGCGCCTCAGTTTGTTCACTCCGGCGCTGCGAACCACGTTCGCGACCACCAGCAAAGACGCGGAAGTCAGCAGGCACCCGGAAGGTCAATGCAATTTCGGTGGGATGCTCGCCCCCTTTGGCGAAAAATCCCTTGGGAGGACGCAGAATGGGAAACGCCGCTGCATCGCGGATGTGAAAGGAACCGTCGTTAACAGCGAAGGTTGCGTGGCCGGGTGGTGCGGGCGCCAAATCGTATTCGAACACAAGACTCCGCCGCTGCTTCTGCGGCCAGGACGGAGCAAGCTGAATATGCATGAACCGCGAGGACCCATCGGCGTCGCGCTCGACGGCAACCTCGCGGCCATCCACCTGGGCGCGCAGGTTCCGCCGGCCGAAGGTTTGCTCATCCGGAAGCGCCACCTCGAGAGAATCGAGATCGGCAGTTCCAGTATTCTTCAATCGGTAGGTGGCGCGGATGTGCAGTTGCACGGGCGAGGCCCCGACGTAGCGGACCTCCATGTGTTGCTGCTCGATCCGATAGCCCGGGGCAAACGGCACGGCGCAAGCCCCCAGGAGCAGCAGGGCGGCGAAGACGAGGAGCGCGAGCGAAGCGCGAAATGCGGAAGTGCCGATCAATATGGAGAGATTCTAGCCGCCTCTGCGCGGTTTGTGTAGCCTGCCTCTATGGACGGAAAACGAAAAGATCTAGCGGCGGCGGCGATGGTAGCGGACGAAACTGGATCCGCCCGCGGCGCGCTGCCGGGCCGCGAGAATCATCTGCGCCTGTTCGTCCGTAGTGCCTCGCTCGATAAGGTCCAGGATCTCCACTTCGCTGAGCTCGGCGTTCTTGAGCCGCGCGAGCAACGGGCCGGAAAGCACCGGCTGGCCCGCGGCGCGGCGTCTCGCCACCGCGAGGAGCGCCCGGTCGGAGAGGCCGGCCAGTCGAATGGCCTGCGCCTCGCCGGCCCACACGCCAAGCTGATCGAGGCGCGCCAGCTCCAGAATCGTGGCCTCGCTCACATCCACCCGGCGGAGGTCGGCGACAGCGTTGCCAGAGGCAAATGGTTGCTGGTGGCTGCGGGCGAGGCGCACCAGCTCGATGCAGCCGGCATCGGAGAGCCCGGCCTCGCGCGCCTTGACCAGCTCGGCGACCTCGGCGTCGCTGACGGCCAGCCTGCGGAGTTCTTCGATGCTGCGGAACCACATGCCGGCCTTGTCGAGCGGAGCCGTGTCGGTGGGATGGAGGCGCTTGCAGCCGACACCAGCCACTGCGGCCAGTGCCGCAAGGGCGAGCAGCGCCGCGAGCGCCCGGCCCCGCGGTGCGCTTCGCCGGTCGTCGGCGCGCAAGATGAGAGAGAAGCCCATCAGCTTCATTCTAACCGCGATGGGCGACGGTAGAAACTCACTGTGCCGCGAAGATTAACGGAATCGGCCGGACGGGCCCACCTGGGCCGTCTCAAACCCGATAGACGCGCTCGACCCCGAATACGCCCGAAATCTTCTTGATATTGGCGAGGATGCGCTCGAGCTGTTTGCGGTCGGTGATATCCAGGGTGGCCTCGACGCGCGCATGGAGGTTGTCGGGGCGGCTATCGAGTGTGCGGATGTTCGAGCCCGCCTCACTGATGACCGCCGTGATATCGGCTAGCATCCCGGGGCGGTCCTGGGTGCGCATGAGCAACCCCACAGGGAAGGTGGACTCGGTCGAACCGGTCCACTCGACGGCGATGCGGCGCTCGGACTGGTAGAGCAGGTTCTGCACGTTGGGGCAGGCGGTGTCGTGCACGGCGACGCCGCGGCCGCGGGTGACGTAGCCGATGATCTCGTCGCCGGGGATGGGGTTACAACACTTGGCGCGGTAAACCATCAGGTCGTCGTGGCCTCGCACCAACACGGCGGCATCGTGGATCCCCAGCATGCGCTTGACGGTGGAGACGAGCCGGGGGGGCTTCTCTTGGGCCTTTTCCACCAGCGACTCGCCGGTGACTTTGCTTAGAATCTGGCGCGCCGAATATTTCCCGTAGCCCAGGTCGGCGTAAAGGTCATCGATTTTGGCGCAGCCGTATTCGCCGGCGACGCGGAGCAGGTCGGCCTCCGGAATTTTCTTCAGGCTGCGGCCAAACTGCCGCGCCTCGCGCTCGAGCAAGCGCCGCCCGACCTCAGTGGCCTGGCGTCGCTCATTGAGGTTGATCCAGTGGCGGATCTTGCTGCGGGCGCGGGAGGTGCGGACGTAGTTGAGCCAATCGCGGCTGGGAGCGTGGCCCTTCTGCGTGAGAATCTCCACCACGTCGCCGTTGGACAGGCGATGGCGCAGCGGCACGATTTGGCCGTTCACTTTGGCGCCGACGCACTGGTGGCCCACCTCGGTGTGGATGGTGTAGGCGAAATCGAGTGGCGTTGCGCCCCGCGGCAGCGCCAGGATGCGGCCCTTGGGCGTGAAGGCGTAAACCTCCTCGGGGTAGAGGTCCACCCGGAGGGTCGACATGAACTCGCTCGGCTCCTGCATCTCCTTCACCCATTCGATCAACTGGCGCATCCAGACGATGCGCTGGTCGTCGGCGTCGGAGACCTCCTTGCCGTCTTTGTATTTCCAGTGCGCTGCCACGCCCTGCTCGGCGATGCGGTGCATCTCCTGCGTGCGGATCTGCACCTCGAATGGCTGGCCGGCATGGATGACGGTGGTGTGCAGCGACTGATAGAGGTTCGGCCGGGCCATGGCGATGTAGTCTTTGAAGCGGCCCGGCACCGGGCTCCAGATCTGATGGATGACGCCGAGCGCCGCGTAGCAATTGCGCACGGTATCGGTGATGACGCGGATAGCGAGCAGATCGTAGATCTGGTCGAGCGTCCGCTGCTGCCGCTGGCTTTTCTGGTGAATTGAGTAAAGCCGCTTGATGCGCCCCTCGACCTCGGCCGGGACGCTATTCTCCACCAGCTTCTTGCGAATGGCGTCCTGCACCTCATGGAGGAACTTCTCGAAGGCCTTGCTCTTGGTCTCCACGCGCTTCCGGAGCTCGAGATAGGCAGCCGGCTCAAGGTAGCCGAAGGCAAGGTCTTCCAGCTCGCCGCGGATCAGCCCCATGCCGAGCCGGTGAGCGATGGGAGCGTAAAGCTCAAGTGTTTCGCGGGCGATGCGCTCCTGCTTCTCCGGCGGCAGGAAGCGCAGGGTGCGCATGTTGTGGAGTCGGTCGGCGAGCTTGACCACAACGACGCGGACGTCGTTGACCATCGCCAGCAGCATTTTGCGGACGTTTTCGGCCTGCCGGGCCTCCGGGGCCAGCAGATCGAGGCGGCTGATCTTCGTCACGCCCTCGACCAGGCGGGCCGTATCGTCGCCAAACTGCTCTTCGATCTGCTTCTGGGGGATGCGGGTATCTTCGACGACGTCGTGGAGCAGGGCGGCGCAGAGCGTGGTTACATCGAGCTTCATGTCCGCCAGGATGTGCGCCACCTCAAGCGGATGCGAGAGAAAGGGATCGCCCGACTCGCGCAATTGCGATTGGTGCTGCTCGGCGGCAAACTGGTAGGCGCGGCGCAGAAGTTCCACATCGCCGGCGGGGCGGCTCTGGCGCACCTTCTCCAGCAGCTCCGCGAAGCGCGCATTCAGTGCGCGCTCCGACTTGTCGAGTCTTCCTCCGACCAGGCGGGGCAGGCCGGCGCGTTTTTCCAGCGGAGCCATTATCCCTTTATTGTAGTATGAAACCGAGATCTGAAACGCGAAACTCAAAAAGTGAAATTCAGGAATCGTCAAGGAATCGGCTGACGACACGAATCATCGCCTCCGACAAGCCGCAAAAAATGCAGAAGCCGACGGCGCAGCGCCGTCGGCTTCAAGTTCTCTGTTCGGGTGAAGGGCCGGTTAGATCTTGGCGGGGGCCTCTATCCTCTTCTGCCTGATTTCCTTGGACCTTTCCACGAGAGCGTCAGCCTGTTTCAGGAGGTCCGCGCGCTCCTGCGGGCTCTCGACCATGTCGGCCTTCCGTCGAAGGATCAGGTTCAACATGCCAACCGCCTCGTCATACTCTGGACGCAGCTCGATGGCCTTCTTGAGCATGGCGATGCCTTGATCCACCATTGAGCCATACTTCGTGGCGTACTCCTCGCGCACCTTGGGCGGCAGCGGCTGGTCGTCCTTGACTTGCTTCTTGGGGTTTGACCTGTTGTATTCAGCCCGCATGTCGGTATTTGCACGGTAAGAGAGCGTCCAATCGATATATCCGACCCAATAGTACGGCTCCGGGTCCCCGGGTTTCAGCCCGATATGTTTCAGATGGTAGGACCTCGATTCCTCGATTTTTGCCGGCGTAAACGGCGCGCCCGACATTTGGAAGAGGATGGAACCGATGCCGTCAATCGCTGAGATATTGTTCGGGTCCACCGCCAGGACTTCCTGGAACTCATTGATGGCCTGCTGGCCCTTGCGAACGTTTTCCTCCGACGGCGCCCCCGGAATGAATTGGCTGGCGTAGGCAGTGGCGAGGTAGAGGCGCGCGTTGAGCAGGCCCGGGTCGAGGTCCTTGGCCTGCTTGAAGTCTTCGATGGCCGTATCGAACTGGCCGTTCTTGTATGCCTGGACGCCCTTGTTGAGCCAGTCGCGGGCCCTGAGTTTATTGCAGCCCGTCGCGCCAAACACAGCGAAAAGGATCAAGGCGACCAGCAAGCCGACAGACAATCTTCTGCGGTTCCAACGAGCCAACACGAGTGGGTTCATAGGAAACGGTCCATCCCTGCTCTGGTTGAATTTTCCCCCGAGAGTGGCAACCGAAAACCGTTAAAGGCCGGTCCCGCAGAACCTCAGGGGCGGCTACTGCTCCGCTTCCCTTCGGATAGTGAGTAGGCCGGCCAAGGACATCCCCCCAATGAGAATCAGAGAACCACGGGCGGGGCTTACCGGTAGCGGCTACTGCCCCGCTTCGAGCTTGGCGGTGATCAAGCCGACCTTATCAATGCCCGCGCCGCGCATGATGTCAATGGCGCGGGCCACATCGGCGAACATCACCGCGTCGTCACCCTTAACAAAGGCCACTTTCTCCGCTCGTTCCTTGAAAATGGTTTCCAGCCGAGGACCCAGCGTCTCCCAGGTGTGGTCTTCCTGGTTGATCTTGAGCTTCCCGCCAAGGCTCACCTGAACGACGACCGTCTTTTGCAGGATTTCCGGTGTGGGCTGCTGCTGGTTCGGCGAAGGCTGGGGCACCAGAGCTTCCAGACCCTTCGGCACGAGCGGCGTGATCACCATAAAGATGATCAGCAGCACGAGCAGAATATCAATCAATGGCACGACGTTCATGTCGGCCATTGCCCCTTTACTGCCCCCTATGTGAATACCCATTTTCTATGCTCCACAAGTTCTTCGGTGAAGCGCGCGCTCCCACCGTTCGAGCCCACGGGCAACCCGGGCCCCGGGCTCCTAATCTCCTCCCGTGGGCGGCGGAGGAGGCGCCCCAGTACGCTGCTGCAGCTTCTCGGTGAGCAGACCCAACTGATCCACGCCGGCGGCGCGAATCTCATCCACGACCGCAACCACATCGCCGTACTTGGCCCGGCCATCACTCTTGACGAAGACGGTCTTGTCCAAGCGGCTGGAGATGCGGTCGCGGATCAGCGCCGTGAGTTGGTCGCGGGACGTCTTCTGGGACCCCAGGAAGATATCACCGCTGCGGGTGACGGCCACGATGATGGCGTCATCCTTGTCGGCGTCCTGCATCTCGCGGGGGTTGTTCACCTTGGCCAGGTCCACTGAGACGCCCTTCTGCAGCATGGGGGTCACCACCATGAAAATGATCAGCAGCACGAGCATGATGTCGGCCATGGGAATGACGTTGGGGGCCGCCATCACGTCTCCGGCTTTGGGTTTATAGGCCATGGCCTACTTCTTTCCACCCCGGCGGGTAATGAAGTAGTTCACCAGCTCCATCGAGGAGTTGTCCATCTCTACGTCGAACGATTCCACCTTGTTTGTGAAATAGTTGTAGGTCCACACAGCCGGCACAGCGACGAACAAGCCGAGCGCGGTGGTCACCAGGGCTTCAGAAATCCCGCCGGCCACTGCCGATAGACCGGTGGCCTTTTGCGTGGCGATGCCCTTGAAGGCGTTGATGATGCCCACGACGGTGCCGAACAGCCCGACGAACGGTGCCGTCGAGCCAATCGTGGCCAGGCCGCTCAGGCCGCGCTTCATCTCGGCGTGGACGATGGCGACTGAGCGCTCCAGGCCGCGCTTGGCGGCCTCGATCACTTCGGCGTCGGTCACCTGGGCCGAGGCGGACTGGAACTCCGAGAGGCCCGTAGCGACGACCTTGGCGATATGACTCTTCTTGTTTCGCTCGGCGATCGAGATGGCCTCGTCGAGCTTGCCCTCGCGCAGCGCGCCGGCCACCTGCTGCACGAAAATGCGGGACTGCTTGCGGGCCGCGCTGTACATCAGGACCCGGTCAATCATCACACCCACTGACCAGGCGGACATAATGAAGAGCAGGATGACCACTGACTTGGCCGGCCACCCCATCGAGGCCCACATGCTGCGGATGTCCCAGCTGACCTGTGCTTCCTGCAAGAGCCAGAGGCTTAACAACGACAGATTGGCAAGCATACGGTTCGCTCCTTTTCGTTCGCAAACAGTCTGGCGGGGCAGGCGGACCGACCCGTCCCGACCGGATCACATCACACCGCGAACGCCCCCACGTGGCGGACCGCGTCGCGGTGGCCCTACGAGCTCAGCGTAAAGATGACGTCTACTGTTGTGACCACTTCCACCGGCTCCCCGTTGAGCAGCGTCGGATGGTAGCGCCACTGCCGGACGGCATCAAGCGCCGCTTGCACCAGCAGCGGATGGCCGGAAAGAACTTGCAGTTCCACCACCGAGCCATCCTTGGCAATCACCGCCTGCAGGCGGACGGTGCCCTGGATGCGCGCCTGCTTGGCCAGCGGTGGATAGACAGGCGTGACTTTGTTCACCAATTTGGCGGTCTGCACCTGTCCGCCAACGCGGATGCGCTTGGGGGTTTCCTTGGGCGGAGGTGGTTGATTGGAGCCCACCCCGCCGATAATCCCGCCGAGCACGCCGCCTGCTTGGCCTCCCGGCACGCCGCCGGGCACGCCGCCGACCACGCCGACAGCGCCCATATCGGGTGGCATCTCCTGCTCTTTAATGATGTTCACTTCTTTGGGAATGGCCCGCGGCGCCATCAGTTTGCCGGCCTGCATGAGTCGCTCCACCGGTTTTACCACCTTGACGGGCGTCGCCGCCGGCGGTGGCGGCGGGGGAGGTGGAGGCGGAGGAGCCACCAGCAGTGTGGTGAGCATGGTCTTGGGCAACGCTTCGGTGTAGATCAGCGGAACCAGGATCAAGACGCCCAGCAGCGTGACCTGGAGCAGCGTCGAGACAACGATCGTCCACGGCTTGTTGGTCTTCTTCGGAACCGGGCTGCTTTCCACCAAGTCTTCAAACATGTCTTCTACCTCCTCCCAGCCGCGGCCAGACGATTTGTAGTCGCCTCGCCGGTCCGGGCTTTGTTGCCGGCTGCGGATCCGGATCCTGCCGGAGCTCCCCGGCCTCGCCAGTGGTTCCAGGCGACTACCAGGGGCGCGGCAATGCCGAAACTAGAATATGTTCCTACCACAATCCCCACTACAAGGGCAAAAGAGAAGCTGCGCAACACTTGCCCGCCCATCAGGAACAACACCAGGACAGTGAGGAAGGTCAAGCCGCTGGTCAGGATGGTTCGCGAAAGCGTCTGATTGATCGAGCGGTTGACGATCGCCGGGAATGGCTCGCGGCGCATCAGGCGGTTGTTCTCCCGGATACGGTCGAAAATCACGATCGTGTCGTTCATCGAGTAGCCCACCAGGGTCAGCAGCGCCGCGATGACCGTCAGCGAAATCTCAAAATTCAACAGCGAGAAAAACCCCAGTGTGATCAGGACGTCGTGAAACACAGCCAATACGGCGGCAGCACCGTATACCCACTCGAATCGAAAGGCAATATATACCAGCATGCCCGCCAAAGCATAGAGGGTAACAAAAATGGCTTGCCGGCGGAGTTGCGCGCCCACTTTTGGTCCGACGATCTCGACGTTGCGGATGGCGAAGCTCCCCAGCGAGTAGGCGTCCCGCAGGGCCGCGATGACCGCGTCGCTTGCGCCCGGAACTTTCTTCAGCTCATCGAAGCTGGTGACCAGGCCGTTGTGCTCCTTGTCGCGATAATCGGTCAGTTGCCGCGCCATCTGCGTGTAGCGGTCGCCGGCGGTCAGCCCCAGAGCCAGCGGGTCCCGCCTGGTGAGGAACTCGGCGAGCGCGGCGGACGTGGCCGAGTTCAAGTCTGGTTTGCTGGCATCGCCAGAACCAAAGCTCTTCCGGAGCGCCTGCAAAATGGCCGTCTTGCCCGCATCCAGGGCTTCGTTGCCCTGACCTTTCTGCTCCAGCCCGATCACGACCTCGTTGGAATTGGGGTTGGCGATATCGTTGATTTGCTGGATTACACTATCGCCCAAACCCTGCTCGGCCAAGCTCTTGCGGATCTGGTCAATCGGCGGCGCCTGGGCGAACCGGACATACACCAGCGTACCGCCTTTGAAATCGATCCCGTAGCGCAGGCCGCCCTTGCGCGCCCAGGAAGCCCCGCCAATCAGAAGCAGCGTGAGCGAAAGCGCCACGAAGTACTTCGCCTTGCTCATCCAGTCGAGATTGACTTCGCGAAAGAAGTTCATGCCCATTCGATCCCACCCAGTTAGACACCGGCCAGTCCGGTTTTGTGCCCGGCGGGGCGACCTAAATACTCAACTCCGCCTCGCGGGCCATCCGCGTCAGGTGCCAGTTGAAAATCGTCCGCGAAACGAAAATCGCAGTGAACACGTTGGAAATCAAACCGATCGTCAAGGTCACGGCAAAGCCTCGCACCGGTCCGGTACCGAACAGGAAGAGAAAAAACGCCGAAACCACCGTGGTCACGTGTGTGTCAATGATGGTCAAAAAGGCGCGCTTGAAACCGGCATCCACGGCGGTGACCGGTGCCTTGCCCGCGCGCAATTCCTCGCGGACGCGCTCAAACACCAGCACGTTCGAATCCACGCCCATGCCGATCGTCAGGATCACGCCGGCGATGCCGGGCAGCGTCAGTACGGCGCCGAAGTAGGCCAGCGCCGCCAGCAGGATCACCAAGTTCAGCACCAGAGCCACCACGGCGTTTACGCCCGAAAGACGGTAGTAGATGACCATGAACAGCATGACAACGATCATGCTCACCACCGAGGCCTGCAGCCCGTGCCGGATCGAATCGGCCCCAAGCGAGGGCCCCACGGTGCGCTCTTCCAGGTACTTGATCGAAGCCGGCAGCGCTCCGGCGCGCAATACCAGGGCCAGGTCGTGCGCTTCCTGCTGCCCGAACCGGCCGGTGATCCTTCCCGAGTCATCAATCCGGCTCTGAATCACCGGAGCGGATTGCACCCTGTGTTCCAGCACGATGGCCATGGGCCGGCCGACGTTCTGCTCGGTAAACGGACCGAAGCGCCGCGCCGCCTCGGTAGAAAGGCTGAAATGGACCTCCCAGGAGGCGGGGTTGTCCGTGCTGCGCTGCTCGCTCGCGCTGCGCAGATCGCGGCCCGTGACAATCGGCGTACGGTCCAGCAGGTACCAGACTTCTGCGCTCGGCTGGCCGGTCGGTCCGCCCTCGGATTTGCCGCGCACCAGCTCGGTGCCCGGCGGCAGGACGCCGCCGTGCGCCGCCAGCGCAGCCGCTTCGGAGGGATAAGGGGCCGGATCCTTCACGCCGCGCAGCTCGAGCTGTCCCCCAGCTTGGATCACGCCCTTGGCGCGGGCGGGATCGCCTTCGCCGGGGAGCTGCACCAGGATTTCGTTCTCGCCGCGGCCATGCTTCTGAATCACGGGCTCGGTCAAGCCGAGCGCGTCAATCCGGCGTCGAATGGTTTCTTCGGCTTGGTCGAGGGTTTGATTCTGAATAAAAGCAACCGTCGCCGGCTTCATCGTCAATAGGTAGCCGCCTCCGGCCGCGGGGGCAACGTCCCAGTCGCGGAACTGGTCGTTCAGCAGATCGCGGAAGGCACCGGACTGCTCCGGGGCGAGATTGCTCACCAGGATCTGCGTGTCGCTCTTCTTTTCAATTTGACCGTAGCCGATGTTCTTCTCGCGGAACTGGGTGGTAAGCCGGTCCAGGGTCTGGTCGGTGTACTGGCTCACCGCCTCCTGCACTTGCACTTGCAGGATCAGGTGCGTGCCCCCTTGCAAGTCGAGCCCCAGCTTGATTTGTCTCGAGAAATTGGCCTTTGCCTGCGCCCAAGAACTAGGTGGGTTCGGCAGGCCGACCAGGCCATAAAAGCAAAGAAGGATGATCGCCAAGATGAGCAGCGCCTTCCACTTGAGGTTGGGGTTCATGCCTGGAAGGGGGCTGTTGTGTTGGGGGAGTCGGGGCGCATCTGCCGCGTCAAGAGCTGTTGGAGTAGGCTCACCATGTCTGCGCGGCCGCGAGTGCCGTTCCGACTAATCGGCGTTGCTTTCAGCGAGTCGCGTGCCGGGTCTGTGGTGGTCTCAAGCATAGACCGATCAAGTTAGAACGGCACTAGTTTTCCTTGACCTCCGGCTGGACACTCGCGATGGCCGAACGCGCCACCTTGATTTTCACTTGGTCGGCGACGCGAAGCTGCACGGCATCACCCTCCACACCGACGATGGTGCCGTAGATGCCGCCGTTGGTGATTACCTTGTCCCCTGCCTTCAGCGCCCCGAGCATCTCCCGGATCTGCTTCTGCCGGCGCTGCTGGGGAAGGATCAGCAGGAAATAGAAAATCCCCATAACGACAACCATCATCAGGATCGGGCTGCCCAGCAGGCCTGCAGGCCCCGAGGTCTGCGCCAGCAGAGCGAGAAGCGTGGATGGAGCGTGAGCGATCATGTTCGTTTCCACGTCCTATCAGAGCTCCGGGACTGCATCGAGAAAACGAATCCTGCCGCTCCCGGAGCTCCGGGAGGGCAGGACCGACGTCCTTTTTTCGATTTTGGCGCCGCGGGCGTCCGGGCAGCTACGACCCGCCTTCGAAGCGCGCCTGAAGCTCTGCGGAGAATCCAGTCAAGTCCCCAAACAAGATAGCCTCGCGAATTTTCCGAATGATGTCAAGGTAAAAGTAGAGGTTGTGGTGGGTGTTCAGGACCGCCCCGAGGATTTCGTTGGCCATAAACAAATGCCGCAGGTAAGCGCGAGAGTAGCGCCGGCAGACCATGCAGCGGCAGGTCTCGTCTGGTGGGCGAGGGTCATCGGCGTAGCGCGCATTCTTGATGAGCAGGCGCCCCTGGCTGGTGAACAGGCAGCCGTTGCGTGCGTTCCGTGTGGGCAGCACGCAGTCCATCATGTCAATGCCAAGCCGGACGTAGTCCACCAGGTCTACGGGCCTGCCCACGCCCATCAGGTAGCGCGGCCGATCCCGCGGCAGGTACCCGGTCACCTCGGCGGTCATCTCGCAGGTCAGCGCGTGCGGCTCGCCGACGGCCAGGCCGCCGACCGCATAGCCGGGGAAATCGAGCGCTGCCAGCTGCTCAGCGCTCTGACGGCGCAAGTCAACATAGGTACCGCCCTGTACGATGCCAAACAGCATTGACCCGGACGCGCCGCTGGCGGCAACGCTTGCGGAAAACTGCTCCTGCGAGCGGCGCGCCCAATCGAGCGTGCGCCCGGCGGCGTGCCTGGCGCGCTCATGGCTCGCGGGGTACTCGATGCACTCGTCGAGCGCCATCAGGATGTCCGGGCCCAGCGCCAGTTGCGCATCGACGGCCTTTTCCGGCGTCAGAAAATGCTCGGAGCCATCTAGGTGCGAGCGAAAGCGCACCCCGTCGTCGGTAACTTTGCGCAGGTCCGCCAGGCTGAACACCTGGTAGCCGCCCGAATCGGTGAGGATTGCTCGAGGCCAGGACATAAAGCGATGCAGCCCGCCCATCCGGCGGATCAGCTCGTGGCCGGGCCGCAGATAGAGATGGTAGGTATTGCCGAGCAAGATCTGGACGCCGAGCTCTTCGAGGCTCTCCTGGGTCAGCCCCTTGACGGTCGCTGCGGTGCCTACGGGCATGAACACAGGCGTATCCACTACGCCGTGTGGGGTGATGAGCCTCCCCAGGCGCGCGCCGCTCGGGTCGGTCCTCAGGACCTCGAAATGAGCCGCCATCCTCGCGAGTCTAGCAGCCCTTGCGGCAGTTTGCTCTGAACTCGCCGCAGAGACATCAGGAGAACGCCGCAGCCCAACATACAACGACAAGACGGAATGCGATGTAAAGTCCGAAGACAATCCCCAGAGCTTTGCCCATGGAGACCTTCCTGGGGTTGGCCGCGGTGAAGCCTATAGCCAGGAGCATGAGAATCCAGATCCAGAACAAGTCCACCGACGCGGCAAGCTTCTCCAACCACTTGGGCGAATCGCTCGAGACCAGCGCGCCGAGATTCGTGGCCAGCAGGTGATTGGGGTCAATGGTGTCGGCGCTTTTCAGCATCAGAACCACAATTGCCAGAACGCTGCTAATCGCCGTCGGCATCAGCGCATGCGAGGAGATGGCCATGGCCGTGCCAAAGCGCACGCCGGCCCCCGCCAGGAGATTGAACGCGCCCAGGAAAATCGCCGCCACGATCACGGTGAAGATCGAGCTTCCGAGCGTGCCAAAGACATACACGGCGACGCGCGCAAACTTGGCTCCAATCGCGATCCGCTGCTCGCGTTGCTCGGGACTCAGTTGTTGGGCTTGCGGGCTTTGCTCGATGCTCTTCGCCACGACTTGCTCCCAGTTTACTTTCTGACCCAGCAGGACGCTGACGCCGAGGCTGAGGATCGTCAGAAGAATAATCGGCGCGATCCAGCTCGGGCGGTGGGCGATCTCTTCAAACGTCGTTTGGGGGCTGAACAGCGCGCCGAACATTCGGCCAACGTGGTTGATCGGAGCCTGCGCTTCTGGAGACGGGGTCGGACTGATGCCCATCGCGTGTAACCTCCACCACAGAGAATTTACTGCAACCGTCCTCGATTCGCTGCCACGCCCGGTGTCACCCAAGGGTTCAGCGCCGCCGAGTGTACCGCAAACGCGGCCACCGAAGAATGCTGAGAAAGGAAAGCTCGGAGGGTCACGCCCTGGCGGTCAGTCTATGCGGGAACCTCGGGCACGGCCTCCAGCAGAGCTTGCGTATAAGGATGGGCTGGCCGGCTAAGCACTTGCTCGACTGTTCCAACTTCCACGAACTTGCCCGATTGCATCACTGCGACGCGCGTCGCCAATTGCGCCACTACCGGCAGGCTGTGCGAGATCAGTAAGTAGGTCAGCGCAAATTTCTGCTGGAGTGTCTGCAGCAACTCCAGGATCTGCGCGCCGACCGAAACGTCGAGCGCCGAGACCGGCTCGTCGGCCACCACCAGCCGCGGGCGCAGCACGAGCGCCCGGGCGATCCCGATGCGCTGCCGCTGTCCGCCGGAGAACTCATGCGGGTAGCGGACCATCGTGTCAGCGCCCAGGCCGACCGTTTCGAGTGTCTGCGAGACGCGCTCGCGGCGAGCGGCGCGCCCGAGATGCGGCTCGTGGATCTCCAGCGGCTCGCCGACAATCGCCTCGACGCGCATCCGCGGGTCGAGCGAAGCGAACGGGTCCTGAAAGACCATCTGCATCTCACGGCGCAGCGCGCGCAATTCGGCCCCTCGGGCGGCGCGCAGGTCGCGACCTCGAAAGTGGAGCTCACCGGCATCCGGCTCGATCAGGCGCAGCAACAGCCGAGCCAGCGTGGTCTTCCCGCAGCCGGATTCGCCAACCACCGCGAGAGTCTCGCCCGCCGCAAGCTCGAGACTTACATCGTCCACCGCCCAAATGCGGCGCCCCCGCGACTCCATTCGGGGTGAGCCCGTGCCGGCCCACACCCCGGCCGTAGCGGAAAAGCTCTTCCGCAGGTGGCGCGCTTCGAACAGCGGAGCTTCGCTCATTTCCTAGGGCTTCTCGGCAACAACAAACAGCGAGGTCTGCACGAATTCGAGGGCGTCCCGCGCCGGGGCAAGCTCGGCGGCCGAGGCGGGCACCAATCGCGGGCGGAACCCGGCGCGATCGCCGGGGATCGAGGCTTCTATCAGGCGGCGCGTTTCCGCATAAGCCGGCGTGCCGGGAGGCCACTTGACGCTCTGCATCCAGCCGTCGAACTCCCGCAGGCGCTCGCTGGTCTCCTGGACGAGCACGCGCAGGCCGGCGGCTTCAAGCAACGCTCGCATTTCGGCGGCGGTCAGCGTGCGGGCATGCGAAGAGTCGCGCGCGCTCTCGATGCGGTTGTTCCAGTCGGCGTCGGCTCCCCCCGGCACGACCAGGTCCACCAAGGCGACGCGGCTGCCGGACCGAACCACGCGACCCAACTCGCAGATCGGGCGGGCCGGATCGAGGAAATGGTGAAGCCCGTAGGCGCACACCGCCAGAGCGATCGCCGAGTCGGCCAGCGGCAGCGCGTTGGCATCGCCGCAGGCAAACGCAACGTTCGAAAGCCCGGCACGGGAGGTGGCCTGGCGCGCCTGGTCGAGCATCGCCGGAGTCAAATCCAGCGCCACCAGGTGCCGGACGCGCGCCGCAATCGCCCGCGTAAACGTGCCGGGACCGCAGGCCAGATCGAGCGCGAATTCGTCACCGCCGGGGGCGGCCAGCCGCGCCAGCCGCTCGGCTTCGTCGCCACGCATGGCGAGTGCGAAGCTAGCAAACTCCTCCGCAGTGCGCGTGAATCGCGAGCGCACGCGCTGGAGTTGGTCGCGCTGCTCTGAAGTGGTCATGTCATCCTCATTCGACAAGGATACACCGCGCCCGGTGCTCCGGCGTGGCCACCCGGAGCTCCGGCACCGCGGCAGAACACTCGGCGCGGCGGTACCCACATCGCGGCTCGAAGGCGCAGCCGGGCGGGAGCGCCTCGAGTTGCGGCACCGCGCCGGGGATTGGCTCGAGTTTTTGTCGCCGGAGTTGCGGCGAGGCGCGCAGCAAGCCTTCGGTGTAGGGATGCCGCGGCCGGAGGAGCACCTCGGTCGCCGGCCCTTCCTCGACAATGCGGCCTGCATACATCACCGCGACTCGCTCGGCGATCTGCGCCACCACGCCGAGATCATGAGTGATGAACAGCAGCGCCAGGCCCAGCTCCCGGCGCAGCCGCCCCAGTAGCTCGAGGATCTGCTTCTGCACGGTGACGTCGAGTGCCGTGGTCGGCTCGTCGGCGATCAGCAGCCGTGGGCCCGCCGCCAGCGCCATCGCAATCATGGCCCGCTGGCGAAGCCCGCCGGAAAGCTGGTGAGGGTATTGACGGGAGCAGAGCTCCGGGTCAGGCACTCGGGCACGTTCGAGCGCTTCCCGTGCCCGGCGCTCCACTTCGACTGCGCCCAGTGACGGCGCATGGACCCGGATGGCTTCTTCCACCTGTGCTCCGATCCGCAGGACCGGGTTGAGCGCCGTCATCGGCTCCTGAAAAACCATGGCCACATCGCGCCCGCGCATCGCCGTCAGCTCGCGGCCGGCCAATGCGATCAGGTTCTTTCGCTCGCCATCCACCCCGAGCCAGGCCTCACCTCCCCGGCGCGCGCCCGGCGGCAGCAGTCCCAGCAGCGCCAATGACAGCATCGTTTTCCCGCACCCTGATTCGCCCACCAGGCCGAGGCTTTCGCCCGGACCCAGCCGGAACGATACGTCGTTCACCGGCCGCACCCAGCCGGCTGCGCTGGGAAGCTCCACTGTCAGGCCGCGAACGTCGAGGAGCAGCGCCATAGAGGAATCATAGTGGGGAAAGCAGAATACGGAAAAGGGAAAACGGGGCGCGAGCAGCGATTGATAAAGACATGAAAAGCAAATCTCGAAACTCGTTCCGAAAAAGCCCGACTGGCGGGCGCGTCGGAGATCTGACCCTGTTTAACGGCGCGCCAGTGGAATCACGAGCTTGAGCGCGGTGTGCGTGGCAGAAAAACCAACCACCTTCACATCCACTAGCCCCGCCTTTTTGGCGGCCGCCATCACACCGGCCTGTGTGATTCGCATTTGCCCTTTGGGATAGACCACCCAGACCGCACCTGATTTTCTCAAGCATTGCGCCAGAGCTTTGAGACGCTCGAGTTCCGCCGTTCGCTCCGCCCCGAAAAAAATGAAATCGGAGTCCTTTCGGAGCTTTCCGGCGGCAATCTTCGCAGTCCGCTGGCGCACTTGGCGGAGAAACCCGGCGTCGTGCACGCCCAGCACAGAAACCGCCGAACTGGGCTTGACGCAGAGCTTATCGATCAGGCTCTTGGGGTGGAGCATTTTCTCGGCCCACCTTTTCGCCAGCGGGCCTAGCTCGAAGCTCGCCGTACCCTCGGGGAACCTCACGCGCAGCGTGTCCTTTCCGGCGGCCACCGACCGCATCGCTCGGAAAGGAATCGCCAGGCGAAAGTCGCCGCGGAAAATCAGCGACTCGGACTCGAGCAGGGCCTTGCCCCTGGAGACCTTTTTGCCGAACCGGGCCGTGCACATCGCTTCGGCGCCCACGGGATGTCCTCCTCATCGGATGAATCGGTGCCCTCTCCGCTGTCGCGACGGACACAGGCTGCCGCCTTGTGGCGGTTCATCTTACTAGGTGTGCCGTAGGCCCCGAAAGAGGAGGGCGGGGTCCCGCGGGTCGCGATTCCCTTCTCGTCAACCCGCCCGCGCGTTTCGGCTTCCGACGCGGTGCACGACCCGTTACAATGCCGGGGCACCGCAAACCGACTCAACCGACACTGTGCCGCAGGGCCCGGTTGCACTTCCCGGCCACGGGCGTCGGGACACACGAGGCGCGCAGTAGACGTGGAGCTTGTCTCGCATCGCGGCGTGGACTGGAAGGCTCTGTTCCGCCGCCGCGGCTTCCGCTACTTCTTTGCCGGAATGTTCATCTCGCTGTTCGGTACGGGGATGAATTTTGCCGGGGTGACCTGGTACATCCTGGCAACGACGCACTCGACGGTCAAAGTCAGCTACAGCGTCATTCTGGTGACCCTGCCGGGTCTGGTTGTCCCTCTATTGGGAGGCGTACTGATTGACCGGGTGGACCGTCGCTACCTGGGCATTGCGTTGGACCTGGCCCGCGGTGCGATCGTGCTCGCCACGGCAGTGCTGGCCTATTCGGGTGGCCTCCAACTCTGGCACATCTATGCGATGGTAACGCTGCTGGGCGTGTGCTTCGCTATCTACTGGTCCACGATCAACGCGCTGGTGCAGGAGGTGGTCCCGAAGGGGCAACTCGTGGGTGCCAACGCAACCGTGCTGATCGCGGTGCAGGGCGGGATGATGGCTGCCGGAGCGTTAGTAGGATTTGTGTACGAGCGGGCCGGGCTGTGGGGCATCCTGGGGATTGATGCCGCGACGTATCTCGCTTCAGCGTTTTGTCTACTGCGCTTGCGCCGCGGCTATTTTCCTCCGCAGCATCATTTGAAACTGCCTCCGCCGACGATTGAGGCCCCGCCGGAAGTCGCCGAGGCGGCGGTGATCCCGCCGATCGTCGAGCCTGGCCTCGGCGTGGGCATGCTCGCCGATCTCAAAGAAGGCTTGCGCTATCTGCGCACGCAGCCGCGGGTGCGCGCCCTGGGCTTGACCTATTCGTGCATGATGGCCGGGGTGCTCAGCGGAAACGTGCTGGTTGTGGCGCTGGCGCGCGACCTGCTTCATTCAGGCGCTCGCGGCTTCGGCTACATCGAGGCCGGCTGGGCTGTGGGCGCAATCGTCGGTGGTCTGGCCGCGGGCGCGCTGGCGCAGCACCGCCCGCTGACGGTGTTGCTGGTTGCCCTGAGCACGCTCGCCGTGGGACATGCCCTGTTCCCCTTCGCGCACTTGCTGGCGATCGCCGTGGCGATGAACGCGCTGTTTGGAGGCTGCCGGGCGCTGGGCGGCGTGCTGACGCAATCTTCGATCATGGCCACTGTGCCGCGGCGGCTGATGGGGCGGACGCAGTCGGCGTTCTCGGTGATCTCGACGCTGCTGCAGGTCTGGATGAGCTTTTCGCTCGGCTGGCTGGCGCAGCACGTCAGCCTGACGGTCGCCTTTCTGGTGCTGGGCGTTTTGTACAGCGGGGCGGTGGCGGCCGCCGCCCGTGCTCGAGCGCTCACCCGCATGACCCAGCCCAGCCCCGCCTGAGGCCGCGGCCCGACAGCGTCCAGGCATCTTCTGGTTTACTCCGGCAGGCCCGAGCGAGAGAATGCCGGGTGGCTCGGCTCGCTTGAAGGAGGCGACGATGGAGTTTCTTCCGGGACTGAAGGGCGCGCTGAACCACCATCCGCTGTTCGTTCATTTCCCCATCGCGTTCTGGCTGGGCGCGCTGCTGTTTGAGGCGCTGGCAGTGCTGCGCTCGAGCGAGGAACTCCATCGCACCGCCACCAGGCTGCTCTATCTGGGAACGCTCATGGCATTTGCCGCCGTCGGCACGGGCCTGCTCGCGGAGGAGGCCGTGCCGGAAACCGGCCCGGCGCGCGATGTCTTCGAGCTGCACGAGAAATTGATGTATGTCACCACCAGCGCCGCCGTGGGGCTGTGTATGCTGGCTTTCTTCCGCAGGAAAAACTTCACCGCCGGGTTGCGCAAGGCATTTCTGACCGGCCTGCTGGTGCTGGCGGGCCTGCTGACAGTCGGCAGCGACCGCGGCGTGCAGCTCGTCTATCAGTACGCCACCTCGGTGCGTATTCCGGCCGCGCCGAAGTGACGTTGCAGCGCGACAGCTTGTCGTGCATCTCGTCGCGCATCTCGTGGCGCGTCCTAAGCAACGGAGAACAAGAAACCGATGACACCGCCCGGCCAGCAGGATTCGAAAGCATTTCACTTTGTCGAGAATTCGACCTGCGAGCGGTGCGGGCGGCGGTTCGTCTGCGGCGGAGTAAAGCTTGAAGCCTGCTGGTGCGCGGAGGTCGAACTCAGCGACTCGGCGCGGGCGTTACTACGCGGCCGGTATCAGAATTGCCTTTGTCCCGCGTGCCTCCAGCAATTCGCGGAAGTGAATAACCCGCCCGCGGAACACGACTGAGCCCGCGATCAGCCGCCCTGGGCGGGCCAAGGCAAGCCTCTACAGGAAAAGCCATGAGCGGCGCTTGAGGTTTTCGCGAGAAGGGGCCTCGACAAAAGCGCGCAGCTTGCGCGAGCGCAACGGAGATGAAACCTTGCGCTGTGGGGCTGCGCTGTGCTAAACACCTGACCACGTCCTCGCTTTGAACTCCGCACACTGCTGGAGAGTCCATCGCCGTGCGCCGACCGGCTCGCGGGCGGGTTTGCCTTGGCCGCACGCGGCGCCCCATGCGGCCATGGCAGAGAATGGAGAGACCCATGTTCAGCGAAGGTTTGAATGGAACGATTGCGACTCCGGTTCGCTTTAATTTCTTCACCTGGTTTTTCCCCGAGGGCCTCTTTTCCGGGCAAGGGATGGTTGGCGCGCCGCTGCTCATCCTGGGCGTGGCCAACTTGCTGCCCGCTGTGCTGAACGCGGCGCAGGGGAGCTCTCCGGGGAGCTCTGTGCTCGACTGGCTGATCGGACTGGGCGGCACGGCGGCCGGCGTCCTGCTCATCCGCCGCGGCTACCTGAAGGCCCGCGGCCCCGCCGAATCGCCCAAGGCGAAAAAGGAAGCTCGAGCCTGCGTCGTCTGCGGTCGAGGGTTGCAAATCATCCTTCCCACGGTGGAGTTGGCCGCAAGCGAGATCTACGTCCGGATTGATCAGCGGCTGGGTGTGCAGTGCGCGGGCTGCGGCGACGTCTATTGCATGGAATGCATGGAGGAGGTCTTCCTCCGCGAAGGTTTCCCACATGCGCACTGCGCCGCGTGCGAGGCTAAGCTGAATGCGCAACTCTCCACCAAGGAGGAAAAAGTCCGTGCTTCTCACCTTCCCAATTAGAAACGCGCGCAGTCCGTCAGTCAGCTTGAGATTTTGCTCTTCAGCTATCAGAGGTATTCGCGGGAGGGGCCTTCGAGGAAGGCGCGTAGCTTGCGCGAGCGCGACGGGTGCCGCAGCTTGCGCAGCGCCTTGGCTTCGATCTGGCGGATGCGCTCGCGGGTAACGGCGAACGACTGGCCCACTTCCTCGAGCGTGTGCTCCGAGCCGTCATCCAGGCCGAACCGCATCTTGATCACTTTTTCCTCGCGGGGCGTCAGGGTCTTCAACACCGACGCGGTCTGCTCCTTCAGGTTCAGGTTGATCACCGCGTCCGAGGGCGACACCACCGCCTTGTCCTCGATAAAGTCACCCAAGTGCGAATCTTCCTCCTCGCCGATGGGCGTTTCGAGCGAGATCGGCTCCTGTGCAATCTTCAGGATCTTGCGCACCTTGGCAACAGGGATGTCCATGCGCTTGGCGATCTCTTCCGAGGTGGGCTCGCGGCCAAGCTCTTGGACCAATTGCCGGCTGGTGCGGATCAGCTTGTTGATCGTCTCGATCATGTGCACCGGGATGCGGATGGTGCGGGCCTGGTCGGCGATGGCGCGCGTGATCGCCTGGCGGATCCACCAGGTGGCGTAGGTGGAGAACTTGTAACCGCGGCGCCACTCGAACTTGTCCACGGCCTTCATCAGGCCGATGTTCCCCTCCTGGATCAGATCGAGGAACTGCAGGCCGCGGTTGGTATATTTCTTGGCGATGGAGACGACCAAGCGGAGGTTGGCCTCGATCAGTTCCTTCTTGGCCTGTTCGGCTTCGGCCTCGCCGCGGAGGATCAGCGTGAGCGTGCGCTTCAGGTCGGTGAGGCCGACCTCACTCGAGACCTCAATCTCCTTCAGCTCGGAGCGGCGCGAGCGCAGTTCCTTGCGCGCTTCGGCGGCGACATCGCCCCGGGCGGCGTCGGCGCGGCGTTCCAGCCGACCGGCCTCGCGCTCAAGCGAATGCAGCCGCTCGACCGTGTGCCGCATTTTGTCGATCAGGCGCTTCTTCTCGAGCGGGTTGAAGTCGATTGAGCGCACCAGCAGCGACATCTCGATGCGCGTCCGGCCGAGCTGATGCCGCGCCCGCAAATAGGCGCGCTTTTTCGATTTCAGCGTGTGCTCGAGCTTGACCGCCTGCCTCAGTCCCACCTGGTAAAGCTTCTCGATCTTGTCGATAATCCGGAGCGTTTGCCGGGTCTTGTGCTCGATTTTTTCTTCGGTCAGCTCCTCGTCGTCGAACTGGACGATCTCCTTGATTGAGCGCGTGCCCTTGCGCAGTTCCTCGCCGATCGCCAGCAGCTCCTTGAGCACGATGGGCGAGCGCGAAATCGTCTTCAGCACCAACAGTTGCCCGCGCTCGATGCGCTTGGCGATGGCCACTTCGCCCTCGCGCGTCAACAGCGGCACGGTGCCCATCTCACGCAGGTACATGCGCACCGGATCATTGGTCTTCTCGAGCGTCCCGGGGGTCAGATCAAGCTCGACCTCCTCGGTAGCGACTTCCTCCTTGGGCTCGGCTTCAACCGTTTCGGCGGCTTCCACGGCGGCGCGCGCAGCTTTGGCGGTTGCGGCGTCCTCGTAGATGTCAATGCCGTAGCGCTCGAAGGTCGAGAGCAAGTCGTCAATCTCCTCGGAGGAATGCACCTCGGCCGGAAGGATGTCGTTCACCTCGTCGTAGAGCAGGTAGCCGCGCTCTTTGCCCATGTTGATGAGCTGGCGTACCTGGTCGTATTTTTCTTCAATCGCCAACGCCAAGGTTTCCTCCCGGGCTAGACCTCAGGGCGAAAAGGCTGCGCGACCCCCGGCCATTCCCGGGGGGCAACAGGGACACATGGGCGCTGCTATCCCAATGAAGACAAAGAAGATTGTGAATTCCCCGCTGTGAGGTAACTGTACGCCTCGCTGCGCTCAGTGCGCCCTGGCCTTGCCCCGCCGCACACCCCATTGGATGCACAACGGCTCTCGTTCGTTTCACGCGGAACCGAACCAAGCTACACGCCGACGGGCCAATCCGTCAACTGTTTTGTTTCCTTACAGGTAACAGGGCGCGCCGAGTCGAGGCCCGTGAACGAAGAGCCACTGGGACCCGTCGAGTTCGCTTCCATCGGCTCCGCTCAGAGCAGCAGGCCAGGTGGCGGCGCTGCGCTTCTGTAGCGCCGCCTTTCGGCCGGCTCATTCCCCGGTTCGGGATGCTACTGTGGCAGTTCAGCGAGGCGCCGCCGCAGCTCCTGCTTGCGCCCCAGCAACCGGCGCAGTTCGCCGTCACCCGGCGCCGCAGGACGCTCCTCGATCTGTTTCTGCACTGCGGCAAGCTCCTCTTCCGCCTGCCGGCGCTTCAGCACGCGGAGACAACTTTCGGCCTCTTCCCAGGTGGGCTCGGCGGCCGGTTCGAAGACAATTTCAAACAGCAGCCGACGGTCTTTCTCGTCCAACGTGTTTGCCAGAGCCGCGGAATCGGGACGTTCACCTGGCCGGCAGGCCTCCAGCAGCGCCGCAAGAATCTTTTCTGTCTCCAGCCCCTTGTGCATTTCGGCCGAGCGAAGCTCTTCCGCGAGACGGTCGCGAAAGCCTTCGGCTTCGACCAGCATCTGGACCAGCCGCCGCTCGGCCGGCTTTGATGCTCGGGACATCAGCTCGGGCTTGGCTTTCACCTCGCTACGGCGCTCGGAGGCGGCGCGGCGCAGCGACTCGCGCAGCACCGGCTCGTCCACGCGCAACTGCTGGGCGATGCGTGTGGCCCACTCCGAGCGCAGCAGGCGGTTGGGAATGCGCTGCACGTAGGGCATCAGAAAATTTACGGCGCGCAGCTTGCCCTCGCCGGTCGAAAGGTCCATCTGCCGGGCACGGGCGATCAGGTAGTCCACGTATGCCGGAGCTTGCTCGAGCAGCTTGCGGTAGGCCTCCGCGCCCTGTTCGCGGATGAACTTGTCGGGATCGGCCCCGCCGGGCAGGGCCAGCACGCGCACGTCACAACCCTGCTCGAGCAGGATGGCGAGCGAGCGCTCGGTGGCCGCCTGGCCGGCGGTGTCGGGGTCGTAGTTCACCACCACCCGGCGCGTGAAGCGGCCGAGCAGCTTCGTCTGCGTCTCGGTCAGGCTGGTGCCGCAACTGGCGACCACATTGGCCACGCCGGCGCGCGCCACTGTGATCGTGTCCATATAGCCTTCGACCAGCACGGCGAAGTCGCGCTGCCGCAGCGCCTCCTTGGCGCGGTCGAGGTGATACAGCACGTTGCTCTTCGAGTAGATCGGAGTCTCAGGCGAATTCAGGTACTTGGGCAGGTCGTCGCCCAGGGCGCGCCCGCCGAACGCCACCACTTTGCCCGAATCATTGGAGATGGGGAACACGATTCGCCGACGGAAGCGGTCGTAGAGCCTCCCGCTTGGGTCGCGCACTACCAGGCCGGAGAGCTCCAGAAGCTTGTCCGGATATTTTTGGTTGAGGTGGCGATAGAGCGCGTCGCCGCCCGAAGGCGCATAGCCCAGGCCAAACCGAGCGATCGCCTCACTGTCGAGCCCGCGATCTTCCAGATAGGCGCGCGCCGCCTTACCCTCGGAAGTGGCCTCCAGTTGTCGCGCAAAAAATGTCGCCGCCTCGCGATGGATCTCCACCAGCGCCGTGCGTTGCTGGGTCTCGCGCTTCTCCTCCTGCGTGCGCGCCCGCGGCCCGGGGATTGGGATGCCGCACTTCTCCGCCACTGCGCGCACCGCTTCCGGGAAGCTGAGCTTTTCCACCTCCATCACGAATTTGAAGACGTCGCCACCCACGCCGCAACCGAAGCAGTGGTAGATTTGCTTGACTGGGTGCACCGCGAACGAGGCCGTTTTCTCGGAATGGAACGGGCACAGGCCGGTGAAATTCTGCCCGCTCTTCTTCAGATGGACGTATTCCCCGACGATGCGGACGATGTCCGCCTGCTGCTTCACGCGATCCGCTAGGGAGCCGGCTTCTGCCATAGGAATTGAAATTCGAAAAGCGAAACTTGAAACTCGCCCTAACCAGGAGGCGGGTTCTGCGCCTTCTCGCTCCGCAATTCTACTACGGTGACGGCGGTGCCACCGCGGTCTTCGGCCTCGGCCGAAATGCGCTCGGCCAGCGGATGCGACGAGAGAAATTCCGCGAGGCCGCGGCGCAGCGCGCCGGTGCCGTGGCCGTGGATGATGCGTATGCGCGGGGTGCCTGCGAGCGCCGCCTGATCGAGAAATTTGTCTACCCGACGGGTAGCTTCGTCGACCGTGCAGCCGATGACGTTGATTTCGTCTGTAGAAGGCTCCTCGCTCGGCTGCGAATGAACGGTGATGCCGGTCGTTTTCGGCGCCGGCTGCTTGGCGGCCTCCTCGGTGACCATGGCGATGATTTCCTCGAGTGAAACCTTCATGCGCAGCGCGCCGGCTTCGACTTCGGCTGAGCGGGCGTCAAACCGGCGCAATACAACCGGCGCGGAAAGCCCGCGGACGCGCACCAGCACGCCCGGCACGAGTTGCTCCGGCGTGACAGGCTCTAGCTGAGCCTCGGCCGCGATACCCAGGTCCTGCTGCGACCCGGCGAGGTGCGCTACAACGGCGGCGTCGGCTTCCTCGCGCGCTTCGCCGCGGGCCTTCACGGCTCGTCGTCCAGCCTGTTTTTCGAGTTGTGCCCGAAGCTCGCGCCCCTTGATCGCTTCCACAGCCTTTGAGATTTCGCGCTCATGCTGCTCGAGCGCTTCGGCGAACCTGTTTTCGAGCTCCTTCAGGCGCTGGCGTTGCCGCTCCACCCATTCGGATTGCAATTTCTGCCGTTCGGCTTCGAGTTGTTTCACCTGCTGGGCGGCCTGCCGCTTGATCTCCTCCAGTTCATCGCGGCTGCGGTGGAGATAGGCAATCAAGGCTGCGGCTTCGCGGGTTTCGGGGGCGAGTTCCGACCGGGCTCGCTCCACCACCGGCTGGGGCAGGCCGAGGCGCCGGGCGATTTCGATGCCGCTCGAGACGCCCGGCATGCCGACGAGCAACCGGTAGGTGGGCCGCAGGTTGGTCTCGTCGAATTCTACCGCGGCGTTGAGCACGCCCGGCGTCGTCGAGGCGTATGCCTTCAACCGGTCGTGGTGCGTCGTCGCAAGGGTGAGGCAGCCGCGTCTGCGGAACTCCTCTAGCAGCGCCACAGCGAGCGCCGAGCCCTCTTCGGGCGCAGTGCCGGTGCCGATCTCGTCCGCCAGCACCAGCGAGTGCTCGGTGGCCGCCTCGAGCATACTCTTCAGGTTCAGCATGTGCGCCGAAAACGTGGAAAGGTCAGCGGCGATGGACTGCTCGTCGCCGATATCCACCAGCACACGATCAAACAGCGGCAGCTCGGCGCGCTCGGCCGCCACCGGGATGCCCGATTGCGCCGCGAGCGCCTCGAGCCCCACGGTCTTGAGCGCGACGGTCTTGCCTCCGGTGTTGGGCCCGCTGATCACCAGCACGGTTTCGTCCCCGCCGAGCTCGAGCGTCATCGGGACGACAGCGCGGCCTTCGCGGCGCAGTTTATCCTCGAGCACTGGATGGCGCGCTGCTTCGAGTGTCATTTGTGAATCGGCGTTGAAGGCCGGGAGCGCGCAATTGAATTCGCGGGCGAAGCGGGCGCGGGCGAAGATGGAGTCGAGCTCGCCGATCGTCGCGGCAGCAAACTGGATCGGACCAAGCTCCGCCTGCAGTCGCTCGGTCAGCTCGCGCAGGATCCGGGCGATCTCAGCGGCTTCGTCCTCGGCGAGCTGGACGAGTTTGTTGTTGAACTCGATGGCTTCGAGCGGCTCGACAAATACGGTCTGGCCGGTGGCGCTCGAACCGTGCACCACTCCCTGCACCTGGCGGCGGTCGACCGAGCGCACCGGGATGACGAAGCGGTCGTTGCGCAGGGTAACGTAGTCCTCGCCGGGTTCTTCGCCGCGGGTGCGAAGGATCTGCCGCAGCGTCTTCTGGATGGTGTCGCGGGTGCGGGCGACGCTTCCTCGGATGCGCTTCAGCTCCGCCGAGGCGGCGTCGCTGACCTCACCATTGGGAAGAATAGCGCGGCGGATGGCCGCAGCCAGCCAGCGGAAGTCAGCCAACGCTGCGGCGCGTTCAGCCAGCAACGGATAGCGGGCGGCGTCGGCGCGAAAACTCTGTTTCAGCCAGGCGGACGTATCGAGCAGCGAGGCGGCGTCGAGCAGCTCCGCGGGCGAGAGTGCGGCGCCGGGCGCGTCCAGCCGCTTGAGCCACCCTGCCGGGTCGGCGAGTGAGCCGAAGCCCAGCTCGCCCCCGGCGCGCAGATGGGTGATTGCTTCGCGGATCAACGCAAACGCAGCCTCCAGCCGGGCGCGATCGGTGATGGGTGCGAGCCCGTCAACGTCCCGGCGGCCGGGCGCGCAAGTGGTGTACCGGCGCAGGATCTCGCGCAAGCGGTCAAATTCAAGTACTTCTTCGGCAGGACGCGACACAGAGCCTCAAGGATTCGAGCTCGCCGCAGTTCACCACGAACGGCGTGCAACAGCTCCTATGACGATGTCAAACCGTTCGGGTGAGATCCTTCCCCGCCGTGGTTCGCCTCGCCGTGCGGGATCGCCCCGGCAGTAGGCTCAGGATGACACCGCCATTGTCCAGCTTCGCTTGCTAACCGACAACCAATTGCTCAGCGAGGTGGCCGGCGGCCTCGGCCGGCGTGCGCGCAACGTGGATCAGCCGGTTGTTGGCTTCGCCCCAGGGCCTTTTCTGGCCCAATTCGACTTCGCGGACCCGTTCCAGGATTGGCCGCCAGAATTCACCCAGCACGACAAACGGCTTCGCCGGCATCACCCTTTTGTTCAGCATCTCCCACACCACGGCGAGCTCGACCAGCGTTCCGGTGCCGCCCTTGCACGCGACGTAGCCGTTGCCCCGCCCGACCAGCTCAAACAGGCGCTCCTGCCAGGTCTTGACGCGGATCTCCTCATCCACCCACGCATTTGTGCGAGACCGGAAGAACTCCGCCGTGACGCCCAGGGTCCGCCCTCCTGCCTCTTTGGCGCCGCGAGAGGCGGCTTCCATCACACCGCCGTAGCCTCCCGAGCAAACCACGAAACCCCGGCCGACAAGCGCGCCGCCGAGCTCGCGCGCCTCTTCGTAATCGGCATCGCCCGCGTGGGGACGCGAGCTGCCGAAGACGGTCACAATTCTCGTGGCGTCAGGCATACGACAGGCCGGAACCCCTACGGCTTTTTTTTCTCTGGGGGCGGGGCACCGAGCTCTTCAACCATCGCGACGCAAACGGCATCCACCACGGTGGTGGCGTCGCCGCGCAGGTTATGGTTGTTTCCAAGGATGGCGAAGATCAGCTTTTCACCGCGGACGGTGGCGGCATAGCCAGCCAGCGCGTTGGCGTGTTCGAGCGTGCCGGTCTTGGCCCGGATGCGCCC
>Ga0207646_10001262_pt1 | contig 31705 bp, 27 predicted proteins | sample KBSK5502metaG_FD_184343 | JGI IMG/M metagenome (GOLD analysis project Ga0207646, IMG submission 184343) | Corn, switchgrass and miscanthus rhizosphere microbial communities from Kellogg Biological Station, Michigan, USA - KBS K5-50-2 metaG... | ecosystem: Host-associated > Plants > Roots >... | reverse complement strand
GTTTGCGCGCACCGGCGGGATTCATGCTGCTGGAATTTTCTCAGCTGGCGGCGAAGCGTTAATTGTCCGCGAAGATATCGGCCGGCATAACGCCGTGGATAAAGCGATCGGACGCGCGTTTCTCGACGGAAAACTTCCGTTGGACCGACATGTCCTCCTCGTCAGCGGCCGCGCTTCGTTCGAGATCATGCAAAAAGCGCTCGCGGCCGGGATTCCGATCGTCGCTTCCATCTCTGCACCATCCACGTTAGCAATGGAATTCGCTCGGGAAAGCAATCAGACTTTAGTCGGTTTTCTCCGGCCACCGACGTTCAACATTTACTCGTACGTCGAGCGAGTGGTCCTCGACTAATTCTTTGTCGCCTCGCGGCGAAGTCGATCAACCGCCGCGCCCGTGTCCGTCGATGGCGCAATGCTGATAATAACGCTTTTGCTAACCGGTGTGTTGCTTCGAGCGGCCGTGTTATTGATCGAGACCAAAGCATTCGCTTCTGGAAAGTACGTGGCGGTGCAACCGCGCGCGACCTCGATTGGGGCGACCATGAAATGCTGCGCCAGACGAATTTCGTCTTTGAAATAGCTCGTTAGATCAACAAGCTGGCCCTGCTGCAGACCGGCCGCATCGATGTCATCGGGACTCATGAAAATAACGCGGCGGCCGTTGTAAACGCCGCGATAGCGATCATCCAGTCCGTAGATCGTCGTGTTGAACTGATCGTGGCTTCGAACCGTCGTCATCAAATACTGGCCTGGCTTGAGCTTGTGCGGCCTAAACTCGGAAATGATGAACTTCGCTTTGCCTTCCGAATTGTTGAATTTCCGCCGATCACGCGCGTCGTTCGGCAGATAGAAAACGTCTTCGCGAATTCGCGCGTTGAAGTCGTCGAATCCGGCGATGACATGCTCAATGTGATCACGGATCCGGTCGTAATTTCCAACGAGTCCGTCCCAATCAACGGTCGATCGCGATCCAAGGGTCGCTTTGGCCAGACTGGCAATGATTGCCGGCTCGCTCCGAAGATGTTTGCTCGCCGGTGTAGCGCGACCGCGCGACGAACAGATGATGCCCATCGAGTCTTCCACAGTCACGAATTGATCCCCGGATTCTTGTCGATCGATTTCGGAGCGACCAAGACAAGGCAGAATGAGCGCGATCTGCCCCGTGATTAGATGCGCGCGGTTTAGTTTGGTCGAGACGTGCGCGGTGACGCAACACTTCTGTAACGCCTGCGCCGTGTATTCCGTGTCCGGTGTGGCCGCAAGAAAGTTGCCGCCCATACCAAAGAAGAACTGAATCTTCCCGTCGCACATCTGCTTGATTGTCTCAACTGTGCTGGTGCCGTGCTCGCGCGGCGGACTGAACTGAAATTCGCGGCCGAGTTTATCGAGAAACGCATCGCTCATCCGTTCCCAAATCCCCATCGTCCGGTCGCCCTGCACGTTGGAATGGCCGCGCACCGGACACGGTCCAGCGCCGGGACGTCCGATGTTGCCGCCGAGGAGAAGAAAATTCATCACCTCTTGGATGGTGGCGACGGCGTTCTTGTGCTGCGTCAATCCCATCGCCCAGCAACAAATGATGCGTTTGCAACGCATCGCGATCTCTGCGGCTTCGCGAATCTGGTCGCGCGTCAATCCACTCGCTTCGATGATCTGGTCCCACGACGTCGCTTGCACGTGCGCGGCGAATTCCTCGAAGCCAGTTGTGAATTGCTCGATGAACTGTCCATCTAACACCGCACCGGGACGGCGTTCCTCTTCTGCGAGCATCTCTTTCATGATCCCGCGAATCACCGCCATATCGCCGTTGATGCGGACCGGCAACCAAAGATCGGCCAGCGGCGTTCCCTGATTGAACAGCATCTTGGCCGCGAATTTGAGCGGGTTGCGATACTCCTGCGGATTTGGATTCACCACCGAAATCAATCCGGTCTCGCGAATCGGATTGATCGCCACGATGGCCGCGCCGTTCTTTTTCGCGCGCTCGAGCGTCGTCATCATGCGCGGGTGATTCGTGCCGGGATTCTGGCCGATGATGAAAATGCCGTCGGCGTGTTCGAAGTCCTCCAGTTTCACGCAGCCCTTGCCGATCCCGATGCTTTCCTTCAACGCGACGCCGCTGGATTCGTGGCACATGTTCGAGCAATCCGGCAAATTGTTCGTGCCGAACTGGCGAGCAAACAGCTGATATAAGAACGCAGCTTCGTTGCTCGTGCGCCCGCTGGTGTAAAACGCGGCCGCCTTCGGCGTTGGCAACGCGCTGAGCTCGCGCGCCATTAATTCGAACGCCTCGCCCCACTCGATCGGCTCGTAATGAGCGCCGCCGGCACGCTTCACCATCGGATGAACAAGCCGGCCTTGCAGCTCCAACCAATGATCAGTTTGCTTCTGCAGATCAGCGATCGAGTGCTCGCGAAAAAATTCGGGACCGATGTGTTTCCTGGTCGCTTCGCTCGTCAGCGCTTTCACGCCGTTCTCGCAAAATTCGAACAGATGTCGATCTTCGTCGGGACTTGGCCAGGCGCAGCTCTGGCAATCGAATCCGTCCTTCTTGTTGACCTTGAGCCAATCGCCGATGCCGCGCACCAAGCCGGTCTCGCGCAATGTGAATTTCAAACTCTCGGCCAACGCGGGCATTCCGGCGGCAACGCGATCCGGCGTGCGCAATCTCGCTCGTCCTTCTTCTTCCGGCAGCTGCGCGCCCAGATTTCGAGCTTTGCTCGGTTCGGGCTTGGATGAGTGATCCTGCTCCATGTCGATCTAACGCAGGCGCGCGCCCGAATCTAAATCAGCTTTCCGATCCCGTCCGCAAGATTCGCTAATGGCAATCTCAGCGAGCGGTCTGTTTTTCGATTTGATGCCGGAAATAGCCTTTCCAATTTTCCGGAAGCGCCTCGACATCCACGGCGCGGCGCAGCCTTTCGAGATCGTCTTTTTGGAAAGCATAGAGACGAGTGATATCGGCTACGCTGATTCCTTGTTGCGAACGACCCATTAACTTGATGGTGTCACCGACGCTGACTCGTCCCTCGCGCTTCACCGCGAAATAGAATCCAGTGCGACGGCTGGCGAGAAATCGTTTGATGATATCGGAGCGACCAAATTTTAGCCCCAGCTTGTAACACGGCATTCGCGGTTCCGTGGCCATAACTTCCGCTTCGCCGATTCGAAATCTGTCTCCAATGTAAACCGCTTCCTCGAGCAATCCCTCGGTCGTGAAATTTTCTCCGAACATACCAAAGGGCAGATTCATTTCCGGGAATTCAGCTCGCCAAAATGTGTAGTGTTCCGACGGATACGCATAAACCGCCTTCGTCACGCCACCGTGAACGGTGAGATCGGCCTGTCCATCGCCGTCCAGATTTAATTCACGCAACATGACCGGCGGGGTGACCGGCTCCTTGAAAATTCCAGTCGTGACGAGCCTGCCTTGGCAGGTTACTTCCCTCGGCAATCCAACATTCACCGACAAAACTCTCATGTTCGTCCACCGTCTCACATGTGGCCGCGCCGGCAACAGTTCGGCAAATCGAGCACCTCTGCGAACCGAAAATTCGTGATATCCGGCAGATCCGCGGTTAACGATTCTGCTGAATGGCGACAAAATTCGTCCTAATCGGTTCCGGCCTAGCCGGCGGATTACTCGCGGCGTATCTGGGGCGGCGTGGGTACAACGTCGATCTTTACGAGCGCCGGGCCGACCCGCGTGAAGGTAACCTCGTCGGTGGCCGCTCAATTAATCTCGCGCTCTCGACGCGCGGCATCCACGCGCTCGAACAAATCGGAATTGCTGATGAAGTCCTCAGGCATGCGATTCCGATGCGCGGCCGGATGATCCATCCCGCCGGCGCGGGAGCGCACACCATTTTCGCCCCCTACGATGTCGATCCAACCAAGCACATCAATTCGATCGGGCGCGCGGCGCTGAACACGACCGTGATCGAAGCGGCACAGCGTTACCCGAATGTGCGCGTCCACTTCAATCACAAGTGCGCGGGAGTCGATATCGATTCGGCGATGGCTCACCTTCTCAACCCGCCTTCGCCCGGCTACGGCGTGGCAGGCACCTCCTCTTCTCAACCACTCAACAATGCCAGTCCGGCTCGGACCTCAACGACTCAACCAATCACGGCTTCGGGCGATGCCGTGATTGGAGTCGACGGCGCTTTCTCGGCGGTGCGGCAATCGATGCAACTGAAGATCGACAATTTCGAATACGACGAGAGTTACCTCGCCCATGGCTACAAGGAGTTGACGATTCCACCGGGACCGGATGGTTCGTGGCGAATGGAAAAGAACGCGCTCCATATCTGGCCACGGAAAAGTTTCATGATGATCGCGCTGCCGAACCCTGACGGCTCGTTCACGTGCACGCTGTTTTGGGAATTTGAAGGGCCTCGGAGTTTCGCCACAACCAAGACGGACGACGATGTCCGCCGATTTTTTGAGGAAGAATTTCCGGACGCCGTGCCGCTCATGCCAAATCTGCTCGACGATTTTAAGAATAACCCAACCGGCTCCCTGGTTACGATTCGCTGTGCCCCCTGGTTTTATCGCGATAAGGTTTGTCTCATCGGCGACGCGGCGCACGCGGTCGTGCCGTTTTACGGTCAGGGAATGAACGCTGCGTTCGAAGATTGCGTCGTGCTCGACGAATGCTTGGCGGCATTCCCGCAAGATCGACAACGTGCGTTCGCCGAGTATTTCCAACGTCGAAAAGAGAACGCCGATGCGCTCGCCGATCTCGCCTTAGAAAATTTTATCGAGATGCGCGACAAAACCGCGTCGCGCACATTTCGCGCGAAAAAGAAACTCGATCACTTCCTCGAAGCCGCGCTCCCGAGAGTTTATCTGCCGCTTTACACGATGGTCACTTTCACGCGAATTCCGTATGCGCGCGCCGCGCGGCGGGCACGCTTCCAAGACGGCGCGATTTACGCCGGTCTGATCGCTATCGCTGCGTTATTGATTGGGATCCTTCTTTGGTTCACAGGTTGAATCAAAAGCCGGACGGCGACGGCGGTGGAAGTTTCTGGACCTTCGCAGGAACCGCTGACGATTCTCAGAGGGCTTTGAGTCGCGAGATCATCTCCGCGCTGTAGCCGTCTCGCGCAAGCTCGTCATAATCGATGCGACCCTTCTCTCGGAGCATTTTCCGTTTTAGCGCTCGCAGCAACCGATCACTTGCGTCAGCAATTACCGCGGTTGTTTTCTTGGGCTTAAGCTTTGTAGCGACTAAAGGCATGTTGTTTGAAGATCTAACTATATTGGTATATAGCGGAAACGATTCCATTCATCAATAGCGGCCAATACTTGTCGATCTCCGGGATCGCCAAGTCTGTGGTGTCGGCAAGTCAGAATGCTTCATCTCGACAGTTTAGGTAAAAGATTGAACAATCGGACACCAAGACTGTCTAGGCTTGAAAGATCTTATGGCGAAAGAGAAACCGGACCTGGTTTATGGGACGCTCGACATGCTGATTTTGAAAGCGCTTCAGCATGACCCGCGGCACGGGCTGGCGATCGCGGACCGGATTCAACAGATGTCGAAAGACATTTTGCACGTCGAGCAAGGCTCACTTTACCCGGCACTTTACCGTTTGGAGGCGCAGGGCTGGATCAAAGCGGAATGGGGCGTGTCCGATAACAACCGCAAGGCGCGTTATTACAAATTGACCGCGGCCGGCCGCAAACAACTTTCCGCGGAAGAGGAACATTGGCTCCGCATCACCAAAGGAATCGATCTCGTTTTGTCTGAGGCCTGAAAATTTATGCCGCGACTCCGCGCCTGGCTCTGTCGATTGGTAGGATTAGTTCGCAAAGAGACCCGCGAAGCCGAGATGGCGGAGGAAATGCAGCAACATCTCGATCTTTTGATCGAGCGGAACATCGCGGCGGGAATGTTGCCGCACGAAGCGCGCAATGCGGCGTTGCGACAGTTTGGCGGAGTCGAACAAGTCAAAGAAGTCGCGCGCGAACAACGCGTCTGGCGATGGGCCGACGAATTTGTTCAAGACATTCGTTACGGCGCGCGAATGCTCCGGCGAACTCCGGGATTTTCCATTCTGGCGATCCTCTGTCTGACCCTGGGCATCGGGACCAACGCAGCCGCCTTAAGTTGGATCGAAGGGATTCTCATCCGCCCCTATCCGCTCGTCGCACATCAGGACCGGATGGTTGCGCTCGGCGGCACGACTCGCGGCGGGGAGAGAGGCGGACTTTCCTATCCCGACTTTCTCGATTTCGAAAAGAACTCGACGCTTTTTGAGTCGTTCATCATCGATAAAATCACAGGCACAACGCTCAGCAACGGGGACCGCGCCGAGCGTGCGGTCGGAGGAATGGTTTCGGCGAATTATTTCGACGCGCTCGGTGTTCGGCCGATTCTCGGGCGCGGTTTTCGACCCGAGGAAGGCACGGGACGCAACGCGCATCCGGTCACAGTCATAAGCTACATGACGTGGAAGAATCGTTACAAAGGTGATCCCGACATCGTTGGCAAAACGCAATACATGAACGGCGTTCAGCACACCATCATTGGCGTGGCGCCGGAACAATTCCACGGCACGTTCATCGGTTATTCGTTCAACTTCTGGGTGCCGACGTCAATGCAGGAGACGTTCGATAACACCGGCTACAAACTCGAGGACCGCGGCGCACGCTGGATTGAAGGTTACGCGTTTTTGAAACCGGGCGTCACGCGACAGCAAGGACAGGCGGAACTTTCCGCGATCGCGAAACGGCTCGAGAACGATTTTCCCGAAGCAGATCGCGGCCACGGCATCGAAATCTTCCCGCTCTGGAAAACGCCGTTCAACGCGGCCGGCGGAATTTCGACGACGCTCGGCATCACCGCGGCTGTCGTTTTCTTTGTCCTCCTCATCGCTTGCGCCAACGTCAGCAATCTCCTCCTCGCGCGATCACTCTTGCGCCGACATGAAATGACGATGCGGCTTGCGCTCGGCGCCGGTCGCCGCCGTTTGATCAAACAACTCTTCACCGAAGGCTTGCTCCTTTCGTTGATCGCCGCGCTCGGCGGAATCGCGGTCGCCTATTGGAGCCGCAACGCACTCGTGCTCGCGTTTCCAACATCGCTGCCCGGGATCACGATTGATTATCCGGGACAGTTGGATTGGCGCGTTCTCCTGCTCAGCATCACGATCTGCATTGGATCGACAATGCTTTTCGCGCTCATGCCCGCGATTCAATCGAGCCATGTCGATCTTTGCGGCGCGCTCAAAAGCGAGGGCGCCGGGGTGGTCGGCGGCAGCGGCCGATCGCGATTGCGCTCGGCTTTGGTGCTGGTGCAGGTCTCGCTGAGTTTTGTTCTCCTCGCCGGCACCGGGTTGCTTTTGCAAAGCCTGCAGCGAATGCAAAACGCCAGTCCCGGTTTCTCAACTAACAACGTGATCATGTCTGTCGTGGATTTATTTTCGGCAGGTTACAAACTCGATCGCGCTAAAATTTTTCACACCCAGTTGCTCGATCGCGTCCGCGCGCTTCCCGGTGTCGAGTCTGCCGCTTTGACGCGGGTGACTCCATTCAGTTACAACCCTCCTTCTTCCGCGCCGATCGAGATTGACGGGTACCAGCCCGCACCGGATGAGCAACCGAATGCGGACTATCTTCAAGTCAGCGAAGATTATTTTTCCACACTCGGGATTCCGCTTGTCGCCGGCCGCGAGTTTACTCGAACCGACGACGAGAATTCCCCGCGGGTGGCGATCATCAATGAAACGATGGCGGGCAAATATTGGCCGGGAAAAGATCCGACCGGCCAGCGGCTCAAAGTGAAAGACAATTGGATGCAAATCGTCGGTGTGGCGCAAAACGTGAAGATCGAGACGAAGCTCGAGCCTCCGAGGTCGTTCTTTTATGTGCCGGTGCGCCAGAATTTCTTTGTCGGGAACGCCTTGCTCATTCGAACACGTGAAACTCCGGGCGCGATCACGAACGCCCTGGCGCGCGAAGTCCACGCGCTCGATCCGACCCTGGCGCCGTACGCCGCGGATCGTTTGCAAGAGCAAGTGGACGGACGGGGCTACACTCAGCGACTCGCAGCCACATTGCTCGGGATTTTTGGCGGGATGGCGTTGTTTCTGGCCGCAATCGGACTTTACGGCGTCATGTCGTATTCGGTTTCGCAAAGCACGCGCGAGCTCGGCGTTCGCATGGCGCTCGGCGCGACCGTGCGCGATCTATTGCGCCTGGTCATCTCACGCGGCTTGCGATTAACCATCGCGGGAATCGCAATCGGGCTGGCGGCGGCATTGCTGCTTACGCGCTTGATGGGCAACCTGCTTTATAAAGTGAGCCCGCGCGATCCAATCGCGTTCGGCGCAGCTCTGATTATTTTGATCGTTGTTGCCCTCGTCGCCTGTTTTCTCCCGGCCCGGCGCGCCACTCGCATCGATCCCGTCCGCGCGCTGCGGATTTAAATTCAGCCGCAGGTTGGGAGTTGTCGGTTCATCGTTGAGCGTTAGAATCGATCTGCTCAACAATGCATCGACAAGCGAAACGCGCATTTCGTAGGACCGAGCGGATTCCGTCTCCCGGCACCAAATCATTGCCGCAGAAGTATTTTGTTTCTCCGGACATCTTTGCGAAAGAGCAGGCCGAGATTTTTTCAAAGGAATGGTTGCTGGTCGGGCATCAGAGCCAATTGGAAAAGTCCGGAGATTTTTTCCTAGCCACAATCGCGGGCGAAAGCGTGATTGTGACCAGAGATCAGAAGTCAGAGGTCAGAGGATTTTATAATGTCTGTCGTCATCGCGGGACGCGCTTGAAAGAAGATGCGTACGGACACGCTTCTGCGATTCAGTGCCCGTATCATGCGTGGACGTACGGACTCGACGGACGATTGATCGGTGCGCCGCACATGGATGAAGTTCCGGGGTTCGATAAGGCGGATTATCCGTTGCATCGAGTGAACCTCGGAGTTTGGGAGGGATTCATTTTTGTCAACCTGGATGACGGTGAGGCCCGCCTTCGCTCAGAAGCTACGACGCGGCAACGCTCGGGAGATTTCATCTCCCTGGAGCGTTGGTTCGCCCCACTGAAAGGAAAATTTTTGCACTGGAACATGTCGATCTTGCGACCGGCGAAACGGATCGAGTACGACGTGCGGGCGAATTGGAAGTTGATGTTCGAAAACTATTCGGAATGTTACCACTGCCCCGGCGTGCACCCGCAGTTGCAGAAAGTTTCGCCCTACGATTCAGCTGAGAACGATCTGCGGGAAGGTCCATTTTTGGGCGGATTCATGAAAATTAATCCGGGCAAGAGCATGACGATGAGCGGAAATGCATGCGCCGCGTTTGTCGGCGAAATCGAGAACCTTCAGCAAGTTTTCTATTACTCTATTTTCCCGAACATGCTGCTCAGCCTGCATCCGGAATATGTGATGGTGCATCAACTCTGGCCGCAATCGCCCGGGCGGACACTGATCGTGTGCGGCTGGTTTTTTCATCCGGACGCGTTCGCGCGCAAAGATTTCAAACCGGAAGACGCGATCGAGTTCTGGGACATGACAAACAAGCAGGATTGGCACGTGTGTGAGCTGAGCCAGCAAGGGATCGCATCGCGCGCGTATCGGCCAGGGCCGTATTCCTCGCGTGAATCAATCCCGGCGGCTTGGGACGAGTATTATCTGCGCTCTATGGAGCGCGAAGCTCGGAGCTAGGAGCCGGGAGATCGGACTCACACGATCGCGCTCGTAATCGTGTTCCTAAAACCCAACTCCCAGCTGCCAACTTCAATCTTCTAAATTATTTCGGCGCTTGCGACTGAACGATTTTCTCGAAGCGCGGATCGCCGCGGAGCGGGTCCCACCATGGCAGCAGCTTCAGCCGGCCGTAAGTGACGGAACCGGGTAGTTGTGCCGCCCTCACCAGATTTTGCAGGGCAAGGTCTTTCTCGCCGACCCATGCCGCTACGATCGCTGAATACTGGATCATATCCGCTCCGTTTAGCGAATCTTTCTCTACCGGCAGCAACTCGGCGGCGCGCCGGATCTCGCGCAGAGCCTGCTCTTTTTGGCCTGAGCCAGCGTCAATTAGTGCAAGAGTGCAAACTGGCGGACCATAATCCGGCTGCGCCTGCACGATCTTTTCCTGCTCCGGACGAATGGCCGCAAAAGCAGAGCGCGATTTATTTTCGTCTTTGATCATTCTTGCGACCAAAGCGCGGCCAAAGTCGGCATTAAACGACGTCGCGTTGTCGGTAAACAATCTGCCATCGCCAAGTGCAGCAAGCGCGGCTTCGGCTGTGGCAGCATCGCGCTCTGCCAACGCGCAGATAAACCATACATCAGCGGCGCTTTTGATCGCATCCGTGTTTTTCGTGCGAATCTCATCGATCGTTTGGTGCAGCGCTTGAGTGTCAGCTTTCCAGTCGAACAAAGCCAGCCCACGCGCTGCCCTCGTTTCCGCATCATCTGGTTTGATGGACAATGCGTGATCCAACGTGGCAATCTCCTCAGGAAAGCGACGGAGCGTCTTATAGCTGAGTGCGAGCTGCTGAAGGGTGAAGAAGTTGCGCGGATCCAACTCGACCGCGCGCTGGAGATTGCGCACGCCGTCCTCGTGCGCGCCTCGTCGTCGCGCGATATACCCAGTCAGCTCAAAAATCTCCGGAGCATTGGGCAGTTTGCCGCGAACCACTTCAAGCTCAGCCAACGCGGCGTCATAATCGCGATAAGCCCGGTAAAGATGACCGGCGCGGGCGAGATGCGTTTCACCGGCATCGGGGCGTAGTCGGAACGCCGCCTCGACCGCAGCTTCTGCCAACGCCCGCTCCTCAGAAGTATGCTCAAGCAAAGCGTACAAGTTATCATGGCCGCGAGCGAGGAGGCATTGTGCGGCGAAGAAGGAGGGATCACGTGCAAGCGCCTGGTTGAGCAAATCGATTCCTGAGCGCAACTTCTGCAGGTTTCTAGTGCTGAAACCAATATCGAGAACGAGTTCCTTGGCGCGGCTGTAGAGTTCAAAGGCAGCGACGTCGGTGGTCGGGCGTTGCTCGATCGCACTCTTCTCGGCGGGCGAGAGCTTCGCCTGCAACTGATCGGCGATGGCTTTGGCGATCTCGCTTTGAATGGCGAATACATCGGCCAGGTCACGGTCGTATGTTTGCGCCCAGAGATGTGCGTCGTTACGAGCGTCGACCAATTGCGCGTTCACTCGCACCCGATTCGAGACTTTTTGGACGCTGCCTTCCACCAGACGTGCGACGCCAAGTTGTTGGCCGATCTCGCGCAGATTGCGCGCGGGGCCGGTCTTGTACTGCATCACTGAGGTACGGCTGATCACCTTCAGATCTGCGATCTTGGCAAGATTAGTCAGGATCTCATCCTGTACGCCATCGGTGAAGTAAGCGTTCTCCTTATCGCTGCTCAGGCTCTCGAATGGTAAAACCGCAATGCTTTTTTCAGGCACTGCAGTTGCGGAGCCTGATGGGGACGGACCGCTGGGGCGTCCTTCTGTCGTTGGCTGGACCGCCCGGCGGTCGGTCCCTACCTCGGTATGACGTCGCGACAAAAGATAACCGCCCACAGCAAGCACGGCGATCACCATAGCAGCGAGAGCGATCAGCAGGCTCCGGCTCTGTCTCGGCTTCTCAGCTGCAGCGGGCACCGCTGGCGCTGCTTTATGTCGTGCCTGCAAAAACTTCTGCGGCACTTCGGGATTGCCGTGGTCTTCCGTGTAGAGGTTGACGACCGAAACACGCGCGCCGTGCTTCACCTCACATTCACCCAAATCGTGCAGGTGTCGCTTCCAATGGCCGTACTGTTCCAGATCCTCCGCCATGTGCCTGGAAACCAGAATGTGTCCGGTATCTCCGCAATCCATCACGCGCTGTGCGACATTGATTCCGGCCCCGGCGATGTTCGAGTGACCACTGACGTCAACGACACCGCTGACTGGGCCACTGTGAATCCCCATGCGGAGTTGGAGCTCTGGGTGTTCGCCCGCCGCACTGTTGACCTCGAGCGCGCACTCCACTGGGGCTTCCGGAGTGTTATAGAAAACCAGAGCCATGCCATCGCCAGTCGGCACGGTAAGGAGGCGATGTTTCGCCTCCGCTGCGCGGAAATGTTCCGACTCGCGCACGATCTGATTGAGCAGCTCAAGCAGCCGTCGTTGCTCAACGGTTACGAGCTTGGAGTAGCCGACGATATCAATGAAGAGTACGTAGGCGATCTCCAGCTCGATTTCCTTACGAACTTCAGCGGCCATTGGCGCTCGGTGATATTACTCGCAGGACGTCGATCGCTCTACACTAATCTTTCGGGGCGAGCGAGGCGACGATTTTCTCGAAGCGCGGATCGCCGCGGAGCGGGTCCCAGAAGGGCAGCAGTTTTAATGCGCCGTAACTCAGCAGGAGCGACCCCATGGGAGCACGCAGTCCAGTTTCCAGTTGCTGCAATGCTAACTCCTTTTCGCCTGACCACGCCGCGGTGATGGCGAAATATTGAAGGACGCAACTACCGTTGTAGATGTCTTTTTCCATCGGCGTTAGCGCTATGGCCCGGCGGCCTTCTTCCAAGGCCACGTCTTTGTGCTCCAGAGCAGCGTCGATCATGGCGAGGACGCAGAGCGTCGGCCCGTAGTCTGGCTGCGCCTGCACGATCTTTTCCTGCTGCGTGCGAGCCGCTTCAAACGCAGCGCGCGCTCGTGCCTCGTCTTTGGTCATCCGCGCCAGCAATCCTTCGCCAAAGCTGCGGCTCAGAAGAATCGGTGATTCGGCTCCCCAGCAGGGATTGTCGCCCACCGCGACGAGAGCTCGTTCGGCCGCAGCCGAATCGCGTTCAGCCAGCGCGCACTGGAACCAGGTATCCGCGGCGGGAGCAATGGCGCTCGGTCCTTGTGCGAGGATTGAGTCAATCGTCTGGTGGAGCGGCTGAGTGTTTCCTTTCCAGAAGAGTTCATACAACGCGCGATTTGCCCGGGTTTCGACATTGTCGGGCATGATGCTGAGCGCGCGGTCCAGCGCAGCGATCGCCTCGGCAAAGCGGCGCAGGATTTGATAACTGAACGCGATCTGTTGCAGAGTAAAAAAGTTACGCGGGTCAAGCTCCACCGCGCGCTGGAGATTGCGCAGCCCTTCCTCCTGCTGGCCGCGACGGCGCAAAATGTAGCCGGTTAGTTCGAAGATGCGCGCATCATTCGGTAAAACTCGGCGCGTGCTCTCCAACTCAGCTAACGCGCCGGCGTAGTCGCGCCGCCCATAATAAAGGAAGTTCGCGCGCGCCAAATGCGTTTCACCAGCATCCGGCCGCAGCCGGGTCGCGGCTTGGACAGCAGCTTCAGCCAGCGCGAGCCGGGCCGGAGTATGAGAGCCGAGCACTGCGTAGAGCGTTTCGTGGGCCCAAGCAAGCTGGCAGTAGGCGTCGAAAAATGAGGGATCGCGCTTTACCGCCTCATCCAGTAGCTCGATTGCCTTGCGCACGTCTGGCTCTTGCGTCGCGCCGAAACTTATCGTAAGGAGAAGTGACTTCGCCCGGCTGTAAAGATCGAATGCCGCTAGATCAGTAGTGGGCGGTTGCTCGATCGCTTTCTTCTCGTTGGGCGATAGCTTGGCCTGCAACTGGTCGGCAATGGCCTTGGCGATCTCGCTCTGAATGGCAAAAACATCGTCAATTGGCCGATCGTAGGTCTGAGCCCAGAGATGCTCGTCACTGCGGGCGTCGATTAACTGCGCGTTCACCCGAATCTTGTTGGCGGCACGTTGCACGCTGCCTTCCACGACGTGCGCGACGCCCAGTTGCTGCCCGATTTCGCGCAGATTGCGCGGCGCGCCGCTCTTGTACTGCATCACGCTCGTGCGGCTGATCACCTTCAAGTCGGCGATTCTCGAAAGGGCAGTCAAGATCTCGTCCTGCACGCCGTCCGTGAAAAACGCGTTCGCTTTTTCTTCGCTCAGATTTTCGAAGGGTAAAACGGCGATCGATTTTTCGGGGATATTTTGCGGCTGGTTGCTTTCCGGGGTGAGCGAAGCCAGCTTTTTGTGCGGGAGCGTCGTCCACCACCAGCCGATTCCAAGGATCAGCAGCAAGACGAGCCCACCGATCAAAGCAAATCTTCTGCTTGTAGCAGCGGCCTGTTCTGTAATCGCTGATCTGTGATCTTCGCCACCGCGAATCTCCGATCTGACTTCTGATTTCCGCTCCCACGGCAGGACGATGCGAAATAAATCCATCGGCACCTCGACGTTCTTCAGCTCAATCGGAGCGAGTTTTTCGAATCTTGCTTCCAGCGCGTGGTGGATTTGACGTTCCACGTCCACGGAAATGCAAATTTCCCCAATCCCGGCCACTGGTTGGATGCGCGAAGCGATGTTCACTCCATCGCCGTAGACATCGCCCTCGCGGTGCACGACATCGCCGACGTGAATGCCGATCCTTAATTCGATGCAACGCTCGGATGGGACATCGGGATTGCGTTTAGCTAACGTGCGTTGAATCTCAAGCGCACATTGGGCTGCCTCCAACGCGCTCTGGAACTCGACAAGAAACGCGTCGCCAATCGTTTTAATTTCCGTGCCGTTGAAGCGCGGAAAGATGGATCGCAGAATTCCGCGGTGCTCCTCCAGCAATTCGAGAGCGAGTGCTTCGTTTCGCTGGGATAGCGCGGTGTAGCCAACCATGTCAGTAAACATGATGGCGGCAAGCCGACGCTGTTCAGCCGAGATGCTCACGTGGATTCACTTTGGTTTGTCTTCGCAGAGTTTCTGGAAGCGCGGATCATTGCGCAGCGGATCGAACATCGGATCGAGCCGGAGCAGCGCTGGAGTGAGCGGCACATTTTCGGCCAGCGCACCCAGGCCCGGGATCGAGAGTATTTTCTCCAAAGCCCCAATGGCGCGGTCGGGTTCCCCCGTGCGTGCCGTCACGCGAGCCAGGATCTCGATCACCCGGGGACCAGCGACTGCATCCTTCTCGATCGGGACCGCCGCCATGGCGCGTTCGGCCAAACCTGACGCAGCGGCTTTGTCACCAAGACCCATATTGGTCAGCGCGAGATCTCCAATGAGAATCCAGTTTTCCGGCTGTTCTTTTAAGAAAGGTTCCAATTCGCTGCGCGCCTGTTGCCAACTATCTCCGGCGGCGGAATGGTTGCCCGCGACTTCTTGCGCCCAGCCTAACCAAAAACGCATTTCGCCATTGATGTAGCCCAATGCCGGATCAGGCTTGGTCAGTATTTCCTTCAGCCGAGGGATAATTAGACTAGGATTGCGCTCCAGGATCGCCTGGTAAACTTGCGTCTCCAAAGCCTGCGTAAGGTCAGCGGCCGGACGGAGCGGAGCGAGCAGCGCAGCAGCGCGCGGCAGGTCGCCCTCGGCTTGTGCAACGGTCGCCTTTCCCGCCACGATATCGACATCGTCTGGGGTGATATTGAGAACCTGATCAAGCTTTCGCAGGGCTTCGGGGAAACGACGAAGGGCGAAATAGGAAATCGCGTGCTGGGTGAGTAGGTTGACGTTGCGCGGATCGAGCCGCTCGGCTTCGTTGAAGTAGGACTCGCTCCGGTCCCACTGGCCTCGTCTCCGCGCGACATAGGCCAGCTGCTCAGGAAGCCGGCTGTTATTAGGCAGAAGCGGACGTGCTTGCTCAAAGTAACGCACGGCAGTGTCGTAATCTTTCAGACAGCCGTAGTGGTAATGGCCTTTGGCCAATACAGCCTCGCCAAGTTTGGGCTGAAGAGTGAGCGCGGTTTCAACGGCCTGCCTTGCCTCTTCACGCAACGCAGCCGTCGGTTGCATTCTCTGTGTGATGTAGCCGGTCGAATCGACATACGACAACAACGCCCACGCAAGAGCGAACTTCGGCTCCAGCCGCACCGCTTCCCTGAGATATTTCTGTGCGCCAAGGGCATTGGCCGTGTTGTTCGGTTTGAGTGTATAAGCGAGACCACGCAAGTAGACATCGTAAGCCTCGACGTTCTCGGTCGGTTTAGCGGCGATGACTTGCTCTTCCTGTCCGCTGAGTTTCGCCCGCAGTTGGTCGGCGATGGCTTTGGCTACCTCGCTCTCGACCGAAAAGATGTCGATCAGTTTGCGATCAAAAGTATCGGCCCAAAGATGGGAATCATTGGCTGCTTTGATCAACTGCACGTTGACGCGCACTGAGTCGCCGCTCTTCTGCACGCTGCCTTGCACGATGTGAGCAACGCCAAGTTGCCGCGCGATCTCCGGCAGATTTTCCGGCGCGCTTTTGTAATGCTGTGTCGATGTGCGCGAGATGACTTTCAGGTCGGCGATCTTGGCTAAGCGGGTCAGAATTTCATCCTGAATGCCGTCCGCAAAATAGGCGTTCTCCTTGTCGCTACTCAGGTTCTCGAACGGAAGGACGGCGATGCTTTTTTCCGGAATACCTAACGCGGAGGCAGATGTCTTTGGTTCATGCCCTCGCCAGAAAAGAAAAGTAGCAACGGCCAAAGCTGCCACCGCTAGACATGTCGCGATGATGACAACCGGCTTGCGCGATGGTGCGCGCTCTTTTCTAACTGGTCCGACGTCGGTTTTCTGCGCTGGCATCGCCATGCACTTCGGTCTCTCGCGATTACCAAGTTCAGCCGTGAAAAGATTTACGATCTCGATTTTTTCTCCGTGTTTCACTTCGCATTCGCCGATGTGATAAAGATGCGGACGCCAATGTTTGAATTGCTCGAGGTCTTCGGCGACCCTCTTCGAGAGCAAGATGTGACCGGCATCGCCGCAATCCATTACCCGTTGCGCCGTGTTGATACCCGCGCCCGCGACATTCGCACGGCCGTTTAGATCCACCATCCCGCTGACCGGGCCGCTATTGACGCCCATGCGCAATCGCAGGTTTGAGTGTTGCTCCTTAATCGAGCGACTGATCTCCAGCGCGCATTCCACGGGATCTTCCGGGCTGTGATAGAAAATCAGCGCCATCCCATCGCCGGTGGCGAGTTTCAGCAATCGGTTTTCGCTTTCCTCTTTACGAAATTCGTCCGTTGATTGGACAATTTGATTCAGCTTTTCAATGGCAGCACGCTGATCGTCGCTCGCCATCTTAGAATAAGCGACGATGTCGATGAAGAGCACGTGCGCGATCTCGAGCGCGATCTCTTTTTTAACTTCGGCCGGCATTGGCTGTCCGATACTGCATAAGGCCTCCCCCTACTTCAAGCAATGAGGTCCGAGGAAAAGGCGCCAAGTAAAGTGACGGGTGACATGTGACGGGTGACGAGAAGCAAACCGGAGAAGAAAACGCCGAATGCTCAACATCCAATGTCGAAGTTAGAGTTCCTGATCTCCTAACTCACTTCCATTTCAGCTTTTCAGCGTTTCAGTTTTCAGCTTTTCTTTTTCCATGAGCAATACTTACGTTCCAACGATTAGCTCCGGCACCGCTGGTCCCCTCGGCGTGCTGCATCTGCCGCGCATGTGGCAAAAAGTTTCACTCGAAGCGCAGAGCAAACTGGCGGCCGGTTATCCCGGCATCGGCAAAGGATTCGACGCGATGACCTGCGCCGCGCTCGGGCTCGATGAACAGGCGGTGAAAGATTACATCAATCAAAACAAGCCGACCTATCCGCAATTCGAGGCCTGGGTAAAGAAGAACGCGAAATCGTTAGATCGACAATCGATCGAGAAACACAACGCCGCGGTGCGCGGTTATAATCATGATGACGCAACGCGCAAAGGCGTTCTCGGTTTATGCGCCATTCCTGATGACGAAGTCACCCCGAAAGATGCGGTGAACCTGAATAATCTCGACGATTGGCACGAGTTTCACCAAGCCGTGCTGAAGTAACGAATTTCGTCATTAGACATTCGTCATTCGTCATTGCAGCGTTCCGCTGCCTATGCCGCTGCTGACTTACGCCAACTATCTCGATCTAGAGAAGCTGCTCACCCTGCAGAAGCCGCGGTCAACCCCGCCCGAGCACGATGAAATGTTGTTCATCATCATTCATCAGACTTATGAGCTTTGGTTCAAGCAGTTGCTCCATGAATTTGAGAAAATAAAAAGGAATTTTTCGGCGGGTGATTTATTCGGCGCGATTCACTCGTTCAAGCGTGTCCGCACGATCATGAAAGTGCTGGTGGCGCAGGTGGACATTCTCGAGACAATGACGCCGACGTCATTCTCCAGTTTTCGGGACCGGCTCGAGACAGCTTCGGGATTTCAATCGATCCAGTTTCGGGAAGTCGAGTTCGTGCTCGGTTATAAACGCGAATCAACGCTCAAATATGTGAAGCCAGATTTTCCGGGCGCGGATCGGCTCCAGGAGCGCCTCAAAGAGCGAACGGTGATCGATCATTTCTACGATTTCCTGGAGACGCGCAGCGCAAAAATTCCAGCAGAACTAAAAAAGCGCGATCTGACGCAACCGAATGGACCGAACGAACAGGTGCAAGCTGAGATCCTGATGCTCTACAAAGGTTCACCCGAAGTCTCGATCCTGTTCGAGTTAATGACTGACTTCGATGAAGGACTTCAGGAATGGCGTTATCGCCACATCAAACTGGTCGAGCGCACGATAGGCGCGAAAAAAGGCACGGGCGGATCGCCCGGTGTGCCGTTTCTCAAGGAGTCGCTCTTCAAGCCGATCTTCCACGATCTCTGGGCGATCCGGCACGAAATGTGACCGCGGCGCGGTGCGCCGCGGAATGACGAAGCACGAATGTCGAATTCCGAAATCAAAGGGCGAGAAACTCGCGCGCAGTTTCGGATATTAAGCGCGCTTTGTCTTTCGCGGAAATTTCCTTCATCGATTCGATCAGTTCGCCGGGCTCAGCTTCACCGAGAGGGAATGGATAGTCGGAGCCGAGCGCGACACGTTCCGAACCGAACAGTTTGAGCAATAACCGCAGCGCGTCAGCGTCGTGGACTAACGAGTCGACATAAAAGCGCGCCCGTGTTTCATCATTCGCGAGATATTTTCGTGGTTCGGTTTTGTTATCGATCGCGACCAAATCGGGTCGGACATGAAATCCATGCTCGATGCGACCGATGGTTCCCGGAAAGGCGCCGCCGCCGTGCGAAAAGGCGACGCGCAATTTCGGGAAGCGCTCAAACACGCCGCCGAATATCATCGAGCAAATTGCAAGCGAAGTTTCAGCCGGCATGCCGACGAGCCACGGCAGCCAATATTTCGGCATTCGCTCCGTGCCCATCATGTCCCAGGGATGAACGAAAATTGCGGCGTTCAAGTCCTGCGCCGTTTTCCAAACGATATCGAGCGAGGGATGATCGAGGTTGCGACAATTGGGGCCGTGACAGTGATCGTTCGGATCGACATGGGTGCCGATCTCAACGCCGCGGAGACCAAGTTCGCGCACACAGCGCGTCAGTTCCTGCCCGGCAAGATCGACATCTTGCAGCGGGATTGTCCCGAGACCGGCAAATCGTTTCGGATTCGCGCGGACGACCTCAGCAATGTGGTCATTCAAGAGGCGGCAAAGATCGAGCGTGTCTTTCGGTTTCGCCCAGTAACTGAACATTACCGGCACCGTCGAAAGGACCTGTATCGATACGTCGACGCGGTCCATCTCTTCGATACGCCGCTTCGGCTCCCAAACGTTGTCGGTGACTTTGCGAAAGACAGAATCGCCAATCATCATTTGCGCGCTGCATTTGTCGCAGCGCTCAAGTCTAACGAATCCGGGATAACCGAATTTTTTGTCCAGATCGGGCCATTCGCGCGGCAAGATGTGAGTGTGAATGTCGATCTTCATGGCCGAGCCGGCCGGGCACTAATCAGAACGCGTCAGAATGGCTTCACCGGCTGCGGCTGCGGGACCTTCGTGCCGCATTTCTTGCAGGTGCGGCGCGCGTCGTCATTCCAGAAATCGAACATCGCCTTGCTAAAATGTTCGACGATGTCGGCACAGTCGAAATCGATGTCTTCGACCAGCGCCCCGCAGTTCTCACAGTAAAAGATCACATGTTCATGTTCTCCTGGCGGACGACGCCGCTCGACCACGACGCCGATGGTGTCCGGCGGACGGACCGGCGCATGCGGAACATTCGGTGGAATAAAGAACGTCTCCCCTTCGCGCACGAGATGATCGACGATGTGGTCGCCTTCGCGGATGCGCACTTTGATGTCGCCTTTGAGCTGATAAAAATATTCTTCCGAATCGACCAGATGAAAATCGTTCCGGGCATTCGGGCCCTTGATCACCATCACAAAAAAATCGCGCCCGTCGTAAAGATAACGGTTGCTGACCGGCGGTTTGAATTTTTCGCGGTTCTGTTCGATCCAATTTTCCAGATTAATCGGCGGCTGAACGGTGTGCGTCGCGCGTTCTTTGGGAGATGAGGATGCAGGCTTGGTGAGCGTGGCCATGAAACGAGCGTATTTCCGCCGCGACCGAGCGTCAAACGTAAGGTGGATCGGTCGCTCCGCGGCCGATGTTAATCCAGGCGGCTTTGCCGCAGATGTTTAGCATCGAGGTTCCGAGCCGGACTGGCATTAGGACTGCTTGATCCACCAAAGATGAAATGTTTCGCGTTGCGCCGCCTAACGAAGTGCGCGTTAATATCCGCCGCTTTATGAAACGGGCCCGGTTACTTCAATTCGCGCTGGTAGGCGCGATTGCGGTTTTGCTTTGCAGCTGCGAGGAAATGCCGCAGCAAATACGGAAGCCGCTCGCCGCGATCATGCCAACGCTAGCGCCGGGTTGGTGGAATGACGAAGGCGCCTCAGGCTCGTCGCGCATCGTTGTCCATCTAGCGGAGCAAAAGGCTTACTTCTACAAAGGAAAGCATTTGGTCGGCGAATCCACGGTTTCCACCGGGAAGAAAGGCTTCTCAACCCCGCCCGGTCATTATTCCGTCGTCTCCAAAGACAAGAACCATTTCTCGAGTGAATTCGGCGATTACGTCGATAGCGAAGGCAACATCGTGGTACAAAACATCGATGTGCGAAAAGACAGCCGTCCCCGCGGAACGCATTTCGATCCCGCGCGAATGCCATACTGCATGCACTTCAACGGCGGTTACGCGATGCACCAGGGCTACGTCCCGCCATATGCGGCGTCGCACGGTTGCATTCGTTTGCCGGAAGGGATGGCGGAACGTTTCTATAACAATGCGCCCGTGGGTACGCCGATGACGGTAAAAGAATAAATGCCGATCTCAGCGTTTGCACGCGCCGATCAACTCGGAGAATTTGTTAAGGTCAATATTCCCGCCGGAAACAACGGCGACGATCGGACCCTTACCCGCTTTTCCGGTCAAGGCCGCGGCTAATGGCAACGCGCCGGCGCCTTCAGAAATGATTCGCGCTTTTTCAGCCATCATGCGCATCGCCTTCTTCGTTTCTTCCAACGTGACGACGATATAATCGTCCACCAGCGGTTTCATCCGCTCCCACATTCGCGGAAACATGCTCTGACCGCCGGCGCCGTCGACGAATGATGCTTTCCAATTTTTAAAAACCTGCGCCGAGCCTTTCCCGAACGACAACGCGGCCGGCGCGGCGGTCTCGGGTTCCGCGCCGAAAATTTTGGTGTCTGGTTTGACTGCCTTGATCGCGCTCGCCACTCCGGTAATCAAGCCGCCGCCGCCAATGCTGGCGATAATCGCTTTTGTGTCGGGCGCGTCTTCCAGAATTTCGAGGCCCATCGTGCCATGGCCGGCAATAAAATTGTGATCGTCGAACGGATGGACAAACGTTCCTTCAACGCCTGGAAACGCACGATCATCCAGCGCTTTCCAGGCAACATCGTATGAAACCGGAACTAATTTTGCGCCGAGCGCGCGCATTCGTTCGATTTTAGATTCAGGCGCAGTTTCGATGACGACGACCGCGCAAGGAACGCCGGCCTGCCGCGCGGCATAAGCGACCCCCTGCCCCGCGTTGCCAGCACTAATTGTCCAGACGCCGCGTTTGCGCGCCGATTCAGAGAGCATCGCGACCGCGTTGGCAGCGCCGCGCAATTTATAGGCGTTAATTGGCTGAAGATTCTCGAGCTTCAACCGAATATCAGGAAAATCCGGTCCGAGCTCCAATCGGACAAGCGGCGTTCGCAAGATTGTCTTCGCGATCCGCTGCCGCGCATCTTTGATTTCGTCCAGCTTGATCGGTCGGACGGGGTCGAGCGTTGCAGGCATTTAGTGTCGATCCATTCGACTACGCTCAGGACAAGCCTTATCCCGGCGGCCAGGCCAGCGCGCGTTTGCCTAACAAATGAACGTGTAGATGAGGCACGCTTTCGCCGGCATCAGGTCCGCTGTTGATTACGACCCGATAGCCTGATTTCTCGACGCCGAGCTTTTTCGCCAACTCACCCGCCACCAGCAATAGTTTTCCAAGAACGGCGCCCTCGGCTTCAGTGGCGGCGGCCAAACGCGGGATCACTTTTTTCGGTACGATCAGCACATGGACTGGGGCTTGCGGATTTACATCATGAAAAGCAATCGCATCGTCATCTTCCCAAATAATTTTCGCCGGAATCTCACGCGCGATAATTTTTTCGAAGATCGTCATGGCGAATTTCGGACTGCGGAATCAACGCAGCGAACATTTTAGCCGTTCGCTGGTCGTCGATGTCAGCCGTTCCCGAATGAAGCAGACAATTTCCTCCCGTAAAGAATCGCAGGCGCGGGTCCAGACCCGGGTGCACCGCAAATGTTTCACGCACGCTTGCAACGAACAAAGTTGCAAATTGTCGACGCCGGTCTCGATTAGCGAACTGAGCCGCTTTTCGAGAAGATCGAAGAAGGCGAGCTCGTAGCCGCTGCCGGCTTGATGCGCGATATCAACCAACGAAATCGAGATGGGAGGCGGTGCCGGCGCGAAATACGGAATGATTTCCTTGTAGCCGATCGCTTTGAGGACGTACTGCACCGTTTCCTGAAGGTGCTTGAAGGCGACGACGTTCTCATCGTTCCGCAGATGCAGATAAAACGCGATACTCTCGGTGACGTGTTCGGTTAGCCACCAACTCGGATAACCGGCCTGGTCGGCGGCGCGATTGATGGCGGCGTGCAACCAACTGCGGTCGAACTCAAAGAGCTGACCCGAGTCGCAACGCAGATAGGGAAATTCTTCTTTAAACGCGACCATGATTTACTTGATCGGGTGGAAATAATTCGCGCTGTTTTGAGTCCGGCTTCGCCGTCTTGCCCAACGCCTGAATGGCGTCGACGAATTGATCGACATCTTCGAAGCGCCGATGAATCGAGGCGTAACGAAGATACGCGACCTCATCGATCCCGCGCAATTTTTCGAGGACCTTTGCCCCAATAGCGGTCGATTGGACTTCGCGGCCGCCGGTTTCCAGATCGTGGACGATTTCATCGACGAGCTGCTCGAGGGTCAACAAACTGGTGGAACGTTTCTCGAAAGCCTTGGCAATGCTGCCGGCGAGCTTGCGTCGATCGAACGGCTCGTGGGTGCGATCGCGTTTTACCACGCGCAGGTCCGAGCGCTCGATTTCTTCGTAAGTCGTAAAGCGGTATCCGCATTTGAGGCATTGGCGGCGCCGGCGAATGCTCGAGCTATCGCGAGATTGACGGGAATCGATGACCTTATCATCACGCGAGCCGCACTTGGGGCAACGCATAGTGTTAAAGGGCTAAATAACACACCACGCGTTGTGGCGTCAACGATCTTTAACGCTTGGAATTGTTGTTCGCTTAAGCCGCGACTGCTTTGCGCGGCGCGCTCTTCTTCGGTTTTCTTTCGGCGAATTCGAAACCGACTTTTCCATTTTCCAATTTCAAGCGCGCCGAGAATGGACGCCCTTTTTTGGAAACAAACTTCGGCAGAAGATCGGTTTTTCCAGTTGTAATTAATTTTTGGACCTGCTCTTTCGGGATCTCGCGATGCAAAATGTTTTTGCTGATGCGGAATGTGCAGGTTTTCTCCTTGGCCACCGCGTTCTCGCAGGCATACGCGCGATCGAGGACGTAAACCTGACCTTTCTGGCAAATTGGACAAAGCCCGAGCGCTTCATGCTTGTCGGTGTCGATCTTTACCGGTTGATCGTGACCGTTCTCGCCAAAATCGAACGCTGGTTTGAAATCTTCGCCGAGTTTGACGGTGGCGTTGAACTTGCGGCCAACTTTGCTTCGAAAACCTTCGAGCGGGCCGACTTGTTTCTCAGTTAAAAGCTTTTCCAGCTCCGAACGTTCGAACAATCGTCCGGCCATCGTTTTCCAGACGATCAGTCCGCAAGATCCACATTTAAACGTGCGGTAACTTTCATCGAACGGTCCACCGCCGCACTTCGGACATTTCACCTCGAGTGTCTCGAAATTGCCTCTCACACTGTCGCCTTCGAAATTCTTCGCCTTCTCAACGATCTCACGCGTGACCTTTTTGATGTGCGCCATGAAGTCGTTGCGTTTCATCGCGCCTTTTTCCATCCGCTTGAGCTTGGATTCCCATTCACCGGTCATCTCCGGCGAACACAACTCGGTCACGCCAATTCCGCGCAAAAGGGTGATCAGAGCGAGACCCTTCGCGGTCGCGATCAAATCCCGCCCCTGGCGATGAACATAGCCGTCATGAATCAAACCTTCGATGATCGCTGAGCGCGTCGCTGGCGTGCCGAGACCTTTTTCACGCATCGCTTCACGCAATTCCTCATCTTCCACCAGCCTTCCCGCCCCTTCCATCGCCGAGAGCAGCGTCGCTTCGGTGAAACGCGCCGGCGGTTTGGTTTCGTTTTGCGTAACCTCGATGTCGAGGACTTTGGCGGGTTCGTTCGGCAAGATCGCAACCAGCGATTCTTCGCCCTGCTGTTCCGAAGCTGCTTCACGCCCATAAACTGCCAGCCAGCCCGGGTCCTTAATGATTTTGCCTTCAGTCTTGAACGCGTCTTTTTCGATACGCGTGATTCGAGTCGTCACTTCAAATTGCGCCGCGGGGAAAAATCCGCTGATAAACCGGCGCACAATCATGTCGTAGATTTTCTGCTGAACTTCATCGAGCCCGTGCGGCGCGGTGCCAGTGGGAATGATGGCGAAGTGATCCGAAATCTTTGCATTATTAAAAATGCGTTTAGATGGTTTGACCCAATTTTTGTCCAGAACTGTGCGCGCGTGCGGAGTCTCGATCCGGCTCAATGTCGATTTTACGGTCGGAATATAGTCCTCTGGTAAATAGCGTGAATCGGTTCGCGGATAGGTGATGACTTTGAAACGCTCGTAAAGTTGCTGCGCGATTTGCAAGGTGCGCTTGGCGCTAAAGCCACGTCCGTTCGCGTCCCGCTGCAAACTGGTCAGATCATATAGAAGCGGCGGCGCCTGGGTTGTTGGCTTTCGCTCTTCGGTCGCGACGCCGGTTTTGCCGACACATCGGTTTTTGATTTCGTCGGCCGCCGCCTGGTCCCAAATCCGTTCGGCCCGCGCATCTTCGTCGCCATCTTTCGTGAAATCTTCCCGGAACCAGCGACCACGATAGGCGCCGGCTTTGACTTCAAAATTGCTGAACACCTCATAATAATTGCGCGGCTTGAAATGATGAATCTTGTCCTCGCGCTCAGCCAGAATCGCGAGGGTCGGAGTTTGCACCCGACCGACCGGAGTCAGTTGAAAGCCGCCGGTCCGATTGTTAAATGCCGTCATCGCGCGCGTGCCGTTGATCCCGACGAGCCAATCGCTTTCCGAGCGGCTAACCGCCGCCTTCGAAAGCGGAACCATTTCTTCCTCGGAACGTAAATGATTGAAAGCGTCGCGGATCGATTCCGTCGTCATCGACTGGAGCCATAAACGGCGGATGGGCTTTTTGACCCCGCTAAGTTTGACGAGATACCGGAAAATCAGTTCACCCTCACGTCCGGCGTCGCAAGCGTTGATCAGAAGATCGACATCGTCGCGCTGCATCAAACGCTTGAGCATGTTGAAGCGCGCCTTCGTCTTTTCAATCGGCTTGAGGTGAAATTCGTCGGGGATAATCGGCAGGTTGGCAAAGCTCCACTTCCCGCGTTTCACATCAAGCTCGCTCGGCAAGGCCAATTCGACCAAATGTCCAAGCGCCGAGGAAATCACATAGCGGTCGCTCTCGAAATGGTCGCGTTCCTTCTTGAAACCGCCGAGAGCGCGGGCGAGATCGTTCGCCACGCTCGGTTTTTCCGCGATGATCAGGGATTTAGACATTGATAATGAAGACCTTGCAATCAGGGGGGAGAGCAGGTCGCGGACGAGGTTAGGCGAGTTTCACGAAATATTTTCCGGGCAACTGCTTCACGAGCCGCTTCAGCTCAAGGCCGAGGAGAGTAGAAGAGACTGTGGCGCTTGGCAAATTTGATTTCGTGGCGATCTCATCAATGGGGGTCTCGGTCGCCTCAATCGCGTCATAAACCCGACGCTCGTCGTCCGAGAGCGGAGGCAACGAACGGGCCGCGGCTTGTGGCGAGGGTTTCGTTTCGGGCAAGAGAATCTGGAGATCATCGAGAATGTCGTTCGCGTCCATCACAAGTTTCGCGCCCTGCTGAATGAGGCGATTTGAACCGATTGCGCTGGGCGCGTTGATATGTCCCGGTACAGCGTAAACCGCGCGCCCCTGTTCCAACGCCTGCGAGGCGGTAATCAGCGCTCCGCTGTTCGCACCCGCTTCGACGACAAGAATTCCATGACTCCAACCGGAGATGATCCGGTTCCGCATCGGAAAGGTCTGACGATCGGGTTCGATCTCCATCGAGAATTCAGACACGACCGCGCCATTGCCGTTGCAAATCTTCTCGGCGAGCGCGTGATTTTCGGGCGGATACAGCTTCGACAACCCCGAGCCGATGACTGCAATCGTGCGTCCTTTTGCGGCCAGCGCGCCTTGATGCGCGGCGGTATCGATCCCGCGCGCGAGACCGCTGATCACCGTCAAACCGGCGTAGGCAAGCTGATACGCGAGTTTTTTCGCAGACTCACTTCCATAATGCGTCGTGCGACGCGCGCCGATGATCCCGATCGCGTGATGATCGCGCTCCTGAATTTCGCCCCAAACGTAAAGAACAATCGGAGGCGCATGAATTTCGCGCAGCGGTTTCGGATAAGATGGTGAGTCCTGGGTAATGACGCTCGCGCCAAAGTCTTTGACGCGTTTCAACTCCGCCGGAAGATCGACGATCGATTCCCAATTTGAAATTTGATCGGCGACCTCGCTGCCGATCCCCTCGACTTTGCAAAGCTCAGTCCGTTTCGCGGCCAGGATTACCGGCGGTTCTTTGAAAACTTGCAGCAACTTGCGCAGCCGGACCGGCCCGACGGTTGGCAGCATGTTCAGCGCGATGCACGCTTCGGTCGCGTTCATGTTAACGCCAACCGCCGGTCACGATGTTGATCAAAACGGGATTTCGTCGTCGTCCGGCTCTGCCGCGGCGCCGGATTTCGGCGGCGGAGCAGATTTGCTCGGACGCGATTCCCGCGCCCCCTCCCCAGCTTCGGCCGCGCCACCGCCCACACCGGGCGGACGACCACCGAGCAATTGCATGGTTTCGCCGATCACGCGCAGCTTGCTCCGTTTTTGTCCACTTTGTTTATCATCCCAGGTATCCAGTTGCAGACGGCCTTCGATAAAAACCGGCCGGCCTTTTTTTAAATACTCACCGGCGATTTCCGCAAGACGTGACCAGAGGACAACATCGACATAGGTGACCTCTTCGCGTTTTTCGCCGCTGTCGAGCGTGTATTGACGATTGATAGCAATGCCGAGGTCGCAAACGGCGCTGCCTTTGGGGGTGTAACGCACTTCGGGATCGCGCGTCAGATTTCCGAGGAGAATGACTTTATTGAAACTGGCCATGCGCCAGTCTTAGCGGATTTACTTCCCGCGCGCCAACTTTTTCGCGGGCGTTTCCTTCCGCTCCTTCTTTTCGGTCTTCTCGCGCAGGCGCTGGTAATGCTGGCGGTAGACTTCCGGATCGAGTTTGAATTTGGAGCGCAGCTTCGTGATTAAGTCCGGGTCGGCGTGAAAGACAAAATTGACGTAAAAGCCGGCGTCGAGTGGTCCGGCCGCATAGGAAAACTGGCGCTTGTCCATTTTTTGCACCTGCTCGATCTCGGCGCCTTCCTTTTTAAATTCGGATTCCAGCCGATCGACAATGTCGTGCACACTGTCCTCCTTTCCCTGCGAATTGAGGACGAGCAAAGCTTCGTAACGATTCTTCATGGTTCTTCTTCGATTTTGTTGAAAGTGTTCATCGCGGAAAGGAGCCCTTTGTCAATTGCGCATTTCACAGCGTCAGTCGCGCGAGTGATTGTCGGTCTTACGAGCTCCTTTTCTTCTTCGAAAAAATTGCTGAGCACATAATCGCTCGCTCCTTCGGCCGGCGCGGGACCGATTCCGATACGCAGCCTTGGAATCTCTTCGGTGCTGAATTGCCCGATGATCGATTCCAGTCCGTTGTGACCGCCTGGCCCCCCGCTCTGTCGAATCCGCAATCGACCGAGAGGCAATGAAAAATCGTCCAACACAATTAGAATTTCCTGCGGAGCAATTTTGAAGAACTGCGCGATCGCGAAAAGCGGATGGCCACTGCGATTTATGTAACTCGCAGGCTTGACCAGCAGAGCGTCGCCAAATTTCGCCGTCGCCGCGTCCCATTTTCCCGATTTCTCCCAGGCCACTCCGGATTCGTGCGCGAGAAGATCGACAATCACGAAGCCGATGTTGTGGCGAGTTCGCGCGTATTCAGCGCCAGGATTGCCCAAGCCTGCGACCAATCGAATCGGTTTCTCTTCCACTGTCGCACCATCGAAATCCAAAATAGGAAATCGAAAATGGATTTATTTCTTCTGCTCTTTTTCTTTTGGAGCCGGAGCCGCAGGAGCGCCCTTGGCGGCAGGCGAAGGCGCACCTTTGCCTCCCGCAGCGGGCGCGCTCTTCGCTCCCGTAGCAGGTGCCGCCGCTTCGCCCTCTTCCTTCTTCGCCGTGATCACTTCAGGGCCGGCGGCAGCTTCGGCTTCAGCTGCGACAGGCTCTTCCTCAATCACCGGCGCCATCACCGAAAACGCAGTAAGCTCAGCTTGAACTTTTGCCGTAACACCCGCCGGAAGTTTAATGTCACGGACGTGAATGGAATCGCCGATGTTAAGCGCAGACACATCGACCGTGATGCGATCGGGCAAATCGCGCGGCAAACATTCGATGGCAAGCGCGCGCAAATTCTGCTCGAGCAAACCGCCGAAATTCTTCACGCCATTCGGAACGCCCAACGGTTCCAGCGGCACGTCGGCCTGAATTTTCTCGTCCATTGAAATCGCGTGAAAATCGACATGGAGGACGTCGCCTCCGACCGGTGAGTGCTGGACTTCCTGCAACAGCGCCGTGCGCGTAGCCTTTTCGCCGGCAATTTCGAGTTCCACTAAAATATTTTCGCCCGAGGCATGACTGAGCATGGCGTTGATATCGCGCGCGGAAACCTGGAGCGGCTGCGATTTTTCTTTCCCGCCGTAAACAACGGCCGGAACAATGCCGCGCGCTTTCAATCGGCGCGCCGCGGAACGTCCAGTCGCAGTCCGCGGTTCAACTTTGAGTTTAACTTGCTTTGCCATGTTCGTTAGTTGTCGATCTTAAACAGCGACGAAACAGACTCATCGTTATGGATCCGTTTCATCCCCTCGCCGAGTAGCTCGGAGACGCAGAGCACGGTGGTTTTAAATCCTTCCACCGGGCGCACCGGCGTGCTGTTGGTCGTTATTAATTCCTCAATTTTCGACTTTTGCAACCGAGGGATGGCCACGTCCACGAGCACGGCGTGGGATACGCCGGCGTAGATTTTCTTGGCCCCGTGCTTTTTCAAAAGCTCTGCCGCCGAGGTGAGCGTTCCGGCGGTCTCGGTGAGATCGTCCACCAGGAGCACATCGTGATCTTTAACTTCACCGATTAGAGAGAGCGCTTTAGTTTCGGTCGCGCTTTTGCGTTCTTTGGCCACAATCGCGAGATTCGCGCCAAGAGCTTCAGCGTATGCCGACGCCATCTTCAAACCGCCGATGTCCGGTGACACGACCACGGTCTTGCCGGTGAGCTTCTGTCGCAGGTACTTAATTAGTACCGGCAGCGAGTAGAGGTGGTCGACCGGGATGTCGAAGAAGCCCTGCACCTGCTGCGCGTGCAGGTCCATCGTTAACACGCGGTTAACCCCGGCGGCGTAAAGCAAATTCGCGATCAGCTTCGCCGTAATCGGCACCCGCGGCTTATCTTTGCGGTCCTGCCGCGCATAACCAAAAAATGGAATAACCGCCGTGATGCGGTCTGCGCTGGCGCGGCGGGCGGCATCGACCATGATGAGCAACTCCATCAAGTGCTCGTTGCTCGGCGGCGACGTCGGTTGAATCAGGAAAACGTCACGGCCACGAACGTTCTCCTCAATTTTGACGTAAGTCTCGCCGTCCGGGAACGAGCTAATCGTCGCCTGACCTAGCGGGACGCCAATGTATCTACAAATGCGCTCGGCCAGCTCGCGATTGGCCGTGCCGCTGAAGACCTTCATTTCGGGTTGGAGCGCGAACATGAGGGGCTAAATTAGGCGTGCGAAGTGAACATTGGCAATGAACAACTTGCCAGAAAGGAACTCTTTCGCGAATGGTACCAAACTCACATGAACGCTGACGTAATCCGCACGGAACGACCCGCGACCAATTCGCGATTGTTCGCGCACACGCGCTGGGACGCAGTGCCCGCGGCCGCCGGACTTTTCCATCTCGCTTATTTTCTCGGACTATTCCTTTTGTACCCGCACGCGCCGCTCTGGGTAATGCTGATCCTCGGCTTCATTTACTCGCTGATGGTGAACGCGAACATCAACGGCGTCGGCCACAACTTCATTCATAATCCATTTTTTCGTTCCAAAATCCTGAACCGCTTGTTCGGAGTCACCCAATCCGTCGCCTGCTGCTTTTCCCAAACGTATTACGATGCCGTTCACATGCAGCATCACAAAGGCAACGCTGATCGACCGAATGAAAACGGCGAGACCATCGACTGGATCTCGATCTACAAACATGGCCACCACGGCGAAGCCGAAAATCCGTGGGGCTACGTGTTTCTCAGTTTCTTCCGGGATGATGTTGGCGCGATCAAACGAGAACTGCGCAAACGCGGCAACGGCGATTTGTTTTGGGGCAACATCGAGCTGGCGGCGTTCGCGACCACGCTGTTGGTCATGTTTCTGTTCAACTGGCGTTACGTGATTTTTTATTTCCTGCCATTTTTCTATCTCGGCCACTGCTTCAGCTATCTGAACGGTTACTATCGCCACTACGGCGCGAACCCCGACAAACCGATTGCCTGGGGCGTGAGCAGTTACGGAAAAATCTACAACTGGCTCTTTTTCTACAATGGCTACCACGCCGAACACCATTTCCGGCCAAAAGTGCATTGGACGAAAATGGAAGCGTTTCGGCAAAGCATTACCGAACTGCAAAAAGAGGAAGGCGTTCGTACAATCAGGCGCGCGCACATGCTCGGCTTTCTCGATCCGGATCTACCCAAACGCGGTCAACGTGCCCCAGATTTGGAGGGCGCCGCGCCGTCGGCGCCTTAATTCAGGGACGCGACAGCGCGCGTCCCTCCAACTTATTTGGCAAAGCTCGCGCGCAATCTTTCTTTCTTCGCTTCGCAATCCTCCTGCAATCGCTTGATTTCGCTGGCGAGCTGTTTTTCGAGCGATTCAGCTTCTTCGAATTTCCCGGCGGCTTGCGCCTTTTGAATTTCGCCTTTGAGAAACAATTCCTTCTCCGCGGTCCGCGCTTTGAATGTGGAATCGAGCTCGGCGAGCTGCT
>Ga0207646_10001260_pt1 | contig 31726 bp, 32 predicted proteins | sample KBSK5502metaG_FD_184343 | JGI IMG/M metagenome (GOLD analysis project Ga0207646, IMG submission 184343) | Corn, switchgrass and miscanthus rhizosphere microbial communities from Kellogg Biological Station, Michigan, USA - KBS K5-50-2 metaG... | ecosystem: Host-associated > Plants > Roots >... | reverse complement strand
TCAAGTATTTATGCTATGCTTTCCCTATGAACACGATTGATACCAACCGCCCTCATCTGACCGTGGCCCAGGCGGTCTCGCAAACGGGACTGACCCGCAGCTACTTTTCCTATCTTCTGCGAGCGCACAAGCTTGAGGGGTTTCGCTATCCAAGTACCAAGGAATGGTTCATCTATACTGATTCCCTCGAGCAGTTCTTGAGCCAGAACCGCAAACCAGGCCCGAAAGGTCCACGCGGACAACCGCCATCCGCGTGAGATCCGTTGCTTGTCTCTCCGCGCTTCCCGCGTGGCTCTACGGCTCGATATGCTGCTCGATGTCCTCACCACCAATCGAGATCATCCTAATGCCACGAAAAGTCTATCTAGAGCATAACCCCGAAGGGGACTACCACCTCTACGATCAAGGAAAACTTGTAGCATACATAACCATTTTCCCCTTAAAAAAGGAAGCGATCACCGCCTTTATGAAAGGCGAGATGAGGGGCTGGCAAATAGACCCAGACGATATAGAGCAACTCGTGCCAGGGAAATCAATAGAGGTGCTTCTTATGGACATGGTGACAACACCAACCGTTCCCCCTCAGAAACGCAAGGAATACGGTCGATTGATAATTGTCAACCTGCTCAAGATACTCCAATCCTGGGGAGCAAAAGGCATAGAAATCACCAAATTCCATGCGATAGCCGGAACATCCAATGGTCAGCACATCCTTGAAAGCGCAAAGTTCACTCAGGGGGAGAAACGAGGAACTGGGAGGATAGCGTACGAGCTAGGCGTGGACAATTCAGACACGAGATGGCTCAGAGGATACAAGCGGGCGCTTGAAGAATGGAAACAACGGCAGAAAATCTCAACTGCCGAGAATGCATCAAATGACGGAAGTAAAAAGCAGTCTGTCAGAACACAAAATCCTGCAATAGAACGTTATAGAACGCTATAAAACGCTATATTTTCAGTAACTAACCCGGTGTGCAAGTTATTTTGGGCTGGATGTTGGATGTCACATAGGGATAATCTGCTTCTTTACGCACCTGACAATTCAGTTACTAGACAGTAGAACTCATAAAAGTTCATACTCATTGTGGAGGCTGCTCGATGCATTGCTTCTCGCTGTCCATTAGTTCACTTGCCCCGCCGCATACCCATGTCCTACTTTTCTTTGATCCAGATACCTACATTATTGTGTTTTATAGTAAGAAGGTTTATAATCAGCCTATTCGCCTACACATGATTGATCTCGGATTTAATCAATATGCTCGTTCTCTTTGAGAGAGATCGATTTTTTATAGCAACTTCAAAGAGGAGAGAATAAAATGGATCCGGTAACCCTCATTGTCACTGCATTAACCGCTGGTGCAGCAGCTGGAAGTCAATCCGTCGTCACTGACGCCATCAAAGACGCATACGCTGGACTCAAAGCCCTTCTCAAGCACAAGTTTGCAGGCAAAGCCAGTGCCGAGGTCGCGTTGGCTGAATATGAAACCGACCCAGAGACCTGGCAAGCTCCCCTCAAAAAAGTCTTGATCCAAGAACATCTCGACCAGGATACAGAGATCCTGCAAGCTGCACAAGCCCTGCTCAACCAGCTTCAAGCGCAACCAAGTGGAAAGCATTACATACAAAGCATTGTTGGCAACTATAATGCCCAGGTTCAGGGAAGTGGAAGTGCATCAGTCAACATCAATCATACTAAGGAGCAGTGATGTCTCATGATCCAACAGCTAGTCAGAGCATAACAGGAAGTTACAATGCTCAAACTGATGGTAAGGGGGCTGCAAACGTTAATGTTCTGAATTTTAACCTCACCCCCGATCTACCCACTTTGAGTGATGCCATTTTGCGTCAGGCAACTGCTAATGCACCATCTGAAGAGAGAACCGATTCGTTTGTCGTTCCTGTGAATATGGTCCCCTATGAACGTAATGCTTTCTTTACTGGTCGTGAAAACGTATTGGCTAATCTTTATCAAAATTTGTTAGATGAGAATAGAGCCTCTTTGCCGCTACCGCAGGCAATCAGTGGATTGGGGGGGATAGGCAAGACTCAAATAGCGGTGGAGTACGCGTTTCGTAACCAAAATGTCTATGAACATATCTTGTGGATCAACGCTGATTCGTATGAAACCCTGGTGTCGAACTTTGTGAGTCTCACACAGCTATTACACTTAATTGACAAGCAGGAAAGTGATTCTCAGCATATCATCCAAACAATCAAGTACTGGTTACATAACCATCTTGGCTGGCTTCTCATCTTCGACAACGTCAATGATCTTTCCATGATAGGGGACTTTCTTCGCTTCGGGGAAAGGGGCCATATCTTAATGACGACAAATTCGCCAATCACAGGTACCGTCGCCCAATGCTTGGAGATAAAGGAAATGGATGATAAGGAAGGTGCTCTTTTTCTGCTATGCCGTGCAAAGATATTAGATCTTCAAGCGCCTTTGACTTCTGCTTCTACGGAAGATCGGCAGACGGCTTTTGAGATTGTTCAGAAAGTAGAAGGACTGCCTCTTGCGCTGGATCAAGCAGGGGCTTACATCGAAGAAACAAGGTGTAGTTTGGCTGATTACCTGCTCCTGTTCAGAACACGACAAAACGAGCTCTTGAAGCGGCGAGGTAAATCAATCACGAATCATCCCGATTCTGTAACTACCACTTTGTCGCTCTCCTTTGAGAAGGTGCATCTAGCAAATCCTGCCGCTACAGATATCATGCAGGTGTTTGCTTTCCTCAATTCCGACGCAATCCCAGAAGATATTCTTACTCAAGGTTTTTCTACTCTCGGTGGCACTCTGAAAAAGGTTGCAAAGGATCCGCTTCTCTTGAACGACGCAATCAGTACTTTACACACGTATTCTCTTGTACACCGCAATCCTGGTCATACATTTACTGTTCATCGGCTGGTTCAAGCAGTTGTTAGGCATAGTATGAGTCCAAGTAAACAGAAACTCTGGGTAAAACGAGTGATCAGCGCGATTAATCTCGCTTTCCCAGAGACGGATTATGCAAATTGGCAACGATGCCAACAATACATACCACATATCCAAGTCTGTGTTGAACTTTTAGATCAATGGGGGTTGGCTTTTGCAGAGGTGGCAGATTTGCTCACCAAAGTGGGACGATATCTTGATGAGAGTGTTCAATATCAGGAGGCTGAGATCTTCTACCAGCATGCATTAGCTATCCGAGAGAAAACACAGGGGCCTGAGCATCCGGGCACTGCCACTACCCTACACTTTCTAGCTCATCTTTACGAAGATCAGGGCAAATATGAGCAAGCTGAAACTTTCCATCAACGTGAGCTTGCGATTCGCGAGAAAACATTTGGCGCTGAGCATCCTGACACTGCTAAGAGCCTGCATAGCATAGCAGGGCTCTACCGAGAGCAAGGGAAGTATGAGCAAGCTGAGACCTGCTACCAACGTGCATTAGCCATTCGTGAGAAAGTGCTAGGCCCTGAGCATCCTGAGACTGCATCTACGCTTAGTGGATATGCAGTCCTCTTACGAAAGGTGCAACGAATTCAGGAAGCTAGGGTATTCGAAAAACGTGCCAGAGCTACAAGAAAGAAAGCTTCCGATTTAAGAGATAGTTAACGCCAAGTGCAGGGTTATTTTCACAATCTCCCGTCGGGAGAAGCGAAAATAAACAGTGAAACTTCCCACCATCCGACTCAAAATAACTTGCACATCGGGTTAACTAGTTTCAATACCTCCACCTTGTTCCCCGGATTGTCCTTGTAGGATTACCTGTACATTCCCTGGCGGCCCATTGCTAATGCTCAAATTGAGCTGCGTCGTTACGTTGCCATTGGCATCGGGTCCAGTCTGCGTGAGTTGGCCTTGTAGATCACCCGTAAAGGATTGAGGAAAAGCTGCTTGTTGTGCCTGCGCGGGTGCTGCGAGCGCACTTGATGTAGCGCCCGAACCATTTCCGTTGTTGGCAACGGCATTCCATCCAGGCTGAAATGGATCGAGCAGGGCCCAGAATGCTCCCCCCGCTATGGCTATCACCGTCGCTACGGCCAGCACCGGGTGAGCACGACTCCGTGCATCTACGGGTTTCATCAAGCGCATACAGAGCAGTGTTCCGACCAACAAAACACCGAGCGCGTAAATTGCGGCACCCCACCACGTGCGAGTATCACTTCCTGTCGCGATCCCATGTACAACAACCAGCGCAAACAGAAGCAATGTCAGCATGTGCAAACGCCGCCACCATTTGTAACCAATATGAGGCCGTAGCCATGTGCTGATGCCGATGGCGATGCCGAGGTAAAGCGCGACAATGCCGAGCGCCATCCACAGAGGGCGATAGTGGCTCACGAGGGGGATAAACACCTCGCTCCAGCCAAAACTGGTGAACGGATCAATCCAGACCGCCAGTACATGTACGCCCGTGAAGATGAGCGCGAGCAGGGTGATAAAGTTATGCAGTTCGCTATTGATGATGCGCGGCCAGTTGGCCGACTGCAAGCGGAGTGTGAGAGCCAGTCCTATTGCCACTGATAACGTCAGAAGGCCAAAAGCGGTGAATCCCCCCGCTCTAGCAACATCCCAGGTCACCGTTTGCCATATGCTCATCTTTTAACCTCTTTCGGCCCATGCCGGACGGAACATGCAGATCGTCAGGGAGAAACATGAGAGCCGGATACAGGTGGTTGCCCGGAATTGCCGTTTCCAAAGTAATCTCCTCCCTGCTGCTGCTGGAAAAAACCGCCGCCTGAAGATGGTGATGTCGAGGGCGCGTTCGATGCCGGCGTTGCCTGGGTAGAGGTAGTTCCGGTCACATGTGCGGCAACCAGGCCACTCAGTATGCCAAAGACTACAATGGAGCCTGCTATTAGCCATCTTTTGCACTCATCTATAAATTCCAGCGCCTCCGCTTTGGACATACGTGGCTCGACCGGCCGAGCTCGCGCGGGCCGAGCCGGCAGGGCTGGCATAGCCGGCCTGGGCGATGCAGATACACCTGCGCGCGCTGAAATAGACGGGGACATAATTTCCTGCTGCCGGGAGACCAATGCATCGATAGGTCCTATATATGGCTGATAAGGCAGCGTAGGCTGCCCGTAGGGATCTTCTGTATGAGGGAGCATGAGTAACCGCCTCCAAAATTACGCGTTGTGAGCCGTAGATAGAATGATACTTTCCCTTGATACTTACTATAACTGATTTTTATGAGAGGTCGATGAAAGTTATGTCAGGATTTTGTAAAGTTTTTCTCAAATAAGTACAAAATAACAGCTCACCCTCAGCCCCCAATTCCTGGTGGAACCGGCATACAGCCGCCTAAAGTGTACGTGTCACCTTGGTCAGGCTGCGCGGCTCATCGGGATTTAATCCCTTGTGCAAGGCTAGATGGAGCGCCAGGCACTGCCCATAGACGACGTAGGGGATCGGGGCTAGCAACTCCACAACTGCCGGGCGATTGCCAGGCAGTTGTGGCAGCGCCAGCGGCAGCGCTGTCGTCGCCATCTCCAGCACTCGGGCGTCCTCTGCAATCGCCACGCAATCAGCCTTCTGTGCACGCAGCCAGGTGAGGAGATCGCGCGTATCGTCGAGCGTGCGACCCGGCGGGGCAAACACGATGACAGGCAGGCCGCGTTCAACCAGGGCCAATGGTCCATGCCGGAAATCGGCAGTCGAAAAGGGCGTCGCTACTACATAGCAAGTCTCCGCCAGCTTCAGCGCGGTCTCGCGCGCAGTGCTGTACTGGAAGCCCCGGCCAAGCACGACACAATCGCGCGCATGCACATACCGTTCTACCAGGCGACCCACTGTGGCCTCGCTTCGTAAAGCTTCCGCGACCAGCTCTGGCAGGTGATCGAGAGGCCCATGCAAAGCCTCACCACCTGGCAGCATAGCCGCCAGCTGCGCCAGGATGGCACAGGTGGTAGTATAGGTTTTGGTAGCTGCAACGCTGCGTTCTGGCCCGGCGGCACAAAAAAGCGCGTGATGAGCAGCAGCAGCTAACGCCGAGTGCTCTTGATTGGTGACCCCTACCGTCAACGCGCCAGCTGCACGAGCCTGCGCCACCACCTCGACCACGTCGGGACCCACGCCAGACTGCGAGACGCCGATGACCAGCGCGCGCTGCAAGCGGAGCTGCGCTCCGTAAAGCGTGATTATGGACGGAGTAGCAAGCGCGACAGGGATGCCATTCAGATACTGGAACAGGTACTGGGCATAGAGCGCAGCATGATCGGAACTACCACGGGCTACCAGGAGTATCATATCGATGTCGCGCTGTGCAATCTCACTTACAATCGTCTGTACCTGGTCACGCGTGCCCATGAGCGCGCGCCGGATAGCTTCCGGCTGCTCATGAATCTCTCGCCACATATAGGTTGTTTCCGGCAAATTGGATGTCATTGTATTTCCTCCCTGAGTTAGGCAACTCTATTCGGGGAACCTGATTGCCACAAGCATTTCTACCCTCAAATCCACCGCGCTTTTGACCTTATGCGATTAAAAGGTTCCTGGTAGTAGTATACACCCTATCACCTGCCACCCAGGACGGCGAGCGTGACAACTCCACTATCACACGCTCTAAAATAAAAATATCATAAGCTGGTAGTCCTTGAACACTCGAGATGAAAAGGGTAGAATATCTGCACAAGATACTATTACTGACAGAGACAGGCAATGACTATATCAACTACACCGGCCTCCCACCTTGCGCGTATCTACGAGTTGCTCATCGTCACCTACGGCGAGCCAAAAAATGAACCCGATTATGACCCACTCGGTGGTCTCATCGGCACCATTCTTTCACAGCACACCTCAGATATCAATTCAGAACGCGCTTATCAACAGCTGATCGCGGCATTTCCAACCTGGGAAGAGGTTCGTGATGCACCCACCCACGCAGTAGCCGATGCAATCCGAACCGGCGGACTCGCCAATATCAAGGCTCCTCGCATCCAGGACGCATTACTCACCCTGACAGAGCGGCAACGTGAGCAAGGAAGTACACAATCACTCTCAGACTTTCTCCACGACGAACTTACAAAACGTACATCAGAAGAAGCCTGGCAGTACCTGCACAGCATCCAGGGTGTGGGGCCTAAGACGGCAGCGTGCGTACTCATGTTCAACCTCAATCGCCCTGTCATGCCTATTGATACCCATGTTTTCCGCGTTTCTAAACGCCTGGGGCTGATTGGGCCAAAGGTGAATGCAGATCAAGCGCACAACGTCTTTGCCGGATCTGTGCCACCGGACTGGGTATACCCGCTGCATGTGAACCTCATCCGTCATGGCCGCCAGGTATGCCACGCGCAACGCCCCAATTGTGGAGAATGTACGCTTTATAGTCAGTGTGCGTATGTGGGAAGTGTGAATCCGCAAGAAACGGCTCTTTCCAGTTAGGTTACAATACAAACATAAGCATTTCGAAACAGAACTTCGTTTTTTGGAAGAAAGCGAGCTAAACTATGATCGACCTGCGCAGCGACACAGTCACCTTACCCACACCTGCCATGCGTGAGGCCATGTACCACGCCGAAGTCGGCGACGATGTCTACCATGAAGACCCCACTATCAACCACCTTCAGGAAATGGCAGCAGAACGCCTGGGCAAAGAGGCCGCGCTTTTCGTCGCCAGTGGCACAATGGGCAATGCCGCGGCAGTCCTGGCTCACGCGGGACGAGCCGAAGCGGTCATCGTTGGCAACCAGTCACATATCTACCACTACGAGGTAGGCGGCGCATCAACCCTGGGAGGGTCGCCTATGGTCGTAGTGCCAACCCACCCCGACGGCATGCTTGACCTGCACGAAGTGCAGATCGGCATCTCTGATGGCAGCGATGAACACACAGCACCGACCGCGCTACTCTGCATCGAAAACACACATAATCGCTGCGGCGGCACAGTATTGAATGTGGATCAGGTCGAGCAGCTTAGCAGCCTGGCCCATGCCCACGGCGTGGCGGTGCACATGGATGGCGCTCGTATCTTTAACGCCGCCATCGCGCTCGGCGTACCGGCCAGCACCCTGGTGCGCACCGTCGATTCCGTGATGTTCTGTCTTTCCAAAGGACTCAGCGCCCCCGTGGGCTCGATACTGGTTGGCAGCCAGGAATTTATCCGCAGAGCGCACCGCATGCGCAAAGCGCTGGGAGGCGGTATGCGCCAGGCAGGCATCCTTGCCGCCGCCGGCATCGTCGCCTTAGAGCAGATGGTAGACCGGCTCGCTGAAGACCACGAACAGTGCAAACAGTTGGCGCATGGACTCGCAGACTATCCCCAGGTAGACATCAATGTTGATCGCGTGGTAACAAATATGCTGATCTTCTCCGTACGTGACGCCCAACAGGAACCGTTAAATGAAGCGCAGACAATGCAGTTCCTGGAGAAAGCGCGCGAACATGGTGTGCTGATGGGACACATCGGTGAGGGCAAGATTCGCGCCGTTACCCATGATGGTATTGACGCCGGCGATATCACAACAGCGCTTATGGGTATCCGGCGAGCATTGATCGACTTGCAATTGTAATCTACTACCTGCGCATTCGCACACGAAAAGTCATAGCAGCGAGATCGAGCGTTCCTATCGAAACACTGCATCAACTCATGACTTAAGTCATGCAAGCTCATACTTAAGTCGCAGGGCAAAAATATATCCTTGGACAGATGCGGTAATGGCGTATCATGGATTACAATAGAAGCGTATCCATGAGCAATCATTTAGTCCAAGAAGGAGGTAGACCCAATGTACGACGATAGACGCTCCCGCAGGTATTACCGACGCCAATACCGGCGCCAATACCGCAACCCCTTGAGAGGGGTCGCAGCCGGGATTTTCATCATTGGCCTGGCCTTTGCCTTTGCCTTTTCACACAGTTTTGGAGGGAATTTGTTTTTGCCCATCCTTTTCCTGGGATTGGCATTCTGCTCCTTGCTAGGCTCTGCCAGCTCGCTTAACCCCAGGGGCATCTATGGCGGCTTACAAAGCTTTACCTGGCTAGCAGGTCTCGCTCTCTGTTTCGTCATCGGTTTCTGGCCCTGGATCCTCATCCCGGTTGGAGTTTCTATGATCCTGGGAGCACTCTATACCCCCATTACAACCGGGTTAGTGGGTGCCGGCTTCCTGGCAGCCATGCAGCCGAACCAGCCGCCACCACAATACCAGCAACCGTACCAGCATCCACCTTATCCACCGGAGTATCAGCAAGGCTATCAACCGCAGCAACAGGCGCCTGGCACTTACCAGGAAGGTGGTCAGCAGTACCCACAACCCAAGCAAGAGTACGACCAATCGCAGGAACAACCGCCACAGCAGCAGGAGATCCCGCCACAGCAACAGTAACTGCACCGGTGTAGAACATCTCTTGCAACAAATGTATGCGCGACCTGGCCAGAGCGTGAGTCTCACGCTCTGGCCAGGGGGCTCTCTTGTTCCTCAGTTTCTTCTTTGTCAAGCCCCTAAGGCTTTCGCGGCTGATAGGTGAGGATCACGGTCCCTGTCCTGGTCGTTTTTGCAGAGAGGAGTTTCAATCTCTTGAGGCTGATCTCTTGAGAGACATTTTGAAAGCGTCGCTAGTATAGCATACGTGGTCGAAGAATACTTCTCCTCCCTTGCTTGCTTTCCCAGAGAACTTCCACGTATCTGCCCGCGAGAATCGCTCTCGCAGACCTCAAGGCAGCCTACGAGAGCGAATATATCGGTCAACCGATACGCATGTGCTTTTCAGCGAGATCAGAGAGTGAGAGGGTTGACGGTCAGGGTGGAAGGAATGGATCGTCGCCAGGCGGGGCCGGGATTGTCCACATCCTCAAGTTCTATGGGTTCTACGAGGTTGTCTATGGCATTCCGAGGCTGGGCGCTTCTTTTGCAAAAATCTGTGGGACACCCGAGGCGTGACAGGGTGTGACTGTTCAAACGGTCAAGTACTTTTCTTCACATTGAACCTTGCCTAACCTTGATCAGAAATGTAGCCTTCTATGCATGAAACCTCTCCCCATCATAGGCCCGGGCATCGGCGGCACCGGCTGGTCATCAAACGGTTCAGCATCAGCCACCATACTCGTGCTCACCATCTGGTCGCGCAGCACATCCACCTGCCCGCTCATCACCTGCTCCATCGTATTCTGCTGAGGCTTAGCAATCCAGCGCATCATCGAGGATAGGAAAAGCTCCTTCAGGTAGGCGAACGAGAAACCTTCGGTCAGCTCGCTAATCTTCCCCGCTGCCTCATCAGAGATGCGTAGCGCGGGTTTCAACGTAGCATTCCACATCACAATATATGCAAGGCGCTCTGCCTGTTCAGGAAGATCGAAGGGATACTTGCGATCAAAGCGACTTGGGCGGTCGAGGATAGCCGGGTCCAACCGCTCCGGGTGGTTCGACGTGGCGAGTGCCACTATCCCGACATTGGCAGCAAAGCCATCCAACTCGTTGAGGAAGAACGAACGGTTCTGTGAGGTTAACTGCGATTCCAGATCCTCCAGTACGAGAATGCATGGTGCTGTCCTGCGGGCGCGATCAAACACCTGATGGATGTTGAATTGATCGGCACCATGCGGAGCCTTAAAGCTTTTTACATAGAGGCAAGGCTGCTCCATCGAATTAATGATCGCTTTCACTGCATGCGTTTTGCCGTTACCCGGAGGTCCAACGAACAGGATTCCTCGTTTCCAGGGTATGCCATACTCTTCGTAAGTGGCACGCGCTGCAAAGAACTGCACCAGATCGTCATGAATGTCCTGCTTGAGGCTGCCTCGCATAATCAGGTTGTCAAAAGTCGCCCCCTTGATATCCTGGAAGAGGTGCTCATCCTTGTACCAGCCGTTGCCATCAAACACCAGCACTTCACCGCGTATCTCCATGTTCCACTTGCATACAGCCGCGTAGAAGTTCCTGGCGATATCCTGGTTATCGGCCAGTATCCAATAATGGAAAGCCCTCATCTGTCCGTCTGGCCAGTTCATGATGAGCACCTCAAGATTGCTTCCCTGCCATTCCACTTCGAGCCAGGCATTCTTGACCCTGTCGATGGTTTCTTTTCCTGATCCGCTTGTTTGTGGGATTTGGCTCGTACCGGCGATTACACCACCCATTGCCATCACCACGTGAGCATGGTAGTGCATGATCTGCGGTTCTGGCCCTACCCAGTACGTCGTCAACTGATTGCGGATAAAGGTTTTCAAAGTGATTGTACAGTGTTGAGCTTGGGCGAACTCCTCAACATTGAAGTATCCCTCTTCTCCCTCAATCATTGCTTTGTTGGGGAAGAGTGTCGCCAGATCCTGGCCAATGTGGTACTCAATTGCAGGTAGTGGGAGACAAAGTGCCTCGCTGATAAAAAACTTATCTTTGCTCATGACCTCTCCTGACTAATACCTACTTATTCAAAAAGCAAACCTGTCCCTTATCTTTTACTCAAGTTGAGCCTGAGTATACCATATGCTGAGAAAACAAGGAATCACCTTGCTGACAAAGCTAAAAGAGCGATTGAGCCCTATCGCATTACAATTTGACACCCATCTTCATAGCGGGGTAAGATCAAACTATACAGGTGAACTTCATCCCTCCTGATTGTTTGCGAGAGGAGCAGTACACATGGCATTGACGAACTTCGATGGAGCAGTCGCAGTCATTACTGGCGGGGCAAGCGGCATCGGGCTGGCTACCGCCCAGGCCCTCCGCGCCAGAGGTGCACACGTCGTCCTGGCAGACATCAACAGCCCGGGTCTCCTACGGGCAAAGGAACAAATGCGCCAGCATAGCCCCGAAGCACCCGGTCAAATCCTGGCCATACCTACAGACGTCACCAGTGAATCACAGGTCTGGGAGCTGATGCGGCAAGCGTTCGTCACATGTGGACGCATTGATCTTGTCGTTACATGCGCGGGCATTGGAAATGGTGGGCCAATCGATACATTCACAGCAAGCGCTATGCAAACTATGATGAATATCAATTTCATGGGGACCTATCACTGCGCAAAGGCGGCGCTGCCCACCATGCGCCAGCAGCAGTCAGGTCACTTCGTATTCATCAGTTCTGTCGCCGGTAAACTGGGTGTTCCCTCTCTCACTGCTTACTGCGCAACCAAGTGGGCAGTGCGAGGGTTCGCATCCGCGCTGCGAGCAGAACTGCAAGGGACAGACATCGGTATTACCACCGTCTATCCTGCCTGGGTCGATACACCCATGATCCGTCAAGAGGGCGCTGACTCGCAATTGCTGAATCTGCAAGTGCTGCTCACCCCTGGCCAGGTGGCATCCGAGATTCTCCAGGCCGTGACGGAAGACCGCCGCGATCTTACCCTGGCTCCCAATCCCGATATCGCGTTCGCATTACAGCTTTACAGGGATGATCCTGACAAAGCAGAAATCATGGCAGGCGAAGCCTACCACAGGAGGTTAAAAAGACTGGCAGACCACTAGGAAGTACTGAGGTCACAGGAGTGAAACCATCGCAGAACTTTGGCTATTATGGCCCAGGAAGTGTTACCTGGAAGGTCGCGCGCGAAGCTGTCGTTATGCTGGGAGGCAGCCGCGCAGTATTAATGCAATTGGCACACCCTCTTGTTGCAATGGGTGTTAGTGCGCACAGTTCCTACATGACCGATCCCATTGGCCGGGCAGAACGTACCTTTGTGCTTGGGGAGCTGCTCACCTTTGGTTCTGTCGAAATAGCACACAAGGCCGCGCGCACAATCAATCGCTTGCATTTCCATGTGCACGGCACGCTGCCTATAGATGCTGGGGCCTTCGACAGGGGAACATGCTACGACGCGCGCAACCAGGAACTCTTGCTCTGGGTGCATGCCACCTTGATTGACACTCTGTTACTCTGTTACCCTCTATTCGTCGGTCCACTCACTGCCGCCGAGCAAGAAGCATACTACCAAGAATCGAAAGGAATAGCATGTCTACTGGGCCTGCAGCCAGAAAACATGCCCAGGACCGTGAATGACCTGCAGCAATACGTCAACGACATGGTCCACAGTAATCGCTTGGCTGCTACCCCACAGGCCAGGCAATTGGCGCGCCAGGTGCTCTTCCCGCCCATCCCTACCATTTATCGCCCACTTATGCACCTCCACCTGCAGTTAACCTGCGCCCTTTTGCCCCAACCTGTTCGCGAGATCTACGGCCTGGAATGGGATATGCTGCGCCAGCACATATTCGACCTGTCAGCACAAAGCATACGCGCAATCGTCCCTCACCTACCTACGTACCTGCGCGAACTACCAATCACGCGGCGTCTCATCCATGAAACACTGGGTCAATCAGCCTGACCTCTCAGAAATCAGCCCGAGAGTCGTGGTTTCATAGAATCACATCACTTCGTCGACTACATGTAGTAGAGAGCAATACGGAGTTTGCTTTTCGGAAGAGCAAAATCGAGAAAATACTTAGTGAGAGATTGCGCCAGAAATAAAAAACGCCAGCACAATGATCCAACTGACGATAAACGCGATAAGAATGCGCACCGCCAGGCTCGAAACAGCCAGGCTGCGACGACGCGTGTGAATTTGAGCGCCGGCTCCATCCGTTGACATACATTCCTCCGTTATTAGTGTGATCTTTCCCTGGACTACCCCATCCAGGTAACGGTGACGTATGTAACACCGTTCATCACATATAACGGCTTGAGTGGAACTTGTTAACACATAATGGGAGAGGGCTACAGTTTTCTTGCACGGCATTCATCACATTCGCAACTGGCACGCAATTTCTCGTAGGTATAGATACCTGTCTTGTGCCCATCTTCCCAGATAGGCGTTAGTCCATAGCGGCCAACCGGCTGTACATCAACCAGCGTCGTCTCCTCGATGCTCAGGCTCTTTTTATTCTGTAACATACCCGGCAGTCCCCCCTCGCCCGCACACCAGGCACAGGGGCAAGCCCAACGCAAGGCCTCCCAGCTATGCATACTTTCGTGCTCATCACTCCAGGTCAAGATCAGTTGCCGTTTCTGATCATCGAGTAAAAACGATGTTGGAGACGGATGATTATATTGAGGCATATATTTCCTCTTAATTGAGAACTCATTAGTACTTTCATGAAATCAAAGAGCAGCCCAACAATGCCAGACTGCACCTGTAACAGCGATGACTTTATTATATGACCTTCCAGCAGCATCGTCTATATCAATGAGTAGCAAGACATGCTTCTATCCCGCTCAAAGCGTACAACAAAAACAAATGTGCTATACTACCTCCAAAAGGTGAGGTGGGTGGACAGCAATCATGAGCAAAGAGGTATCGTATGACGGAACAGCCATTGCCACTTGCAGGCAAACTAGCACTCATCACAGGTAGCAGCCAGGGCATAGGCCGGGCAACAGCCATACGCCTGGCACAATCTGGAGCCGATATTGTCATCAACTATCGCAGCAATGCAAACGCCGCAGCCGAGGTAAAGGCGCACATTGAAGACATGGGCAGGCGTTGTATAGCCATACAGGCCGATGTAAGCCAGGAAGAAGATGTCTCACGCCTCTTCGCCGGAGCAAACGAGGCGCTTGGCCCTATAGCAATCCTGGTGAACAACGCGGGTACCACCCGCGATAAACTGATTATACAGATGTCGCTCGCCGATTTTGAGCATGTCCTCAATACGAATTTGCGCTCCACATTTCTTTGCACAAAGGCCGCGCTGCGTGGCATGATAAGGGCTCGTTGGGGGCGCATCGTCAACATCTCTTCACCCGCCGGCTTGCTCGGAAATGCAGGGCAGGCCAACTACAGCGCCTCCAAGGCCGCCATCGTTGCCTTTACCATCAGTACCGCCAGGGAAATGGCAAGCCGCAATATTACCGCCAACGCCATCGCTCCTGGCTTCATTCCTACAGAACTCACTTCTATCCTAACAGAGGAACAGCGCAAGTTCTTGCTTGATGTCACCCCTCTAGGTCGTTTTGGCACCCCCGAAGAGATCGCAGCGGCCATCAATTTCCTCTGTTCGCCCGAAGCCTCTTATATCACAGGTCAGATACTCGGTGTTGATGGTGGGATGACGATGCACATTTAGCGGTGAAACAAATTGGATGCAGTTCCTCTCTAAAACCATAATACTGGTGATCTTAAAGGAGACTGCATCCATGGCTTTGATTGAAACGGAAGAAACCAACCAATTTACCTTTGAGGCGTTCGCGGCTCATGAATTCTATGCAGCAATCAATTGCTCGCTTGTCCGGCACGCGCTCGCCTCCCTTGCTACACGTCCCCCCAATGCCACCTTGACCATCGTAGACATGGCCTGTGGAACTGGAGCTGTCACGCGCCTTATCGCCCAGGAGATAGCATGCCAGGGACACCGGGCACATCTTATCGGCGTCGATCCCTCAGCCGAAGCACTGCGTCGGGCGCAAAAGGGTATGGAAGAGATGCTGCTAGAAAGAAAAGGAGTGAAAGTCGATTTCATCCAGGGAGATGCAACCGACCTCCCGCATCTTATCCATAATGCGGATGCCGCTTTCTTCTGTAACGCGATTCATCTCCTTCCCGATAAGCTTTCTGCATTTCGTGTTATGGCCAGCATTCTTGGGCCAGGGGGAATATTTGCCTGTAACAGCGGCTTCTACCACGGCACATACGTTGAAGGCACCGAACGCTTCTATCGGCTCTGGACGACTCGCGCAGTCAGGCTCTTGCGCAAAGAGCACCCCGAGGTGCAGTTGTCGCGCGAGGCCAAAGCAATGGCCAGGCAATGGCTCACCACTGAAGAGTATGTCGACTTGCTGAAGCAGAGCGGCTTCAACCCTGTTGAAACGGCCCGGGAATGCGGCAATATCACGGTAGATGCCTGGCGAGACCTCGGCCAATACTGGCTCTTCATCGAGGGGGCCTTACCGGGCGTACCACTGCCGTTAGGAGCGGCTGCCCTTGAAACTGCTGTTTACGAGGTAGGCCAGGAATTGGGTATAACCGAGACGCCGCGCAACTGGCTACAGATCGTGGCACACAAGCACTAGCGTGCACCGCTATTTCGGAAACATTGGAATAACGGGAACGTCCAGCCACAGCGCCAACAACTACACCGCGAATCGGCAGGCAAACCCGGCCATGTGTTACAATTAGGTAAGAAATGGCTATGCACTGTCGCGAGAGGACCGTGCCTGGGCCACTCGCAAGATATCTCCATATACCTCTGAATAGGAGAAAAGTTGCATGCAATGGGCAATTGCCACAGCAGCATTCCTCGCTTCCGCAGTTGAATTCGTGGAGGCATTCACCATTGTACTGGTGGTCGGTGTAACTATCAACTGGCGCAGTTCGCTGCTGGGGGCATTCGCCGCCGCAGCTACGCTCGCAGTGATCGTTGCCACACTCGGAGTGGCGCTGGTCAAATGGGTACCTATCAATGATTTTCGCCTCGCAGTCGGCATCATTCTGATTCTTTTCGGCTTGAAATGGCTCAAAAAAGCCATCCTTCGCTATAGTGGCCTCAAAGCGCTCCACGACGAGGAAGCCATCTTTGAAGAAAGGATGGCAGAAATACGCGCGCGCGGGGAAACAATTGCGCCACGCTTCCAGCCATTTGGTGTAGTTCTGTCCTACAAAGCTGTCCTGCTCGAAGGGCTCGAGGTCGCCTTCATCGTGATCACCTTTGGCAGCAGTATCTCAAAGACCGCATCAGCAAGTGGCATACTCTCAGCAGCCATCGGCGCAACGGTCGCTGGCCTGCTCGTGATTGGTGCAGGCGCGATTATCCAGGCGCCACTTACCAGGGTACCAGAGAATACACTCAAGTTTATTGTGGGCACCATGCTTACCTCCTTTGGTACATTTTGGGCTGCGGAGGGATTCGGTTTCGCGTGGCCGCTATCCGACGCCTTCATACCTATCCTAATAGCAATATACCTGCTGGCATCCTACGCTCTTGTTAGCTGGCTCAAGCAGTACAAACGACGCCAGCTAGCCATGACAAGTGCATCCAACGCCTCGATCACCACTCCAGCGCAAGAGGAGGTTCACCCATGAAAGTAATCAAAGCCATCTACAATTTTTTCGTGGGCGACATGACGATCCTGATCGGCGTAATCATCACCATGCTCGTGCTCGCCCTCATTAGCTATGTGGGAGCCCTGGCCCCGCTGCGTGTGGCAACAGGAGCAATCCTGGTAGTAGCCGTGCTGGTTGTGCTTACCGCGTCGCTGTATCGCGAGATCAGGGGATAATATCGCCAAATAATTATCATTTGAGGATACTGCAAGCAATTTATGTTTGACGACTTCACCGGCCTACTCGACCAACACTGGACAGAAACTTGTATTGGAGGCGGCACACTCCATCTCGCCCACTCTACCTTGCGCATGGCATTTGAGAGCGCCCGGCAAGGACAGTACACCGACGCACAAATCGACGACTACGACAACCTGCGCAGGACCGCCTATCCCTGGCGACCGCCACTGCGGATGCAGGTACGTGCCCGTTCATCCTCGCCTGCTGCAACCGCCAGCAGCGGGGAAGATACAGCCATCCTGCGCGGCACCGCTGGCTTCGGCTTCTGGAATTATCCATTCTCGCCACGCGGAGATATCCTCATGCTGCCAGAAGCTATCTGGTTCTTCTATGCCTCACCACCCTCCAATATGGCACTCGTGCCTGGTGTCCCGGGCTGGGGTTGGAAAGCGCAGGTCGTACACAGCATACGCCCGGGCGCCCTTGCCGCCACTATTCCACTTGCATTGACAACCGCCTTCGGCTTATTAACGAATGAAACGCGCCCTGCAGCTCGCTGGCTGCAAAGGCTAGCAGGAGCCTACGAAGCCCCGCTCGAAGTCGAAATGACAGGCTGGCATGACTATACACTGGAATGGCGTCCTGGCGAAGCCAGCTTCTGGGTCGATGACGAATTGGTTCTACGCACGCCACAACCGCCAACCCGGCCTCTTGGCTTTGTAGCGTGGCTCGATAATCAATATGCCGTCGCTACGCCACGCGGCTCACTTCGCTTCGGAACTGTAGCGAGTGGGCCGCAGTGGTTCGAACTGGATATGGTAACGATTGAACGACTCTGACACTCTCCTGCTTACTTCTCAGCCAGCTGCAGCACATCATCGATAATCCCGTACTCTACAGCCTCCGCAGCGCTCATAAAAAAGTCCCGTTCAGTATCACGTTTGATACGCTCCAGAGACTGTCCCGTATGATGCTGGATGATCTCGTTGAGCACATCACGCGTATGCAAAATTTCGCGGGCCTGGATATCAATGTCCGTCGCCTGGCCAGCGATCCCGCCACCTTGAATGAGCGGCTGGTGTATATGAATACGAGCATGTGGCAGCGCCCGGCGCCGTCCAGGATCACCGGCCATCAGCAGTATGGTCCCAAAGCTCGCTGCATAGCCAACGCAGGTCGTCCCGATTGGGCAAGGCATGTGGCGCATCGTATCATAGATCGCCAATCCCGCATTCACTACACCGCCGGGCGAAGTGATGTACAGGTTAATCTCCCGCTCGCTGCTCTCAGCAGCCAGGAATAGCAACTGCGCCACTACCAGGTTACTCAGCGACTCCTCAATCGGGCCGTTAATCATGATAATTCGCTCTCTCAAGAGGCGTGAATATATGTCGTAGGCTCGTTCACCGCGCCCCGTCGTCTCTATGACAGTTGGTACAACTAAACTCGATGACATCTGGAATCTCCTTTTCTCACTCACTTTTTTGTCTTACAAAGTAGTAGTGTACGAGCGACCTCCTTCCGTTCACTCCCTGGTCCAGCACCCCAACCAACAACCAGCCCTCAGCGCCCAGTTCATTCAGCCGGGCCGCGTCAGGCAAATCCTCTTCGCGTGCATCAACCGTCAGCACGCGGTATTCCCAGCGCACAGGCTCAACAGGTACTTGCTCATAGACCATGGGTACATGTACAGCATTCTGGACATCATTTTGCCCTGATAAGTGTTTCCCTGTATGAAAAGACATCAGAAGAGCCATGTCAAAATTCCTCCTTTATGCGTATAGCTTCTGAAATTCGTCTTGCCTTGAATATATCATGCTAATAGCGTATATTAACAGAGTAGAAATATGCTATCAGCATACGTTTTCGCGGAGCTATGCCATAAGCATAGATAGGCAGGAAGGACAACAGACATGGCAGATCTACAGGAAATCATGGGGAGAGTGATTCGACGCGAACGGCAGGAACGCCGGCTCACCATCAAGGAACTTGGAGACAAGGCCGGCCTTTCAGAAATTTATGTCGGTGAAATCGAGAGAGGTCAGAAGTACCCATCCTCCAAAGTGCTCGAAAGCATAGCCGGCGCGCTTGACCTCGACCTGGCAGACCTGCTGGAACTGATGGCGGAAGAAATTCGCAGTGAACGCCAGCCAGAGGCAGTACAAACCATCGGTTTCACTTTGCCCTCGACCCCCGGTCAACCCCGCCGGCTCGTCGTTAAAAAGATCGTCAACATGCTCGACGAAGGAGAAGCGCAGAGCGTAGCCGATTTCAGCGCTTACCTGCTTTCCAAGCGCCTGGAACCTCGTTAGATATGAAGCAAGACATCACCCATCAAAACCGGCGGTACCAGCGACGCCTGCGCACATAGCCGCCACGCCGGTAGGGATAGCGCGAATAGTAACGATAGGCATGGCGATACGCAAAAGCGCTCCAGAGAGCAACGAGCACCGCCGCCGCGAGGATAGAAGTGATCAGCGGTACCCCATTCAGGTACGGCTCGCCATCAATGTGCCAGTGCAAGACTCCCACCACCAGCAAAATGGCGATGAACCCTACAACCATGGCCCCCACAATACCAAACGGTGTACGCCTCCTGGCCAGCAGTTCGCCAACAAATCCTACCAGCGCCGCAATAATCAACCAGATGATCAGATCTCTAAGAGTAATAACCATAGGTGTAGACCTCCTTTAGCATTGACTATCATGTGCCTGACTTTCTTCTTTCACAGAAAGCTGGACATCTTATCCATTTACACGTAATCATGAGCTTGGAGGGATACAACAGCAAGGTCCAGCCCTGTCATCCTTCGCTGCGCTCAGGATCTGTCTGCCTCTCGAGTAGACCCTTCGCGGAGTTTCCCCTGAGCGAAGCGAAGGGGTGACAGGCATTCTCTCCAAATATCTACTCGTAGCTTAAAAAAACTTGACATCGAACATAAATTCTAGTATAGTCTGTCCCAGGCAGGCAAAAACACTTTAACATCATCGCCACTTCCGTTATATAAAAACAACCAGTACTCTTATTTGCAGGAGAAACGGCATGAACAAAATCATCTCCCAATCCGCCCGGCTGCACTGCAATATCTACCTCGCATTTGAAATGTTCACCGACAACACCGCCCTCGAGGCCTGGCTCACCAATATAGCAGAGGTCGAACCCGTAGCAGGTGGCAAGTACGAACTCTTCTGGAATCCCAGCGACAGGGAAAATAACAGCACCCTCGGCTGCAAAATCACCGCCATTGAACCGCACAAATTCCTAGCTTTTGAGTGGAAGGGGCCGCCGGAGTTCAACCATTTCATGAACAACACCGATCCGCTCACCCATGTCGTAGTCTTCTTTGTTCCCTGCGAAGACGTATTGACCCCCTGCACCGATGTCTACCTCATCCACTCCGGCTGGGGCAGTTCTCCCGAATGGGAGGCCGCGCGGAACTACTTCATCAGGGCCTGGGATATGGCTTTCGAGCAGCTTGAAAGATATGCCAACCGGTAAACGGGTTGATCGTCCCATCTTGCGCAGGTGTCACTGTGGTATACTAACCTGAGGAAGACCTTTTACCTCCTCGGCAGATGGAGAAGACAAGATTGCCCGGCGCTCTGATACACAGGAAGGAGGATACGCGATGACAACAGTAGACAACAAAACTCTTGTTCAGCAGTTCTTCGATGAGGTCGTTAATCAGAGGAACCTGGCTGCACTCGGCCAGTTCGTTTCACCCAACGCGGTCAACCATACCGTGCCTGATGGCCTGCCCCAGGCGCCGAACCAATTCCTCGGTCTGCACCTGGGCGCCTTCCCCGACTTGAAAGTCACCGTGGAGGACCTCCTGGTTGACGGGGACAAAGTGGTAGCCCGTGTCAGCTATCGTGGCACCCACCAGGGCGCCTTCATGGGCATTCCTCCCACAGGCAAGCAGGTCACAGGGATGGGGATCAACATCTTCCGTATCGTTAATGGCAAGCTGGTGGAACATTGGGGCCTCACTGACCGGATCAGTGCGCTCCGGCAGCTGGGCATTGCTCCTCCGCCAGGACAGGTGAGCTAAAGCCCTCTGTGGGTGTAACCGCTGAGTCTCCTCAACGTTCGCTGATCCGCCCAAGGCGTGGTTTGGCCAGCGCGATATAGTCACCTGTCTTCAGTACCATTGAGCGGTCCAGGCGTGCCGCGTTGAAGTACAGCTCATCGAGTTCGAGCAGTGAAGGATCGACGACCAGTTCCAGCTCCGGATTGAAGGAGAATGGCAGGATCGTCCCCGCCACACTGCCTGCGAGCCGTTCGGCGATATCTGATGAGGCAAACGCAACATAGGTGCCTCCCATCAGCGCCTTGACGGCTTGCAAACCCACCCTTGCATCGCCTGGGACGACCGCGAGGACATACCTTGTGATCTTCTTGCCGATCTTGACCATCAGCACGATACACTTCGCTGCCTGCGACAGCGCATTCCCGCGCATCGCACTGACAAGTTCCGTGCGCCCCTCCGGAGCATGGTCGATCAGCCGGTACTGCACCCCATGCCGATCAAGAAACGCAATAAGTTGCGTGTAAGTATCTTCCTGGTTCATATATCACCTTTCAAGCGAACTAACTCAGATCAGCATTTCCTCCGCTGCTTTCCTTCTCAACATCTATCGAAGATGATGCCTGCTGCTCTTGGCAAAAAAATTGCCTTTGTGCTAGGATTCTCCCATACATTGATGACCTCTGCCAGTGGCAGAAAAGACACGAAGCATCAAAAAACTGCCATGCATACAGTTGCGACCATTGTTTACGAGGAAGGCCGACATGATGCAGATGGAGAAATGTTTCCCTAGATCAGGCCAGTCTTTTAACATTGATCGCATCACCAACCGTTTCTTCGAACAATTCAAGATTGAACACGATAAGTTCCTCACATTCATTGCAGGTATTCCCTCTCAGGAGCACCGCAGGTGGTACACATCCATCGCACTTTGCAGATTAATGCTCGTCTATTTCATTCAGAAGAAAGGCTTCCTCGATGGCGATGAAGACTACCTTTCAAATTGCCTCCGCGCGATTCAAGAGCGCCATGGGAAAGGAGCTTTTTTCTCCTTCTACCGCAAACTTCTTAGCCGCCTTTTTCTTCACGATTCAGAACTCCCTCCGGCATTTCTGCAGGAACCAGGCGACATTCTCCACCTCAATGGAGGGCTTCTTGAAGAGCACCCATTAGAGCGTGCATACCCGGATATCCACATTGCAGATGAAGCATTTGAGGGCATCCTGGCCTTCTTCAAAAGCTGGCAATGGCAACTTGATGACCGTCCACGCCTCAACGACAACGCGGTCAACCCTGACATACTCGGCCATATTTTCGAGAAATATACAAACCAGAGCCGGAAGGAGCTGGGAGCCTATTACACAAAGGAGGATATCACCGGGTACATAGCGAGGAACACCATCATTCCTTTCCTGTTCGATGCTGCCGAACGCCTGTATCCAGAAGCATTTTTACCAGGCAGTGTCATCTGGCGGCAACTACAAAATCACCCAGATCGCTACATGTACGAAGCCATGCAGAAAGGATGTGCATTGCCGCTGCCGCCCGAGATAGAGGCCGGCATCACCGATGTTTCCAGGCGCACCCATTGGAACAAGCCTGCATCACCAGTATACGCTCTACCCACCGAGACCTGGCGTGAGGTCGTAGCACGGCGTAAGCATTATGAGGACATTCGCCACCGCATTGAAGCAGGCGAAATCCGCACCATCAACGATATGCTTACGTGCAATCTCGCTATCCACACTTTTGCCCATGATGTCATCGAGCGGTCTGAAGATGTTGAGGTAATACAAGCTTTTTACACCAGTATCTCACAGATCAGGATACTAGACCCCACCTGTGGTTCCGGCTCGTTCCTGCTCGCTGCTTTGAACGTCCTCGAGCCACTTTATAGCCTCTGTATGCAACGTCTCGACAAGCACGCCAACCACCAGTTCTTTGTCCTCAAATCTATTATTGCTAACAACATCTTCGGCGTAGACATATCAAGAGAAGTTGTAGAGGTCTGCAAGCTGCGCCTCTTTCTCAAACTTATCTCCAGGGTTGACAGCAAAAAAGACCTCGAATCACTGTATACTATCGTTTTTAATATTCGTACAGGCAATGCGCTGCTTGGCTTCGTCTCCTCCGCAGAGGCATCACATCAAATTGTGGACAGACAGCGCACATTGGAGGACCAATCAGCTTCCGTATATGGTAGGGGCGACCCTTGCGGTCGCCCTGCTCATCCCGGTCGCCCTGCTCACCTTCCATTCCACTGGTTTATCGAGTTCCATGAGATTATGCAAAAGGGCGGGTTCGACGTAATCCTGGGTAACCCGCCCTATGTGGAATACGAGAACGTACGCAAAGCGTACAAACTTGCGAACTACGCCACCTTGTCCACTGGCAACCTCTACGCCCTGACGATGGAACGATGCGCGAGTCTGCTTGCACCCGGCGGGCGATTCGGCATGATCGTGCCATCTTCCGCAACCTGCACGGATGGCTACCTGCCCTTACAGAACATACTGCTGGCACAATCCGCGCTGCATATCTCATCTTACAGTGACCAGCGCGGCAAACTCTTCGACATTCCACATCCCCGGCTGTGCATCATCCTCTATCAAAAACAACCCGGCCCCAAAAGCGTCTTTGCCACGCCCTATCTCAAGCTCGGTCGAGAGCTCCGCGACTCTCTCTTTCAACGGCTTGAATACATCGAAGTGACACACCAAGTGAGGCCGGGCATAATTCCACGTTACGGCTCCTATGTGGAGCAATCCCTGCACGCCAGGCTGCACGGCCAATCGCATCGCCTGGGCGATTATCTCTGCAAAACAGGAGTCCACAAGCTGTACCACACGCGCAAACTCAGCTGGTTTGTCCAGGTGACACCGTTCATTCCCAAAATCATAGATGAGCGAGGCAGGATACGAAACCCATCTGAACTCAAAACCCTCGCCTTCTCATCCCCAGAACAGGCAGGCATCGCCTTTGTTGCCTTGAACTCCAACCTCTTCTACTGGTTCATCACCACGGGCAGCGACTGCCGCAACCTGAATATGCGTGAAGTCCTTGGATTCCCCCTCAGCATCGATAAGTTAGCACTCACCACCCAGCAGGACCTGTGCAAACTGGCTACCAGGCTTGCCGCAGACCTGCAGGCTCATTCCGAACTGAGAAAAATGAGCTTTAAGCAAATTGGCACGCTTACCATCCAATGTATGTACCCCGGCAGATCCAAGCCCATCATCGACGAGATCGACCGCGTGCTAGCACAACACTACGGCTTCACTAGCGAAGAGTTAGATTTCATCATCAACTACGATATCAAGTATCGTTTGGGACGAGACATAGATGAGTAATAGTCATCTGATTACATCGAACTTACGGTAACCCTGTCACCCTCAAATCCTGTGGGTACTCCACTACAAAGCGATATTCAATTTTCTGCTCAGCACCTGCGGCCAGCGGGAGTTTCCAGGTCACCAACTCCAGTTTGGTGCGTTCGGTAGGCGCCGGCTGAATGCTCTGCACCCTCACCTTCACACGCTCGTGCTGAGAAACGGGCAGGCGATCGCGAATGACTACCTGCCTGGTGGCGGCTGCATAGTTATGCACCGTGATACGATACCCATAGGTAATGCGCCGCATATTGGCCTGTAATGCATTGCCCTTCTCCACACTGCGCTCAATCAACTCGCGCTTGACCTTGATGCTATCATCGATACCCAGGAATATCTTAAACTTTTCTGCCGGGGCAGTCGTCTTCACCTTCGTCGCCCCTACATACTCTCCGCTTAAGAAAATATTCGCTTCACCATTCAACAGCACACGCTCGCTCGTATTCGTGATGGCCCCTCGCAGGTGCACCTGCTCATCGATCAGGGGAGCACTCACATAATCGAACGTGCACGGGAGATTGTCCCGCGCAATCGTCGTCTTATGCGGAGAACCGTCGGACGGGATATCCACAGAACGGCCAACGCGGAAAATCAGTGCAGTCCCCGTTTGCTCGACCGCAGCTGTAGCGACATCTGCCGGCATCAGTGCTAATTGCTCTTCCTGCTCCTCGTCAAACGCAGCTTCGCCGGAGACCATTATATTTGCCATTGCCATTGGCTGTTGATCCCCTGCGGCCGTCGAAGCGATTCTGGCCCTAGGAGCACGCATTGGTACTGCAGGGACATTCATTGGCCTGGGAATAGGGGGAGTATAGACATTGAGATACAAGGGATCGAGTTCGGGCAACACTGCCGCCAGGCTGGGACGTGCCGTGGAAAGCGAGAGGCCTACGTTCTCCCAGCGCTCACCAGTAGTTTGCTGCACCACGCCCACGTAAGTCAGCTCGACATCGCCTTCGCTTTGCTCGCCCGACATCTGTACCCGTACATCATACTGTGGATGCCAGGCAGCGCCTAGCGCCAGGTAGGACAATTCCAACTCAAACTCGCCCGCCTCGGACAGCGCCACCGTGACAACCGCAGCCAGCCTGTCAGCAAGTATATTGCCTTGTTTCTGCGCGAGCTCACGCTTTTTCGCCGCGATCTCCTGCTGCACCTGTTTCATTTCCACTTCCAGGCCTTGAGCCGCTTCGGCATCTTGCAAGGCTTGATTGGCCGCAAAGCTAAAGAAATCTGCGCAATCCTGCGGTTTCATCTGCCCCTGCGCCAGTCCCCTGGCAAAATCTCGCGACTGCTCGCCCAGTGCGCGCAGCCACTGGCGGCGATCATTAAGCGCGTTCCGGCGCGCCTCGAGTAACTGCTGCTTCTGCACCAGCCGCTCCAGCTCGTCCTGCAGGCTCACCAGTTCGGCCTCCGGCGGGCGACTCAGAAATGCAGTGCTCACATCGACATTGAGGATGCGTATACCCTTCGTCCCACGTCCAGCCGCACGCAGCGAATCGCGCAAGAACTGCGGCAGATTATTGACACGTAATTCATGTTCACCCGCCTCGAGTTGGATACCGCCACGTCGCGTAACCAGCGCCCGGTCGCTATAAACAGTCACTTCCTTGATAGGTGCTTCAAGATCGATCATGATTTACCTCTCATTCTTTAGTAGCAATAGAAATTATCTTGCACAGTAGAAGTCCTAAAAATAGGGCGCAGCTCATCACTGCGCCCCCTACAAACAAATATGCTCGTTAGCCATCGAAACTATACTACGCGTGATCTAACCGCCGCAACTCAATTTTCCCATCGCGCACGCGCACGGCGAACGTTGGCTCGGCATAGACCGCCGGGCCATTGACCACGCTGCCGTCACTCATATGGAATCTCGATCCGTGCCAGGGACACGTCACGATCCCATTTTCACACGTCCCTTCATCCAGCGGGCCAGCCAGGTGGGTACAAACAGCGCCAATGGCGTAAATTGAATTGCCCTGCTTCAGCAGCACCGCCGGGATACCAGCCACGTCAACGCGGGTGAGCTTACCCTCAACCAGCTCTTGTGCATCCATGACGGCCACAAAATCGTCCGAACCGCCCTCCCACGCCTCATGGTTTATACCAATGCCCTTAGCAAAGGCAAGTTCACCGCCCAAATAAGCGGAGAAAAGCGACGCCAGGTAGCCAGTCGTCGAAAGAGCTACACCTGCACGGCGTTTGCCTGTAAGGCGCAGCACTAACGAGACGATATTCATCAGGAGTATACTGCCGTTAAGCAGTCCATGCATGAATCCAACGCGGCGATCTGTTGTGCTATCCAGGTCGCTCCAGTCGGTCACACCTGTCACAGCCGCGCCAGTTGCCCCCAGTATGCCCAACAACAGCGTGAGATCCGCTCCACGGGCAATACCCTCATCTTCGTTATTGAGCCAGGCAAGGTCAAGCACCATCGTACCGCTCCAGGCCCCAAGCGGTACATCGGTCAACGGGGGATGCACAGGGTGTCCAAGCCACGTTCCATTGAGCATATCCTTGATTTTGCGATTCGGCTGCCCTGGCTGACCAAAGAGCTTCAAAAGCCAACCCTGAAATGGCGCCGCCAGCTTATCAAGCCACGATTGACTCTCAACGACCTTTGCTATGGCATAACGGAGCGGCGGGTTCATCGGCGGAGTCTCAGCCCAACTTTTCTGTTCCCCCTGCACTACTTCTGCGGTCATTGCTGCTATCCCTTTCTGAAAGGAAAATAACACGTTACTTCACTACAAGCCAACAGTAATCACATGGCGGGTTAACGCCAATCACCGAGAAAGGAACTTCCGGTTTCTGCTCTCGCAGCAGATACTGTACCACGTACGGATTGTGAGCATAGAAATGCCGGGCACAGCGTAAGGCACTCTGCATTGATCGAAAACGTACCCGCATCTCCTCGTGCAACGGCAGCGCAACGTACTGAAAACCATGCCCGGCTAGCCATTCATAATCCTGTGTGCGCGGCCAGATAATTACAATTTTACCACCTGGCCTCGTCACACGCTTGAGCTCGGCAAGGCCCGGCTCGCCGCCCTGCGCCGGCTCAGCCGTAAACGCCGAGCAAGAGATTGCCTCGTCAACGCTATCAGCAGCAAGGGGCAGCATATCAAAGCCTCCCTGCAAGGGCACAATACGACCTGGCTGTTTAGCTATTTTTCGTTCCAGGATACGCAGCAAACCTGGCGATGGCTCAACAGCGTAAACCCTTTCAGCCCCGTGGTCCGCGCATTCGAACGAAGCTCGTCCACTGCCCGCACCGGCATCAAGCACCACCCTTCCACGTATATCCGGCTCCAGTTGCTCAAAAATACCAGGATGTATGCGCTCCCCCTCGGTCAGCTCATCGTACAATTCGGGAGTCCTCCAGTACGTCAGTTCCCAAAAGAGTCTATCGAGTACATAGCAACGAGCAGCCTCAACCTGGGATTCGGGTAATGGCCTGCGCAACTCCGTGATAAAACATAAGCGTTCCTGCAATGGTAAATTGCGCATGATGTGCTCAATCAACGCCTCCGGCGTACCGTGCAGGCCCCCATGCAGGCCCCACGCCAGCCTCTCTACCGTCAGTCCGAAGCTTTCATTACTCAGGATGCTCCGCAGCTTGATATCGTCAAAGACCTCCAGATCCTCAATACAAAATGGGTTCTCAAACTGATCAGCAATCGGAGCTACCGGCAACCTTTGGCATGGCCATGGACAGCTATAGAGTCGAGCGCATTGCAATGCTTCCTCGTCCCCACTGAAAGCAAGCATCAATGGGACTTCGGATTGTGTAGTGTGGGAAACAAATGACTCCATCGTCAATCACTCCATTAGCACGGTTCATGCGTCTGCAAGAGAGAGCATTTAGCAGGCTTCCTGACACTTTCGATAGTACCAGTTTACCTTTTTATAAGCAAGTCTACAATAGACTACCTTTGCACAAATCTCAGACATATAGAATCTTTCGAGGGGCGATAATCAGAAATAGGGGTTTACGACCGATAGGAACAGGAAATTGAAAGAGCCAGTAGGATAATCAAGCAAGATCGAGCGTACTCACATTCCAGTTCACTTTTGCCGACCAATCCTCGCTTCCCACCTGTGTATTGATCGCGTGAATACTGGCAAACTGATTTTGCCCCAGATCATTGAAGCCAACATACAGCTCATCACCGATCAGCTTCATGCGCGTGGCTTCGCCAGCCGCAAGCGTTCTCAGCTTCTCATGCCAGATGAGGGTATGTGTTTGCGTCTCAAACGCATAGAGATCACCAGCGTCTGAGGTTGCATAAAGCACATGCCCATTCGCCAGGAGAGTGGCTCCATGAATACCGCTATAGTGCCACATGACCTTACCATTCTGCGGGTTAAGCCCGACCAGGCTGTTATTCTGGCTGGTGTAGAGCAGGCCATCAGCAACTACCAATTGCGTCATGGAGTCAATGAACGTATTTGTGTGCCAGATGAGTTTCCCACTCTGCGCATCAATGGCAAACAGACGCGGACCATCGTCCCCAATTCCTGCATAGACCACGCCATGATCAACACTCGGTGCGACGTAGACACGCCCATCGGTATGATAGATCCAGCGTGCCTTTCCGCTTGCCGTATCCAGCGCGTACACTGCATTTCCATATGAGCCCGTATACAGTGTGTCATTGATAATCACTGGTATCGAGGTCACAACATCTTGTGTTGGATAGCTCCAACGCTCGCTGCCATCTTGCGTCGAGAGCGCATAAATGGTACCCGATGGTACATAGATGGTATCCCCAGAAATTGTGGGGATGCCATTGGCGAAGCCTGTGTTGTGCTGCCAGATCATTTTTCCCGAATCGGCGGTAAAAGCATAGGTGGAGAAATTGAGCGTGGTCACAAACACCCCGTTCTTCTGTACCGCCAGTCCCACCAGTCCATCTAGAGGCGCTGGTGGTGCTGGTGAGAAAGCTCCAAATATTGCTGCCTCCTGGCTTAAGTGTGATTGTGCATTGCTAATAAGCAAACACCAATGGAGTGCGCCATTTCCCGCATTCAGAGCATAGAGATGAACTCCACTCAAAAAATAAAGACGCTGTGCCATTGCCTGGGTCACCGTGTGCTTCAAGATCGTCTGCGGGTGGAATTGTTGTGCGCAGGGTTTAATGACATCTTTCCTATCCATCGGTGTTGTCCCCGCAGTTTGATTAGGTAGCGTTCCACAGGCTGATACGAACAAGAAAATAAGCAGTGGAAAGACCTGAAAATAGAAAGGGTACTTTTTTGCAGAAAGCATAGATCCGGCCTCCTCGTTCAATAAACTGTTGCCTCTCTATTTCTATGAAGTAGTATTGCCACAAAAAAGTTCCATAGGCGCACGGTCATCATACTGCCAGGCGGTTTTTCATGCAGTAGCTTGTCTGTCTCATCCGATGTCAACCCCTTTGCCCTAAAAATATATCACAACGAAGATGCTTGTGGGGACATATGAGAAGACAACGAGGCCTCATGCTCATTCATCGTAGATCACTTGCACACGTGGCCACTTGCGCAAAATTTGTTTGGAATGCAAGCGTTGAACAAACTGCTCCCGGGTGACGCGGCATGGGTTGCGACGCAATACCATGTTGAAGAGGTCAGAGAGACCACAGGGAGCAACAATGTGGATCTGATCGGTAGGGAGAAGTCGTACCGCCACACTGGTAGCTGTTTCAGGCCAGGTGCCTACTGCTTCCTCACTTGAATGCAAAGCCGGAACAGAAAAACCAAACACGTCTTCATACCAAAGATGAATAGCCGCTTGATTGGTTGCTTCCCAGGGCAAGTGAGGAAGTCTTTGGGCCAACTGTTGTTGCACCATGTGATCTCGTTCGGAACGTATATCCTGGGGGTCGAAGAAGATCACATCAATATCCGCCAGCGGAGTAGGAGTCTGAAACTGATGGAGATGATCCCAAACCAGGTTCCGAATGACCCCAGCCCCAACGAGCCAATCTGGTGGGTTACACGCACGGACGGTTTCCAGAATGGACATGAGCCAGGGGGCTGCCCAAATCAATTGGGTGAGTTCTTGGCGGTAGACCTGTTCTTCCACACTGTCTTGCCTCTTTTCTCTCGTATTCAACTGTCACCAACAGTGGGCACGGAAAACCATCATACCCAGATTGCCTTTGGAAAGCAAGATGGTCTTGCCCCCCCAGTGTGTACAGAGATGGCAGCAGACCATGGCTAGCTCTGAGAGAGGTAAAGCCAGGCCTGCTACAGGGTATGAAGGACACATGAGATTGGCTCCTCCCGAAAGACACACCTGCGGCTGCTGTACCTCTCTAACGAATAGGCAGGATATAGATGAAGCAGGTCGTGGCGAGATTTGTCCTTTGCACACAAATCTGAACAGAATCACCTTTACAGGACTGGCTAATGCTGCTACAGTATCATGGCCCTGTATGTAGATTTTATGGGGCATGATTGAGGAGTTACGGCCATGCAGAACGATCCATTAATCGGCCAGCAACTGGGAGCCTACCACATCCAGTCCAAACTGGGTGAAGGAGGCATGGCACGTGTCTACAAAGCCTATCATGCACGCCTCCGACGCGATGTAGCCATCAAAGTCATCCTTGCACAAATCGCAGGCCAGCAGGGATTCAAAGCGCGTTTCGAGCGCGAGGCACAATTAATCGCCAGCCTGCAACACCCCAACATCGTCGCGGTCTATGACTTCGGCGATATCGGTGACCTCACCTACCTGGTCATGCAATACGTTGGCGGTGGGACGTTACGCGACCATTTGCGCGGCGGGCATGCGCTCGACCCGCGCCTCGCCATCCTCTACTGCCAGCAAATGGCAAGGGCCCTGCACCACGCGCACCTGCGCGGCATCGTTCACCGTGACGTCAAGCCACAAAACATGCTCGTCTCAGCCACCGACGCGAATCAGCTCCTACTCTCAGACTTCGGCATCGCCAAGCTCTTCGATAGCCGTCACGAACCGGCCATGCCCAATCTGAGCGGCAGCACCTTCGCCAGCGACCCCTCGCTCACCAACGTCGATCAAATTGTGGGAACCGCCGAATACATGTCGCCCGAACAGGTCACCGGCAAGCCTGTCGATGCCCGCACCGATGTCTATGCCCTGGGCGTCGTCCTCTACCAGGCGCTAACGGGCGAAGTGCCGTTCCGC
>Ga0207646_10001259_pt1 | contig 31740 bp, 26 predicted proteins | sample KBSK5502metaG_FD_184343 | JGI IMG/M metagenome (GOLD analysis project Ga0207646, IMG submission 184343) | Corn, switchgrass and miscanthus rhizosphere microbial communities from Kellogg Biological Station, Michigan, USA - KBS K5-50-2 metaG... | ecosystem: Host-associated > Plants > Roots >... | reverse complement strand
GGTCGGCGGCCACGTCGACAGCAGTCCCAGCACTGCCAAGCCGACCAGGAAACGATCCGGCGCGCTGCCCGACCGCAGGCCGAACGCGACGCTAAGGGCGTCGCGCTGCGGGGCGGGCAGCCGGTCCAGGCGACCCAGCATCCGCCCGCACAGCTGATGCAGCGCCGCGAACGGCAGCTCCATCTCCGACTCGACACCCTCCGCCTGGGCCACCTGGAAGTCCTGTGCCATGTCGGCCGCGTAACCCAGCAGCGCGGTCTTGCCGATGCCCGGCTCGCCACCGATCACCAGCACCCGGCTGCGCCCGGCCCGCACGTCCGCAAGCAGCCCATCCAGCGCCCTGCACTGCTGCCCGCGGCCCCGCAACTTCACCGGCGCCCCTCTCGGCGGTTCCCCGAGCCATCGTAAAGCGACTCCTCCCCCAGCACACCCTCGGAACCCGGCCCCGGACACCGGGGTACCGGCTGAAGATTTCGCGGACGCGAACACGCCGCCCAGGGCACAAGGCAGGCGTGTTCTTTCCCCCGCCGGCTGCGCTGCCATGCGCGCCCCGCCCGATCACGCCACCCTCGCCGACACTCTCAGTGATGAGGTGATCAGGCAGTCGGTCACGGACTCGACGACGACGTGGCGCTGCTGGTGATCTACCGCGACGAGGCCTACTGGCCGGGCCGCCGTCGCGGGTGAGACCGGTCGCCGCCGCCGGGGCCAGGCAGCTATCCAGTCCCGCTGGCCGCCGGTCCGGTCCCGGACCGATGCTGCGGATCCGCCCGCAGCGCCGGGCCTGATCCGTCCCGGGCCACGGCGCCCGCCGCTGCCTTAGCATGCGGGGCGATCGCCAGCTCCTTGGGCCTGTGCCCGGGCACCGGCTTGCCGACGATCCGGTACACCGCCGAGCCATCCACGGTCTCGTGCTCCAGCAGGAGGCCGACGAGCTGCTCAAGCTCGGGCCGGTGCGCGCGGATGAGCCCGACGGCGGTCTGCTCCGCCTCACAAAGCAGCCGGGTCACCTCACCGTCGATCGTGGCCTGGGTTGCCTCGGCGAACGGCCGGCTGGACAGCCCCGGCCCGCCTCCGCCGAGGAACACCGAGCCGCCCTCCGGGTACCCGACCGGGCCCAGCTTCGGCGACAGGCCGAACTCGCGGACCATCTTGGTCGCCAGGTCGGTGGCGCCGGCCAGGTCGTTGGAGGCTCCGGTCGAGCCCTGCCCGAATTCCACCAGTTCGGCCGCGCGGCCGCCGAGCCGCACGGCCAGGGAGTCGGTGAGATAGTCCTCGCCGTACAGGTGCCGCTCATCCAGCGGCAGCTGCTCGGTAACGTCGAGCGTCTGGCCGGCCGGCAGGATGGTGATCTTCGCTACCGGGTCCGCATGGTCGGACAGCGCGGCGACCAGCGCGTGACCGGACTCGTGCACCGCGACCGCGTTCTTCTCCTCCGGCAGCAGCACATTGGAGCCCTCCCGTCGGCCGAGCAGGATCCGGTCTCTGGCTGCGTCGAAGTCGGTGGCCGTCAGCACCTCGCGGTTGTCCCGTACCGCGACGATCGCCGCCTCGTTGGCCAGGTTGGCCAGGTCCGCGCCGGAGAAGCCGGGGGTGCCCCGGGCCACGACGTTCAGGTCGACGTCGGGGCCGAGCCTCTTGTCCCGGCAGTGCACGGCGAGGATGGCGGCCCGCTCGGACAGAGTGGGCAGCGGGATCGTGACCTGCCGGTCGAACCGGCCCGGGCGCAGCAGCGCCGGATCGAGCACCTCGGGACGGTTGGTCGCGCCCAGCACGACGATCCCCACCGCCGGGTCGAAGCCGTCCATCTCCGACAGCAGCTGGTTGAGGGTCTGCTCCCGCTCGTCGTTGGACACCGCGGCACCCGAGCCCGACCTGCGCTGGCCGATGGCGTCGATCTCGTCGATGAAGATGATCGCCGGGGCCCGCTTGCGCGCCTCGGTGAACAGGTCCCGCACCCGCGCCGCGCCGACGCCGACGAACATCTCCACGAAGCTCGAGCCGGTGACCGAGAAGAACGGCACCGAGGCCTCACCGGCCACCGCCCGCGCCAGCAGCGTCTTGCCGGTGCCCGGCGGGCCGATCATCAGCATGCCGCGCGGGGCCATCGCGCCAGCCCGCTGGTAGCGCCCGGGGCTGCGGAGGAAGTCGATCACCTCGCCGATCTCGGACTTAGCTCCCTCGTAGCCGGCCACGTCACCGAATTTGGTCTGCGGCCGCTCGGCGTCGAAGACCTTCGCCCTGCTCCGGCCCACACCAAGCACACCCTGCAGGCCCGCCGCTCCCCCGCTGGCCCGTGCCATCCGCCGGAACAGCCAGATCACGATGATGAACGGCAGCAGCAGGATCAGCCAGTACAGCAACTCGGCGCCCAGCCCCGAGCTTGGCGGCGTAGCCGTCACCGACTTCACACCGTCCGCGCTGAGCTGCTGACTGAGCGCCGTCGTCGGCTGACCGGGAATGACGGTCGTATACGTCTTTCCGCTCATCAAGGCGCCAGTGGCCGTGGTGTTCGAGCCGCTCGCGCCGTTCCCGAAGTCCACGGTCTTGATCATGTGGGTGCTGGCGTCCGCGATGAACTGTGAGTAGCTCAGGCTGACCGGCGTGTTGACGTTGATCCCGGGCAGAAAGAGATACAGCACCAGCATGAGCCCGAAAGCGATGGGCCACAGCCAGAGCCGCCAGCGGGGCGGAGGCGGCGGTGCCGTGCGAACGGGTTTGTCGCCGGGGGGTGGCGGATTCGGCTGCTTGCTCATGAGTCATTTCTCCCGGTCAGGCGGCCGCCGATGGGGGCTGCGATTGGAGCTCAGGGTGGCCCTGGCATTTGGCACTCGCGGGATCTGGGTCGCCGTGACCGCGGTCTGCGGGCGGATGACCTGTTCAAGTTCCCGGCCCTCGGCCGGGACGCCGAGCAACAGTTCCAGCACGCCGCCGATGATCATGATGCCCCCGCCGATCGAGCACCCGACGAACGGGCGGAGCGGGCCGTTGGTTCTGAATACATTTCTCATCCCCCGTCGCCGGGTGATCCCCGGTCCCGCGGGGGTGGGGCGGATTGCCTATGCCAGAACCCTCCGCCTGCGACGAGCGCGTTCGCGTCTGTGGGATCCCTAGCCGCCACCCCGGCCCGGACTCCCGGGCGTATTCCGGCGGAGACTCGGTGGGGTGATCGCTAGCTACTGCCCGGGCCTGCACCAGACGACAGCGTCAGCCGGAACGGCTCGCCGATACGCCGTAGATCAGGCGCACCGGCTACAACTGTTCGGTGCTCGCCGCAGTTGCGTCTTCCATCCCGCCCGACGATGTCTTTGCCGCGAGCTGACCAGCGATGCCACAACCGCTCGGATCGGCGCGCATGTGGACTGGCCACATGGGGGTCATGACTAGGCGGCCGCCACATTGGCTGGCATCCCAGCACTCACACCAGCCTTGACGGTCCAGGTTGTCCGCCGCGTCAAGTCACCGTCTCAGAGCCACCCCCATACCTGTTCCCGGTGCCGGAAACGCTCCGCCGTGCTCCCACCTCGAAGAAGGGCTTCAAGAGACCGCGAGTGGCACTCGAGTGGCAATTTCCGATAGCGTCTTCATCGACAACACAATCGAAAAGGTAACGTGACGTGGAGCCCCCTTACGGAATCGAACCGTAGACCTTCTCCTTACCATCTATCCACGGGTTCACGCTGTAGCCAACTGCGGCGTCGCAGGCCAGGTCAGGGGCGGTCCGCTCTGCTGCAGGCCAACTTATCTGGTCATCGAATCCGGCCCGGTGACCGCCGCATCCGCCAGCGCCGTTACGCTACGTCGCTGAGCCCGCGGTCGTAGATGTCACCGGCTACTCCGATCGTCACTGGGGTCAGCCGCAACAGATGGGAGATACGGCCCGGAGGCAGCCCGCACTGGCAGATCGGGGCACTGGACCCTCCCGGCCAACGCCGCAGTCTTGTGCACCTGCCGATGTGCGCAGGTTGCCAGGTCGCGCCAACTGGTACAATATCTAGTACCAGTTGCCGAGGAGGCTCCCCGTGGCGATCACGGCCAGCGAGGCCCGCAAGAACCTGTTCCCGCTCATCGAGAAGGTCAACGACGACCGTACCCCGATCGAGATCACCTCGCGCCGCGGTGATGCCGTGCTGCTCTCCCGCGAAGACTACGAGGCCCTGGAAGAGACCGCGCACCTGCTGCGCGTCCCGGCCAACGCCAGCCGCCTGATCGAAAGCCTGCAGCAGGCCCTGTCCGGGCAGCGTGAAGAGCACGACCTGGCCCGGTGAGGCTCGTCTTCACCCCGCACGGCTGGGAGGACTACACCTACTGGCTGGCGGCCGACCGGACCATGCTCAAGCGCATCAACCGGCTCATCGATGACGCCCTCCGTGATCCCGCAGCCGGCATCGGCAAGCCAGAGCCACTGCGGCACATGCTCGCGGGCGCCTGGTCGCGGCGGATTACCGAAGAACACCGCCTCGTCTACCTCGTCGACGGCGAAGACCTCGTCATTCTGCAAGCCCGGGTCCACTACAAGTGACGCGCACATCTGCCACACACTGCGCGTGCCAGCTCGAATGCGACGTAGCGTTCTCGCGGCCCGGGCGACAGGCAAGATCTCGCCCGGCAACCGATGACGGCCTCCGGCAGGCCGGTCGCATCGGGCCGGTTCCGGGGGTTGGCCCTCGTTTCAGCATCACGCTGAGTGACGCAAGACGTCAGAGTGAGCGCTCGCCGAGCCGCCGCTCTGCGCGGCTGGCGGGTTCTCAGCGATCACCCGTCCAGGCGTGCAGATCGGGACGCTATGCGCCCGGCGTCGAACGGTTCTGCCGATGAGCGGGTGCTAGCCGACCGCCGATGTTGCTGTCAGACTCCCTCAACAGTGTTTCATCGTTGCGCTATTGCGTGATCGAGGCCACGGCGTGTGAGCATTGCTATTTCATGCGCATGAGGAATGGTACGCTGGCACTACAGCAGATCATGATTCAACGAACGGAACATACAATGACCTCGCTGTCTTTCCAAAAAGTTGAAGATCGTTTGATCGAGGCAAGTCTAATCATAGCCGCCGTAACTTCAGTAGCCCTGAATATTGTCGGCGTTGACGTTAAATGGTATATCCCTGGGATTTTTTTAGCGCTGTACGGTATATTTCGAATGCTCGAGGACATGCATGAACGCGCACCGGGCATTGAAACTTTCTTCTACCGCAACAAGGCGGAGTTTTATGCGGCCACACAGAAGCAACTGAGGGCGGCGCAAAGTCACATTTGGGTCACGTACACAGGGGCCGATCCCCCACCAGGATCCGACTCTGCTGAAGCTGGCAGCTACTTCCAGTACACCGTGGAGTGGGCCCGGAGACATCCTGATTGCGAGTTCCGCAGGGTTGTTGGAGCGGCAGACTCCGGACCTATGGCAGCCTGGCTTGGCCGACATCGTCAGGATACAGAGTCGATCAAGAACTACAAGGTACGAGTCGTGCCATCTCAAGGGCGAATAGATGAGATCGGCGTTGCGATAATAGACGACAAGATGGTGATGCTGGCCATATCCGGGGATGGCTCCAGCATGACTGGGCATAGCCTAGAGACGCCGGAGGCTATCCGAGCCTTCCGCGAGTACTACATTCAGAAGTGGGAGAACGCAGAGAGCCTGGATGAATATATTCAAAGAATTAGCAGCATCGGCGGATCTGATACCCATCAATAACCAGAGCCGGAGGTCGCCGAGCTACCCTGCCCGTAAAGCGGAAACAACCCTTCACCCGCGTTTCGGTCCGGCTCGCATCCTCATCTGACCCTATGAGTACGCCGGTACGGTTCCACGGCGCGAGGTCCCAAGGCAGGGCGTCGACCGGGACGATCGCGTACCCCGTCGACCCCGGGCACAGCAGTATCCTCGGGATGATCGTCGTGGTGCGGGTGCCGGTCAGTGCCGTTTGGTGGCGGCCTGGTATTGCTCTACCACGCTGGCTGGGATACGCCCGCGTTCGCTGACCGTGATGCCCTGCTCCTTCGCCCAGGCCCGGATATCGCCGCTGCGCTGGCGGCCTGACGCGGTGCGCGCCGCTCTGCGGGCTTGTCCGCGTCCTGCTTTGCGGGCGTGCTCAAGGAACGGGCTGATCGCCTTGCGGAACGCGGTGGCGTTCTTCTTGCTCAGGTCGATCTCATACTCCGCGCCCCCGAACCCGAACCGCACGGTCTCAGCTGCTGGGCCGCCATCAAGGTCGTCTTCCAGCGCGACGGTTACTCTCTGAGCCATCCCAGCCTCCCGGATGCATGAGCTATATGCACCGTATCCAAGCACGTGCCGGTCACCACGGTCGCAACGCCGCAGATCACAGTCGGGTAATCGCCGAGCGAGTGACAGTGTGCCGCAAGGCGGGCTAGCCATTACTCTCACCGGCATGTGACGTTCCGTCATCAGGGTCGGCGATTGGCACTGCGTCCATGCGGCGGCGTAAGCGGAACCCAGCTCTCGTGCCGTGGCAAAACTTATCTGGTCTACGGGCATTTATCTGGTCTGCGGACGCTTTAGCTACGGCGACCAGGGCCCTCGCCGAACGTTGCAGCACGTCAGAGCGAGGGGGCGACTACGGCGGGGTAGACCATCCCCTTTTTAGCGACCGGGTCAAACCACCCCGCCGCCAAACCGGCAAAGAAAGGCAAATCCCCAGGTCAGGCGGACTATGCGGAGCCCCCTGGCGGGATCGAACCGCCAACCTTCTCCTTACCATAAGCACGGTTTGCCGCCCAAAGCGCCCTGGCCTGCGCTGATGCATCCTCGTGCCCGCTCAGGATGCTCTGAATGCCCACAGTTCACTCGCTCCCGGTCCACGACCCGTTCCACGACGGTCACGGACCATCGATTACGCTAAGTGACTGGGCGCCGTGAGGGCCTGATCCTCCTGTTATGGCGTGCTGTCGCCAGGCTCACAGACAGTCCGCACCATGCTGCGGCGAACTGCTTGTTATGAAAGACCCGGGTGCCCACCGGTGCTATAAAGGTGACCGAACTTACCTTCGGGGGAGCAACCCGGCAACGCTGCACCTGCCGTTTCCCTAGGCCACGAGGTCGGGAAGCGTATCCGCCAGAGGGATGGCGGCCCGAGTCCGCCCGGTGATTGGTTCGTGCTTGTCAGTTAGAGGCTCCGGGGCGGGTGTCAGGCACTGAGGATGTCGCGGGCGGCCCACGCGATCCGGCCGGCGGAGATCCCGGCGGCTTCCATGAGTTCGGCGGGGGTCCCGGAGCCGGGCAGGCCGCGGACCGCGAGATGGGCGATCTGGACCGGGTGGCCTGCATCGTTGAACGCCTCGAGCACCGCGCTGCCGATGCCACCGGCCGGGTAGTGGTCCTCGACCACGACGAGCCGGTCCCCGGTCGCGGCCGCGGCCTCGAGGAGCGCCTGCGTGTCGATCGGCTTCACCGAGTACAGGTCCAGGACGCGGGCTTGGATGCCGTCGCGGCCGAGCTGGTCCGCCGCGGCCAGGCAGTTGTGCAAGGTCACGCCGGCGCCGATCAGCGTCACCTGGTCGTCCGGGCTGGACCGGGCGACCTTGGCGCCGCCGACCGGGAAGGCCTCGTCCGGCCCGTACAGCACCGGGTAGGCGCCGCGGGTTGTGCGCATGTAGACGATGCCGCCGCGGTCGGCCATCTCCCGCACCAGGTAGGCGGTGCTCGTGGCGTCGCTGGGGTACACGACCGTGGAGCCGTGCACGGCCCGGATCATCGCGAGATCTTCGAGGCCCATCTGCGATGGGCCGTCCGCGCCGATCTCGACCCCGGCGTGGGACCCGCACAGCCGGATGTTCGCCTCCGAGATGGCCGCCATCCGGATGAAGTCGTAGGCCCGGGTGAAGAATGCGGCGAAGGTGGCGGCGAAGGGCACATACCCGCGCACGGACAGGCCCACGGCGGCGGCGATGAGCTGCTGCTCGGCGATGAACATCTCAAAATAGCGCTCGGGATGCGCCTTGGCGAAGTCCTGGGCGTAGGTGGAGTTATCCACCTCCCCGTCGAGGGCGACGACGTCGCCGCGGGCGCCGACCGCAGCTAGCGCATCACCGAAGCCTTCCCGGGTGGCGACCTTGGCGCCCAACTCGTAGCGAGGCAGGTTCACCTCGCCGCTGGGCCAGGCCCGGGGGGTTCCGCCGCCCGGCCGCAGCCCGCTGACCGTGAGGTGGCGTTCGCCGCCCAGCTCGACGATGGCCCGCTCGGCCATCTCCGGGGGCAGCGGCCTGCCGTGCCAGCCCTCACGGTCTTCGACCTCGGAGAACCCGCGCCCCTTGCGGGTGCGGGCCAGGATGACGGTGGGCCGGTCCGCGGCCGGGCGGGCGAGCGCCTTGTCGATCTCGCCGGGGTCGTGTCCGTCGATGGTGATGGCGTGGCAGCCGAACCCCTCGATCCGCTTGGCATAGGTGTCCAACTCCCAGCCCAGCTCGGTCGGGCCACGCTGGCCGAGCCGGTTCACGTCGACGATCGCGGTCAGGTTGGCCAGCCGGTAGTAGGCCGCCTTGTCGAACGCCTCCCACATCGACCCTTCGGCCATCTCGCTGTCCCCGCACAGCACCCACACGCGGTAGGGCAGCTCATCGAGATACCGGCCGGCCAGGGCGACGCCGACCCCGTCCGGCAGCCCCTGACCGAGCGAGCCGGTGGCGACGTCGACCCACGGCAGCACCGGGGTCGGGTGGCCCTCCAGCCGCGAACCGAACCGCCGGTACCCGGTCATCAGCTCCTCGTCGGAGATCACGCCCACGGCCTTGAACATGGAGTACAGCAACGGGGACGCGTGTCCCTTGGAAAAGATCAGGTGATCGTTGGTCGGTTCGTCTGGCCGCTGCCAGTCGTAGCGGAGATGCCGGGCCAGCAGCACCGCCATCAAGTCAGCCGCCGACATGCTCGACGTCGGATGACCGGACCCGGCGGCGGTGCTGCACCGGATCGAATCGACCCGCAACTGCTGGGCAAGCTCCCGGACGTCGTCCAGTGTCTGCACGGTCATGGCGGTCTCCTCCTACCTGCCAAAGATCGACATTCTGGTATTCGCGCGCAGGGCAGCGCGGACCGGATTCTGCCGTCGAAGCCTGCGATCCGTGGAGCCCTGAACCTCGTGGCCTGCAAAGACGTTACCGAGTCTTCCTCGTGGTCTTCCTCCTTCCGTGAACATCGGGTGACCCCCGGCGATGAGCGGCGAGCGCATCACCGTCCGTGCTGAAGGCGGTCGGCGGTCAGCACCTGTCGCAGTAGCTGCCGTCGCCGCAGGGTCACGGAGATCTCCACGGCGGCGGGCTCGTATTCATGCACGCCCGCATGGCCGGTTCGAAGCGCACCCCCGTGTTCACGGTGAGTTTCGCCACGAATGTCACGTCCGATGGGCGTAGCGGACTCGCGGCCGACGCCCGGGGACATATGCCGCCTGTCTCATCAGCCCGCGCGGACTCCGTTGCCGGCGGGTTCGGTGCTCGCCCCGGCCAACGGCCGCTCCCCGCCGAACAGGATCTGCGCGAACCCCTCCGCGGTGTCCTGGCGGGCCCAGTCGCGCTGCAGCTCACAACCCACCTGGACCACGCTGGTCGGTTTGCCGCCGGCCAGGGCGATGCGGTCCAGCCCGGCCTTGTGCGCCTCGGGTGATGTCCCGCCGACCGCGTCGGTCACCGGGTAGATCTGGTATCCCTCGCGCATCGCATCCAGCGAGGGGAAGGTCAGGCAGGCCTCAGTCCACAGCGCGGCCATGATCAGCTTGCGGCGGCCGGCGGCCCGGACCGCCTGCTTGAACTCGGTGTCTTCCCAGGCGTTGATCGTGGTCCGGTCCAGGGCCGTGATCCCCGGCAGGACGTCCTGAAGCTCCTCGATGGTGGGCTGGTTGCTGCCGTTCGAGACGTTGACCGTGGACAGCACGACCGGCAGCCGGTACAGCATGCCGAACCGGGCCAGGTGCACCACCCGGTCGACCAGCAGGTCTTGATCCATCGATTTGACGGACCTGATCTGGGTGGGCTGATAGTCGATGATGATGAGCGCGCAGTTTTGCGGCGTGAGCAGATGGTCTGCGAGCGGGTCGCGGACGGGCTCACTTGTCATGAGACGCCTCCTGGTCGATGACGGGCCAGGCAGCGGACTGCCTGCTTCAGAGCGCTAAGAGCGTCGGACGGTACATCACGGCGCAGGCTCTTCCTCGTCTTTGCAGCTTCGGCTCAGACCGGGTGACCGGTCGCCCACCGATCCGGGTGATTTGCGCGGAGTCACCGGGCCCCCGCCGGGTGCCGCCCGTCTGCTTCGCTGCCGTCGGCATCCAGATCGCCCGCTCGCGTGACCGCAACTCAGATAGTCCGGCGCGGCTCTTGCAGGACGCCCCGTCCTGTCTCTGCAACTCGCCGGCAACCTCCAGGCCCCGAGATGGCGGTCGCCTGGAGCGCCGCCGGCCTGGAAGATTCATAGGCCCGTCAGCCAAATCACCCACATCGTACGAGGCAGATTCACCCTTTCAGACATGACGCTGAACGCAGAGCGATACCCGAATCGGGTCTGGAGGCACGATGAAACTCGACGCCAAAATCAGGGAAGACGTCATTCGCCAGCTGCAATGGGATGTGCAGGTGCCGGACCCCGACGCCATCGGGGTGGCGGTCAAGGACGGAGCGGTCACACTGACCGGGCACGTGACGACATTCGCCCAGAAGCTGGCGGCTGCCCGCGCTGCCGAGCGGGTCCACGGGGTCAAGGTGATCGCGGATGAACTGGACGTGCACCAACCCGGGGAGCGGGATGACCAGGATATAGCCCGCGCCATAGCGCACGTCCTGGCATCCAACGTCCATCTTCCCCAGGGCAAGGTACATGCCCAGGTCAAGAACCGCCGGGTCACGCTCGAAGGCGAGGTCGACCACCCCCACCAGCGGGATGAAGTTGAGCGGATGACCCGGAATGTTGGCGGGGTCACGGGGATAGCCAACACCATCCGGGTAAAAACCCCGCCGCCGCCACCACCACCACCACCGCCGCCGCCGCCTAGATGATCAAAATGCGGCGGCTATATGTCTATTGACGGCAGACGTTAGCCAATACTCCAGTTCCTTTCGTCCGGCGCGGCGCAGGCCGAGCCGGACGAAAGGAATACCTGTCATGTTCAGGTCACAGGGGCCGGGACCGGTCGTTCATGGCCGGATGCCGCCATGGAGAGTCGGGATCGCAGCGCCACTCCAGCGAGTTGCGCGGCAGCACCAGGGCACCCGGGATCAGGCCGCTGGCCCAGCGCTGGTCATCGCCACGAATGTCGACGAGCAGGGCGCCCTTCGCCTGCGCAGAGAGAGCCTCGGCCGGCCCGGGGCGATGCGGCAACATACTTCTGGCCTCAGCCAGCAGATCATCCACGGTCATTTCTGCCCCCCGGCGGCTGGTGTCATCACGCTGATACGGCGGATCCGTGGGCGCAGGGTCGTCCTCCTCCGGGAGATACAACTGGCCGGGCCATGACAAGAGATCCTCTGCAATCACTGCGCCGCGGTCCTGGATCGTTCCATCCGGAACGAAACGGGCAACATGAACGAAACGGGCAACATGAACGAAACGGGCAACATGGTGGTCTGCGAGCTGCGGCTCCCGCTCGCCAACAGGGCATGGCCGCGTGCCTTCGCCGCCGAGAGACGACATCCCAACCGAGGCCATAACCTGCCCTCGGTCCATTGCGGTCCCACTCTCGACCAGGCCGTCTCCCACGCGGCGAGGCGCAGTCTGTTCAGGGACATTACGGTGAGCCGCAGGGCAGCCAGCAACGCTAGCGCCAGCAGGGCCAGGGCCGTCACCCCGGCGAACACCTCATCGGTGCGAGCGGAAGAACCTGTGTCCTCCCACCGCGCCCCCATCCCCGCCAGCCCGCTTCCGTTCGCCTTGGCCGGGCCAGCAGCGGCATGAGCCGACTGGAGGAGACCGGCCGTGACCGAGCGTGTCCGCGCGCCCTGCACCGGGGCCCCGGTGATCCCCGCATGGTAGGCCCAGTGTCCCGCATCCAGGGCCGCCAGCGGCCCCACGATCAAGAAGATGGCCACCAGGCCGACCCGGATCCACGCTTCGGCCCGGTCACTGGCCCGGCGCAGCGGATTGTGGTCCAGCCCGAAAGCCCGGGCCAGCCGCGCGATCCCACGCGGCTGGCTAGCTATTCCGCGCATCGCGTCACCGCCTTGCTATCCGGCGACCGAACCGGTTGGTGCGTAACTGGGGCGTGGCACCGGCTCATGGCTCTCAGCCCTTCACGTACGAGATGGCCATGCTGGCAACGGCGCCGGCCATGCCGATGAAGGTCAACATCAGGACGGTCCGGGACAGCCAGCCGCTCCGGGCGTCCCCCATCGTGCGGCGGTCGGCGGCGATGCGCTCGATGATCCAGATCAGCGGGACGGCCGCGACGCCGTTGAACACCGAGGCGAACACCAGCGCCCGGATCGGGTTGACGCCGGTGAAGTTGAGGCACAGGCCGATCAGCATGGCGGCGGCGATCACCCCGTAGAAGTACCGGCCGTCCCTGAGCTTGAGGTCGAGGCCCTCCTTCTTTCCCCGGGCTTCGCTGAGGGCGTAGGAGGTGGAGCCGGCCAGGACGGGGACGGCGAGCCGGTCTGTATCCGGGCGTTCTTGCTGGGCCGGTGACGTAGCTAGGCTCCGCACCTGTGGGTCCGGCATGGCCATTCCGGTCCCTTCGTTAGCGGGGTGGCATGGCGGTCGGCCGCAGTTGCGGCGGTCGGCGTCCCCGGGCGGGGCGTCTGCCAAGCCAGGTCAGGCCCTGGCAGACGCTCAGCGGGCGCCTATGACGGGAGCCGTGGGCGCTCACGCCCGTCCCGGCTCAGGCGGGGCGTCGTGCAGGACCGAGTGCAGCGCCTGCCCGGTGCGGCGCAGCCGGATGCCGGTCGTGATCTGGGAGACGCCGTAGACGATGGCGAAGATCCCGAACAGCAGCGCAACGGTCACCGCGCCCAGACCGGGCCAGGCGAACAGGACCACGCCGAACGCGACCGACACCAGCCCGCCCAGGAGGAACATCGCGCGGGTGCCCGCGGTCTCCCCGCTGCCGAAGCCGGCGAAGATCTCGGTGAACCCGCGGAACACCGCCCAGATCCCCACGACCAGCACCAGCACCAGAGCGGTGGGCCCGGGCCAGACCAGCGCGACCAGCCCGGCCGCGACGTCGATCAGCGCCAGCAGCAGGTGGCCGAAGGCCCGGCCTCGGCGCTTCGGAACGCCCGTGCGCCCTGCAGCCCCGCGGCGAGGAACGCGTAGACCGCGAACAAGATGACCAGGGCGAGAATCGTGACTCCGGGCCAGGCCAGTGCGACGATCCCGACGATGATGGCGAGCACGCCAAGGAGGATCAGCGAGGTGGACCTTGATTTGAACATGACAGACTTCCTTTCACCTGGCTTGACTGCACCCGCACCATCCGGGACGTGTGCGGTGGCGTGAGTCGCTCTTCTTTGGGTCGAGGTACAGCCACGGTGACGCGTAGGCGGGTGAGCGGGCCTCGTACGTTTCGTATGATCCGCGCCGGCGGCACGAAGCCATCCCGCCCCGGTGGCGAGGTTGATCAGGCTGCGAGGTGCAGTGTTGCCAGTCGCTGAGCGCAGGTTCCGTACGGGCCGAGGAGGAAGATCCCGAGCGCCACGAAACGCCCATCGAAATGCGAGAGCGGCGGCCAGTCCGTGGCATTCAGCCCCACCGACGTTCCCGGCTCGAACCAGTTGAGGGTGACGTGCGGATAGAAGAGCCCGCCGTGAGCCGGGTCGCCCACCGCGTCGAAGCCGGTCCGGCGGATGTTGTCGCCCGCCAGTCCGGACTCGTCGATTCGCTCGCTCAAGAGCCGGCCTGCCGGGTCCCGTTCCAGCAGGAGATCCCCGCGCAGCGGGTTCACCACGGCAATGGTGTCGGCCTGCAGCTCCATCAGCCGGTCAGCCGCCCCGTAGCGGATCTCGAACGATCCTTCGTCCTGGTTGGAGCGGTATTCAGTTGCAGTGAGCCAGAGCTGCGGAGCCTTGGCGGCGAGGTCGAGTAGCGCCGCGCGCAATCCAGGCAGGTCACGAACCTGGACCGGCACCTGATAGATGGTGACGTGCGGCGTGAACGCCACTCGCGGCGTCACTCCGCTCAGCTGGATCACCGGCCGGTACCGGCCTGCCATCTGCCTGCTGAACGTGATGTGGCGGCTGGCGAGTTCGGTCTGGGGGATCAGTGCGAGGTTCAGCTCGCAGATCAACTGCTGGTCCATCTCGTTCTCCTTCCGTCGTGGGGATGCGGGAGTGGTCTCATGCCGGGGCCTGCTCATCCGGAGGGCGCGTCGGGCCAGACGAGGAGCACGGCGCACGGGGCGTGGTCGACGACGTAGCGCGCGGTGTGCCCGAGGCTGCGCGGCCCACGATGCGCCCGATCCTCGTCGCGTGCGAGCACGAGCAGGTCCGCGGCGCCGGCGGCGACGACGACCTCGCGCTCGATGCGGCCGGAGCGGGCGTCGAGCGCGGCCTGGCGGCCGAGGGCGGCCTGCGCGTCGGCGAGCAGTTCGCGCGCGCCCTGCTCGGAGATCGCGTCCAGCGAGTCGGCGGCCGACCGGCGCGACCGGCCGAGCAGGGCGTCGCGGGCGCCGCGGGCCACGGTCTCGGCGTCGCTCGCCCTGACGTGCAGGAGCGTGACGTCGGCATCGGCGGGCACGAACGCCGCCGCCGCAGCCACCGTGGCCCGCCAGGTTTCCTCCACGATCCAGACGAGGACACGCATCACAGGCCGACCTTCACGCCGGACCAGAGCATCAGCGTCGACGCGGCGAGGGCAGCCGGGACGGTGGCGGCGCCGAGGCGGAGGAACTCACCCAGGTGCACGTCCGTGCCGTCGGCGCGCAGCAGGCGGCGCCACAGCAGCGTGGCGAGGGAGCCGGCGTAGGTCAGGTTCGGCCCCACATTGACCCCTACGAGCGCGGCGAGCACCGCAGCGGGGCCGGATGCGACGGCGACGGGGGCGATGATGAGGATCGCCGGCAGGTTGTTGACGAGGTTGGCCAGCAGCGCGCTGATCGCCGCGATCGCCAGCAGGGCGGGCAACGAGGTACCGCCGGGCAGGATCGTCCGGACCGCCGCGGCCAGGCCGTTGTCGCTGGCGGCGACGACGATGACGCCGAGGCCGAGGACGAACAGCAGGAACGACGGCTGGATGGCTCGCACGACGTCGACAGCCCCTTCGGTCCGGCGGACGAGCGCCGGGATGGTGATCGCCGCGGCGCCGGCCGCCGCGATCCAGACGGGACTGATGCCGAACAACGAGCCGGCCAGGAACCCGGCCAGAGTCGCGCTGAGCACCGTGACGGACAGGCGGGGCAGGTGAGGCGCCGCGGGCAGGGCCTCGTGCCCGGGCGGGCGGCCGAGCTCGGCCGCGAAGAACCGGTTGAGGACGACCCACTCCACTGCGATCGCGGCCACCGTCGGCAGCAGCATCAGCGCCGCGAAGCGGGTGAACGACAGACCGCTGGCGGTGAAGACCAGCAGGTTCGTGAGGTTGGAGATCGGCAGCAGCAGCGAGGCGGAGTTCGCCAGGTGCGCGGTCGCGTAGACATCCGGTTTGGGGCTCATCCGCAGACGCGTCGCGGTCACCAGGACAACGGGCGTCAGCAGGACGATCGTGGGGTCCAGGCCGAGCACGACAGTAGTGCTGCTGGCCACGGCGAAGACCAGGGCCAGCAGCCGGCGGGGGCTGTCCCGCGAGCCGCGGGCCATGAGGTCGCCCAGCGCCCCGAACAATCCTTCGCGCCGGCACCCGTCGGCCAGCAGCAGCAGCGCGGCAAGGAACCCGATCGTCGGTGCCAGGTGGCCGACAGCCTGGCGCGCGCCGTTGACGCTCACCGCTCCGACGGCGACCAGCCCCCCAGCGGCCACGACCGCCACCACCGCCTCGGGCAGCCACCGAGGCCGCGCGACCGCGGCAGCCAGCGTCGCCACCAGCCCGGCCAGCGACAGCGCCAGCGCCAGGCCCTCCGGCACCGCCACTCCCTCAGGCCGACTTCGGTCCGTCGGCCCTGAACTCCCGGCGGGCGGTGCGCAGCTCGCGCCAGATCGCGGCATGCGTGAGCGGGTGCTCGGGTTCGCCCTGCCTCAACTGCTCGAGGCTGGCCGACCAGACCAGCCGGGACTCGACGAAGTCGGCGGTCCACTCCCCCGGCTGCGAGATACCGATCTTGCGCACGACCTCGACGATCGGGAACAGAAATCTGCTCAGGACCGCCAGGTACCGGTCCGGGTTGGTCGCGCCCAGGTGCTTCCAGAAGATCTGCGCGAACCACAGCACAGTCAGAGTCGTCCACAACAGGTCGAACACGCCGAGAAAGAAACCGTTGCTAAACCGGATCGAGGTGCCGGGGACGACGACGACCGACCGGTTCGCCAGCAGGGCCGCGGCGGTCACGATCAACGCCACGAACAGCTGCCTGGCGGCGAGCCAGGCCGCGAGATGGGACTCCCGGGCTCCGGGCCAGACCTTCTGCCAGCGGTCGATGACCGAGACCTCCAGGCCCTCCATGCCGCCCAGCAGGAGTAGCAGCGCGACCGCGCACGCCGCGGTGATCGCCGCGGTGAAGACGCCGTGCGCCACCAGGTATACGGTGCTCGCCACCCAGGCGAAGGTCAGCAGTCCCCACCCCACGAACAGGACGACGCCGAAGGCCAGCCGCAGCGGGTGCTGCAGCTCCCAGGCCGACCCCGCGCTGGCGGACCTTGCGCCGGGGCTCGAGAGGGCACTCATCGGCTATCCGCTTCGGTCGTGGCCCTGCCCGCGTGGGCGCGCCGGGTCGCCGCAGCCTTTGCCGCGGCGGCCTTCCGGTTCTGCTGGGGGTGAGCGCCGAGCTGGTGCCAGTCGGTTTCCGACAGGTGCACGCCGTAGTACTGCGCGGCCTTCTGAATGTTCGCGAACGCGAGTGCGCGATCGGCGTCGGACGCGTCGGTCACCTGGTCGAACCGGGCGACCGCGTCGCGCACATGCGAGGCGTCGGTCAGCGGCTCCTTCCGCTGCTTCGAAAAGGCGAAGACCATGTCGGGCAGGTCGCTTTGCTTGGTGTGACGGCCGTGCTTCTCGTACGGTTGCCAGGTTGCTTCGGTTGTCATGAGTCGCCTCCTCGTGGGTCGTGTACGGCGACGCTGACATGGCGGCGGGTGAGCGCGCCTCATGCGATTCGTACGATCCGCGCCGACGGCGTCCGGTTCGAAGGCGCCTTGCTGCCCGCGCCGCGGCAAACGTGACCCCGTCACCGCTCGCCGGCGGTGGGGGATCGTTGAATCCGGGCCCGGCGTCGCCCACGCCGGGTTCCGCAGCCCGCCGACAGACTGACGAGATCGCGAGCGGCGACGGTTCCGGACGTCTGCAGCTTCTGCGCCTGTTGCCGGCTGTCTTCCCGGCGGGACCACGGCGGCAGCGCGAGCGCAAGCGTCTCGGCGAGCGCCAGCGCGTGCGGCTCGTAGTCGCCGCGGTACTGGTGGAGGCGCCGTCGCGCCACCTCGCGGTCGACGTTCGCGATCTGCGAGTGGTCAATGATCTCGAACAGGTCGTCGAAGTCCGAATCTGACAGGCGGTCGGCGGGCACCGGCTCGAGCCGGAACTGGAGCGCCAGATCGGCGAGCGCGTGGCGGCCGATCCGGAAGGTGATGTCGGCCGCGTCGCCGTTCTCGTCGGGCACGGTTGCCTTGATGAACGCGGCGACATCTACGATCGCCGTCAGGGTAGCGAGCCAGCTCTGGTTCATGTGCTGCGAGCGATAGAGGGCGAGCAGCGGATACGTCAGGTGTGTCTCCATCAGCTCCGCCGCCCACTCCTCCCACGCCTGGAGGTCGCGTTCGAGGTGCTGCCAGCTCTCGCGCGCAGCTCGTTGCAGGAGAGCGGCGGCCGTGGGCGGTGAGCCTGCCCGCGTCGCCAGCTGCGACATCGCCGTCTCCCGCCGGGAGAATGCCGAATAAACCGCTGGCATATAACCGATCACGATGAACAGGATGCCGACGCCGGTCGCGGCCTCAAGCAGCTCGACGAGGTGCACGCCGGCCGAGCCCGACGATGCTCCCGCGCTCAACAACAGGCCGGAGCTCGTGAGGAACCGCATCGAGAAGGACCCGCCGGCGACAGCCCATTCGATCAGGCCATAGCCGACCATCGCGCCGAACGCCCAGACGACAAGCAGTGCGAGGAGCGCCAGCGGCGCGAAGAACCCGAGCAAGGTGTCTGCGCCGGCCGGCGTCAGGCGCCTCGCCAGCGCCCGCCACCCTCGCCACAGGAGCCGGTCCACCCCGAGCGCGATCCGCAGGTCGCGACGTACGCCGCGCGGCAGCACGAACGTCACAAAGAAGTCGCTGAGCATCAGCGCCACCAGCAGCGCGCCGACGATCGCGGCCAGGACCCGCATCGAGCCTCCGTTCGGTGAACCTCGGGCAGGAGCGTCACACGCAGTCGGGCGAGCTGGCCTCACACGATCCGGACGATTCGCTGTCGCGGCTCAGAGCCTCCGGCACGAATCATCCGAATCACGTGATACCGGCTCACCCCGCCGGGCGTGAGGCTAGAGGCAGCCGATGACGGCGAACAGCAGCCGGACACAGGAGGGCACATGGCAGCGGCGGCACAGGGCCGGCCGGATGCCCTGGTGTTTTTCGGGGCGACCGGGGACCTGGCTTACAAACAGATCTTCCCGGCCCTGGCAGCGCTCGTGGCGCGGGGACGGCTCGACATTCCTGTGATCGGGGTGGCCAAGGCCGGCTGGGACCGGGACCAGCTGGTGAAGAGGGCGCACGAGAGCCTGGCCGGCCACGCCGGGGCCGATCCCGGTGCCGCCGGGCGGCTGAGCGAGTTGCTGCGATACGTGGATGGCGGCTACCGGGACCCGGGCACCTTCCGGGCGCTGCGGGCCGAGCTGGGAGAAGCGAAGGCGCCGCTGCATTACCTGGCCATCCCGCCAGCGCTGTTCAGCACCGTGGTAACGGCGCTGGGTGACTCCGGGTGCGCCGACGGAGGCAGGGTGGTGGTGGAAAAACCATTCGGCCACAGCCTGGCTTCGGCCCGGGAACTGAACAACGCCCTGTACCGGGTGTTCCCGGAAACCTCCATCTTCCGCATCGACCATTACCTGGGCAAAGAGGCGGTGCTGGGCCTGCTGTACTTCCGCTTCGCCAACGCCTTCCCCGAGCCGGTGTGGAACCGGACGTTTGTGGACTCGGTGCAGATCACCATGGCCGAGGACTTCGGGGTGGCCGGGCGGGGCGCCTTCTACGACCAGACCGGGGCCATCCGGGACGTGGTGCAAAACCATCTGCTCCAGGTGGTGGCGCTGCTGGCGATGGAGCCCCCGACCGGATACGGCCATCAGGACGTCCGGGATGAGAAAGCCAAGGTGCTGCGGGCCATGCCCCGGCTGCGCCCCCGCGATGTCATCCGCGGCCAGTACGCCGGCTACACCGATGAGGACGGGGTCGCCGCGGACTCCACCGTGGAAACCTACGTGGCCCTGCGCGCACACGTGGACACCTGGCGGTGGGCCGGGGTCCCGTTCTTTATCCGGGCGGGGAAGCGGCTGCCGGTGACGGCCACTGAGGTCCTGGCCCGGCTGCGCCGCCCCCCGGCGCTTGGCGGCGCGAATAACGCACGCCCGCCAAACTATCTGCGGTTTGCGCTGTCCCCCGACATCAGCATCTCGCTGGGTGCCAGGGTGAAGGCGCCGGGAGAAGCCATGAAAGGCACCGATGTCGAGCTGGCGCTGCATGAGCAACCGGGCTCGGCCGAGCTGGCCCCCTACGAGCGGCTGCTGGGCGATGCGCTGAATGGCGACGCGTCGCTGTTCGCCCGGGAAGATGCCGTGGAGGCGGCCTGGGCTGTGGTCGAGCCAGTCCTCGGTGATGCCGTCCCGTTGCGCCGCTACCAACCGGGAACCTGGGGGCCGCAACAGGCCCGGGACCTCATCGCAAGCCAGGGCGGCTGGCACGACCCCAACCCAGGGCAGGCCAGGACGTGACCTCACCAAGGCAACCGGTACTGGACGAATTGGGTGATCCGTCCTCACGCCGCCAGCCGATCACCGCCCCAGCTCAGCGACGGGAAATCCATGTGGAACAGAAGGCGCCAGCAGGCGCGAGCAACGCTCACCAAGGATTACAGCCGGCCGCGCCGAGTCCGCCGGGAAGCGCACCCGCCGGCTCGAGGATTGATCAGCTGGATGACGCTGGCGCTGATGACGGTGGGAACGGTCGGCAACCTTGGGTCGGCGCCCGCGCTGTCGGTCCTTGGACTGGCATCGGTGTTTCTCTATGTCCTGCCCGCGGTCGTGTTTTTGCTGCCGGTAACGCTGGTCGCCGCGGAGCTGGCCTCCGGCTGGCAGGGCGGCGTCTACAACTGGGTGGAACAGGGCATCTCCGCTCCGATGGGCCTCCTCGCAGTGTGGTGCGAGTTTGCCCAGACGGTCTTCTTCTACCCGGCATTGCTCGCCTACGTCGCCGGTACGTTCGCCTACGTCATCGATCCCAGCCTCGCCGGGAACGGCGTCTACACCGCCGCCGTCATCATCGTTTTGTTCTGGGGCGGCGTTCTGGTGTCCGCACACGGGATGACGCTCGTGGACAAGCTCTCGTCCCGCGGAACCCTAATCGGGACGCTGATCCCCGCAGCGATCCTCGTCGCCCTCGGCGTCGCCTACCTGCTCCAGGGCCACCACTCGGCCGCGCCGATGACCGCCCACCAGCTCCTGCCGCCGTGGCATGGGCTCGCCAGCATCGTCCTGGTCGTCAACAGCTTCTTCACCTACGCCGGGATCGAAGTCAACGCCGTGCACGTCAACGACCTTCGGAACCCAGGACGCGACTATCCGAAGGCCATCTTCGTCGCCATGGCTCTAGTGCTCGCTGTCTTCATCTTCCCGACGCTGGCGATCTCCTGGGTGATTCCCGCACATCAGATCAGCTTCACCGCCGGCGTGATGCAGGCCTTCGACAGCCTCCTGACCCACTTCGGCCTCGCGTTCGCCGTGCCGCTGATCGCGATCGCCCTGGCGGTCGCGGCGCTCGCCGGAATGCTCACCTGGCTGGACGGCCCATCCGAGGGGCTCCTGAGGATCGGGCGCCAGCAGGGTTTTCTCCCCCCTTACTTTCAGAAGGTCAACGGTCACGGCATTGAGGTGCGCATTCTCGCCGTGCAGGGCACCGTGATCACTCTCATCGCCCTGCTGTATGCCTTCATCCCGAGCGTCTCGCACGCCTACTGGATCTTCGCGGCGATGGCCACGCAGGTGTACCTGATCATGTACGTGCTGATGTTCGTCGCGGCCATGAGGCTGCGCCGTTCGCAACCGAATCACGTACGCGGTTACCGGGCTCCGGCGCTGGGCCTGCTGTGCCTGGTCGGCGCGGCGTCGTCGGTGGCCGCGTTCGCAATCGGATTCGTCCCACCTGCGCAGTTCGGCCACTCCAACCCGCTCGTCTACGCCGCCCTGATACTCGCGGGGATCCTCGCCATCGGGATTCTCCCGCCGCTGCTAATGGACCGGCTCCGCAAGCCGGGGTGGAAGGCAACCGGCGATAGGTCAGCCTCCCAGTTGTAGCCGGGCCGACCCCGAAGCTCGGCCTCTCGTCCCGTTAGCCGGTCCGAACGAACAGGACTATCCGCCCGTGCCGCAGGCCCTTTGCCTGGTGAGCGTTCTTACTCCAAGAAGGACTGGATGACGGCAGTGGCGACGGTGAACCTCGAGCAGGTGCGTCGCATGGACTCGGACGAACTGGTCTCGCACGATTTGGACGATTCTCGGTCGCGGCTCAGGAGCCTCCGGGGCAAATCATGCGAATCACGTGACGTCGGCTCACCACGCCGGCCGTAAGGCTTGATGCCAGCCGACGACGACGAAGAGGAGCTGAACAGCAGGAGGGCACGTGGCAACGACGGCACGGGGCCGGTCCGAATGCTCTGGTGCTTTTCTTCGCCGGACTCCTCGCATTGCGGTTTCGTCGGCGCACCGTGGCAGATTTGGCGGACTCCGAATGGGGAGGTGGGCCGGATGGCCGTGAGGAAGATCGCCCATCCGAGCGTCGACGATCGCAAAGCGATGGGCTTCGGGGCCCGGGAACGGGCGCCGCTGTCGAGCCACACGAAGTGGAGTCCCGCGACGGACCGCCCAGACCCGGTCGCGCTGCTGGTGGAGCAGGACAAGACCCGCGAGCCCGACCTGGTGCCGGTGCGGCATGGCCGGATGATGGTCTCGCCGTTCACCTTTTACCGCGGCGCGGCCAAGATCATGGCGGCCGACCTGGCGGCGACGCCGGTGGCCGGGCTGGAGGCTCAGCTGTGCGGCGACGCGCACTTGTCGAACTTCGGCGTGTTCGCGTCGCCCGAGCGGCGGCTGCTGTTCGATGTGAACGATTTCGACGAGACTTTGCCGGGGCCGTTCGAGTATGACGTGAAGCGGATGGCGGCGAGCTTTACCATCGCGGCCCGCAACAACGGGTTCTCCCAGGCGGACACGCGTACGGCGACGCTGGCGTCGGTGGGGGCCTACCGGGAGGCGATGGCCTCCTTCGCGCAGATGGGGACGATGGACGTCTGGTACGCCTCGCTGGACGAGGACGAGCTCAAGACGTCGATCGGCAACGTGGTGGCCGGGACGGCCCGGCGGGAGCAGACAGCGAAGAAGGCCGAGCAGGCGGATAAGCGGGCGAAGGCGCCGAAGAAGGCCAAGAAGCAGGCTGCGAAGCAGGCGAAGGCGGACAGGCAGCGGGAGAAGGAGGCGAAGGCGGCGCAGAAGCAGGCGGCGAAGACGGTCGCGAAGGCGCACACCCGTGACAGCCTGCGGGCGCTGTCCAAACTCGGCGAGCTGGTCGACGGGAAATACCGGATCGTCAGCAAGCCGCCGATCGTCGTGCCCCTGCGGGACCTGGCCGCCACCTATGGCCTGTCCGCTGACGAGACCGAGCATGCGATCCGCGAGCAGTTCCGCGCCTACCGGCAAACCCTGCAGCGTGACCGACGTCACCTGCTGGAGTGGTTCGAGATCATGGATGCGGCCCGTAAGGTCGTCGGCGTGGGCAGCGTCGGGACTCAGGCGTTCATCGTGCTGCTGCAGGGACGCGACGCGCAGGACCCGCTGTTCCTGCAGGTCAAGGAGGCGACGGCGTCGGTGCTGGAGCCCTACGTGCGCAAGAGCCGCTACCGTCAGCACGGGGAACGGGTCGTGCAGGGCCAGCGGCTGATGCAGGCGGCCAGCGACATCTACCTCGGCTGGACCAAAGGGCCGGACGTGCGACATCACTTCTATTGGCGCCAGCTGCGCGACATGAAGAGCTCAGTGGACGTCGAGGCGATGATGCCTCTCGGCCTCACCTACTACGCGCACCTCTGTGGGTGGACGCTGGCCCGCGCCCATGCCCGCTCCGGGGACCCGATCGCCATCGCCGCCTGCTTGGGCGGCAGTGACACGTTCGACAAATCGGTCACCGACTTCGCCGAGCGCTACGCCGACCAGAACGAGCAGGACTACCAGGAGTTCGTCAAAGCGGTCCGGTCCGGGCGGCTGGAAGCGACCAGCAGCGTCTGACCGATACAGGCAGGAATGTGGTGTCCGGTGGCCCTGGAAGCATTCCGGCGGGCTCAGGCTCTACTGGCTGACAGCTTTCGCCAGTGTCGTCCGTCCGGCTGGATGACGTTCGCCTGTGCAGGCTCCGGATGGCGCGTCGCTCGTCCTCGGTGGCGCCTCCCCACACACCATCTGTGATTCCGTTATCCAGCGCCCAGGCCAGGCACTGGGTTTGCGCCGGGCAGGCCCGGCAGATCCGTTTTGCCTCGCCGATCTGGCGCAGCGCGGGCCCGGCCGTGCCGACCGGGAAGAACAGCTCCGGATCGGCGTCGCGGCAGGCGGCCTCGTCACGCCAGTTCGCGCGTGCGGTCATCCTTGGGTCCTCGCGGCCGATATCAGCAGACGATGCGGAGGGCGAGCACTGGGGGGCAGCCGCGCCGCACCAGGCGGGCGATCTGATGCCAGTCGATGCGGTCGGCGTAGATTTCGGCCAGCGTCCCAGGGATGCCCAGGCGCGTGAGCTGCGATACGCGCCAGTTATGCACGAGCGACTGGTCGTGGTCGATGGCCTCCTGGCTGGTGGTTGGCGGGTTCATCGGTCCTCCTGTCGGCTAGGCGCAGTTGTGCTGAACGGTGTAGGGGCCGCGCTGTCGGGGAATCTGGTCCGCATCGCGTGCTCTTTCTCCCGTTGCTTGCATGCGAGTTCTCCCGTTGCTTGCATGCGAGCATCGCGGCGGGGCGGGTGAGCAAGCGTCGTCCGATTGTGGTGATTCAGCGGGCCGCTGGCTTGCCCCGGCAAGCAGACGGCCTCACCGAGCAAGAGCGGTACCAGGCCACCGTGCTTGCTGGTTGGCGTCGTGCGATGATCGGGCCATGGGGCCTGCCGAGGGATCGGGCTTCGGCGCCGGCCGCGTTGCCCGTCCTGGGGCGGGAGGAGTTGTGTCCCGTCCCGGGTTGTTCGGGCGGCTTGGGGCGTCGGCCCGGGTGACCGTAGTGTCGGCGCCGCCGGGCAGTGGGAAGACGGTGCTGCTGCGGTCGTGGATCGAGGAGACGGGTCGGCGGGAAAGCGCGGCGTGGGTGCCGGTGGGGCCCGACCAGCGCGACCCGCAGCGGTTCTGGCTGTCGGTGCTCGGCGCGCTGCGCCAGACTTCTGCGGGGTCGGCGCTGGTGCAGGCGGTGACGGCGGCGCCGGACCTGGACGGGTGGGCGATCGTGGAGCGGCTGCTGACGGACCTGGCGCCGCTGGCGGACCGGGTCTGGCTGGTGGTCGACGACGTGCACGAGATGGGCTCGGACGTGGCACGCCGCCAGCTGGAGCTGCTGCTGATGCGTGGCCCGCCGCAGCTGCGGTTCATGCTGGCCACCCGGCATGACGTGCGGCTGGGGCTGCACCGGCTGCGGCTGGAAGGGGAGCTGACCGAGATCCGCGCACCCGATCTGCGGTTCAGTCTGGCCGAGGCGCGGGAGCTGCTGGCGGCGGCCGGGGTGGACCTACCTGGGTCGGCGCTGGGGCTGTTGTATGAGCGGACCGAGGGGTGGGCGGCGGGGCTGCGGCTAGCTGCGCTGTCGCTTCGGGAGCATCCCGATCCAGAACAGTTTGCAGCGGAGTTTTGTGGCAGCGAGCGGACGGTGGCCGAGTACCTGCTGGCTGAGGTGCTGGACCGGCAGCCCGAGCAGGTGCGGCGGCTGCTGTTGCGGACCTCGCTGCTGGACCGGGTCAATGGCGAGCTGGCCGATGCGCTGACGGGGGGTTCGGGCGGCGAGGGGATCTTGCAGGAGCTGGAGGAGGCGAACGCGTTCGTGGTGTCGCTGGACGCGGCGCGGTCTTGGTTCCGCTACCACAGGCTGTTCGCCGACCTGCTGCAGCTGCGGTTGCGCCGCACCGCGTCGAGCGAGGTCCCCGCCCTACACGGGGTGGCGGCCGGGTGGCACGCCGGGCACGGGTTCGGTGTGGAGGCGATCCGCCACGCCCAGGGTGCGGAGGACTGGGGGCTGGCCGCCCGCCTGCTTTCGGACTGCTGGGTGGGGCTTGTCCTCGACGGGCAGGGCACCACCGTGCACCGGCTCCTCGCCACATTTCCGGTCGGCGTGATCGCGGCCGAAGCCGAGCTGGCAGCGCTGATGGCCGGGGACGAGCTGGTACGGGGGTCGCTGGCGGAGGCGGAGCGGTACCTGACTCTCGCTACCGGGGGGCTGGAATCGGTGCCCGCGGACCGGCGTGGTCGCTCGCAGGTGGTGCTCGCCGTCGTGCGCCTGCGGCTGGCCCGCCAGCGCGGCGACCTTCCGGCAGTGGCCGAGCAGGCGCAACAGTTGCTGGTACCTGTCGGGGCCGCCGACCTAGCGCGGCTGGGGGTTGGCGAGGACCTGCGGGCGCTGGCGCTGATCAGCCTCGGCATCGCCGAACTGTGGACCGCTGGCTTCGAAGAGGCCGATCGGCACCTCGAGCAGGGCATCGCGCTGGCGCACCGGATCGGGCGGCCTTATCTGGAGTTCACCGGCCTGGCGCACCAGGCGGTGACCGAGAGCCGACGGTCGTTTGCCCGGGCGGCAGAGTGCAGCAGGCAGGCGGTCGACCTGGCCGAACAGCATGGCTGGACCAGCGAGCCGGCCGCCGGCAACGCCTACGTGGTACTCGGATCTGTGCTGGCGTGGCAGGGGCGGCTGGAGGAGGCCGAGGGTTGGGTCCAGCGCGCCGAGCGCACCGTCAGGGCAGAAGCCGAGCCTGCGGTGGGGGTGAGGGTCCACTTCATCCGCGGGCTCGTCGAGCTGGCGCGCGGCCGGGACGCCGACGCGCTGGCCGCTTTCCGGGCCGCCGAGCGGCTGGCCGGGCATCTCGCCGCGCCGGACTATCTCATTTCGGTGGTGCGGGCATGGCTGCTGGAGGCGCTGGTGCTCCTCGGCGAGCTAGAGCAGGCCGAGCGAGCCCTCGCCGGCCTCGGCGACCAGGACCGCGAGCTCGGGGAGCTGCGCACTGCCGCGGCGGTGCTGCGGCTCGCCCAGCACGACCCGCACGCGGCGGCCGCCGCGCTCGCGCCGGTCCTGGACGGCTCCGCCCCGGTAACCTCTCCGCTCCTGCGGGTTAAGCCTTTCCTCCTGGAGGCGATCGTCCGGGACGAGCTCGGCGACCCCGGCGCCGCCGAGCGCGCCCTGGAGCGCGCGCTCGATCTGGCCGAGCCCGACGGCATGCTGTTGCCGTTCCTCCTCCAGCCCGCGCCGGGCCTGCTCGAGCGCCACACCCGGCACCGCACCGCCCACGCCGCCCTGCTCGCCGAGATCCGCGGCCTGCTCGGCGGACGCAGGCCCGCGCCGCCGACCGCCGCGGCGCAGCCGCCGCTTGAGCCGCTCAGCAACAGCGAGATCCGGGTGCTGCGCTACCTGCCGACCAACCTGTCGGCGCCGGAGATCGCGAACGAGCTGTACGTCTCACCGAACACCGTCAAGACCCACATGCACCACCTCTACACCAAGCTCGGCACGCACCGCCGCGGCGAGGCCGTCGCCCGCGCCCGCACCCTGGGCCTGCTCGCGCCCTCCCCCCTCCGGCGCCGACCAGGCGGAGGGAGAACAAAGTCCTAGCAGCCACCGGCTGGTGCGCCGCCTTCTGCGCGCAGCGGTGCACGTTCACCCACCGCCAGCCGTTGGCCTCTCACTCGACGTATCGGGTGCCGCCGGGCGGGACCGACGGGTCGATCCCCGGCAGTGTCGTCAGGCGCCCTCCTCTGCGGGTGCTTGCGGGCCGGCCAGCGGAAGCCGGACCACGAAGCGCGTGTCGTCGGGGACCGACTCCACCCGCAGGTCTCCGTGATGCCTGGTGACCACGATCCGCCAGGAGATGTCGAGGCCGAGCCCGGTGCCCTGGCCCACCGGCTTGGTGGTGAAGAACGGCTCGAAGATCCGTTCCTGGATCTCCTCAGGCACGCCGGGCCCGGTGTCGCCGAACTCGACCAGCAGCCGGTCATCGTCCCGCGCGGTGCGGATCGTCAGCGTGCCCTGGCCCTGCATGGCTGAGACCGCGTTGTCGATCAGGTTCGTCCAGACCTGGTTCAGCTCGCCGGGGTAGGCGGGGATCGGGGGCAGGCCCCGGTCGTAGTCCTTCACCACGGTGATGTCCGGCCCGATCTTGCCGCCGAGCATCATCAGCGTGCTGTCCAGCAGGTCGTGCACGTCCACCACCCGACACGGCGCCCGGTCCAGCTGCGAGTACTGCCGGGCCGCGGCGACCAGGGCCGAGATCCGGGTGACCGAGTCCTCGATCTCGTTCATCAGCAACTCGGTCTCGACCGTGTAGCCGAGCCAGTGCAGTGCTCCGTCCACGGCCTCGACGTCGGAGCTCTCCGTCATCGTGGCGGAGACCTGGTCCAGCCAGGCCGTGTCCAGGCCCGCCTGGGTAAACGTCGCGGCCAGCTCCCGGGAGCCGGAAAGACCCTGCTCGCCCAGCCAGTCGGTGAGGACGTCCTCGCGGTCAGCGGCCTCGAGCGGGCTCAGCGCGGGCGCCTTGGCCACCCGGGCCACTGCCTCCTGCTGCAGTCGCATCAGCTCCGGCAACCGCACCAGCGCCGGCAGATCCGCCGGATCGTGGCCGCTGGCCGCGACCAGGGCTAGCTTGCGGCGCATGCCGGCCACCCGCTCGCGCAGCGCCTCGGTGGCCCGGACCGCGGCAGACGCGGGATTGTTCAGCTCGTGGGTCAGCCCGGCCGACAGCGACCCTAGCGCCAGGAGCAGCTCCCGCTGGCCGATCGCCCCCTGCAAGTTCCCCATGCCGAAGAACATTCCTTCCAGCAGGTGCACCGCCATCGGGAACCAGTCGTTCATGAGCTGGGCGAACCTGGCCGCGTCGAGCACGAAGAACCGCGACGGCTCGACGGCCCGCAGCGAATGGATGTAGGCCTGCGCCACCCGGTCGCCCAGGTAGGCGACCAATGCGCCCGCGTGCGCGCCGGGGCTGGACGACCTGCCCACTTCGACCTCGGTCGCGCCGACCCGGCGCGACAGCACCACCGAGCCAGCCAGCAGCACGTAGAAGCAGGTCGCAGGGTCGCCCTCGGCGTAGACCGGACCCGGCTGGGCCAGCTCCACCCGGCCCTCGCGGCACAGCCAGGCCAGCTGCTCGCCGGTGAGCTTCTCGAACAGGAACAGGCCGCGCAACTCGTCCGCGCTGCACCGGGCCGTGACCTCCGGGCCGCCCCGGGTCGGCCCGGTATTCACAGCTGCTCCAGGTAGCGGTGCACGAGCATGACGGCCATCGCGCCCTCGCCGACCGCGGAGGCGACCCGCTTGGGCGACTCGGCCCGTACGTCGCCACCTTGCTCGCCAGCTCCCGGTCCGACGGTGCTATCAGCGCCTCGCCGTCCGGCGTGATCACCACCGGCAGCGCCATTCCGTCGGCCGCCGCGGCTTCCAGCAAGCGCTGCCCCTCCGGCTCGTCGGCCATGTACCAGCGGTAGGGCACCTGGTTGCGGGCCAGGAACTCGCGGACCTCCGAGGAGCGCGACGACCAGCGGTGCCCGACCACCTTGGTCTCCGGCACCGGCCGGTGATCCGACGACAGCCAGGCCTCCAGCAGCGCATCCACCACGGGGTAGAGCCTCTCCTCCGGCGGGTCCCTGGGCTTGAGCAGGTAGTAGTCGAGGTCCACGACGTTGATCGCGTCGATGGCGGCACCGGTGTCGGCGTAGGCGGTCAGCAGCGCCCGCCGCGCGCCCGGGTAGATGTCCATGGCCCGCTCGAGGAACTCGATGCCGTTCATCTGCGGCATGCGGTGGTCGGCCAGGATCACAGCGACCTGCTCCCCGCGCAGCTTCATCTGGCGCAGCGCATCCAGGGCCGCCTCGCCCGACTCCGCGCGCACGATGCGGTACCGTTCGCCGTACCGGCGCCGCAGGTCCCTGGCCACCGCGCGGGAGACCCCTGGGTCGTCGTCCACGGTCACGATGGCCGACCGCTGCCGCCGCTGGGCGTCGGGCGCCGTCATGCCCCGGCACGAGCGGCCGGCCAGGTCAGCTGCCTCCGCATCCCCCCCATCCCGCAGTTCGCCTGACTGGGGCAGCAGCGGCGTCATCTCCGCGCGCCAGTACATCGAGCCGTGGGGGCCGGACCCATCGCCGTCCGCGGCGACATCCTGCCACCGTACGTTCCGGCCCCCGTAGTCACCTGGCCGCGGATCTGCCGGCGGCACGGCAGCCTCGTACCGGCCGCGGAACTTCTCATCCAGCTGGCCCGCGTCGAAGACGAGCCGGGCAGCCTGATAATCGAAGGATTGGAGGGTCATGACGCGCTTTCCTAAGCTACGCCTCTCATGGCCACAGGCGGTCAACCGCGCGGCCCGGCCGCGGTGCCGGGCCCGCCCTGACGAGTGCCCGACAGAAACAGCCATAGTGAGCACCTGGTTTCAGGTCCGTGCGGTCGATCTTCCTAAAGATTCCCTAAGCCTCGCTCGGAGCGGGGTGACGCGGCGTCAACCGATCCGGGTGACTTGCCGCCCCCGGTTCCCCCTGCCGAACGGCGGGTTTCCGGGAATCCAGGTCGTCCGGTCCAGCCTGCGCTGGCACGCCGCCCAGCCGCTGGCGCGGCGCCGACAGCAAATCGCCTGAATCGGTTGACGCAGTCTCACCCTGTCGCCCGTCAGGCTTCAGGAGATCAGGACTCGATCGAGGAGGTATCTGCGATGGCACAGAATCCTCCGGCACAAAGCGGGTCGGCCACGACCCGGCAGCTCCCAGTACGAACACTTCGCCGGCGGCCGCAAGCGACTGGTACCCGGCGTGTGGTGAGGGTCACGCAGACCATCGCAGAAGTCCCGGCCCCCGACCGTCTGGCCGCCACGGAAAGCGCTCCTCGCCGAGCACCTCGAACGCGGCTGCCCACGCGTCGAGACTTACGCGGCGCAGGCCAGAGCCCAAGCGCGCACGAAACCGCTGAAAGGAACCAGCAATGCAACAGACCCAGGTCAAAGGCAGGCCCCGGCTACGCCACACGACACCGGCCGATCCGCCCACCATCAACAACAAGATAGCGCGGGTATGGTTTCCCGAATCCCAGACTCCAGCGCCAGCCAAGTCCGGTGGCTAACGCGCGAAGGCTCGCCGAACCAGCTTGACCTGCTCCTCTTAGCCCCCGGCCCAGTCCCCAGGCCAGAGGCAACCGGATTTCGCGTGGGCGAGCCCTGGGTCAGCGGGACGCTTTCGACCGCGCAGGCGAAGCCGCAGGGCTGCGTGGTGCCGGGGTAGGAGACCGGGTGGGCGCGCAGGCGGCGGATCACGGTGGCGAACTTGGCGCGGGTCGCGGCCGGGGTGCCGGCTGGGGACGTTTCGTGACGCCGGCGATCCGCAGCTTGGTCTGGTCGGCGGCGCGAGCGGGAAGCACGGTCAACAGCGCGGTGTTCATGCGGTTTCGCAGCCCGGGCTGATACCGGGGACGCGGGTTGGGCGCCAAGGCGGCCTTGGCCACTTCTGATGCGACGCTCGCTGCGGCGGCGGCGCCCTTCAGGAGCCGCGGGGGAAACCCGAATCCGGCCGCCCATGTGAGGCGGTAGGGCTCGAGGGCCGTGTCGTAGCCCGGCATGAGCGCAGTAGCTGAGTCGTACAACGATGTGTCCGTGACGCCGGGCTCCACCAGCACCACGCGCACCCCGAAGGGAGCAAGCTCCATCCGCAGGGCGTCTGAGGCCGCTTCGATGGCGAACTTCGTCGCCGAGTACAGGCCGGCCCCGGGAAGGACGAACCTTCCCAGGGCGCTGGAGACGTTGACGATGCGACCAGAGCGCCGCGTTCGCATGGGGGGGACGAAGGCGCGGGTGACGGCCAAGAGCCCGAACAGATTGACATCGAACTGCGCTCGGGCCAGCTCATCGGGCACCGCCTCCACGGGCCCGAGGATCAGGATTCCGGCGGCGTTCACGAGCACGTCGAGCCCGTGGCCCCCGGTCGCTTCTGCGACCTGCCCGGCTGCGCTGTCGATGGACGTCTGGTCGGTCACGTCAAGAACGACCGGGCGTGCACGAGGGTGCTCGGCAGCCAGGGCCTGGAGTGCGCTCGCACGGCGCGCGGCTGCAAAGACCATGTGACCGGCGTCGGCGAGGCGTGCCGTGGTCGCCCGGCCAATCCCCGATGAGGCGCCGGTGACCATGATGAACCGCTGGTTGCTGCGTTCGGCTTGGCTCATTTCATGCCTCCTTGTGGAGCGTTAAACGGGACCAGTTGAGCGTCCGC
>Ga0207646_10001258_pt1 | contig 31742 bp, 25 predicted proteins | sample KBSK5502metaG_FD_184343 | JGI IMG/M metagenome (GOLD analysis project Ga0207646, IMG submission 184343) | Corn, switchgrass and miscanthus rhizosphere microbial communities from Kellogg Biological Station, Michigan, USA - KBS K5-50-2 metaG... | ecosystem: Host-associated > Plants > Roots >... | reverse complement strand
AGAACCGAGAGCGCGCGGCGCGGACTACTGGTATGCGTATCGCAGCCTGAATGGGCGCACCGTCAAGAAATATGCCGGGCGCACCGTTGATCTGACCGCCGCACACCTGGAAGAGATTGCGCATGCCCTGGCAAGCAAAGCCCCTGTCGTTGCTGATGAGGCAGAGCACCGAGAGAGACCCCCTTCCTCTACGGCGACTGACCATCACACGCGAGCACTGCATATTCCCGCTCCCGCCGCAGTACCGCGGCCACATCAGTTGCCACTGCTCAGCTATAAGCTCCAACCACCGCGCCTCTATCCCTCGCTCATTGTGCGCGATCGCTTACTGGCGCAACTCGATGCCGCTCTGGAACAGCCAGTGACCTTACTTTGTGCCCCGGCCGGCTACGGCAAGACCACACTGGTAAGCCAGTGGCTAGTCGCACGCGGCGCGACAGGGCACCCGCTCGCTTGGATCTCCCTCGATGAGGGAGACAATGATCTGCTGCGCTTCTGGCACCACACGATCGCCGCTTGCCAGGGAGTGCAGACACATCTTGGTAGCACGGCCCTGGCACACCTCTCGACGTCCCTCCAACCTCCATTTGGTCCACCAGATATGGAAATCGTTCTGACGCTGTTGCTCAACGACCTGGCGAACCTGCCGGGCGCCTGTCTGCTCGTTCTTGATGATTACCATGTCATCAGCGATCCTCGTATCCATGGGACAATGGCTCTCTTCCTCGAACATCTCCCGGCTTCGCTGCATGTGCTCCTCCTCTCGCGCAACACACCGGCACTGCCACTCGCACGCCTGCGTGCCGGGGGAGAACTCTATGAAATCCAGGCGGCCGATTTGCGCTTCACCACCACAGAGACGAACGAATTTCTCCGGCAAACGCTGGCCTTCCCCCTGGCCCAGGAGCAGCTTGTGCAACTCGATAGCCATCTGGAGGGATGGGCAGCCGGACTGCGCTTGCTGGCCCTGGCGCTGCGAGGTCACAAGAGCCAGCAAGAGATTGAACACCACCTCGCGAGCTTTGCAGGGAGTCACCGGCTCATCCTGGACTACTTCGTCAGTGAAGTGCTCAGCGCACAATCGGAGTCCTTTCAGGATTTCTTGTTACGTACGAGTGTGCTGAAGCAGTTCTGCGGAGCTCTCTGCGATTGTATCACCGGTCGGCATGACAGCGCCCAGCAATTGGCGGAGATGGAGCGATCTGGCCTGTTCCTTGAAGCATTGGACGGGACAGGAGAGTGGTTTCGTTATCACGCGCTCTTCGCCGAGGCCATGCGAACCGAAGCACACCACCGCCTGGGCGAAGACACACTGCGTGCTCTGTCTGCGCAAGCCAGCTCCTGGTTTGAATCACAGAGACGTTTTGCAGAGGCCATCGAAGCGGCCCTGCAAGCGCAGGATATGCCACGAGCCATTGTACTGATCGGACAACTCGTAGGAGCACGACCACTCCACGAATTGCAGGAGGTACACACACTGCTGCTCTGGCTCCAACAGATCCCCGAAGCGCTGCTCAAATATTATCCACTTCTCTGCCAGCACTACGCAGCCGCGTTCCTCTTCTCAGGGCGAGTTGTCTCAGAGGAGTTACCTCAGCTAGACAAGCTGTTGCAGATGGCAGAAGAGGGCTGGAGGGCGATGGGAGACGCAGCGAGAATTGGCGAGGCCCAGACCTTCCGTGCCATGATCGCTGTTCGTCAGAGGGCACGTCAACGCGCATTGGCTCTTGCCAGGCAGGCGCTTACCCGTTTACCAGCAGAGGAGAAAGCGTGGCGCAACATCAGCTTGGGTATCGTCGGCATAGGGGCGCTCCAGGAGGGCCAGCTCAACGAAGCGCATGAGACGCTTAAGGAAGCGCGCGCCCGTTGGGAAGCGGTCGGCAACTTCGGCGCCATGCGTGGGATCACGTTGCTCCTGGGGAAAATATACTACGAACAGGCAGCATTACACAGAGCGGAAGGTATCTATCGCCAGGTGCTGGCCCTTGCGCGAGGAGCAGAGGATGGTGATGACACTGCTCACGCGCTGCAAGGTCTGGCAGCAGTCGCCTACGAGCACAATGAAGTAGTCACGGCCGAACAACAGGCCCAGGAGGCACGAGACATCGGCAAACAGATTGCTGACACTGAACTGCAGGTCGAGGCCGCGCTTCTCCTGGCCCGTATCGAGCACGCCCGAGGACAGAGCCAGGCAGCCCTGCAATGTTGCGCTTCTCTCTCCAGCATGCCACCCAGCGTTTCAGCGCTGTCTACGCCATTACACGCTCAACTCGACCGCAAGATCCAGGCAGTGCAGGCCCAATTCCACCTCGCAGTCGCCGACTATGCCTCGGTACAACGCTGGGCCAACAGCCGTGCTCAGGACGACGAGCAGTTATCACGCTTTCAGCGCGAGTACGAGGAGTTGACGATCGTCCGCCTGCTCATTGCTCAGGGGGAGAGAGGAGAAGCACAGGAGATGCTCACACGATTGCACGCCGAAGCCTGTGAAGCAGGGCGTCTGCGCAGTATGCTGGAAATCCAGCTTCTTCAAGCCATAGCATATGCCGCGAGCAAACAAGTGCAAGAAGCCAGGCAACACCTGCTCATCGTGCTCACGCAGGCGCACACCGAAGGCTTTGTGCGCCTCTTTCTGGATGAGGGAGAGACCCTGGCAGCGCTCCTCCACAGCCTCATTCCGCACATGCATGAGCCGACGCTGCGTACCTATGCCCGGAGCATTCTGCATGCCTTCGCCAGGGAACGAGGAGAAACAGAAGCTTCTACTGCTCTCTCCTCGAGACAGCTGATCGAACCGCTCTCGCCTCAAGAATTGCGTGTGCTCCGCCTGCTCGTTGCCGGCCGTTCCAATCGGGAAATAGCCACCGAACAGATCGTCTCCATCAACACCATCCGCACACAGGTGCAAAGCATCTATCGCAAGCTCGGCGTCAACAACCGTGTCGGAGCCTGCGAAATGGCACGTCAACTAGACCTTCTGCAAACGAGGTAAGCGTGTCGTCCCTTTCAATCGCATCCATCGCTTTCGTGTTGACCCATTTGAGCTACGTTCTATTCCGACTTTCTGTTTCTATCATACGCAAACCCCGTATTCTGCTCAGCTCTCTTTTCCAAGCAACCTAGCACATTGAATGTGTCCAAGAGCCACAACACTTACGGAGGTAAGCTGCTTTCTTCGTCATGCTTTGCTTGCTCTAACTCGTCATGAAAGTCCTGGACAGCTTTCACATCTACATAACCAGCGTCCTCAAGTGACTTCAAAAGTGCATAGGCTCTGCTTTCCGCATGGGGAGACTTTAATGTGGATGCTTTATAAAGGGAGAAGTAAGCCAGCCTCTAGTATTCAATAGGTCCATCAAGAATCTCTCCTAATTCAGCAGTAGCCTTGATGTACCTGCTACCCTGCTCACTGAGATAGTTTCTGATCCCGTGTATTCGTTCCAATAGTCTCACATGTCCATGTGCCTGAGCGAGTAAGGTCGCCTCTCTGGCCAGACTCATCCCTTCTTTGAGTTCTCCGCCGCGTATCAAGGCTTCCGCGCAGGAGGACCTGGTGCTACTCTTCCTTCCTTATCTGCAAATGTAGCTCGCGCAACTGCTGCTCATCGACAGGCGAGGGGGCGTTCATCATGAGGTCCAGGGCGCTCTGCGTCTTGGGGAAGGCTATCACTTCGCGAATACTCTCTTCATCGGCAAACAACATGACCAGGCGGTCTACCCCGAGGGCGATTCCGCCGTGGGGAGGCGCACCGTACTCGAAGGCTTCGAGCATATGCCCAAACTGCTCTTTGATTTCTTCATCGTTCAACTTCATCAGCGAGAAGACTTTGTGCTGAAGTGCGGCGACATTGATGCGTACACTGCCGCCACCGATCTCATAGCCATTACAGATGATGTCATATTGTTTCGCACGTATATGCAAGGGATCGCTATCGAGCCGGTCAATATGCGCCTCGTCCATCCCGGAGAATGGATTGTGTTCGGCCTCGTAACGTTGGCCCTCCTCATCGTAATGCAAGAGCGGAAAATCAACAACCCAGCAGAAGGCCATTTCGCCGGGATCAACGAGGTTCAGGCGCTCGCCGAGCCTGACACGCAGACGGAAGAGGACATCGTTACAGACCTTGGCGCTGTCGGCCACAAACAGCAGCAGGTCGCCCGGCTCGCCCTGGAGACGATCGATAATAGCCTGCACCTCGTCCGTGGACATAAACCTGGTAAGAGGTGATTTGATCTCGTTCGCGGCGCTAATCGCCAGCGACACCAGCCCCTTTGCCCCTAGCATGCGTGCGAACTCGGTGAGTTCCTCGATTTCCTTGCGGCTGTAACCGTTCGCCCCCGGCACTCGCATGCCCTTGACTATGCCGTTTGCTGCGAGCGCATTCTGGAATACGCCAAAGTTCCCTGCCGCCGCCAGGTCCGATATTTCGACAAGAGGAAGGTTGAAACGCAAATCGGGATGATCCGTACCGTAGCGGTCCATGGCAGAGGCATAGCTCAGCCGGGGGAAAGGACGCTCTTTAATGCGTTTATTCGTCGTTTTTTCGACCAGGTAGATCAATAGCCCTTCTATGAGAGACATCACGTCTTCCTCGGCCACAAACGCCATTTCCAGGTCCAGCTGGGTAAATTCCGGCTGGCGGTCAGAGCGTTGATCTTCGTCGCGGAAACAGCGAGCTATCTGAAAGTAGCGATCCATGCCGGCGACCATCAGCAACTGCTTAAGCTGCTGCGGAGATTGCGGCAAGGCATAAAACTCGCCTGGATAGAGCCGGCTCGGTACAAGATAGTCACGAGCGCCCTCCGGTGTGCTTTTCATCAGAATAGGCGTTTCAATCTCCAGGAAGCCACGCTCATCCAGGTAATCACGCATGGCCTTGACCACGCGGTGACGCAGCACTATATTGTCGCGCATTGTGGGGCGACGCAGGTCAAGGTAGCGATATTTGAGCCTGAGCGATTCATCCACCTGGATGCTATCGCTAATAGGGAAAGGTGTTGTGCGTGAAGGATTGAGTACCACTATGCTAGCAGCAGCCACCTCGATGGCTCCTGTACTCAAATTCGGATTCTCCGTTCCTGGAAGACGGGGTACAACGGTTCCACTGACCTGTACTACATATTCTGAACGTAACTCTGAAGCGATTCGGTGCGCTTCTGGGGAACGCTCCGGATCGCAAATTACCTGCGTAATGCCATAGCGATCGCGGATATCCAGGAAAACGAGGCCGCCATGATCCCGGCGCCGGTTCACCCAACCAGCCAATCTCACCTGTTGTCCAACATTGCTTGCATTTAACTCACCACATGTATGTGTACGAAAATACACCTCAAAACCCACTAGCTTTATTGCTCCTTGCTATCAACAATTCTGCCCTACTCAACATCCATTCTGCGTTGCCGTACTGACCGTAGTCAAGGTCGATACCGAGGGAGTGTTCTGCGACAAGATATCGAGCCGCGCGCCCTTGGGATCAACTGCCAGGCTTTTCACCTGGCTCGAACCTGTGGGGAGCACATATTGTTGCATCAACTGGAGCTTCACGTTACTGCCGGCAACTGCCGTCCCTCTGGGAGCAGGTGTGGGCGTCGTTGGCCCACCGGCGGACGCAGCCACATCCAGATCAAGGACGCGGTGGTTTACCGGGTCTCCAATATAGAGGTGAGATATGCCACTGACCAGGCCTGCTGCTAACATGGCAGTGCTCGTTGAAGACGCATTAGATGCTTCCGCCGATGCGCTGGAAACGACCAGGGGCGTACTGCCTTTCTGCTCGACCGGTGTCACGGTTGGCACAGGCTCATTATCTGTGAAATTCAGTGGTAATGCGATTGGTGCCTGGACGAACACGGCCGTTGGCAAGGTGGGTTGATTGCCACCCAGCAAAGACAAGCTGAACACGGCTCCATCGGCCAGCAAGAGGAACAGTTGTTGTGAGAAAGCTGCTGCACTGACAACCGCCGCCGAGAGCGGAAAATTGAGCGGTTTTGGTTGACCAGGGTGCCCCTTTGCATCCACGGTATAGCTTAAAACACGAGTATTGCCTTGATTCGAGTTCGAGTTGAGCACCACGTAGACAGTATTCTCCCCGGCCGTGATGAGGGCCGGTACATACCCATCTTTCGTGAACTGAGACCCAATCGGAGCAGAGGCTATAGATGTCCCCAGGGCTCCTGCCTTACCAGGTTGGTAGACATCGAGCGTGTACCCGGCCGGCTCAGCGTTCTTGAGTTGCTCCACCAGCACAAAGACATGCGAGCCATAACCGGAGACATTGAGAATGCGCGAGGAAGCACTGCTCCGGATAGGATTGACCAGGCTATACTGGCCATTGACCTGGTATAATCCATTATCCTGCCCCAAGGCATAGAGAGCCGGGGCGCCTGTAGAATCCTGTGCCAACGCGATACTCTGAGGAGAGGTTTGCGTACTGGTGGTACCAATGAGATTGGGCATATTCACACACAGGAAGATGTGAGCACTCTGATTGTAGTTGATAATAGCTGCTTGGACCTGAGCGGCCAGATCACGCTGGAGTTGCGTCCATTGCTGTTGCTGGCTCCCATCTAATTGATGATTTTTCTGTATATCCTGGAGATTTTTCTGGGCATGGGCAAGCGCACTGAGAGCCAATGTAGGATTGTTACTATCGAGATCGGTCCGTGCACCAATAATCAGCATTTGTGTACTGCTCAGCGTCTGAGCCACCGCCTGTTTGTCATTTGCGTGTAAAAAGAGGTATACGCCTCCACTAAAACCTGCAATAATGAGCAGAGCGACCAGGGCAAGTGTTGGATAAACAAAACGGTTCCGGCTGCGCGGTGTTTTTCCGAGAGCAGGTTGCGGAGCTGTAATATTGTCGGAAGAAGAGGTCAAAGGGCCGCTGCTAAGACGCAAAGGAGGACCGGGAATACGACCTTCACTATTACCCAGCGAGACCCCAAAAGATGTGCCAGGAAGCATTCCCAGCATAACCGTATCTTCGCTGCCTAGTTCGCGACTGCCAACCCGTACAGGGTGACGTACGCCAGGAGGCTCTTCGCCGACTTCGTGTATACGCACGACGATGGCTGTGATATTGTCGGGGCCACCATTCAGATTGGCACGTTCTACAAGATGATAGACGCTCTCCTGCGGTAGATATTGATCGACGATGCGTCGTAGCTCCTCATCGCTAATCAGTCCTGAAAGTCCATCGCTGCAAAGTACAAGGGAGTCACCGTCCTTCAATTCTTCCTGAAAGACATCGATATCGACTTCAGCCTGTGTACCGAGACAACGAGTGATTACATTACGCTGCGCATGCGTACGAGCTTGATCTTCAGTAAGCAAACCGGCCCTAACCTGCTCGGCCACCCACGAGTGATCCTGGGATATCTGTTTGACCTGGCTTCCGCGCAGGAGATAGGCCCGGCTATCACCGACATTGGCAATGTATGCCATGTTACCGCGCAATACGGCCGCGACACATGTCGTGCCCATACCGGTTCGTAACATGTTCTCTGCCGCTCGTTGATAGATTGATGCATTTGCGCGTCTAATTGCATGTAATAGAGAGACAGCAACATCATCGCTGTCGTCCTGATAGTACACATTGCTAACAGTATCCACAGCAATCTCACTTGCAACTTCTCCAGCCGCGTGCCCTCCCATACCATCAGCCACAATGAACAACGCACCTTTCTTTGTCATCACCTGTTCATCTTTGGGGATGACATAGGCCATGTTGTCTTCATTATGTTCACGCCTGCGGCCAACATCGGTTAGCTGTGCAACATCGAGACGGAGTTGTTTCGCCAACACACTTCTCTCCCGTAATGTAAGGGCGACCTGCCCTTTTGGATGTGTACAATATAGAATCTTTTCGTGAAGCGCAGCGGAGCATCAATTACTGCCGGCTGTAATACATCATCTAAGAAAACGCAACGCCGCTCTCCATTGCGCACATGTAAAATTTTACGTTATCATACACCGGCGCAGAGAAAAACGCAACGCGCACTCGCCTTTTTTTCGCCATTGTGCTTTTCTCGTCTCCCCGTGCCTTCACACTATTCAGCAGAGTATACTCTTTCCTGGTAGGGCGCGCAAGAGACATAGCCTGGTGTACCCATACTGTCTAGTTGCGGTATCCTGAAAGCGGATCGAGAAAGGAGAGATGAGCCGGCTCCACACGCCCCTCCACAGGAGACACTATACACCGGATTACCGAAGAGGTCAATTGATTTTGCACTAGGAAAATAGGGATAAGAGAATCGAGTACCTTTGGCATAGCGCGGAAGTACGCTGAAAACGCTGGCTATAGCGTTTAAAAGATTGGTGCGGGAAGCCCCATCCTTGTAGGGGATGAGAGCGCCGTTCCCTTGCTGGGGAGGTGAAAGGGAGCAAGGCCCTACTGACCTTGCCATGTTGTTCGTTGCCCACTTGACCAAAACAGGATAACTTATCTGTGGCAAACAGTCCAATAAGTGTCTCAAGCTGTTACCTGAATAATTCCAGAGACGTTATACAGCCATGAGGACTACCTTGGGGCCGCAGGCGCAAACTGCACAGTTTGGAGAAGCGCGAAACACCAGATTCCAGGGCGGCAGTACTGTAGAGTGCGGATTTATCCAGCACGTGGGCGATGTCTTCCTGAGAAAAGATTTATATGCACATCGGTATCAATGCTCAACTGCTTTCTTTTAGCCAGAACTACCGTAACGGCGGCATCAGCCGTTACATTCGTTACTTGCTAACAGAATTAGCAAAGCGGCCAGGCCAGCATGAATACACGATTTTTGTCAATGGTCAGGAAGTGATAGAGCGTTTAAGAGAGATTGTAAGAAAGGACGAAGGAGTCCAGCAGGCTCAGATCACCTACATCCCGGTTTCCTGGCCTGAGTCAAAACCCATATCAAGAGTTGCCTGGGAACAATTGATGCTTCCGTCACTGTTACGCCAAAGGCGCATCGATGTTTTGCATTCACCTGCCAATGTGCTACCGGAAATGCTCCCACGTCGTTGTGCGGGAGTGGTGACGCTCCATGACCTGGCGTTCTTACGCTTTCCACAGGTCTTGACTCGCTCAAAGCGCGTTTACCACAACACTTTCACAATGCGCAGTCTACGGCGTGCAAGGATGATCATCGCCAATTCGAATAGTACCAAACAGGATGCTATTGAACTTGCAAGGATTCCGGCAGGTCGTATACAAACGGTCTACTTATGCATCGATGAGCGCTTCTCGAACGTTATACATGATGAGGATAGAGAATCTTTTCGCCAGGCACACGGGCTGACAGGAGGCTATATACTCTACCTGGGTACGCTGGAACCCAGGAAGAATATAACCCGGCTCATCGAAGCATATGCGCGGCTGCGTACTACATATGGGCGCGGAGAGAAACTCGTACTGGCAGGGGGGAAAGGGTGGCTTTACGATTCAATCTTCGCGAAGGTACAAAAACTCGGATTAGAATCAGAGGTGATCTTCACCGGATTTGTCTCTGATGCTGAGCAGGTGTTGTGGTATCACGCTGCATCAGTTTTTGTGTATCCGTCGTTGTACGAGGGCTTTGGCATACCGGTAGCAGAGGCGCTGGCATGTGGGGTTCCCGTTGTCACCTCAAATATTTCTAGCTTGCCGGAGGCAGGCGCTACTTTAGCACTGACCGTTGATCCAAACGATACGGAAGCAATGGCAGAGGCTATCTATAAAGCATTGACCGATGAAGCTGTACGCGAGCGATGCCGTTCACATGCATCATCGGTCGCACAGCGCTTTTCTGCGCAAACAATGGTCGAGCAAACTATTGCGGTGTATGAGCAGGCGGCAGCATTGCAGGCATCGCAACGCCACTGACCGTAGAGCGTCGATTCATCGACGCGTAGCATATTGGTGAAAAATTGGATGTACGAGGCTTGCAGGTTTGAACAGTAGTGAACTCTCACAGACAACCGAAAATAAAGGGACGATTTCCCCTCTTTCGCAAGTAGGGCAGGTAGGAACTTCCGCAACTCCAGGCGGAGGAACAGGCCCGATTACAAAGGCCATCTCCCAACGGCGCTCGCATCGTCGCCAGTGGCGCATCTTCGAGTGTGTTGCCATGGTCATCCTGGATGCGGTTCTGGTCGCTGTTGCTTTTTGGCTGGCATACTATCTGCGCTTTACGGTTTTTTCCGGAAACAACCCGCTCACGAGGTTTCGCGATTACCTGCTCGGTATCATCCATGAGCATGCAACCCCGCCATCCCCTGTCTCATTCAGCAGCTTCCGACCCATTGAAATCGGCATCGTGATCGGTATGATTGCAATTTTTGCATTGCGCGGCCTGTACGGTATTCGCCTGACAGGAAGCCGGTTTCGCCAGGCATGGACAATCATCAGTTCCACTACTCTGGGCCTGGTATTCCTGATTACCTACTATTTTGTCTTTCAACCACAGGCGAATTCTCGCCTGCTGGTACCCTTCGTATGGGCCGCTACTATCGTTGTGCTGTGCACTGCAAGGCTGTTCATCTCCTTAATAATGGGACTGCTCTACCGGCTCGGCCTGGGTGAGACGCGTTTGCTCGTCGTCGGATCAGGGCGGCTGGGCAAGATGATCATGCAGCACATCGTGGCAAACCCCAACCTTGGCTACTCTATTGTCGGCTTCCTGCACGATTTGAATGAGCCGCCGAGCGACTTTGGACGCTTCAAGGTGCTCGGCACGTTAGAGGACCTGGGCATGGTGATTCGCTCGATGCAAATAGATGAAGTCATTATTGCCTTACCCTCGTATTTACACCAGCAGAGCATCAGAACCGTACGCCTGTGCGAGCGCCTGGGCACATCATTCAAACTCGTGCCAGATTTGTACGAGCTGAGCCTCTCACGCATTGACATGGAGGCCATAGAGGGCATCCCGCTGCTGAGTATCAAGCAGGTGTCCATCAATTCAATGCAACGCATTGTGACGCGCGTAGTAGATATTATCGGAGCGACCCTCATTCTCATCATAGGTCTTCCACTATGGCTGTGTATCGCACTGGCCGTCTGGATTAGTTCGGCGGGACCGATTCTTTATAAGCAAACACGCATAGGCCTAAACGGGCGGCCATTCAAAGTCTATAAATTCCGCTCGATGTACAAAGACGCGGATAAAAGACTGGCCGAACTGATGGCATATAATGAAGCCCAAGGGCCACTTTTCAAGATGAGAGATGATCCGCGCATCACACCCGTAGGGAAACTGCTGCGCCACACGAGTTTTGACGAAATTCCTCAACTCTTCAACGTTATCAAAGGCGAGATGAGCCTGGTGGGTCCACGCCCGGCGCTTCCTCACGAAGTAGCGCAATATGATGAGTTGCAAAAAGGGCGGCTGGCGATCAAACCCGGCATAACTGGTTTATGGCAGGTTCGAGGCCGCAGCGATCTCAGTTTTGATGAGGGCGTGTTGATGGATTTGTATTACATCGAAAACTGGTCATTGCGCCTATATTTCCAGATACTTTTACGCACATTTCCCGCTATCATATTCCGCCGAGGTGCATATTAGATGAAAGTAGCCATAGCGCACGACTATTTGAATCAAATGGGTGGAGCTGAGCGCGTTGTCCTGGCCTTTCACGAGATATTTCCCGACGCGCCCATTTACACGTCAATCTATGACCCCGGGCGTGTTGACGCGGCTTTTCAGCAGATGAATATTCGCACTTCTTTCATGCAGAAGCTGCCGCTGGTCAAGAAACATCACCAACCATTTCTGCCTCTCTACCCATTTGCGATGGAGCGCCTGGATCTGCGTGGCTACGACCTCGTCCTCAGCAGTTCCAGCGCCTTTGGTAAAGGCGTGATAACACGCCCGGAAACGATGCACATTTGCTATTGTCATACTCCCATGCGCTGGTGCTGGAATTACAATGAATACGTGGAACGCGAGCAACTCGGTAGAATATCAAGGAGCATCTTGCCTTTCTTAATTACCGGGCTGCGTATCTGGGACCAGGCAAGCGCAATGCGTGTTGATCACTTTATCGCTAATTCTCCCATCGTGGCCGAGCGCATCAAGAAGTACTACCGGCGCGAGGCGGTGGTCATTCCTCCTCCGGTGGAGGTCAGCCGCTTTGCTTTTGACCCGGCGGCGCAGCCGGAAGACTATTTCCTGATCGTGAGCCGCTTTATGCCCTACAAGCGCATCGACCTTGCCATTGAGGCTTGCAATCGCCTACATCTACCCCTGGTTATTATTGGGAGCGGACGCGATGAGAAGCGACTCAAGAGCATGGCAGGGCCGGCGATTCGTTTCATGGGGCAGCTCTCCGATGCGGAAGTGCTCCACTACTACGCGCACTGTCGCGCATTTATCTTGCCCGGCGAAGAGGATTTCGGTATCACACCCCTGGAAGCCCAGGCTTCTGGACGACCTGTGATTGCCTATGGAGCAGGTGGTGCGCTGGCCTCGGTTATCGATGGGGTGACGGGCGCTTTTTTCCACGAACAAACAGTGGAGAGCCTGGCAGCCACGCTGGCATCTTTTGACGAGCGTAAATATGATCCACAAACTATTCGCAATCATGCGCTTGAATTCGATAAGCCTCGATTCCACCGCCGCATACTTCAGTTTATTGAAGCCAAGATGAGTGAGGGGAAAACGAGGCAAGAGCATAATAGTATGCGTACACCAACAAGTGAATTGGTACGTTAAGAGCATAAAGGGAAAGGCTACAGATCGTGGAACTACGGGCCTATTGGACAATTATCTGGCGGCGCATCTGGTTGATAGCGCTGGTGGTGGTGGTGGTCGCACTATTCGCCGGTTATAAATACTATCAGTTGAGAAAAACTCCTGGGGCATTAACAACATACAGCTCCAGCATCACCATTCAAATTGGCCTGCAGGCCCAGGGCGGCACAAGCAATGCCGGCGATGTTACGACCACCGAAGCGCTTGCTGCTGAGTTTGCAACAGGGCCTACCCTTACGTCGCATGAGTTCGACCAGGATGTTCTCAATCAAATCGACCAGGACGGCACAGCAAGTGCTGATTTCCGCCACGTGAATCCTGCTGCCATCGGGCAGGCGCTCAGTGCCAGCGCTACTTACAGTTTAGTTAGTATTAACGCTACATGGATCACGCCAGCGGGAGCCACGGCTATAGCAAATGCAGTAGGAGAAGTGAGCGAAGCTAAAATAGGAAGCTACCTGGGTAGTCTTGTGCAGCCTGCTGTAGCAGCACAGGTTATCAGTTCTGCTACAACTGCGGGCGCAGTACCAGGACCATCCTCAAGCAAGGTAACACTGTATATCCTGCTGGTGCTGCTCGCGCTCGTTATTGGCATCGCGCTTGCATTCTTGCTCGATTACCTGGATGACCGTATCAGGGACAAGGACGAGGTGGCCCATCTGCTTGGAGTGCCCATTTACGCCGAAGTGCCGAGTGCGCCGGTTCCAGGCCGCTCTCGCCCGGCAAAATCCGCCAACCGTCCTAATAGTTTACCTTAGCTTGACAGTGTTCTTAGAACTCGAGTATAGTACTTAGGGCAATAGAAGCAAAAGGCGGAGGTTGTCCCCGGTGATCTCCGCTTATTTTATGCGTAAATAACCAGAGGAGTAAACTTCGTGGGTAATCTTTCAGAGGGGAAGTACACACTGCTTACGGATTACGATGCCGGTACCGCTTACAGCGAAGCTTTCCATACACTTTTTGCAAATATTCGCTTCAATTGGGAAAGTGACGCGAGCACATCGTCTCAGGTTCACACTCTGCTCCTCACTACACCATCAGCTTATGCCGAACAGGCGGCGGCTGCAGCAAACCTGGCAATCGTAGCAGCACAGAGTGGGACAGCGACAATCTTAGTGGATGCCGACTTACGCAGGCCCAGCCTCCAGCAGCGCTTCGGCCTGGAAAGAAGCGCCGGATTAAGTGACTTGTTGATGAAAGAGGAGCCCACACCGCAGAAGGTAGCCAGCTACCTGCAATCAACATTTATTCCTTGTTTGCGGGTACTTAGCGCCGGTACTTCAAGCGCGCAAGGAGCAGCACTGCTCCTGTCATCAAAGTTAGAAAGGTGTTTGTGCAGCATTCGCCAGGTACTGGTCGAGTCAGAAAGTAAGCCTGGTATGATTATTTATCATAGCGCACCAGCTTTAGCTGGCGCTGATGCTTCACTCATCGGTGCCCTGGTAGAACAAACATTATTGACAGTCATTGTAGGTCGCACGACGCGCGAGCAAGCAAAACAAGCGCAGGAGCAACTCCAGCGAGCGCATACGAAACTCGCCGGCTTTATTCTATTGAATCCATAGAGTGCACCCTGGTGAGCGTTTCCAGTAGTACGCTCACCCCACGTTACGTTGCCCGGAGGTGGCTATACAATGCAGGGACGACAAGGCCAGGGGAACGATCCCTGGAATCGGTCTTCCAGTGGACCACATGTAGCAGCGAATGGCACTGGAAAACAACGAGCGATACCCCAACGTCCTCCTGGTATGACAAGGATAGAACGCCCGCCTCAGACTCCAAGGGTAAGTCGCCCACAACGCCAGGCGCAACCTCCTAAAAGCTGGCGACGCCGCCTGCTGATACTCGCCGTGGTGCTCCTTGCCTGTGCACTGTTAGCCTGGGGCATCGGGTACGCGCTCGTCAATTACTTCGTAGGCATTGGCAATAGCGCAGGAGCCGCGAATAGAGCTACCGATTTTCTTCTGGCTCTAAAAAGCCAGAACTATAACCAGGCATATAACGATCTTGACGCAAAGATTACCATTTCACTCACCCAAGATGAGTTTACGAAAATGGCACAGGCCGATGATCACTGTTACGGCCCGGTGACCGATTTCAACGAGCGGCAGGGTAGCGCCACAACATCCGCCGATAATACTACTCAGAGCTATACCTACGATATGGCTCGCAACAAGCTCGCAAAGACGTATCCGCTCACACTGACCTTACAAAAAACCCCTGATGGCGACTGGGATATCACGAGTTACGGCACCGATCTTGGGCCAAAACCTCCGACCTGCAAATAGACAAATCTATAGGCCAACCGGCCTACGTCGTCGTAGTATAGTAGGGGCGGGGCTTGCCCTCTCATGGGTAGGGTTTCTGGAAAATGGAGCAAACAAATAGGACAGTAGATATAACTGAAGCAGTAAAACAATCAAAAGGAATGCAACAACGACCAGGATTGTCCTATCGCTTGCGGCGACCTGGCAGTTTTATTTCCTCAAATTTCATATTTTGCATACTCATCGGCTGCGCTGCCCTGGGATTCAATCTCTACCACCTGGGAACTCCAGGCATCTGGTTTGACGAAGCATTCTCGGTGGAACTTGCCCGCCAACCCCTGCCGCTGATGTGGCATATCATCTGGGGGCCAGAGCCGAACATGGAGCTTTACTACCTCTTTCTCCACTTCTGGTTAGGCCTCACCGGCTTCCTGGGACTGCTTCCAACCGAATTTGTCGTACGCCTCCCCTCGGCCATCTTCGCTGCCCTCAGTTCGGTGATGGTCTTCCTGTTGGGGCGTCGTTTCCTGGATCTCACCACCGCTATTGTAGGCGCCAGCCTCTATTTGCTCGACTTTTTACAGCTCGTCTACGCGCAGCAAACCCGCTCATATAGCCTGCAGCTCTTGCTCATCTCTATCTCCTGGTACGCCCTGTTTACGCTGCTTACCCGCGATACGCATCAAAAACGCTGGTGGGCATGTTACATCGCGGCCACAGCCCTGGCAGTCTATACCCATCTCTTCACCCTGGAAATTCTGTTAGCGCAGGTACTCGCCTTTGCCGGTCTGCTGATCCTGCCCGGACCGTGGAGGCATCAGGCCCGCCGGCGCCTGGTTGCTTTCATTGTGAGTCTGCTGGCTATCATCATACTGATTATTCCCATGCTGCTTGTAAGCCGCAGCGGCTCAAAGACAGGATGGCTTCCCGTTCCACACCTGCACGATGTCTATAACTTCTTTATGATCATCAGCGCGTATAGCAAAAGCTATCTGCTCATCATATTTGCCGTTTGTGCTCTCGCCATATTCGTGTCATTGCTCGCTTATCTACCACAGGGCGAACCGCTATTAGATCTCTTCGCGCTAAACACTACCACAGATGAAAAACGTGAATTGCTGCTCCGGCAGTCCTTACCGGTAGTGTTTGCACTGCTATGCTGGCTAGTGGTACCTATTGTCCTCAGTTATAGTGTTTCAGAGGGATCAACACGTCTCTTTTCGACTCGCTACCTTGTAGTGGTTGTCCCTCCTCTGTTCCTGCTTGTAGGCCTGGGCGTATCCACCTTGCGCTGGCGAGCAGTTCGGATCGCACTGACCCTCGCATTGATAGGAATCGCTCTATACTATGTCCCGGCCTACTACAGGAGCGCCCAGGTAGAAGACTGGAATTCCGCCGTGCCCTGGTTGCACCAGCACTACCAGGCAGGTGATGGCCTGGTCTGCTACGATAGCGATGTAGAACAGGGCTGCCAGATTTCCGTTGAATATTACCTGCATGCCTATCCCACTGCCGCACACTTTACAGGAGACTCCCCGGGCGAATTCTCGTGGAGGAACTTCGGCCCGGCGAACCCCAGCTTAGGTCCCGAATCAGCAGTTGACCCCAAAGCCCTGGCCGCTTATGCAGCAAAGCACACCCGCATCTTCTACATCCTCGGGCGCATTCCCAATGATGCCGCAGCCACGCGTGCACAGGCAGCCCAATCCTGGTTAGCTAGCCATTACCATCTGATCGGCCGCATCGTAACCCCCACCGTCACCATCAGCCTCTATACAACCTGATTTTTTTGCAATCAACGGCAATAATCCCCGCGTAGGGGAGGGGCGAGTGAGGCGGGGTTGGGAAGGGCAAGAAAGATACGGGGTATAGATTTTGACCTTTCCATTCTTGACTCAAAAAAGATGGCAGCGCGTGAACCTTTCTAGCCCATCTGGCTACTAACATCATAGCAAGGAAGAGAGCACCCCGGTATCATGGACGCAGAAAGTAACGCAACGTGGAGCATACACTTGTACAGGAGCATGGCTGGATGAGTATGCACGCACAACCAGCCGTTGATGACAGGCAGGTAGTGGGTCGTATTGCTGCCGGTGATCGCGAGGCGCTCGCTGAGCTATATCAACGCTACCAGCGCACACTCTTCAGCTATTTACAACAACTCACGCCGGACTACGGCCTCGCGGAAGAGTTATTGCAGGACACCCTGGTGGCTGTCTGGAAAAGCGCTCATAGGTTTGAGGGCAGATCAAGCGTACAGACCTGGCTGATCGGCATTGCTCGCAGGCAAGCGCACAACACGCTTCGCCAGCGCAAACTTCCACTCATCGACGAGGCCGAGCTGGATGGACTGGCATCAACAGATCCTGAGCCTGAAGACTTCACGCTCGCATACGTCGCTCGCGAAGAACTGGTGGGAGCATTTCAACAGCTTGCGCCTGTTCACCGGGAGATCCTGGTGCTGACTTTCTTACATGAGCTTTCGTATCAAGAGACGGCCAGTATACTTGATGTACCAGTGGGAACCGTTAAGAGTCGCCTGAGCAATGCCAGGCGCATGCTGCGCGCACTTCTCGACGCCAGAGAGGAAATGAAAAGATGAAATCACAGGTACCGGAAAGCCAGCACCATGTCAGTGGCCTTTTACCGGAATATGTGAACAGGAAGCTCGATCCCCTCATTACCGACCAGGTGAATGAGCACCTTCTGCATTGCGAGGCATGCCAGGCCGAACTTTCAGCCTGGGAAGCGATCGGGGAGGCAACTCAATTCGCTACTGCTTCCGAGCCACTCCCCTCCCTAAATATTTTAGATCAGGTCTGGGCGAAAATCGAGGTACCAGCCCAGGCAAGACAGATCAGCCGGTGGCCTATTCGTCATGCACTCATACACCTCTGGCTAGTGCTCAACCGGCAAGTACGCATTATCCATAAGAGTATCTGGATTGCTTCCACCCTGGTAGGCCTATTTTGCTGCTGCCTGGCCCTTTTCTTCTCAACGCAGTCATCTAACCGCGTGCACGATGCAACTTCACTATTGACGCTCTTTACCGCGGTGGTGGCAGCCTCTGGCGTTGCCTTCATGTATGGTTCGGATAAAGACCCCGGATTTGAGATTACGCTATCAACACCGACATCAATACGAATAGTTATGTTATGCCGCATGGCACTGGTAATTGGCTACAACTTCGTCCTCCCTGCGATAGCATCAGTTATTATTGCTCTTGCCCACGGAGGAGGTCTCTGGGAAGTCATCCAACTCTGGCTTGGACCGATGCTGCTCTTATCTTCCATAAGCATATCGCTTACGCTGATGGCCGGGGCGGCATTTGCCCTGGCAATCTCGCTTATTATCGAGGCTTTGCAAGCTATCCCGATCACCTTAGAAAAAGGCCTGCTTGTACTGCAACTCGCGCGCCCCGACATGTGGCAATCGAGTCCCTATGTCATCGTACTGGCAGTACTGCTCTTTGGGTTTGCCGTGTTCTATGCACCGCGACAACCCAGGTTATCAAATTGAAGCACAGGAGAACTGGGAGGAAATATGTTCCTTGACCGATTTCGTTACGAAATACAGCTTCTGGGGAAGCGCGTGATCTTGACGCCCATGCTGATAATGGTTGGCTTCGCCTTCCTGGCATTCCTCTTATATAACCTGCATACGAACCCTGCTCGCACACTGTCGGCGAGCCTTGAGATCATACTGCCGCTGGCAGCTGGTGTCGTGGTAGCTACCATAACCAGCCAGGACCCGGCTATTGAATTGCAGCTCAGCATGCCCAGGAGATATGATCGAACGGCTCTAGGCCGTCTCACCATTATTGCCGGTTGGACAATCGTGATAGCGCTGCTCTCCAGCATCACTATCTTCACCCTGAAGCTTACATTCGTGCCTCAGCCTTCACAATCCTGGCCCGCGCCACTGCAGTTTCTCACGGGACAGCTTACCTGGCTGGCACCCCTGCTCTGGCTGGTCGCCGTTGGGCTTTGCCTTGCGCTGCTGTTTCGCAGTCGCGCGGCCAGCGGGGCTTTGTTGGGCGGCATCTGGATTGCCGAGATCATCTTCAAGGATTATATCGCTGCTACCAATTGGCTCCATCCGGTATTTCTCTTCCCAACGACGCTCCTGCCACTCGTTGGGACTGTACCCCCAGATATCTTCAATCTGTGGCTATCCAATCGCTTCGAGTTGATTGGGACGGCGCTGGTTTTGTTGTTGGTCGGCTGGCTGCTCCTGCGCAATCCAGAGGGGCTACTGAAAACATCGGGAGAGGAGTAAACATGAAGCAGTCAAGAATCCTGTTAGGCGTCCTGGCTTACGAGTTCAAGATGCAGATACGCCGCAGTTCCCTGTGGATCGCGTCCATAGGCGTTGCGGCCCTGCTAATAAGGAGCATGCTCAGCGAAATCATCCATTCACAAGCATTTGGGCTGGCTAATGCACCAATAACTACGCTTGTTGCTGCATTGGTATTTTCTACCAATCTTCTACTTCCAATTCCTCTCGGGGTGTTTCTGGCTGATCGCCTGCCCCGGGACCGGCGAACGAGAGTTGATGAATTGTTTACCAGTATGCCGGGCACTCTGCGTACACGCATCGTTGGGAAATACCTGGGAAGCACGCTCGCAACAATAATACCTATGTTTGTAAGTTATATCCTGCTTATAGGCTTCCTGCTTTACCAAACACACAACCTGCTGTCTATCCCGCTTGTAGTGGCAGACTTTGTTTTGATCGTGTTACCAGGGCTACTATTCGTCGCGGCATTCTCGATTGCCTGTCCCGCTATCCTGTGGGTACCGCTCTACCAGTTCCTCTTTGTTGGTTACTGGTTCTGGGGCAATTGGCTATCCCCAACAAGGACCGGCATCCCAAGCCTCAGCCAAACAATTTTGACGCCGGCAGGAACCTACATCAGTGCAGGAATGCTTGGAGTTTCAGATGTTGGCTTGGTTAAGAGCGTATCCTTCTGGGAAGGTTTGGCGAGTTTACTGCTCCTGCTCGGCATTGCCATCCTTGTCCTGTACATCTTGTGGCGCTACCTGTCGTGGCAGCAAGCACGGCAATAGAGACCATTTACTATATGCATTTGACTATAGGAAAAACAAAGGAGTTAACCTGTTATGAGAATAGAAATTAGCCGTCTCAACAAGATCTATCACGGGGGTATCCACGCGCTCAACGACGCTGATTTGACCATCCCAGGCGGCATGTTTGGCTTGCTGGGACCCAATGGCGCAGGTAAAACGACGCTGATGCGTATCCTTGCAGGCATCCTGCGTCCTACCAGCGGGGATTTGTACGTCGGCGAGTATGACGGCAACACAGAAAAAGGACGGATGGCAATCAAACGTGTGCTGGGTTACCTGCCACAGGAACTGGGTGTTTACCCCGATCTGAGCGCCCGCGAGTTCCTGGATTATATCGGCATTCTCAAAGGGATGGATGATCGCAAAAGTCGCCAGAGGAGAGTCAGCGAACTCCTCGAGGTGGTTTCGTTGACAAACGCAGCCCATCGCAAACTCAAGACGTATTCCGGTGGCATGAAACGCCGCGTCGGCATAGCCCAGGCGCTGCTCAACGATCCCAAATTACTGATCGTTGACGAGCCGACGGCAGGGCTTGACCCGGAGGAGCGTATCCATTTCCGCAATCTGCTCTCTGAACTGGCGGGGGATCGAACCGTGCTGCTCTCCACCCACATCGTCGAGGATGTCGCGCAAACATCTCGCAATCTTGCGATTATGAATAATGGCTATATTATCTTCCAGGGCACGATTGCGGACCTGACGCGCGAGGCCCGCGGCAAGGTCTGGATGGTGACGACGAATGGAACCAAGCCCCAGGGAGACTTTACGGTCGTTTCGACCATGCACATGGGCACCTCCGTGCAGTATCGCCTCGTTGGAGAGCTTACATCACCGAACGGGGCAATATCAACCGAGCCGAGTCTCGAGGATAGCTACGTCTGGCTGATGCGCGAGAAGCGCACACCAGTAACAGCCGCGTAGGGGCGGGGGCGGAGAAGGGAAGGGTGGGGATGCTTGCATCGCCCCGTGCCGGTAAAACATTGTAGCTTTGACTGCATATTCGTATTAAATGTAAAAGAGCAGCTGTAACCTCAAGAGAAGGCATTCAGCCCTGTGATGGCCTGGCCAATGACGAGCGTGTGGATATCGTCTGTGCCCTCGTAGGTGTAGACCGACTCCAGGTTGTTGGAGTGGCGGCTGATTGGATATTCAAGGGTTATGCCGTTAGCGCCAAGAATGGAACGGGCCTCACGAGCGGTTTTGAGCGCCTCGCGCACATTGTTGCGTTTCGCAATCGAAATCTGCACGGGGTGCAGCATTCCCTCATCTTTCAGGCGCCCCAGCTGCAGTGCCAGTAGCTGCGCCTTCACTAGTTCAGTCGCTATGATCGCCAGTTTCTGCTGCACAAGTTGGAAGCTGCCAATGGGGCGATTAAACTGGATGCGGGTTTTGGCATAATCAAGCGCCACTTCGTAGCACGTTCGCGCCGCGCCCGTCGCTCCCCAGGCAATGCCATAACGCGCCTCGTCCAGGCAGGAGAGAGGGCCACGCAGGCCCCGTACATCGGGCAGCATGCTCTCAGCGGGCACGCGGCAATCTTCAAAGTGAAGCTCGGAAGTAACGGAGGCACGCAGCGAGAGCTTGTGGTGTACGTCGCTGGTAGTGAAACCCGGCGTGCCGCGCTCTACGAGGAAGCCACGAATGCCATCATCGGCACGCGCCCAGATGACGGCAAGGTCGGCTATACCGCCGTTGGTGATCCACATCTTTGTACCATTCAACACATAGGTATCACCATCGCGGCGGGCGGCGGTGCGCATGCTAGAGGGGTCGCTACCTGAATCGGGTTCAGTCAGCCCAAAACAGCCGATTACCTCGCCGCGTGCCATACGCGGCAGCCAGCGCTGCTTTTGCTCTTCTGAACCAAAGGACCAGATCGGGAACATGGCCAGCGAGCCCTGTACAGAGACGAATGAACGCAAGCCACTATCGCCCGCCTCCAATTCCTGGCAGGCCAGGCCATAGCTGACCGCGCTCAGCCCGGCACAGCCATAGCCCTCGAGGTGCATACCGAGCAGCCCAAGCTCGGCGATAGTGGGAATGAGTTCGCGCGGGAAGGTGCCAGCCTCGAAGTGCTCTCCAATAATAGGCAATACACGCTCATTCACGAACTTGCGCACGGTATCCCGCACCATGCGCTCTTCCTCTGAAAGAAGGGCATCGATGTTATAAAGATCAGTTGCCGGTGGCGTCTGTACGTGGCGTCGAGTGGATTGAGTTGTCATAAAATAGAGATTCCTTTCGTGAATACTTCAGAGGTGTACTCTACATCGAGCGGCATACACGTGTTCTCTTATTATATCTCAGACTGCTCCTCGCGGATGCGCTGGTTGCTTTCTTCTGTACGCGGTGACATGTTCTTCGATCCCCTTGACTGATATATAGATCAACGTACTAATAGCGTACGCACGATTTTTTCCTGGCGTCAAGGAGCTGCCACAGTGAACGCCCGACAGATAGAGAGCCAGCAAAAGCCATCCATTTTCCCTTGACAAATCACCCGCTTCAATGTATTATTGTATCATAATTATGATACAATAATACATTGGGAGAAAGGGATGCCAAACTGGCTTGATGTCAATCCGCGCAGCGGTGTTCCCATCTATGTGCAATTGGTGGAACAAATCAAGCATGCACTCGAAGTGGGCATTTTGCAGCCTGGTGACCAGTTGCCCACCATGCGTCAACTGGCCAGTGAGCTAACCATCGCTCCCAACACGATTGTGAAAGCCTATGACGAGCTGGCAAATTTGGGACTGATCGAGAGTCGCCAGGGTGTAGGGACTATCGTCGTCGCCAATCTCGACGGCACGTTGCGCAAACAACAGCAAGAGGCCCTCTTCCAGCGCCTGCAAGTGCTGGTGCGCGATGCATCTCTCCTGGGTATCAGCGCGGAAGCTCTCAATGAACGCTTTATCGATGCAATAGCGCACTTTTATCAGCAAGGAGGCTTGCAGTTATGAAACGAGCGGTGCTTGTGAAGGAGGAGAGGCCTTATGAGTGAAGAGAAGGGTATATCGATGGCGACAGCAAAAAAGGAGTCACTACCGGCACATGGGCAAGCAGCAGCGATCGAGATTCACGGCCTTGTCGTCAAGTATGGTTCAAAGCGCGCAGTGGATGGACTGACGTTCAGGGTGCCAGCCGGGACCATCTTTGGGTTCCTTGGCCCCAATGGTTCAGGCAAGACGACGACGATCAAAACCCTGCTAGGCTTTCGCCCGCCTGATGGCGGCAGCGCGCAAGTATTGGGTTATGACGTGGTGAGCCAGAGCTTGCAGGTGCGTGCGCGTGTTGGGTACGTCAGCGAAACCAACAGTCTCTACGATTTTCTGACCATCCCACAGCTTTGTGCGTTCTGTCGCTCGCTCAGCCCGGAGTGGAACCAGCAGGTGGTGGACCGCTACATCGGGTTGTTTGGATTACCACCACGGGAGAAGGTGGGGCGTTTATCGAAAGGGATGAAATCGCAGTTGGCACTGAGCCTGGCGCTGGGAGGTAACCCCGATCTGCTGATCCTGGATGAGCCAACGGCAGGACTGGACCCACTGGCACGGCACGAGTTCTTGAACACACTGATCAGCGAAGTTGCGGCTGAAGGTAAAACCATTTTCTTTTCCTCGCATATGCTCTCCGAGGTGGAAGTCGTGGCCGATTGGGTGGCCATTATCCGCAAGGGAAAGCTGGTGCTATGCGACGAACTCGATCACCTGAAGCAGACCCAAAAGGTAGTAAAGCTGACATACGCTGAACTGCTTCCTGTATCGGAAATCGAGATGCTGCGTAGTCTGCCCGAGGTCAAGAGCCTTGCGCAGGAGGGACGCAGCGTGCGGTTGGTCGCGCAAGGCAATGTTGATACCCTGACGCAGACTATTCAAACACGGCCCTATGAGCTGCGTGATATAGAAACGGTTGATCTGAATCTCGAAGATTTATTCCTGGAATATATGAAGGAGAGAACCGATGATCGTTAAGGAACTCATCGAGGCCCGCTGGAAAGCGATCATCTGCGGCCTGCTGGCCCTGGTTCTGGTTGAAGCATCGGCTGCTACCTACGATCTGCTCAGGCCTGTGTTGAGCAATACCAGCAGCTTGCAGATGCCGCAGTTTTTGCAACAGCAAGTGCAGCAGTTAACCAGCAGTTACAGCCTCTACGTGTGGGGGAATTGGTTTGCTAAGAACGGCACGGAGATCCTGGCCGTGCTGGCAGCCGTGTTAGGTGCCGGGTTGATCGCGGGAGAAGTGAGCAAAGGCACAATCTTCTTGCTGTTGGGCAAACCGATCAGCCGCGAACGGGCGTTGCTCACCAAGTATGCCCTCAGTGCGTTGATCCTGTTTGCCGTGACCGTGTTGAGCAGTGTGGCACTGATAATTACGGCAGCAATTGCTGGATACCCACAGCAGCTAGGCGGTATAATGATCTCCACGGTGTTGCTCTGGCTGGGTGTGCTGTTTGTGCTGGGCCTGGCACTGCTGTTCTCGGTACTATTCAAAGATGTGTTGCGGCCTTTGCTGTGCACGCTGGTTATCACCATCCTGGCAATCATTCCAGGCTTCTTCCCGAATTGGGGCGCATGGAGTTTGCTTGGCTACTGGTCCAGCCAGGCAGCATACCTGGGCCAGTCATTCCCTACTAAGGAATTGATCATCTGCCTGGTAGCAGCAGCGCTGCCACTCTTCCTGGCGCTTATACTGTTCCGCAGGCAAGCCTATTAAATAAATTAAGATGAACGTATGCATGTTATCAAGGAGGTTTCTATGATAGTCGTTACCACTGAAGGGGTCGCACACTATCGCATTGTCGAAACAAAGGGACAGGTCTTCGGCGTGGTCGTGCGCAGCCGGGGCCTTGGCGGCAATATTATGGCCGGGCTGCGCTCACTGGCAGGCGGCGAGATTACCGAGTACACGAAGCTGCTCGAAGATGCACGGCGTCATGCCATCGACCGCATGGTGCAAAACGCCACAGTAATGGGAGCTACTGCCATCGTACGCATGCAGTTTGACTCGTCAGAGATCGGTAATACGATGACCGAAGTTGTGGCCTACGGCACTGCGGTGGTCATCGAGCCGGAGGGATAAGTTGCTTCGACGGGTGCTGATTGCTTATGGCGTGCTGTGCCTGATCGTGGCGGGTATTCTGCTTGCGGCGCACGTCACAACTATTCTGGTGATATACCTGGCCATCAGTGGCCTGCTGATCGTTGGGGGTATTCTCTTCGAGCGCAGGGGCTACCGTCCTCGCGTTGATCGTACTCATGGGAATTGGCAGCCCACGGGCGAGCGTTTCACCGACACGACTACGGGACGGATGCTGGAGGTCTACTACAACCCGCAGACCGGCGAGCGTGACTACCGCGAGCCCGGTTCCCAGAATTGATGGCTGGAACCGCTTTGCTGAACACCGTTATCATCGCGTCTCCTAAACGGGTCATCCATCAACTGAGTGGATGACCCATTTCCCGGCCAAGGTGCCAGATTAGCGGGAAGATGCGAGGATGAGGAAAGATCTCAGCCTCACGTCAAGGCGACCCCTCGTTCGGTCAGCGTGTCCCTGACTATCTCCTTGACTCCCTCTGGCCCGCGTATGTGGAGCCAGATTGGACCCTGGTTCGGGATGAAGACCAGTTCAAAGGTGAAAAAGAGACAGCAGCTGCGCTCACCCTGGATGAAGTCCAGCACTCTTTGCGGCCAGGTGGAGGTCCCAGGAAAACGGAGGGCATACCCATCGGCCAGCTCCTGTGTCTGCTGAACCCCGGTGAAGAGATCATCGATCTCTTCTGCCCGCGTGACAAGCTCGTCTGCAGTGAGGCTGCACGCAATCGGCACATCCTCAGTTAGCAGTTCGACGTCATTCATCATATCTATCTCTACCTTTCTTTGGTAGCTACACACGCCTTGCTTTCGGCGTGACCACGGACACCCATTGTGCCCGTCTAGAAGACAGTGTAGAATTTAAAGTGGACTTGAAGTCAAGGGGGACTAGGAGTGTTTTGAGCCATCGGGCATGGTTGCGCCTTGGAGTAATTTGGTTGCAGTTAATTGTTCAGGAGTAACTAAAGCTCCGCTCAGGTTGGCTCCGCTCAGGTCGGCTCCGCTCAGATTAGCTCCGTTCAGATTAGCTCAGTTCAGGACGACTTCGCTCAGATTGGCTCCGCCCAGGTTGGCTTTGCCCAGGTTGGCTCCGCTCAGATTGGCTTTGCCCAGGTTGGCTAAGCTCAGATTGGCCTCGTACAAGCTTGCTCCACTCAGGTTGGCTTTGCTCAGGTTGGCCAGGAATAAGTAGGCTCCGCTCAGGTAGACTCCGCTCAGATCAGCTCCGCTCAGATAGACTCCACTCAGGTTGGCTCCAATCAGGTTGGCTAAGCTCAGGTCGGCTCCGCTTAGGACGACTCCGCTCAGATTGGCTTTGCTCAGGTCGGCTCCACTCAGATCAGCTCTGCTCAAATAGACTCCGCTCAAGTTGGCTCCGCTCAAGTTGGCTCCGCTCAAGTTGGCTCCAATCAGATTGGCTCCGGTTAAATTAATGACACGTTTGTCCTTGCCTATCAGACCGGACTCTTGCAGGAACTGAAGCAGGCTCCCTTTCCGCTCTGCATCTAATCTCCGCAGCACAGTCAACGTCCGTACTCGTGCGATCTTCTGTACTTCCTCATCCTCTGTTGAACTACGTAAGTTCTTCGCAAGAAGAAGCTCTAACATGTTATCGATATACGCTTGTAGCGCAGCTTCGCGCTGGTTATCCTTATTCTCTGCGTCACTCACCTGCCCTTGCCTTGTCGTGAACCATGCCACTCCTAGAACCACCACAACAGGAATAGCAAGCACTCCAAGCAGTTGTAGCCAGTCCCAAAGCGTTTTTGCTGGTTGGTATTGTAGTATGTTTGGGCCTCTATGTTCATTGAATCCTGTCCAGTCCCATTTAAATATATACCCCGCGATGATCAGCACAACTACCCCCACAAGTAATACCATCGCCCCTACCACCAGTAAGAGCCTGCTTCTATTCTGCCGCCACGAACGTAACCTTGACACCATCGCTCCTACCACCAGTAGGAGTTTACTTCTATTCTGCCACCACGAACGTAACCTTGATACCATCTTATACCCCTTTTGCCCATTGGATAAGTTAGTGTGATTTCGTCGAATTTGTGGCCGCGTGCGCAAAGCATATCATGACCGCAGGTGCGCGTTGTCAGAAGAATCATTGGCCGCTTTGTGCCAAAGGGTTGGCCATCTATAGATAGAACGGATAAGTGCCTACCACAAGCCGGCTTTCCCCTTCTTGAGATAGAACGAACAAGCTGTCTCGTTTTTACTGTTCTCTTCTGCTTATCTGGCTTCACAAGCCAATCTACTTGCATTGCAAACGAGCAGCCAGGCAAGCCTCTTTTCAAATATCACTTCACGGGGTACTGCCGGTTGTCTATTTGCCATACGTGAAGTCAGGTTGTAGAATCTTCAACATGAAAAATTTCTGGAACGAATTAAACAAACCTGTTTTTATCCTGGCACCTATGGAAGATGTGACCGATACGGTACTCAGACAAGTGATAGCCCGATACGGGAAACCTACTGTCTTTTTTACTGAATTTACCAATGTGGAAGGGATGTTCTCAAAGGGAGAAAAACACGTAGTCCATAGACTACAATATACCGAAATAGAGCGGCCACTTGTCGCGCAAATTTGGGGGTCTCAACCTGAGAACTTCTCTAAAGCAGCAAGCAAACTGATTGCCATGGGGTTCAGTGGGGTAGACCTTAATATGGGATGTCCCGCCCAGGGCCCAGTAGGGAGAGGGGTCTGTTCGGGTTTAATGAATAACCGACCACAAGCCAAAGAAATTATTGAGGCAACAAAAGAAGGGGCAGCAGGGATCATCCCTGTCAGCGTCAAAACACGACTTGGTTTTCGGACAATTGACTTCGACTGGATACAATTTATTCTGGAACAGAAACCGGCAGTTTTAACTGTTCACCTGCGCACCGTCTCTGAGAGGTCCAAGGTTCCTGCCCATTGGGATAAACTGAAAACGGTTGTTGAGATGAGAGACGCGCTGAGCCGTGAGACGTTGATTGTCGGGAATGGAGATATAAAATCACTCAATGAGGCGAGACAAAAAGTAGCAGAAGCCGGTGCAGACGGAGCAATGATAGGCCGAGGCATCTTTGAGAACCCCTTCCTCTTTTCAGACACCATGATAGGTGATAAAACACCGGCAGAGAAAATGCACCTGTTGCTTGATCATATGCATCTTTGGCAGGAGACCTGGGGGACGACCAAACACTTTCCTACCCTGCGTAAGTTTTTTAAAGTCTATGCAAATGGCTTCCCAGGAGCGCAGGATTTACGTATGCAACTGATGGAGACGCAAAATCCTGAAGAGACAGAACATCTTGTTGCAACATTTTTACAATCCCTCTCTTCCTGACCTGCGTGTACTAGAAGGTAGGCAAAAGGAAATTGCGCCTGGTTGCCAATCTCCTTTTGCCTTATCTCTCGACGCTGCGAGCGCGCAGTAGAACTCCTCAGTGAGAGTCTGAGAGGCGCTTATCTTGTTCTCAATTGCTCAGCTATCGCTACCATCCACGGGTAATGCTCCCGCAGGTGTTCAGTCATGCGGCGCAGTACCTTGGCAGCCGTCCACTCCTCGCCTTCGTGCATAAAGATTCGCTCACGTTCTGCCGACGACAAACCGCGCAGCAAGAGCTCATGATCCATGGCATTGTCAAATAGAGCCATAGATAGGTTGGATGGGAGAGCGCTGCCAGAAGTTGCCGCAGGTTGTTCTGCCAGGCAAGAGATATACCCTGCTTCGGATTCTACGATATGCTGGAGATGCTGTGTGAGCGACCACGCACCGGGGGATTTTGAAATGTTCCGGTACTGTTGAGGCACGCTCTCGTATAACTCGAGCACTTCGGCACGCGCGGCGGCAGCGACGTCAAGGGCGTTGTCTATTTCTACATCGCCAGGAGGCGCCAGGTCGGTTTCAAACCTTGGCCCAATTTGATCGTTGAGCGCCGCGAGTCGCTCCTTTACGACCACCTCGATCTTTCCATCGTTTTCTTCTACGATGGAAAGATCATTTTTCTTCAACCAGTTCAAGTAGCTGGCGATGGCGGCAGGAGCAGCCTTCAAGGCTTCTTCATAAGTAGGCTCGGAGGAGAAACAGCCGGGCAACTCCCGGAAATAGGCCATGCTCTCCCCAGGCCAGTCTTCAACCAAAGCAAAATAGCGCATGTTGGCTCCTACACTTCATGTTTGTTTGTTGTCTCCCCTACAGGAAATTTGCCGACCGAATGCAGCAAGAGAGGTAAGCCGTCCTGTAGGGACAAGGGGCGGGGTGGGGTGGATGAGGGGGCCTTGTGCTTGTCCTCGTCCGGGTGCGATGATCCAACGGGTCAGCATGAAACCCTGGCGGCATCGCCATTCACGAGGACAAGCACAAGGCCCCCACCCCTCTCCGCATCCACCCCTTGTCTCTACAGAACGCCGGGGACACAAGCGTCCTGATGGGCATGATTACTCCATGCGGTCGTCAACATTCATCAGGAAATTCTGCTATACACCAATGATACACCATGACATGGTGGAGAAGACGAAAACGACCGGAAACTAATCATAAATTCCTACTCAACCGGGATATCCTCTTTTTACTCCGATAGCTTACAATTGAACTATCTTGTCAAATATATTGACATCATCATAGTAATATGTTACATTTCTGTTATTGAGCAAGAAAGCCCGGCATTTTGTTTAGCGGGTTAAGGAGGGATGCCGTGTCACAGGCGCGCGAAGAACTTGAGTGCGAGGCATTAGCGCAGTATCGTGCAATGATGCATAGGTTTAAAGCGACCGCCATAGGCGGTTGGATGGAAATTGATCTCACCTTGCCTCAACTCCGCACGCTGCTTATCCTTGCCGAGGAGGGACCGCTGGTCATCGGACAGATTGCCCAGCGGCTGGGTGTCGGTTTATCGACAGGCGGGCATCTCGTTGACCGGCTGGTGCAAGCCGGCCTGGCAGAACGCGCGGAGGATACCGGGGACCGCCGCCGTACGCTGGCACGGCTGACTCCAGCAGGCGAAGAGCTGCATGCACGACTGCTCAATCGCGTACAGCACATACAGACCTTGATTCAGAAGCTGGACAAGGACGACCTGGCCGCATTACTGCAAGGCCTGCGGGCAATGAACCGGGTCCTGGACGAGGAAAGTTGAGCGATTCGCACAGGAGTTGAGCATACAGACCGCTTCACATGACAATCACTCTCTACAAGTTACAATACTGGAAAAGAGGAGGAACGTAATCTGATGGCACAACCACAAATCGGGCGAGCTTCAGCCATCGCCATCCCCGAACCGCAACCTCTGAGTGCAACTGCCAGCCGGGGACGCATCATCGCGATTCTGATTGGCGTGATCCTTGGGATGCTGCTGGCTGCACTCGATCAGACGGTCGTGGGCACAGCGCTTCCCCGCATCGTCGCCAACCTGGGGGGCTTCGCGCACTACGCCTGGGTCGTCACGGCCTACTTGCTCGCCTCCACGGTCTCGATTCCGCTCTATGGCAAGCTCTCCGACATCTATGGCCGGCGCATCTTCTTCATCGGGGGCATGGTCATCTTCCTGGCCGGCTCGGCGCTGGCAGGCACTAGCCAGGACATGACCCAGTTGATCATCTACCGCGCCATCCAGGGCTTGGGAGCCGGAGCGTTGATGCCCATCGCCCAGGCCATCATCGGTGATATCTTCCCGCCTGCAGAACGCGGGAAATGGCAAGGCCTGATCATTGCCGTCTTCGGCTTGACCACGATCATTGGCCCAGTCCTGGGCGGCTGGATCACCGACAACTGGGGCTGGCGCTGGGTCTTCTATGTGAATATGCCTCTGGGTGCTATCGCCATCCTGACGGCCGGGTTCGTTCTGCCCAGGACCGTGCGCCGCATGCGGCATACGATCGACTACCTGGGCGCCATTATTCTGGTCGCCGGGGCCGTTGCCCTGCTGCTGGCGTTCTCCTGGGCCGGCACCCAATATGCCTGGAACTCGGGGCAGATCATCGGCCTGTTCAGCGCGGCCGCGGTGCTGCTGACCCTGTTCTTCTGGCTTGAGACGCGCACCGCCGAGCCGATCATCACTCCCAAGCTCTTCACCAACAGCATTTTCCTGGTCTCGGTCATCGCGATGTTCCTGGTCAGTGCCGGTATGTTCGGCGCCATCCTCTACCTGCCGCTCTTCGCCCAGGGCGTGCTGGGCGATAGTGCCACCAATTCGGGGGTCGTGCTGACCCCGTTGATGGTCGGATTCATGTTCAGCAGCATTGTGGGAGGCCAACTCCTCTCGCGCACCGGCCGCTACAAGATCCTGGCCATCATCGGCTTCGCAGTCGCCGCAGCCGGCATGTTCCTGCTCTCACGCATGGCGGTGACTACGACCCAGGGCGAGGTCGTCCGCAACATGATTATTACCGGCCTGGGCATTGGCGTGATGATGAGCCTTTTCACCATCGTCGTCCAGAACGCCTTCCCCTACAGGCAGCTCGGTGAAGTCACGGCCAGTCTCAACTTCTTCCGCTCCATCGGCTCGACGATTGGCGTGGCCGTGATGGGCACGATTTTGACCAACGCCTTTCAGAGCAATTTGCAGCGCAACATGCCCCAGGCGCTCA
>Ga0207646_10001257_pt1 | contig 31753 bp, 31 predicted proteins | sample KBSK5502metaG_FD_184343 | JGI IMG/M metagenome (GOLD analysis project Ga0207646, IMG submission 184343) | Corn, switchgrass and miscanthus rhizosphere microbial communities from Kellogg Biological Station, Michigan, USA - KBS K5-50-2 metaG... | ecosystem: Host-associated > Plants > Roots >... | reverse complement strand
GCTCTGCTGCGCTCAATGTCGCTGGCGTAATCCGATTCGCGCAATGTTCGACCGACATCGACTTGGTAAATTCCGCGACCATGAACCATGGTAAGCAAATGTCCGCGTCCGAAGAGACTTCCGAGTTTGTCGCGAAAGATGATTGAATGAATGGCTAATTCAGCGCACGTGATTCCCGCGAGCGCAGCGATTGCGACTGAAATCCAAATCGCGCGAGATTTCATTTAAATGCGAACCGGGAAAGATAATAAAGCGCAACCGAGCCGACAGTTTGCAAGCTCTGCGCGCTCAATTTGTCAATCGTGTCATCGGCTGTGTGCCAGTAATCGAAACGAAAATCGATCAGGTCGATGACCGGAATCCCGACGGCGTTCAACGGAGTGTGGTCGTCCGTAACGTCGTTTTCGAAATAAGTGAAGCGATCCCGCACTTTGAGCGCATCGGCGGATGAAAAAATATCAGCCGTAATTTTCGGAGGCGAATTTGGCGGAAGCGTGACCCTGAGCGCGCGATCGCCAATCATGTCGAAAAGAATTCCGCCCCGGAAGGATTTTGCCGAACCGGATTGCGCAAGTTCACGCGCAAAATGGCGGCTGCCGTAAATGCCGTCCGTGTCAGTAAAATTTTCGACCGCTTCTTCGCCGTCGAAAAAGACAAGCTCAATCTTCTCGGCCAACTCTGGCTGCTCCGCCAAAACGCGCGCCATTTCCAAAAGCAGCCCGGTGCTCGAGCCGCTGTCGTTCGCACCGACGAAACGAAACGCATCGAAGATTTTTGTGTCGTAGTGCGAGCAAAGAAGAAACACACCGCTCGATTTCGCGCCGCGTCCAAAGCGTGCGATCAGGTTGACGAATTTTACGTCGCCGCGCGGCGTGGGATCGACAAACGCCTGTTCCGTAACCTTCCAGCCGCAGGATTCGAGTTGTTCTTCAATATAAGCGCGCGTTCTGACAATCGCGTCCGAACCCGCTGGTCGCGGACCGAGATCGACCAGGCTTTGCACGTGGGCGAGTGCTTTCTCTCCCGAAAAATCCTCCCAGATTTTTTTCGACGGAGCTTTGGAGCACGAAGTCCAAAGAAAACAGAGGCAGAGAAGGCTCGCTCGTCGCAACGACAACGGCATGAAATTCTGTCAGCGATCGCTCGAGTTCAAACCAACGATGTTCAAGATCCGCTGAAGATCGTCATCGCCGTAATACTCGATCTCGATCCGGCCGCGTTTCGGGCCGTGATGAATGGCAACGTTCGTGCCGAGGTGCTCTCGCAATTTGTCCTGCAAATCCGCAATAGTTGCCGACGTGACCGGGATCTCCGCTGTCCGTTTTCGTTTTCTCCAACCGCCGAGATAGCGCGCAACAATACGTTCAGTTTGGCGCACGCTCGAGTTGCGTTTCAAAATGAGCTCAGCGAGGCGCAATTGTTCTTCGGCGGCTTTGACACCGAGCAAAACTTTCGCGTGCCCAACGGAAAGCAAATCCTGCGCGACCCACGTTTGGATTTGCGAATCCAAATCGAGCAGACGCATCGCGTTCGCGACGGCGGCACGGCTGCGTCCGACTTTTTGCGCGATCTCCTCCTGTTTCATTCCAAATTCTTCCGCCAACCGCGCGTAGCCTTGCGCTTCTTCGATTGGATTGAGATCGGTGCGCTGCAGATTCTCGATCAAAGAGATCTCGAGCACTTCCAAATCGCTCGCGGTTCGAACAATCACTGGAACCTCGGCGAGCCCTAGTTCCTGCGCTGCGCGCCAACGCCGTTCACCGGCGATCAATTCGTGCCGACCATCGACGCGCCGAACAATTAGCGGCTGAATGATTCCATGCTGACGAATTGAATCGACCAATTCCTGCAAGGCTTGCGGCGCAAAATTTTTTCGCGGTTGGAGCGGACTGGGGAAAATTGCTGAGAGCCGAATCTGACGAATCTGTTCTCCCGCAAGATCGACATCTTCCCGAATGGGCGACGGCCGAGTTCCGATGAGAGCGCCCAGACCCTTGCCGAGACCGGTCTTCGCCATCTTCGCCATGTGTCTGACGCTATCGGAAGCGTTGAAATAACGCAAATGACAATCCGGCGCGGGATGTTGCGCGATTTTTCGCTGACGGTTAGCATCCCGAGATGTCTTGCGCGACTGAAGTCTTCACGCTCGGACATTCACCTGATCCGGACGACGCGTTTATGTTTTACGCGATCGCGAAAAACAAAATCGATCTGCGCGGATATAGGTTCGAGCATCGTTTGGAAGACATTCAAACGTTGAATGAACGTGCGATGCGCGGCGAGCTGCATATCTCCGCCATTTCGATTCATGCTTACGCTTATGTCGCAAACCAATACGCGCTGCTTCCATGCGGCGCGAGCATGGGCGATGGCTACGGACCGCTGCTGATTCGGAAAAAATCCGCGCGAGATGTCGATCTTCACAGATGTCTGATCGCGGTCCCGGGTACAATGACGAGCGCGTTTCTTGCGCTTCAACTTTGTCTTGGCGATTTCAGGCACGTCGTTGTGCCATTTGATCAAATTTTCGATGCAGTAAATCGCGGAGACGCGGAAGCCGGCTTAATCATTCACGAAGGCCAGCTAACGTATACAAAATCCGGTTTCGAAAAGATTGTCGATCTTGGAGAATGGTGGAAACGCGAAACCGGATTGCCGTTGCCGCTCGGCGGAAACGTGATTCGAAAAGACATTGCGCCGGATGTTCGTCACGATCTTTTGGAAATCATGCGCGAGAGCATCGATTTCGGCCTGGCGCACCGCGACGAAGCGGTCGCGCATTCAATGCCGTACGCCCGCGACATGAACGAACAACTCGCCAGCAAATTTATCGGGATGTACGTGAACGATTTTACCCGCGATTACGGCGAACTCGGCCGCGCGGCGATTCGAAAATTCCTGGGAGATGCGCATCGCGCGGGCTACGTCGACCACGCGGCGGAAATTGAGTTCGTGGAGTGACGAAAGGGAGAAAACTACTTCTTCGGCTTTTCGGCTTTGCCGACTTGTTTCATCACGAACGTTTTCACGCGGCTGAATTCTTTTTGAAACCCGGTGGTGAAACCACTCGTGCCGTATTCGAAAAGAATGACGAAACAAAAGGTGAAGAAAACGAAAAGGACGACCCAAAATATCCCGCGCAAAAGAGCCATGGGCGCAAGCCTAACTGAGGCTCACTTTTAGGTCAATTCGGGTCAAACTTCAGATTGATCGGCCTCCGAGAACTGCCAAGCTAGTCCGGTCATGCGCGTACCGTTATTGGATTTGAGCGAGCAATATCGCGTGCTCTCGGAGGAAATTCGCGCGGCGACCGACGAAGTTTTAGCAAGCCAACGCTTCATTCTCGGACCGAAGCTGGGCGAATTCGAAAAAGCCGCGGCCGAATATTGCGGCGTGCCGCACGGGATCGGCGTTTCTTCCGGAACAGACGCGCTCCTCGCGGTTTTGATGGCGCTCGAAATCGGGATCGGCGATGCCGTGATCACCACCGCGTATTCGTTCTTCGCGACGGGCGGCTGTATCGCGCGGGTCGGTGCAACGCCGGTCTTTATCGATATTGATCCGGAGACCCACAACATTTCAGCGAGCGCATTGCGACGCTACCTCGAGAAGTTCTGTCATTTAACCGAGGGCAAACTCATTAACGAAAATCGACAGCTCGTTCGCGTGCTCGTTCCTGCCCATCTTTTCGGTCTGTGCTGCGACATGAACGAAATGCTCGCGATCTCGCGCGAATACAATCTCATTCTGATTGAAGACGCCGCTCAGGCCATCGGCGCCGAATTCCCGCTGGCAGGCGCGCCAGCAAAAGCTGGAACGATCGGCGGGGCCGGATGTTTTAGTTTTTATCCATCGAAAAATCTCGGTGCCGCGGGCGACGCGGGGTTGATTGTCTGTCATAACGACGAATTCGCCGAGCGCTTGCGAGTCTGCCGACATCACGGGATGGAAGCGCGCTATCAACATCACTTCATCGGCGGCAATTTTCGACTCGACGAATTGCAGGCGGCAATTTTGAACGTGAAGCTGCCGCATCTGGATGATTGGTCCGCCGCTCGTCGCGCAGCGGCCAAGTTTTACTCGAACGAATTCCGGCGCGCCGGATTAGAGAAGAAAATCAAATTACCGGTCGAGCCTTATGCCGAGAGCGGACTAAAGAACCATCACATTTATCATCAGTACGTGATTCGATCGCCCCGGCGCGATGAATTGCGCGAACATCTTTCGAAGCGCGAAGTTGAAACCGCGATTTACTATCCGCTCGCGCTGCACGAACAGCCTTGTTTCGAATATCTCGGCTATAAACCGGGCGACTTTCCGGAAGCGGAGCGCGCGGCGCGTGAAACGCTCGCGTTGCCGATCTATCCTGAAATCCCGCGCGACGCCCAGCAATACGTGGTAAATTGCATCGCGGAATTTTTCGGCTAAGAGATCAAAGCCAAACGCGCTGGGGTAGGTACCGAAGTGGCCAAACGGGGCAGACTGTAAATCTGCTGGCTTTACGCCTTCGCTGGTTCGAATCCAGCCCTGCCCACTTTTTTAACGCCGGCGGCGTCGCGTCATGCGGCGTGACGATTTCGATCCTCGGCGCGTTTTCGTTTTAGCGCGTTTCGAAGTGGTCCGACGGCGAGCTGGTTTTCTTTTCGCTGTAACTTTGCGCACCGCTTTCTGCACCCGTTTTGGCGCAGGTTTAAGCGCGCGCGCAGTCGCTTTTTTCACGGCCGGTCTCAATCGGCCTTCGGCCGCGGCTTTTCCAGCAATCGCGCCGGCGACGCCGCCGACGATTGCCCCGACTGGACCGATCATGCTACCGAGCGCAGCGCCGGCCACCGCTCCAGCTGTTTCTTTGGGAATCGGCGGGACTTCAATATTTTCTTCAGCGGTTTGATCGTTCGGCATAAGCAAAAGTCCTCCTATAATTTGCAGCGTTGTTCTTTCATTGATACTTCGCTGCCGGAGTCGGATGTAGCCGTGAAGAAAAAAAAGCGGCCGCCAGCGGCGGCCGCTTTAAAGAAACAAATTAAGTAAACCGACGATCAACGTCCGCGACGTTGTCCGCCATCACGGCGACGATCGCCGCCATAGCCACCTCCGCCGCCGCCTCCTGGCGGGCGAGGTTCGCGTGGACGCGCTTCGTTCACGGTCAACGCCCGGCCTTCGAGAGTTTTACCGTTAATTTCAGCAATCGCCTTTTGCGCGTCTGCGTCGGAGCCCATCGTCACAAAAGCGAAGCCGCGAGATTTGCCGGTAAATTTGTCCTGCATGAGCATGACTTCCTGCACCGCGCCCGCTTGTGAAAAAAGCTCCTGAAGTTCGTTTTCGGTGGTGTTAAATGGGAGATTTCCCACGTATAATTTAGTTGCCATTGAGTCTAATCTGGAAAACGCCGCCAGGACACTGTTCCCGCTTCTTGAATTTCAAATCGCCGCTGAAGATCGTCGAAGTGACAATGGGCGGACTTCCGAGCTGCTGTTTTCTCCTTTCGGGGCAACTGTGTAGAGTGCTTCGAATGGGAAAGCAATCAAAATCGCGGGGCAATTGAGGAGGGGGTGGGAAGATTTAACCAATCCAACGGAAAAAACCGAGAATTTCGGGTTGCAGTCGTCGCGGCTGGCGTCATAAGTCCCCTTGGCTGTGGACTAAATAGCACCCTCGGCGCGCTCAAAGCTAACCAGGATTGCATTTCATCAGTCAACCGTTTCGATGTCGCGAAGTGTCGATCTAAGACCGCTGGCCAGGTTCCAGGTGAGTGGCTGAAACCGCAGAAAAATTCGCGCAAAGCCACCCGCTTGCACCGCGCCTCACGGATGATGATCGCGGCTTTGAGAGAATTGCGTGATCAAGATTCGTCATTCCAACCGGAGCTTAGCGTGATCGGGACAACCAGCGGTGGCATGTCTTTTGGCGAAAATTATTATCGCGCTTTACATCGACACCGCACTTTGCGGCTTTCGCCGGGTTGGCTCGCGAATTATCCGCCGCAGAAACCGGTGATCGACGCGCAGGAAGCGCTCGGAATCTCCGCGCCATGCCAAATCATCGCCAATGCTTGCGCGTCCGGAACGAACGCAATCGGTCATGCCTTCGAATGTGTCCGCTCGGGAAAATTTCAGCGTGTGCTGACTGGCGGGTACGACGCGATCTCGGAGCTCGTGTTTGTCGGCTTCGATTCCCTGCAAGCATCAACACCGGAAAAATGCCGCCCCTTCGATCGCGATCGTTCCGGAATGGTGTTGGGTGAAGGCGCGGCAGTGTTCGCGTTGGAAAATTTGGAGAGTGCGCGTGCGCGCGGCGCGAGGATTCTCGCGGAAATCATTGGCTACGGAATTTCGACCGACAACCATCACCTGACCCAGCCTGATCCATCGGGAAGCGGCCCGCGACGCGCAATGGAAGACGCATTGAAAAGCGCGCGATTGAACGCGGACAAAGTCGATTACATCAACGCGCATGGAACCGCCACGGTGTTCAACGACGCCGCGGAAGGAAAAGCGATTGCCGAATTATTCGGAAAAATTCCGGTCAGCTCGACCAAAAGCATGATTGGCCATTCGCTGGGCGCCGCTGGAGCGATTGAAGCCGTTATCTGTTTGCTTGCATTGCAATCTCAGATTCTGCCGCCGAACATTAATTTTCGAAGCCCGGACAAAGATCTCGATCTTAATATCGTGGCCAACGAATCGCGCGATGCCAAGATCGACATCGTTCTTTCCAATTCGTTCGGGTTTGGTGGAACCAACGCGTCGATCTTGATTCAGAAAAGCGCCGCATGAACCTGCGCATTGCAGGAACGGGTTGGGTCACGCCGCTCGGTCGCGGTGTCGATACGGTGTGGAATCGTTTGCTCAAAAGCGATGAGGCAGCTGAGCAACAAATTTCCGATCCGGTTTCAGACAAAAAATACTTCGCCTATCGGGTTCCCGACGATGCGTTGCGCGATTTACCGCCCCATCCGCGACTTCGTCGCGCCAGCGCCATCTCGCGCTTTGCCGCCGCCGCAGGACTGGATGCGCTCGCGGAGGCAAGATCGACAATCGGCCAGATCGATCCCGAACGAATGGCGTTAGTGCTTGCGGTGTCGAACGGAGGCGTCATTTACACGAAACGTTTTTATCACGACATCGTCGCGTCTGGCGCGCAATCGGCGAGCCCATTGCTTTTTCCCGAAACGGTTTTCAACGCCCCGGCAAGTCATCTCGCTGCGATTCTCGGAATTACCGGCGCAAGTTACACAATTGTCGGAGACGGTGCAGTCGGAGTTCTGGCAATAAAAATGGCGAGCGACCTCATGGAAAACAAATCGCTCGACGCCTGTTTGATTATCGGCGCCGAAGAAGCCGATTGGATTCTTTGCGATGCGTATCACAAATGGCGGTTGATCAAAAAAAATCCGCCAGTTGAACTGTTTCGGGACCCTCCTCGCGGAACCATTTTGAGTGAAGGCGCGGGCGCGGTTGTGATTGCGCATGATGGAGAAATTAAAATCGACGCGATTAATGCCGGCGGAAATTTTTCCCGCCGCCACGACGCGAGCGCGATCATTCAAGGAGTTTTACATGAGCTCGCGGACAAACAGACGTGCCTCATCGGAAGTGCGAATGGGACATTTGTCGATCTTGCGGAACGCGCAGCGATAAAAACTGAGCTTCCGAATTCAACCGTTTATTCGCCAAAGCCGGCTCTGGGAGAGAGCGTCGGCGCGAGCGCTCTCTGGCAGGTCATCACCGGCGCACAAGCATTGCGAACGAAATGTCTGCCGCCCGTTTTGTATTCAATGCCAAGGGACAATCTTCGATTTGCCTCCGGCGGCGAAACTTCTGCCACCAAAGCGATCATTTCGGCCTGCGGCTTGAATCAACAGGCTGCCGGACTCCGCCTGTCGATCTAAGACGCCTGGCAAGAGAGCCGCTTTTACCTTTGCAACCGTGGCAGCCTACGGTACCTTCGGCGTCCGCCATGCGAACGACGGCTCTGGGGTTTTTTTTCATCTTTTTGGCGGTCGGCTTGGCGAGCGCGGCAACTAAAAGTCAGCAGCCTTCAGAGCACGAGCCGGTGGAAATAACTTCGAGCGGCGAAACGACTTACGAGAACGGCATCGCGACCGCCCGGGACAACGTGGCCATCCATGTCGGAGACACCGACATCTACGGCGATTTCGCGCAATACAATTCTCAAACACACGAAGTTTCAGTGGAAGGGCACGTCCGCATTTATCGCGACACCAGCGTCTACGTCGCCGAGCGCGGAGTTTATAATATCGACACGAAACAGATTCGCACGAGCGACGTCCGGACGGATTATCATCCTTATTTCTTGAGCGGACAGACCGTCAACGAAACGTCGAACAATGTTTACCGCGTCGAAGACGCGACGTTTACCACGCATGATTCGCCCACTCCGGATTTTCATCTGCACGCCCGGACGGTGCGCGTTTACGAAAATGACCACGTCGTTTTTCAAAACGTCACCTTTTATGTCGGAGACGTTCCCATTTTCTGGTGGCCGTACTTGTATCAGTCTCTCAACGACGCATTCAGCTTCACGGTTTCGCCCGCTTATCTTAGTTCGTGGGGGCCGTCGCTTCTGACCCAGGTCACATTTCCAATCCACGACGATATCAAAGGCCGGATTCGACTCGATTATCGCGGCCGACGCGGAGTGGCGATCGGTTTTGAATCGGACATCGATTACGGCAAGGACAATTCCAGCAACGCGAAACTAAAAACTTATTATATCCAGGACCAGAATCCGTTGCTGAATCGAACCGCTTTGCCACGTGGCGGCGTTCCGACCGGCCGTTATCGCGTGAGCCTGGAAGATCATACCGACTTTACTTCAAACATTTATGGAATCGTTGACGTGACGAAGCTGAGCGATCCGTTCGTGCTGCAGGATTTTTACCAGAGCGAATTCCGCATCAATCCAGAGCCGGACAATGTGATCGCTGTAGCCAAAACCGATCCGTTCTACACCTTAACGGCAATCGCTCGTTTTCAGTTGAACGAATTCTTTGACCAAACTGAACGCTTGCCCGAAATCGTGCTCGACATCAAACGGCACGCGCTCTTTGGCGGGCCGATCTTTTACGAAGGCGAAACCGGTTTCGCCGAGCTCCATCGGAATTTCGCAGACACTCTTGTGCCATTGGCTTCGCCGTCGCCCGCCCCAAGCCCCGCCAAGAAAACTCGCTTTGAGGATTACGGCACGTTTCGGATCGACTCGTTTCATCAGCTTCTTTATCCAAACACTTATTTTGGCTGGCTGTCGATCGTGCCGCGAGTTGGCTTTCGGGCGACTTACTACGACGAAACGCGCGATCTCGGTAAGACCATGTTTACGCCGGACAGCGATCCGCTCGTTCCAGAGTTCATTTTGCCGGACCCGACGCTGAAGAACCCAATTGTCGATGCCGGGTCCGGGCTTCGCACGGTTTTCAATACCGGCGCCGAGGCTTCCTTCAAAATTTCGCGCACCTGGGACGACTCGGAAAGTCGCACGTTCGGCCTCGACGGCTTGATGCACGTGATCCAACCGTTCACGAATTTTTCTTACGTGGCCGAAAATGGAATTGATCCGGCCGCGGTATTGCAATTCGACCGCTTCGAACCGTCAACTCAATTGCGCCCAATCGATTTCCCGCAGTTCACGTCGGTCGATTCCATCGCGAGCTGGACGGTCTGGCGCGCCGGAGTCCGCAATCGTCTCGAGACCCGACGCGACGACGTCACCGTGACCTGGCTGGAACTGGACACATTTTTCGATGTGAACATCGACAATCCCTACGACCGCACACAATACTCGAACTTCTTCAATCGTCTCCGATTCACGCCGTTACCATGGGCGTCGCTTACCATCGATTCGCAATTGCCGGCGTTCGACAAAGGGTTCACCGAAGTAAACACGAGCATCGCCATCCAACCGATGTCCAATCTGCAGCTCAGCGCCGGTCACCGGTATCTCAACGGGAATCCGTTTTTTCAAAACAGCAGCCTCTATGTGGTCGGCGGATTTTATCGGCTCGACGACAACTGGGGTGTCGGTTTTCAGGAGCAATATGAAGGGACGACTGGAATCATTGAACAACAGCGTTACTCCGTTTACCGTGATCTCACTAATTGGGTCGCCTCATTCGGCGCAGTCGTTCGCGATAATGCCGGGGTAAAGGAATACGGCGTGCTCTTAACCTTCACATTGAAAGCTTTTCCAAAATTCGGTTTTGACCTGAACTTTGATCCGGGCAGCGAAGGGCAATAGTTCGGGCGCGCATTCCTAATGGACATCTCAATCATCGGTTCTGGCTACGTCGGGCTCGTTACCGGCGCTTGCTTCGCCGACGTCGGCCACAACGTTGTCTGCGTCGATAACGACGAAAGCAAAATCAAAAGCCTGCAGTCAGGCCGTATCCCGATCTACGAGCCGGGCCTCGAGGAAATCATTCACCGCAACGTTTCCGCACATCGGCTCCGCTTCAGCAGCAGCACTCGCGAAGGCGTCGACAATTCCCAAATCGTTTTCATCGCCGTCCCGACGCCGCCCCAGCCCAATGGCGATGTCGATCTTAGCTTCATTGAAAAAGTTTCCCGCGAGATCGCCGATGTTCTGACCGACTACCGCGTCATCGTCGATAAAAGCACTGTCCCGGTAAAAACCGGCGAACGCGTCGCTGAAACCATCAAGCGCTATAACCGCCACGGCGCCAAGTTCGATGTCGTCAGCAATCCCGAATTTTTGCGCGAAGGCTGCGCCATCCACGACTTGATGCACCCCGACCGCATCGTCATCGGCGCGCAAAGCCAGCACGCGATCGATCTCATGAAAAAAGTCTACGAGCCGTTCATGGCACCGGTGCTCGTGACTGACATCAACAGCGCGGAGCTCATCAAGCACGCAGCCAATTCGTTCCTCGCGCTCAAAATTTCCTATATCAATGCGATCTCTGCGATTTGCGATGTCAGCGGCGCAGATGTCGAAAAAGTTGCGGACGGAATTGGAATGGATCGACGCATCGGGCGGCAATTTCTCAACTCCGGTATCGGATACGGCGGTTCTTGTTTTCCGAAAGACGTCGCGGCGTTCATTCAGATCAGTGAGCAACTCGGCGTTCCGTTCACTCTTCTCAAGGAAGTGCAGCGGATAAATGCCGGCCAAAGAGATCGTTTTCTCAAATTGATCCGCGACACGCTTTGGGTGCTGCGAGAAAAGAAAATCGCCGTCTGGGGTTTAACGTTCAAACCCGACACTGACGACGTTCGCTCTTCCGTCGCGATCGATCTCGTCGACGCGATGCTCCGAGAAGGCGCGCACGTGACTGTTTACGATCCGAAAGGAATGGAGAAAGCGCGCGAGCTCAAATCGGTCGCGGACGCGAAATTCACCGAGTCCGCCCTCGAAGCGCTCGACGGCGCCGAAGCGCTGGTCATAGCCACGGAGTGGCAGGAATTTGCCAACGTCGACTTTGCCGAGGTCAAAAAAAGAATGACAACGCCGATCGTTTTCGACGGCCGAAATCTCTTGAATCCTGAGACGATGGGCGAGCTTGGTTTCCATTATCATTCGATCGGCCGCGCCCCAGCGATTCCGCGCTAACATTTTTTGTGGCGCAGACGTCCGCTCGTCGGGTTGCTCTCGCCGCGCTGAAGACCTGGCGAACCAAAAAACAATTCGCCGATTCGGTTATTGCCGTCGCGCTTTCAAAAAGCGCGCTCCAATCCTCCGATCGCGCGTTTGCTCTCGAACTTTTCTACGGCGTTCTGCGAAATCTGACGCTGCTCAATTTTTGGATCCGCGCCCTTCGGCCTCAGCACGTCGATGTCGATCTTCGCGATGTTTTGCAGCTCGGCCTTTACCAAATCTTTCTCGCAAAACTCCCGGAACACGCCGCGGTCAATGAAACGGTTGAGCTAGTGCCGAAAATCAAGCGCGGAATCGTGAACGCGATCCTGCGCACGGCAACGCGCAGTCGCAAGGCGCTGCAAAACAGCGCCAATGCCCAGTCTCTCGACGTTCGCGCTTCGCATCCGAAATTCTTGATCGAGCGCTGGCAAAAAGCGTTCGGAGATGGACCAACTGAAGCGTTGTGCAATTGGAATAACCAACCGCCGCCGATTTATGCCCGAATTAATCAGCTGAAGGTTGATCGCCAGACTTTCCTCGAGCGTTATCGCGCTGCGCGAACGCTTTCGAACATTCCATACTTTGTCGAACTGCCGGCACCGGCGGACGCGCTCGAGGCGGGTGACTGCTATGTCCAGGATCCAAGCACAGCAATCGCCTGCGAACTGTTACAGCCGCAGCCAGACGAAAAGGTTCTCGATGCCTGCGCCGCGCCGGGCGGCAAAACTAGTTACCTCGCCGAACTGATGAGAAATCGCGGATCGCTTATCGCGTGTGATCGCGATTCCGAACGTTTGCGTTTGCTGGAGGAAAATCTGCGGCGGCTCGGCGTTCGAATTGCGGCAACGGTTCGCCAGGATTGGGGGAAAACGAAAATATCTGCGGAAGTTCGTGAGCATGCGCCGTTTGATCGAATTCTGCTCGATGTGCCATGCAGCAACACCGGCGTGATGCGAAGACGCGTCGACGTCCGGTGGCGATTGAAGCCGACAGACTTTGTTCGGATGCAACAGCGGCAAATCGAAATCGCGCTGGCGGTCATTCCGTTGCTCAAACCGAACGGAGTTCTTGTCTACAGTACCTGTAGCCTCGAAGAAGAAGAAAATGAGAATGTCGTTCAACAATTGCTCCGGCAGATGCCTGTCCGCCGTAGTGTTGACGAAGGCGGGTCGATCTTAAAGCTGGAAGAAGAACGTCGATGGCTTCCTTTCATTGATAATTTTGATGGCGCATACGCGGCACGCCTGCGAATTTCGTAATTATGAACGATCCGCGTTTCGATAGACTCGCTAAACTTCTGGTCGAATATTCAACCAGACTCAAACGGAACGAGAATGTACTGATCGAAGCTTTCGACGTCCCTGACGAAATGGTCGTGGCTCTTGTGCGCGCCGCGCGAAAAGCCGGCGCCGTCCCGTTCGTTCAGGTCCAGCGAGGTCGAATCAGTCGTGAGCTGGCCTTGGAAGCTTCGGATCGACAGCTCAACTTCGGCGCGTCGCACGAGCTCGCGCGCATGAAGAAAATGCAGGCTTACATCGCGCTCCGCGGAAGCAACAACATTACTGAGCTCTCGGATGTCCCGGTCCCAAAAATGCAGCTGATTGCCAAAAAAATGAAGCCGGTCCTCGACCAGCGCGTAAAAAAAACGAAGTGGTGCGTCTTGCGCTGGCCGACTCCATCAATGGCGCAGCTCGCCGGAATGAGCACTGAAGCATTCGAAGACTTTTACTTCAACGTCTGCACGCTGGATTACGAGAAACTCCAGCCTGGAATGAAAGCGCTGAAAGAGTTGATGGAGAAAACTGATCGCGTCCAAATCAAAGGGCCCGGGACCAATTTGCGTTTCAACATCAAAGGAATTCCAGCGGTGATTTGCGGCGGCGACCGGAACATTCCGGACGGAGAAGTATTTACGGCGCCGGTCAAAACCTCGGTGGAAGGTCATGTCACCTTCAACGCGCCGACGATTTACCAAAGCGTCGGGTTCGATGGCATTCGCCTCGAATTCAAAAAAGGTAAGCCGTAAAAGCGACCAGCAATCAGACCGACAAACTTAACAAAATTCTGAACTCCGACGCCGGTGCCCGTTACGTTGGCGAATTTTCGCTCGGATTTAATCCGTATGTGATGGAACCGATGCGGGACATTTTGTTCGACGAAAAAATCGCCGGCTCATTCCATTTCACGCCCGGCCAGGCCTATGAAGAAGCCGACAATGGCAATCGTAGCCAGGTCCACTGGGACATGGTCAGCATTCAGAGAAAAAATTACGGCGGCGGTGAGATTTATTTCGATGGGAAATTGATCCGCCGTGACGGCGAGTTTCTGCCGAGAGAGCTCCGATCCCTAAACCGGAGCAACTTCGTTAAAGGAAAGTAATCAGCCGTACACAAACAGAGCGCTTCTTGCGAAGCGCTCTGGAAATTGTCGATCTTGCGATCGTTTAGGCCGCCCGTTTCGGGCCGTGACCGAGCAAGTTCAGCTGCATCATTCCGATTTCGCCGCTGCCGGTCAGCTGCAGATTCGAAATCTCGAACACCGGCGCGCCTTCAACTGGCGATCCGCCGGCCGTTGGCATCTGGACCGAAACTTGTTTCGAATTCGAATTCAGAACGATCGAGGAAATTTCGAACGACGGTGAGAATTCAACCGTCGCGATTTGGAACGGCGCGATCACGTGGACCGCGGCTTGTCCCTGTTGTGACGGCGTCAATTGCAGCGGAGCTGCCGCGAAATCCGAAACGAGATGCAAACCGCCGACAGTGAACGAGGGCGATCCGACAACGGTCGGCCGCTGTTGCTGCGAGGGTGTCAGGCGAACGCTTCCGAGTGTTCCGCCGGCCGGTTGGATCCGGGCGATCTCGAACGTGACCTGCAGATTCATCGCTGGTTGCGGCGCCGAGCCCGCCAGTCGCATGGTCACGACTTTTGAAGCTGGCCGCAATTGCAACGCGCCCATCTTGAAGGTTGGAGTCAATTGCATGGACGCAATTTCGAAAGCGAAAGTGAGTTGGACAGAGGTTTGCATCGCGCCCGCGACGGGTGCGCCGCCTCGCATTGCGGGAGCGGTTGGGATTTGGGCTGGTTCAGGCATGGTTACTGGTGTGGTTGGTTCGTAAATTCGTGATTCAAAAACAGGCTCAACAATCGGCTCGCTCGGTTGACGAAGCGCCTCGATTACGGCCGGTTCAGGTTCGCTGACGACTTCAATGATGGACGGTTCCTCCACAGGCGTCAACTGAGGAATCGGTTGACCTTGACCGATCGGCTCGGTTTCCGGTTCGGCAACGATTGCCGCTTGCGCAAAAACAGGCTCGACCGGTGCAATCGGCTCGATTTCAGGAATCGTGATCGGCTCAACGATCGGTTCCGGCTCAGCAATAATCGGCTCCGGTTGAGCGACCGCCAATTCCGGCGTTTCCATTACCGGCAATTCGGGTTGCGGTGCGAACCATTCCGGTTGCGCCATCGGTTCGGGTTCAGCGACGGCCGCCGTCGGCATCGCGCCTTGTTCAACAATCGGTCCGACCGCTTCGAAGCCTTCGAATGCCGGCTCGACTTCGACGTGGCGTTTCCCGTTTCCTTCAACCGCCGGCTCTGCGATCGCTCCGCCATTGCCGCCAAATCCGCGCGGCGCCTTTCCAAGTGGCACGACCGCGCGACGCAGCGATGGCTCGGACGCTTTCAATTTCAACGAGATTTGGCGCGGGCCGCCGGTCAATCGCGGCATCACTTTCATTGCTTTCGGAGCTGCAGGCGCAAGTTCCATTCCGCCCAGTTGAGGGCCGGTCGCCGACGCTGCGCGGCGGAAGCTCGGCAAACGAAGTCCGCCGCGACGAATCTCATACACCGCGAAGCCGAATAATCCGACTCCGAGCAAAACGAAAACCCCTGTAAGTATGTTTCCGGATTCAAATTTCCCTTTCGAAACTTCGCCCACACGCGCAGGAGCAAGCGCAGTTGCCGGCGCCGATTGCGCTGGCGCTGCTGCCGACGCTTTCGCCACTGTTCCTCCGGCGGGTTGTTCCTTCGCAGGTTCGGTCTTTGCTACTGCCGGCGGTTCCTCACGAACCTGGCTCGAAGCCGGCGCATTCGCTGCCGCCACCGGCGTTTCTACGACAGGCGAAAAATTCGGCGCGGGTGACGTTGGAATTTCTTCTGGTCCCGCCGGACTGCCCATCGCAACCGAGCCTGGCGCAGTGCGGTTTGTTTCGGTGATTGCACTACTCGCGGCCGGCTCTTGCGGCTTAGGAGCAAGTGCTTCCATTCCGGCGACCGCGGGCTTCGTTTTTGCCTCCGCGACTTTGCCTTTCGCGGCGGCTCCCGGAATCGGACTCGGTTCGATGGCCGGACTCGATTCGGTTTGCGCTTCAGCCAACGCCGTCGCGGCTTCTGCCGCCGGCGCAGGCGACGTCGCAAGCGCAGGACTTTGCATCCAACCGAGATCGTAAAATGAATCGGCGAAAACAACATTCAGCGCGGGAGAATAAATTTTCTTCGCGGAAGTGATCCAATCCGTCGCCTTGGTTGGATTGTTATGCTTAAACTCCCACGCGGCTTGCGCGTAATAGAGCGCCGGCGTGTCGCCGGTAAATTGGAATTGCTCCATCAACTTCTGCGCGCGGCTGTCTTTGCCGTCGAGCAGCCAGGTCATATAGACGTTGAACTTGATGAGCTGCGACGCTTCGCTCTTGTCTCCGCCCGGTGTCTTGCTCAGCAGCGCTTCGAAACGATCGCGCGCCGTCGCATAATCTTTTTTCTTCAACGGCACCAACGCGAGATTGAATTGCGACTGGCGGAATTTCGGATCGGCCTTCAACGCTTTCTTGAATTCCGCCTCGGCTTGATCGAATTGCTTTTGCTCCAGGAAAATTTCACCGCGCAAATTGATCGTCGCCGCCTGGTTCGGATCCGCTGCGTCGGCGTCGTTCACAAATTTCAGAGCGCCGGCAAAATCGCGCTGCTGATAGGCCTGCCGCGCCTGCTCCACGCGTGAACGCGCGAATGCTTTGCTCTTGGCGGCGCGGTCGGAGGCTGAAGTTAACTCGAGTGCCGCGCGCGTTTGCCCGGCTTGTTTTTGCAACCAACCAACTTCATAAAGCGACTCGGCAAAAAGCTTGTTCAGCGCCGGCGAGAAATTCTTCTCCGCCTGCGTCATCCATTTCTTGGCGTCGTCCTGCTTGTTTTGCTGAAGCGCAATCGCGGCATTCGCGTAATGGACCGCCGGCGTGTCCGGCGAAAGCTCGAACTTGGCCAAAAGCGAATCGACCATGTTCTCTTTGCCCTCGAGCAAATAGGTCAGAAGAATTTTGTATTGGATCAGCTGAGTCGCTTCACCCTGAAGTTCGGAGGCATTGCTCGAAAGCAATTCCTGGAAACGATTGCGCGCTTCCGGCCAATTTTTTTGCAGGAACGGAATCTCGGCCAAATTGAATCGCGCGTTCCAAAATTTCGAATCGATCCGCAACGCTTCGCGCAACGCGGCTTCGGCCTTGTCATAAATTCCCTGGCGCATGTAAATCACGCCGCGAAGATTTTGTGATTCGGCGAGATCGGGCTGACGCGCGTCGATCGCGTCCAATTGCTTTAACGCTTCCGGAAAACTATTCGCGTCGAATGCCCGAAACGCTTTGTCATACATTGATTCCAGTTCCGCTTTGGACGGGGCGACATTGTCCGCCGCCAAAGACCCAAGTACGAGCACGGCGATCGCCGCGATTTTCCGAATCTTCATGGCCTCGCGAGATAAAACTCTTTTGCGACGTCGATGACAAGCCTAATTTTCACGTTCCGGGAAGAATTTTTGCCCTTGCTGCAAGGCAGGAACCAAGCCCCGTCTACGAATTCAGATTCGCCACAATTCGCAGCCCTTCCAGGGTCAAATTCGGATGCACCGAATCAATCTCGCCCAGGCGTTTAGCGATCAGATCGGCGTACCCGCCAGTCGCAATCACGTGCACTTTTTGTCTGCGGAAACGCTCGGCTTTGATTCGGCCGATGATCTCCCGGACGAGCCCCCGATAGCCGATCACGGCCCCGGCCCGCATCGCTTCCATTGTCGATCTTCCGACGGCCGAGCGCGGCTCTTTTAAGGAGAGCTTGGGCAAAAGCGCGGTGCGTTGATAAAGAAAATTCGTCATTGCTTCCAATCCCGGCGCGATCACGCCACCGATGTATTTTCGTTGCGCCGAAACAATGTCGAACGTGACCGCCGTTCCGAAATCGACCACGATTGCCGGACATCCGTAAAGCGCCGCGACCGCTGCCGCGTTCGCGAGCCGGTCCGCGCCGATTGCCTTTGGATCTGGATAATCGATTCCGACCCCAAGCTTCACTCGCGGCGTTAACCACAAAATCTTCGATCTCTTTATCGTTCTGCGGAGCATCGCGCTCTTCTTCGGCACAACCGAGGAAACAATGACCAGGTCGACCTTGCGTCTTCGCAACGAATGTTGCAGCAACGACGTTCGAAAACTTTCTGTCGGAATTCGGCTCGCCTTCGAAATTTTTCGCGGCGTCGCAAACGCCAGCTTCGTAAACGAATTGCTGATGTCTATTAAGAGATAATTAGCCATTGGCTTGCGGGAGTTTATCCAAACGCGTACCGTCGTCGCGTGCGAAAATTGGTCCATCGCCCACGCCGGTTGCGGCGCTCACCCGCATTAAGAAATCTTGTCCGCGAAACCAATCTGACCACTCACGATTTCGTCCTCCCGCTTTTTGTCAGCGATAAGATCGACAAGCGCCGCCCGATCGAGAGCGTGCCCGGCGTTTTTCAATTCACCGTCGACGAAGTTGTCGATCAAGCGCGCGCCGCGCAGGACGCCGGACTTCAAGCCGTTTTGCTTTTCGGGATTCCGGACAAGAAAGATGAGAAAGCCAGCGGCGCCTACGCGGAGAACGGCGTCATTCAAAAAGCATTGCGCGCGATCAAAAAGAAATGTCCGGAAGTCGTCGCCATTACCGATGTTTGTCTTTGCGAATACATGAGCCACGGCCATTGTGGCGTGACGCGAATCGACGGTGAACATTTTCATGTACTCAACGATGCGAGCGTCGAGCTTTTGGTGAAGACCGCGCTCTCGCACGCGCAAGCCGGCGCCGACATGGTCGCGCCCAGCGACATGATGGATGGCCGCATCGGCGCGATCCGTGAAGCGCTCGACGCGAGCGGGTTCACCGAGACCGGCATCATGAGTTACGCCGCCAAGTTCGCCTCCGTTTTTTACGGACCGTTTCGCGACGCGGCCGAAAGTCCGCCGCAATTCGGCGATCGGCGCACTTATCAAATGGACAGCGCGAACGCGGATGAAGCGTTGCGCGAAGTCGCGCTCGATATCGATGAAGGCGCCGACATTATTATGATCAAGCCCGCGCTGCCTTACATCGACATCCTCTGGCGTGTCCGCGACAAATTCCGCAAACCGACCGCCGTCTATCACGTCAGTGGCGAATTCGCGATGGTCAAAGCCGCCGCCGAAAAAGGAATCGTCGAGGAACGCGCCGCCGTGATGGAGATCATGACTTCGCTCAAACGCGCCGGCGCCGACATCATCGTCACTTACTGGGCGCGGGAACTCGCCGAATGGATCAGGTCGTAACGCGTTGCAATGGCGAAACCGACGCGCATGCACGGTTGAAACGCCTCGCGCTGATTTGGGCGCAGCAAAATGGTTATTCCGCATGCGCGATGGAAGTTTCGTTGCCGCGCTGCCGGTATCGCGCAGACGTCGCAGCGTATCGGCTAGCGAAAATGCCAGTCCGGCTCGAACTCGACATCGGCACGACCGCGGTTTTCGAATGTAAACAATGTTTGGTCGATCTTCGCCGCGACAACGGCTGCACCACCACCACGCAGCGCCGTTTGGAAAAAGTTCATGCGCGTCGTGAAGTGCTCGAGCGCAATTTACGCGTTCATTATCCCGCGCTGCGCGTTCACGATTCGCTCTTTGCCGAGTTCGACTCACACAACTTCGAAGCGATCGATCATCGCGGCTACAAGCAAGTGCTGCGTCAGACCCGCGCGCTCCAGAATCGACTGTTTGATTGCACGAAATTTGAAACTCTCATCCGCTATCGGTGCGCGAACCTCTTTTTTCTCGTGCTGCCAGGCGAGCTTTTTCGCGAGACCGAAATCCCGATTGGTTGGGGTGCACTGGTCGAATCAAACGGCGCGCTCGAGATCGTTCGCAAACCAATCTGGCACGAGGTGTCCGATCAGACCCGACTCGCTTTTCTCGAGCGCATCGCCCGCGCCGGGACGCGCACTCTAAATAAGAGCGCCGGTGTGACGTTCGAGAGTATTTCATAATTCATTCCTTGTTTCTTCAGCGGCTTAGGCGCGCTTGATGCTCTATTTAGAGAGGTCATGAGCGCGGCGGCTCTTCGCATTCTCGCAGTCGACAACGAACCATCGGTCACGTTTTCCCTCCGTTACATTTTTACCGGGCCGCGTTATGAACTGATCGCCGCTGAAAACGGAGATGCTGCGCTCGCCCGGCTCGATTCCGGCTCGACCCATTTCGACATCATCATTGTCGATCAAAAAATGCCCCACATGAGCGGCGTCGAATTGGTCGAACAACTCCGACAACGCGGCGTCGGCAGCAAAATCATGGTCTTGTCCGCGCATCTTTCGTCCGAAGTCCGCGCCGCCTACGAGCGCATGGACGTGCACGTCATGTTTCCAAAACCGTTCGACATCGCGGCGATCCGCTCCGCGGTCGATCAGCTTGCTGCATAATAAATATGCGTGTCTTGATCGCCGACGACCAGCGCAGCTTCGGAACTGCGCTCGCCGACATGGTCCGTTGGTGCGGACACGACGTCATCGCGGTGGTGGGCTCCGGTCTGGAAGCGATCCATAGCTACACCACACACAAACCCGATCTCGTTTTGATGGATTATCGAATGCCGAAATTGAATGGCGGCACCGCTTGTCGTCACATTCTCGCCAAGAATCCGGAGGCGCGGATCATTCTCGTCTCCGCCTGGTCGCCTCAGGACGGCGCTGATCAATCGGGCGCAATGTGTTTTTTGCCAAAACCGGTTGAGCTCGACCGGCTCAACATCACTCTCCACAACATTTGCCAAACCTTGCCGCCCTCGGCGCCGGCGCAAAAAAAGATCGACGATCTTCCATCCCTCGCCGAACCCGCGGCGATCAATTATGAGCTTGAGATCATCGATTATTTCCCGGAGCCGGCGCCATTAATCCCGCCGCCGCCGGCTTTAGAAATGATTTTTCCCGCCGATACAGTGCCTCCCGACATTTTCCCACAAATCGAGCAAGCATTCGCGCCAGTAGATGTCGATCTTGTTCCGAAAAGAAACAGAACCAAGCAGGCCCGCCGCACTCAACGCGCTCGCGCTTCATAGCGAAACGCATCTGCGCCGCTGCTAAGTTTCGATCTTCGATTCGTGCCCGGCATCGCTCGTTAGGCGATTTTTATCTTGTTTACGGCGACATTTCCTGTTGGAATCGCCTTTAGTTAACCCCCTCTGCTTATGCCCCCGAACAAAACACCAAAGACAAGCGCGCTATTGATAGAGATCTTCGACGATCTCAAAGAGTTGCTGGCAACGATCCAAAAGATCCCGGAAAATCTCATCACTTCGCGCGATACGCTCAAGGGCGACCTCGGCTTCACTACGCTCGGCCTTCGCGATTTGGCGGACAAGATCAATCAGTTTCCGAAGTTCGCGCAATATAACGTCGCCATTACCGCGACCAAGGTCGCGAGCGGCACGACGGTGAGCGATCTCGCGAGCGCGATTTACGACGCGGTCCCATGAAAAAGCAACGGCATCCCCGTTCGCGGCGCCGGGGCTCTTGTTCCTTTCGGCATCTCGCCGCGCTCGTCGCTTTGGTGATTCTCATCCTTGGCCAACCGCTTCGATCGGAAACGGCGGACGCCAAGCCAGCCAAGCCTGAATTGGACAAATTTTCCTCGAAACACGACGGCACACTGACCGAGGACGATCTGTATCTGCTGTTTTTGTACGAGCAGAATCCCGCGCTCATGAAGAAAGCGCCGCCCGATCGATTGACGCCGGAACAACGAGCAGCGGCGATCATATTCGCGAGGGCCAACCAAGACGTTTTTTTAAAAGTTAACGAGCTAACTTCGGCGCCGACCCATACTTTTGCGGATGTCACAAAACTTCACAATTTCAAAATCCCGGGCGCAGCACCGAAACCGCCATTGCCCGGTGGCTTCCTTTTGCGGAGCGCGTACGAACAGCTCGATCTCGGGACCGACCCGAAACCGGGCGACAAAGCGCAGCCGGCAAACTTTTCCTACGCGCACAACAGCCTCACTGATCAGGATACGTGGACGATGCAGGGCGCGCTGATGCGTCCGATCATCCCGTTCCAGGAAAAGAACCCCCCGCCCGCGGCTGCTTATTTGTCAGAGATACAAATCGTTCCAAGCGTCACGTTCGATCGGCTTACGGGGAGCGGCGTCCCGATTACGAAACAAACCGACTCGCTCATTTTTCGCATCGGCAGCGACACCGAATTTGGAAACATCAACATGTTCAATCTCCTGAACGGACTTCAGGACATTCGTCTGAATTTTTCGCACGCGACCGATTTCGAATTTCGCAGTCAAGTTCTAGGCGGCGAAGCGGATTGGGAACCGACCGATATCCGTCTCCCTCTCGGCGCTTACAAACCCCTTCTCGGAAGCCCTAGTTTGCTCAGATACCGGCTTCGTCTTTACCTTCACTCCGAAGCGGGAAGTATTGTCGATCCTGGAAGAAAAGCAGCGTTGGCCGCCGCGCCTGACGCATACGCGCGGATCGGTTTCTTTTCCCAGATTGAAGTGCAACCAATGAACTTCAATCGCGCCACTCTGGTCGTCAGTTATTTCGATTACGAATCGCTCATCAGCGACAGTGTAAGCGCGCACTTGTTTACTTCTGGCTTTACCCTTGGGCTCGACGAAGCCAGCAACATCAGTCTTCAGATCAAATACCGAAACGGCCGTTTGCCCGTTACGCTCGACAGAGTCGAAGACGTAACCATCGGCCTCGGCATCAAACTCTGATCTCGGGTAACTGCTGATCTGTCCTCTGTCGTCCGTCCTCTTCGCTCTTGCCTCTATGCTCCTTGCTCCTAAACTCGGCGACGTTGCAAACTCGCCGAAGTTTTCTCGCGCTCGCCGGCCGCGGCCTCGGTCTGGCTGCGCTGTCTTCCGGCACGGTCGCCTCTCTATTAAGAGACGTTCACGCCGCGACTAAAGCCGTCGCGCATCTTTCGCCGGAAGAAGCCGCCACGGATGAAGATTATTGGGCCGCGATCCAGAACTCGTTCAGCGTCACCCGCGGCATCATCAATCTGAACAATGGCGGCGTTTCCCCCAGCCCGCGCGTGGTGACCGAAGCGCTTATTCGTTACATCTGGGAACAGGAAGACTGCACCGCTTACACGATGTGGGAAATCCTCGAGCCACAATCGGAAACCATCCGCACCGGCCTGGCCGAACTCTTCGGCTGCGACCGCGAAGAAATCGCGATCACGCGCAATGCGTCCGAGTCGCTCGAGATTTTACTCGATGGGATGGACTTCAAACCGGGCGACGAAATTCTCACCACCACTCAGGATTACCCGCGCATGCTCACCACTTTGCGTCAGCGGGAGAAACGCGAAAACCTCAAGCTCCACCTGATCAAGGTCCCGATCCCGCCGAAAAACCTGAACGAGATCACGACCGCGTTTGAAAAAGGAATCACCGATCGCACTCGCCTGATCCTCATCTCGCACCAGATCAACATCACCGGCCAGATCACGCCGGTGAAAGCGGTCTGCGATCTCGCGCGCGCCCGCGGCATTGAAACCATCGTCGACGGCGCCCATTCCTTTGCCCAGTTCGATTTCAAACGCGCAGATTTAGGGTGCGATTATTTCGGGACCAGTCTGCACAAATGGTTATACGCGCCGAAAGGCACCGGCATGCTTTACGTGAAACGCGATAAGATCGACAAGATCTGGCCGCTCATGGCCGCCGAAGCGAAGCAGGCGAACGATATCCGCAAGTTCGAAGAGATCGGCACCCACTCCGCCGCGCCGAAGCTCGCCATCGGCGAAGCGCTAATATTTAACAACGGGATCGGCGCCAAACGCAAAGAAGCGCGGCTCCGATATCTGTCCCGCTACTGGATGAACAAATTGAAAGACGTTCCCAAGATCCGATTCAACACGTCTTTTGATGCGGCGCAGTCATGCGCAATAGGAAATGTCCACATCGAAGGAACCGATCCCAAAGCCGTTACCAAATATTTGTTCGAGAAACACCACATCTTCACCGTCCCGATCATCCATGACGAATTTCAGGGAATTCGGGTCACCCCGAATTTGTACACGACCCTCGCGGAGCTCGATCGGTTCGTAGAGGAGATGGAGCGAGTTGCCAAGAACGGGCTTCCCGTTTGAGTCAGCTTTTCCGTTTTCAGTTTTTCAGCGTTTCAGTTTTTCTCTTCGCCCCAGATCGCGCATTCATTGCCGCTCGGCTCGGTGAAATGAAACCGGCGCCCGCCCGGGAACGAGAAAATATCTTTGGTGATCTTGCCGCCGAGATCGATCACGCGCTGGCGAATTTGTTCGAGGTCCGGATGATAAAACACCACCAGCACTCCACCCGACTCGATCGTCGACCGCTTATTCGCCCGCGAAAATCCGCCCGCGATCCGGCCGTCGTCGAACGAAGCATAATCCGGCCCGTAATCGGTAAACTTCCAACCCAAGAGCTGTTCGAAAAACTTCTTCGTCGCAGCAATATCTGCCGCCTGAAACTCGATGTAATCAATCTGACTCGCCGCACTCATAACCGTAGGTTGCAAATGTTGGTCATTCGGTCAATCCAGCGTTTCCGAAGATCCGCCTGATCCGCGTAATCCGTGGTTCCCAAAAAAAGAAAACCGCCGAAGCATCTCTGCGGTTCGTGGGAACGAACTTTACGGTGGGAGCGTGTGAGCGCGAAGACGCGAATCGAACTAGGGAAACCGGCGACTCGGTTTTGGTGGAAACCGAGCCGCGGCGGCTCTTAAATATCTGATCTGTGATCTCTGTCCTCTGCGAACCGTCAGCTCATCCCTAACGAATCGAGCGTCGGTTCGTCGATCACCGCCGTCACTTGAAGTCCTTGATCGGCTTGGTAATCGGTCAGCGCTTGCCGGGTCAACGGCCCGAGCAATCCATCCACCTCGCCTTGGTAATAGCCCATTTGCTGAAGCTCAGCTTGCACGTCCGCGATCACGCGGTCCGGCGGCTCAGCGCGATGACCGACATAGATCGGCGCATCATAGGCATAATATTCGTAGCCGGGATCGTAACCCCACGCCGGATACCAATAGCCGTTGTTCCAATAATAGTAACCGCCAGCGATCAACTCGACCCGCTGATAACGCGAGTGATACCAGCCGCGATCGTGCCGTTCCGGATGATACGTGCGGAACACTTCGTATTGCGGACCCGACCAGCGATCGCTTCCTTCAATCCGAAAGCTCGCGTTGAACGTGACCGGCGGAGCCTTGTCAGGTCGCGGCTGCGCTTTGAAACTTGCGTGCTGTTGCTTGATCGTTTGCGCCTGCTGTTTCACCTGCTCCACTTTTTGTTTCTCAACATGCGCTGTTGTCCCGCCTGTCGCCGCAACATTCGCGCCTGCATTTTGTTGACCGGTTGCGCCGGTTGCCGCAACTGACGGAGCCGCGCTTGCCGATGCTGCAACTGTTGGAGCAGCCGATGCTGCCGTTGCCGGAGCCGTGCTCGGTGCTGCTGAAGCTTTTGTATTCGCACCCGCGCCAACTTTCGTCCCTTTTTCACGTCCGGCTTTCTTCCCGCCTGGCGCCACACTCGCGCTCGCGCCAGCTTCAGCGGAAGCGTTCGTTCCGGTTGCGCCGGTCGCAGCCGACGTTTCAGCTTTCGCGCGACCTTTGCCTTTTCCTTTGCCTGCGCCGGTTTCGGTCGTCGCCGCGGCGCCGGTCTGAGCATTAACGCCCGTTTCCGGCGCGGTCGCGGATTTCTCCGCCTTGTTTTTGCGGCCTTTTCCAGCACCTGGCTCATTCGCCGCGCCGGGCTCGTTCATTGTGCCGGCTTGTTTTCCGGTAGTGGCTTCAGGCTTGGCCATCTTCTCGCCTCGCGTTTTTGGCGCTTTAGTTTCCGTCTGCTCCGTTGTTTTTTCAGTGCCCTTCTTTTTGCCTGTGGTTGGCGATTCTTCTGTCTGCTGCGCAAAAGCAGCTCCAGCTAGGGCCAGTGAAAGTCCAATTAGTAAACAAGTGAATTTCTTCATAATAATGTATCGTTCGTTCGTTAGTCGCTGGCCGTGACCGGTCTATTCAAGCGTCGCGCGGGAAACCGCGTTTTAGCTCCCTTCCTCCCAACGCCTTCAGTGTTTCCGTCGTCCGCTTTCTTTTCTACTTCCTACTTTTTAATTTCTACTTCGCGTTCGCAGCTTCCGCCGCGGCGCGCTCACCACGGCAACGACATTTCCGCGCCATGAATGTCGGAACCGACAATCGGCTGGACCTTAACTTGCCGGTGTCTTGTGTTGAAATGCACGACCGTTTTGCCGACGAACGTTCCGATCGTTGCTCCGGCCAGCACATCGGACGGCCAATGCCGGTTATTGTTTAGCCGCGCGTAACCGACCGCCGACGCGAGGCCATAAGATGTCACTTGCACCCAGGGCGCGTTGTAGTGTTCCGTAATCACACTCGCCAACGCGAACGCCTCCGTCGTGTGCCCCGACGAAAAAGAATCTTGTCCGCTGAACGGCTGAAAATTATAGGCGCCGTGACCATCCGTCGGCCGGCCCCGGCCGATCACGTATTTGAACGAGTTCGTGACAATGCCGGAAGCGATCGCCGTGGCCGAGATACTATCCAGCGCGGTCGTTTTCGCGCGCGGATCTTTGAAAAATTCTCCGTAAATATAAAACGTCCCGACAATGCCGATGGCATATTCGTTCCCGAGCGGCTGCACATTATCAAAGATATTGGTGACGGTATTGTTCCGGGCTCCGCGGATTCCGCGCTCGATATCTTCATCGAACGCCGCCACCGTCCCGATGCCGGCCGCGATGCCGCCTAATACGAGCCAGTCGCGCGTGTCCCAGCGCGCCGGCGCGGTGAACACTTCCTTCGTGTCCAGGATCACGAGAAACCAATAATTTTTCTTGAACAAATCCTCTACCGGAGCCGCCAGTGGCGACGTTTCACTCGGCGTGCCGATCGTTTCTGTCGCCACCGAGAATTGCGGAACATCATGTCGATCTTGCGCTGCCATCGCCGAATCGTCATGCGCCCACGGGTCCGTGTGCATCAAATCCGTTTGCGCTCGGACCGGAACGATTGCCGCCGCACTAACGATGAAAGCGAAAACTAATCTCCTCATCATCCTGCCCCTCACGTTCACTTCGGTTTACGCTCCCTAACTGCGCGTATTCCTCCGCTCCTTGTTCGCCAACGGACGAAACCGCCTTTCCTTCGCTCCCTGCTCCCTGCTCCCTGCTCTTCCCTCCTCGCTTCTCTACTTTCTAATTTCTACTTCCCACTTTCTGCCCGCTCCCGGCTTCGTCACTCCAATCCCAGCGCCGCCACGGTCGGCCCATCGACGATTCCGTTCACGACCAAGCCGGCGTCTCGTTGATATGCCGCGATCGCCTGGCGCGTGGGCGAGGTGAGAGCACCGGTCAGCGCTCCGCCGTAATAGCCCTCTTCCTGAAGTGCGCGCTGCACATTCAGGATCACCTCGTCCGGCAACAGATTGCCGTAGGTATAGATCGGCCCGTCATAATCGTAATATTGGTAGAGCGGATCGTAACCCCACGCCGGGAACCAGTACCCGGCGTCCCAATAATAATATCCGCCTCCGACCAGAACGATGACCGTGAAATGTTGTTTCCACCAAACGCGATTGTGCCGCTGATGCTGATAACGTCGGAGCGCGTCCGCATAACTGACCCGCACAGTGTTCACCGGCCCACGCGCGATCGCTGATTGTTGCGCTTGCTGCTGCTGCTGCTGTTGTTTGGCCGACCCGTGGGCGCGAGCAGCGTTAGGTTTCGGTTTCGGCTGCTGCTGTTGTTGCTGAACCGGCGTTGTTTGAGTGTTCTGACCGTTGACCGGGTGAACGAGGGCAATCAACAAACAAACCGCCGCGAAGACAAATCGTCTCATGCTTGCCTCCGCAGGTTAAACTCCGGAACCGCCAAAGTCACTCACAGTCCGCTTTTCCGCTTTCTTGTCGTGCCGTAATCCGTTCCATCCGCGTAATCCGTGGTTGGCTTTTCCTTGGCACGTGACCTTCGCCGTCCTGACCGCGGTCAGACCTTCGCGCCGTTACCCGCGATGAGAGATCGCAAACGAGAAAGTGCTTCAGTCGCTTCGCGATCTTTCGCTTGAATCGCGTCTATAATTTCCAGTGGCGTCCGGGTGTCTTCTTCAACGACGCGATGGGGATTCACAGCCTTTAAATCGTAAACGGTGTTTTCAATCGTCGTTGCCTTATTTTCCAGTTCGCGAACTTCACGCACTGCCGCTTTCCATTTCGACTCCGCCGTTTGCACTCGTTCGCGGTGATCTTCAGGATGCGGAGGCTTCGCCTTCTTTAATACGAAAAGATCTCCTTCAAGCTGCTTCGCGACCGCGTTTAACTCCGTGGCCTTTTCGCGAAATGGTTGGGCTTCGGCCAGCGCTGCCTGCAATCGCTCGGCAAAATTGACGGTCCAGCTTCGCTCGCTGTCGGCGCGATCGGGCAACAATCTATAGAATTCGTCGAAATGCGTCAGCGTTAACGGTGTTTTCTTACCAACCTTGATGTCAGATAAATCGTAGTACCAAATGCGCTCGGTTTGTTTGCCTTTGTCGAAAAAGACGAGATTGGTTTTCACTCCAGCGCCCGCGCTGGAAAAAACGCCGCCCGGCAAACTGACAATGCAGTAAACGTCGTTTTCCTCGAGCAGCTTTCGCTTCGTTTGCACGAAAGCCTCGGCGTCCACGCGAAAGAGAACGCCTTCGTCCAGGACGATTCCGCAACGGCTTCCGGGCTTCATGCTCTGAAGCACGTTTTGAATAAACAGCACTTGGGTCGCGCCGGTTTTGTACTCGTAAGGAGTTTGCGCCTCCTTTCCTTCTTTGCCGCCAAAAGGCGGATTCATCAGCACGTAGTCAAAAAACTTTGGCGCTCCTTCAAACAAGCCGCCGTAGGTCGAAATCTGCGAGAGCGAATTGCCGTGCCAGATGTGTGGATCGTCGATTCCGTGCAGCACCAGATTCGCCAGCCCAATCGGATAAACAACATTATCCTTCTCGCGGCCATAAAACGTTCGGTGTTTCAAGGTTTCAAGATCGACGGCGGAAATCTTCTCTCCCGCTTTGTTACGCATGTACTCGAACGACTGCGCTAGAAATCCGCCGGTGCCACAACCTGGATCGTAAACCGTCTTGCCAATCTGCGGATCGACAACTCGTACCATCGCGCGAATCACTTCTCGCGGCGTAAAGAACTGGCCGCCGTCGTTCCCGCGCTCGCCCATCTTCAACAGCAAACCTTCGTAGACCTGCGAGAGAGTGAAGACATGTGTGTCGTCCACGGTGACGTTGCTGATCTCGTGAACTTTATCGAGGACGTCCTTAAAATTTTTCCCCGAATCGATCCGGCTGCGTTCCACTCCCGACATGATCTCGCTGACAACCCTTTGTTTCGCCGTCGCGTTCGGCTTGTCCTTGAGAGCCTTTAGTTCTGGGAGCAACCGTTCATGCACGAATTTGAAAACATCTGCGCTTTTGTCTTCGCGCATCGGAGATTTCGGTGCCGCCCAGTCGCGCCAGCGAAACGGCGCAACCAATGTTGGAGTGAATGAAATATTCTGCGCTTTGGATTCTTCACTCTCCTTCGCTTCGCGTTCATCGAGAATACGCAGAAACAAAATCCAAGTCAGTTCGGGAACGTACTGCAACGCACCCGCGCAATTCGACCGCCGCATGATATCGCAGATCGACTTCACCGCGGCGTTCAGCGACTGCGGGGAGCTATGCTTTTTCTGGGAGGTCCGCGGCATCGAAGTATTTTCTCTTAGCGTGATTTCACTTCTGAATCCAGCAGGTTCGCGCTTGACCGGCCGATAATAGTATTCATTATGAGCGCTCGAATTTGGCGCTCCAGCTGCTAAGTTACCCAGGTCGATGCCCTCCGCTCTTGATATCCCAACGCCGGTGCGGAAGTCTACTCAGGCGCTGAATTACTTCGCGCGGCTGGCTGCTAGCGGCACACCGCGTCCAGAACTGAGCAAATTAAAAGCGCTCAAATTGCTCTTTTTTGCTGACCGATATCACATTCGAAAATACGGTCGTCCCGTAAGCGAGAGTAAATATTTCGCGATGGCCAAGGGTCCGGTAGCCTCAGAGGCAAAGCACGTAGCTGAAGATGCGAAAAGATTGGATTCTCGCGCTCGCTCCTATGCCCGCCGATTTGTTCGGCAAAAAGGAGACACCTTTGATTACACATCGATTGCTGATGTTGATCGCGCTGTTCTCTCCAAGACTGATATCGAAGCGCTAAACTTTGCCTGGGGAATTTTTGGCCACTACAGCAAGTTCCAGCTTTGCCAGATCACTCATCACTATCCCGAGTGGAAACGTCATGCTCGCACGCTCCAGCGCGGAACACATCGTCGTGTCGAGATGGATTACGCAGATTTTTTTGACGAACCAGACACAGGTTATAATCCGTGCCATGAACTATCCGATAAAGATCGCAAAATAGCTCGTGAGCTTTACCTCGATTCACAAGAAGTAGCAAAACTCTGGAAGTAATTCTTAACCTGTGGCGCAAGTCCCCCTCGAGCTGCGCGTTTCGTTACGCGAAGGAAGCGTCTTCTATTTCCAGGAGCGCAAATTAACGTCAGCCGAGCCGCACTATCACATCGTTGTTAACGATCCGTTATCTCAGCAAGTCCTCCTGCTCACCGTCGTAAGCTCGAAGATTGATAAGGTGAAATACCGTCGACGCGATTGTCCGCGGACCCTGGTGGAATTCGGTCCGGTTGAGCTACCTAAGATTCTTAAAGAACCTTCTATCGTCGACTGCAACGACTTGACGAAAATCCCACTCCACGAATTTTGCGAGCGCTGGGAGCGAAAAGAAATCCAGGCTTTTCCCGAAGATCTTCCCGTGCCCCTGAGAATCGCATTACGCGCCGCGATTCACGCCAGTGAAATCTTGTCTGACGAAATCAAAGCGCTTGTCGCAAAATCTTAAGCACCGTTAGCGCTGAACGCCTCGCGCAACAGAGCGGCTGGAAGTTCTTCCACATCGTCGAGCTTCTCTTGAATCGACTGACGCATCTCCCGCGCTGCATCGAATTCGTCGTCCAGTCGCGCAGCAATCGCAACTTGATGGTCAATCACAGGAAAGGGTACTTCCCAGGCAAAGAGCTGCTCTCGATTTAATTTTGGCATGCGTGAACGTTGCGATTGGCCAATCGCATATTTCGTAAACTCCTCGCTCAAAAGCACCCAAGCGATATACCGCGCGTTCAATCGGTCAGACCGCACGCGGAGCGGATACATGTCCGCACTGCAAAGTCCGCGCGATGGTGCAACTGCTACTTTTCGCAAGTAAGGCCGGAGCTTCGAGTACAACACATCGTCCTTTTCGAAAAGATATTTGCCGCTAATCATTCGATCTTCTCGCGCTGTGCGAACATCGAATAATTGAAGAGTACCCGATTCGATGTTCTCGCCGTTTACGTGGGGTAGATCGATGAAGTCGTCGACGCGCGGGTCGACTTGGGTTGCAACGATCTCACACAACTCGCTCAGCGGCATGCGCGGCCAGCGTTTGGCTTCTTCGCTTTCGAAGACATTTCTAAGATGTGCGGCCGGGAGCGCGTCGGCTGCTTCGAGTTGCACTTCGAGCGCTGCGCGCGCTTCAGCTAAGATCGACAATTGCTCGCGCAATCGCGCTGCAATCCGGCGCTGCTCTGCCACGGGCGGCAATGGGATCTCTAACGTTGCCAGGTAATCTTCAGGAACGCGCTGCTGTCCGACTGCTCCGGTGAAATAGCGCGTCGCGTCCAACAACAAGCTAGGCTGCAAAAGAAAATAATGAATCCACTCGGAAGTGACTTCGGCT
>Ga0207646_10001254_pt1 | contig 31799 bp, 28 predicted proteins | sample KBSK5502metaG_FD_184343 | JGI IMG/M metagenome (GOLD analysis project Ga0207646, IMG submission 184343) | Corn, switchgrass and miscanthus rhizosphere microbial communities from Kellogg Biological Station, Michigan, USA - KBS K5-50-2 metaG... | ecosystem: Host-associated > Plants > Roots >... | reverse complement strand
CCATCGGGTTCTATCGACCTACCTCACCCGTCCGCTCGCCCTAAAGGCATGTTGCTTCATTTGTTTCAATCCCCATCGGGTGCTATCGACCTACCTCACGATGTAAGGAGGTAGATCTCATGAAGAAGCTAGGCTTGGTTTCAATCCCCATCGGGTGCTATCGACCTACCTCACTCAGCAAGGTGGCGCTAAGGAAGGTACAGGGCCACAGAGTTTCAATCCCCATCGGGTGCTATCGACCTACCTCACTTACGGTGTTCGCTGCCAAGGAGCCCACTGGCCCGATAGTTTCAATCCCCATCGGGTGCTATCGACCTACCTCACGCTTTTCCCTGGAAAGGAGGAAATGGGTTGAGCGGCGTTTCAATCCCCATCGGGTGCTATCGACCTACCTCACCCCCCGCCTGCTGAAGATGAGCCGCCAAGCGAGCAGAGTTTCAATCCCCATCGGGTGCTATCGACCTACCTCACGTGGAGTTATCCGGATGTTCGAGAAGAGTTTCTGTAAAGTTTCAATCCCCATCGGGTGCTATCGACCTACCTCACTCTGCAGTCGGCGATTTGCTTGCCGACTCAACTTTTCGTTTCAATCCCCATCGGGTGCTATCGACCTACCTCACCGGAATCAGCCGAGACTGGACAAAGCTTTCCACGTTTCAATCCCCATCGGGTGCTATCGACCTACCTCACTCTGGGTTAGTGACCCGACTTCAGTTCGGGGGCCAACAGTTTCAATCCCCATCGGGTGCTATCGACCTACCTCACTTAACTTTGCTTTTTAACCAATCGGAGAGGTATCTAATGTTTCAATCCCCATCGGGTGCTATCGACCTACCTCACACATAGCCCAAGTATCTGGAATGGTTGAGGTTGCTGTAAGTTTCAATCCCCATCGGGTGCTATCGACCTACCTCACTCCTGCCTTTGTAAGTATCACATTCCGGTGAGCTTGTACAGCCGTTTTTGCACATCTCCCTTTTTCGCCTCTTTTTCTTCTGCCTCAAATCTGAAAAACCTATCCTAAGCCTCTTGTTTTCAGCAGGATCACATCTCCGCCTCAGCTCCATTTCTCGCTCTTCTTGCAAGCCTCTTTGATTCAGCCAGATAGCTCTTGACTGCTTCATTTCAGAACACACTTTTTCACTTGCTTGGTGCCCGCTGCGGTTCCCGGCCCTTTCTTGCAACCGACATTCTTTCCGGTATTTAGCTGCCATTTTCTGAACTATTAGAATTCCGGTACATCCCCCCATTTTCGTCCCTCATGTTCGGCTCCTGGGTTCAGATGACGATCACTGCCGGGTCTGAAGCCATCCGGCTGGCGGCGCTGGCTTGAATCCGCCGAGCGCATTCCTCGCACAGGTGGTAATAGCGCACCTGATCCTGGCGCGGGTCGATCATCCCTTCGACGGCCTTCCGCAACTCGATGAACTGCCCCACCGTCAGGTAACATTCAAACACCGACTCCTGCCTGGCCACCCCGAAGCGCCGCAGCGTCTTAATGAGGGCCAGAGATGCGCCGCGACGCGCAACTCTTCGAAGACCTCCAGCCGATTTCTGCTCGCACTCAACCAACTGCAAGACCTGGTGGGTGACACCTCGATGCAGGTCGGCAGCGAAGCCTACGCGGCGCTGGCGGTCTACACCTACGCCAAAGCCATCTGAGCTTCAGATTCGGGTTCATGCTATACCTTGAACGGGGACAAATTGAGCTTTTTGAAGAGAGAAGAATCTCAACCCAAAGGGTCAAGGAGTCAAAGGGTCAAAGGCTTCTTTTTCATCAGTCCCTTTGTCCCTTTGTTCCTTTGAACCTTTGTGTTGGAGAAGCTCCATTTGTGGCCGTGCTTGGTATATAATCGCCGGTCTACCTTCCTGGGTAAACTGATTGGAATCGAGTGGTCTCTCAATCAAATCTCCAAAGCTCAAAGACTATCGGAGCACAGCAAGGGTAAGCTGGCTTATGATGGCCTGGGCTGAGGGCAATGACCGGCAACGACTTTTCAGGAGCGTATGGGGAGGGGCCTGGTTGGAGCGGCTGACAACGGAAGACAGCTTACTGGTGAGGGTCGTGCGTGTCTTGGCGATCAATGTTTCGCCGCTCAAGGCTTCGCGTGATTACCGGCTGCTGTTTATTGGGCAGTTCATTTCAGCCTTCGGCTCGGCGATGAGTTATGTCGTGCTGCCCTGGCAGACCTTTCAACTCACGAAGTCTACTTTCGCGGTCGGGATGCTCGGCGTGGTGGAATTCGCGCCGATGTTGATCATGGCCTTCATCGGCGGGGCGTTGGCGGATTACTTGGATCGGCGGCGCTTGATTCTGCTCACCGAGTTGGGGATGACTTTGTGTTGCTTGATGTTGATGGCTAATGCCTGGCGACAGCAGCCGCAGCCTTGGGTGTTATTCTTGATCGCTGCGTTATTCGCGGCCCTCAATGGGTTGCACCGGCCGGCGCTTGAGGCCTTGACTCCGCGCCTGGTTGCCCCTGAAGATTTGCCCGCGGTTTCGGCGCTGAACAGTTTACGCTACAACGTCAATTTCATCGTGGGTCCGGCGATTGCGGGGATCATTGCCGCGAGCTTCGGCGCTGCTTTCGCTTATGGTCTCGATGCGGCGAGCTTCGTGGCCTCGCTCGTCACGCTCTTATTGATCCGCGCGGTGGCGCCGCCGCTGGGCGCGGAGCAGCCGAGCTTAAGGTCCATCGTCGAAGGATTGAAATATGCGCGCCGCCGGCAGGAGTTGCTCGGGACCTACCTGATCGATCTCAATGCCATGTTCTTTGGGATGCCGATGGCGCTCTTTCCGGCCATCGCCGAGAATTTCGGACGGGCATCGGTCGGGCTGTTTTATGCCATGCCCGCGGTCGGGGCGTTGGGGGCGACGCTCACTTCAGGCTGGACGGAGCGGGTTCATAAACATGGGTTGGCCGTCACGCTGGCTGCCGCGATCTGGGGCTTGGCGATCATTGGATTTGGAGTGGCGGGGAGTCTGTGGCTGGCATTGCTCTTTCTCGCCTTGGCCGGGGCGGCCGATATGGTGAGCGGCCTCTTTCGCATGACGATCTGGAACCAGACCATCCCGGACCATCTGCGCGGGCGGCTGGCAGGCATTGAGATGATCAGCTATATGACCGGGCCATATCTGGGCAATGCGGAAGCCGGGTTAGTGGCCAGCTTATTCGGGCTGCGCGCCTCGGTGGTCTCCGGCGGAGTGTTGTGTGTAGTCGGCTCGGGGGTGTTGGCCTTGGCCTTACCTTTATTCACCCGCTATGATGGGCGCGAAGGACTGAAGCATAAACAGGCAGAAGAGGCGGCGCGGGCTGCGCGAGAGCGATAGCGGCTTGCAGTTGAGTGCGGTCTTTGCGTTACTTTGCGGCTTCGCGCCTTTGCGAGAAACTGGCTCTCGCAAAGGCGCGAAGCCGCAAAGTAACGCAAAGCGGGTCCTTAAATCAAAGGCCGCATCCACCTGGAAACCGCTATAGCTCGGGCGCGCTGCTTCGCGCCGGAGACGGATGTCGCATCCGAGGAGCAAATCAACCATGAGCACGAGAACTGAAAAGCTGGTGAAGCGTCAACTGAAGATCGCGCTGGCCATCATGATTTCCTCCGGCGCGGTCTTCCTGCCAACTTTCCATGCCCAGAAAAAATCGCCTGCCGCGGCGGCGAAGAAAGTCGATGACAAGATGTTGCGACAAGCGGATACGCACGTCGGTGACTGGCTGACGCACGGGCGCACTTACTCTGAAACGCGCTACAGCCCCCTCAAGCAAATCAGCGCTGGTAACGTCCATCAACTCGGCCTCGCCTGGTCGTTCGACACTGAAACCAGACGCGGGCTGGAAGCCACGCCGCTCGAGATTGACGGGGTGATCTACACGACCGGAAGTTGGAGTATCGTTTATGCCATCGATGCCCGCACCGGCAAGCCGCTCTGGAAGTACGATCCTGAGGTCCCCAGAACCTTCGGCAGCCGAGCCTGCTGCGATGTCGTCAATCGCGGCGTCGCCATTTACCGAGGCAAAGTCTACGTGGGCACGCTCGACGGACGGTTGGTCGCGCTCGAGGCCGAGACCGGCAAAGTCGCCTGGAGCGTGGTGACTGTGGATCAGACTCAGCCGTACACGATCACCGGCGCGCCGCGCGTCGTGAAGGGCAAAGTCATCATCGGCAACGGCGGGGCTGAGTTCGGCGTGCGCGGCTATGTCTCAGCTTACGATGCCGAGACAGGAAAGATGGCCTGGCGTTTCTACACTGTGCCCGGCGATCCGTCACAGCCGTTCGAGTCGGAGGCAATGAAAAAAGCTGCGCCGACGTGGACGGGTGAATGGTGGAAGGGCGGGGGCGGCGGCACCGTCTGGGATTCGCTGGCTTACGATCCGGAACTGGATCTGCTCTACATCGGCACGGGCAATGGTTCCCCTTGGAACCAACAAATTCGCAGCCCGCAGGGCGGCGACAATCTTTTTCTGTCGTCCATCGTGGCGCTGCGCCCTGACACCGGCGCCTATGTCTGGCACTACCAAACCACGCCCGGTGATGCATGGGATTATACGGCGACGCAGCATATGATCCTCGCCGATTTGCCCATCGGCGGCCGGACGCGGAAAGTGCTGATGCAGGCTCCGAAGAACGGCTTCTTTTACGTGCTTGATCGCGCGACGGGTGAATTGATCTCCGCCACGGCCTTCGCCGAGATCACCTGGGCCAAAGGAGTTGATCAGAAGACGGGGCGACCCGTTGAAGTGCCCGAGGCGCGCTACAAGACTAATTACTCGCTGCACAAGCCGGGGCCGCTCGGCGCGCATAATTGGCAGCCGATGTCCTACAACCCACAGACCGGTCTGGTCTACCTTCCGGCGCAGGATGTGCCGGGCTTTTATATGACTGATCAGAAGTATCGATACACTCCCGGTCGGTGGAACCTGGGCGTTGATTTTGTTCCGGTCTTGAAAGACCCGCCGGATCCGAGGGCGATTCCGCCGGGCTACTTGCTCGCCTGGGACCCGGTCCAGCAGAAAGAGCGCTGGCGCGTGGCGTATAAAATGATGTGGAACAGCGGCACGCTGACGACGGCCGGCAATCTGGTTTTTCAGGGAACTTCGGACGGGCGCTTTGTCGCTTACAGCGCGGACAAGGGAGAAAAGCTGTGGGAGTTTCCGGTCGGCATTGGCATCATCGGCTCACCGGTGACTTACGCAGTCGATGGGGTGCAGTACGTGGCCGTGATGGCCGGGTGGGGCGGCTCTTTCCCTTTGACCGGCGGCTACGCGATGATCCCAGACATCAGCGTCCAAAACGTCGGCCGGCTGCTCGCCTTCGCCATCGGCGGAAAGCAGAAGCTGCCTGACTTGCCGAAACAGATGCTAACGGCGCTCACTCCGATTGAATCGCAAGCCACGGCGGACGTCATCGCCCGGGGGAACGCGCTGTTTGCCACTTTCTGCGCCGTCTGTCATGGCACCGGCGCGATCGGTGGGGGCGGAGTCATTAAGGCCTTGCCACTGTCCGAACCGGAAGTCTTCCAGAGGTACCCGGAGATCGTGCTCGAAGGCGCTTACTCAGACCTGGGCATGCCTGCCTTCGGCCAATACCTGAGCCGGGATGAGATTGAAGCGATCCGCGCTTACATCATCAAACGGAGAGCCGATTTTGCCGCTGGCAAGTAACACTTTTCATTTTCCATTTTCCATTTGTGATTTGTCATTTGTCATTGATGAAGGACTCGAAGACAATGAAAAATGAAATATGACAAATGGAAAATGGAAAATGGAAACTACCAGCATAATTGCTGCCTGGTTATGTATGTTTATTTCAGGTAGTGGGGTGTATCGCGGTTCTCCAATCCTCTCGTGGCCGGCAATCCCAGCCCAAGGCGGATCGCGATCTCGACGGGGGAATAGCTGCCGTCACGGCGGTGAAGCTGTAACGGTTCCGCCGGATAGAGAGGCGGTTGTGCCATGAACCGCGGCCTGGTACCGTGATGTGGCTGGGCGGCATGGATAAGGAACGGGTGACAGAGATAGACGGTGCCGGCCTCGCCGGTCGCGAGCGCGAGCGGCCGATCTGAGGCCGGGTCCAGCTTCTCGGCCAACTCTAGGTATGACCAGCCGGCGTCTCCGGCCGATTCCAGCAGCCGCGCGACACCCAAGTGAGAGCCGACCCGGATCCGTGTCGGAGCGTCATCATCGCCCACATCAGAGAAGAGGAAGAGCATCAGCAAGGCGCGCCCCTGAGACTTCAGGTTCAGTCGCCAAGAGCCATCACCTCCGGCGAAGCTCGCATCGGCGTGCCACCCGGTGTCGCCGGGGTCATCGGCACTGGGAAACCGGATCGGGAAGGTGCCCAGGCTGGAGCGCGGAAGCCAGCGCCCCGCGCCGACAAGTCGGTCAAAGGCGGCGTGCAGCAAGGGCGTGTTCACCGCCCGCCGGAACGGTTCTTGGCCGTAATCACCCAGCCGAATAACCGGCTGCTTCCACGTCTCTGGCTTGTCAGGATCGCAGCCGGTATCGCGCCACAACAGTTTGCAGCCTTGATCAGCCAGTTCCCGTGAGAAGGCCTGATCGAGCCGGATGAATCCGTCAGCGATGAATTGCTGCACCTGCACGTCGTCGAGGGCACTCATTGATGATCCCACCTGAACGGTTATCCACGTGGCGCGAAGGCGATAATCCCCATCCCGATCAAACTGACGATGACGCCCAGCACATCCCAGCGGTCCGGGCGCTGATCCTCGACGAACCATAGCCAGAAGAAGGCGGTGGTCACATACACGCCGCCGTAAGCCGCATAGGTCCGGCCGGCCGCGCCCGGATGAAAGGTCAGGAGCCACGCAAACAGCGCCAGGCTCGCCGCTGCGGGCAGGAGCAGCCACGCCGGCTTGCCCTGTTTTAGCCACAGGAATGGCAAGTAGCAACCGACGATCTCTGCGCATGCTGTCAAGAAGAACAAGCCAGTCGTCCTCAGGATGTATGTCACCGCCGTCTTCCCCTTCAGGTTCCGACTTGTATCAGTTGAAAAAACGCCACGCGCTCACCGCATCGGTATCGACACATGGGCGCGTAAAAGATTAACTTCCCGAGGTGGGACAAGATGCCATCTTGTCCCACAATCAGTGCCCATCCCAATTCGGGAAGTAATTTTTTACGTCCTCATGTTTTCGAGACCGATCTCCTCAGCCTGCGGAGCAGTAGGCCTCCCAGCCCCGCCCGAGCCCGGTCCGCATCACGGCCCTGATTGCGGCATTCATGCCCGGAGCATCCCCGCCACTGGTCAAGACAGCAATCCGCCTCATGCTTCCTCCAATCCCAATTGAGCGATGTTGGCTTTCAAGATCTCGGCCGAGTGGCGCAGCCCCCCGGCTTCTTGCTCACTCAACTCTAAACGCAGCACCCTCTCCACCCCGCCCCGGTTCACTACCGTGGGCAAGCTCAGGCAGAGGTCATCGATGCCGTAGTAATCCTCAATCAGGCTGGAGACGGAGAGCACCGTGCGCTGGTCGCGGAGGATGGCTTCGACGATGCGCATCAACCCGGCCGCGACGGCGTAGTAGGTAGCGCCCTTGCGCTCGATGATCTGGTAAGCCGCGTCACGCGTGTTCCGGAAGATTTCATCCAGGGCCGCCTGGTCGTAGCTCATCCCCTGGGCCTGGCAAAAAGCAGACAGGCGCAGGCCGGCGATGTTGGCCAGCGAATAGACCGGCACTTCGCTGTCGCCGTGCTCGCCGATGATGTAGGCGTGGACGCTGCGCGGGTCCACGCCGAAGTGCTGGCTCAGGAGGTAGCGGAAACGCGAGGTGTCGAGGATCGTGCCCGAGCCGATGACTCGCCGCGCCGGCAGGCCGGAGAATTTCCAGGAAGCATACGTCAGCACGTCCACCGGGTTGGTGGCAACGAGCAGGATGCCTTCGGGGTTGTGCCGCGAGACTTCCGGCACGATCTCACGGAAGATGTCGGCATTCCGCTTCAATAAATCCAGGCGTGTCTCGCCCGGCTTCTGGCCCGCGCCGCCCGCAATCACGGTCACGGCCGCCCCGGCGCAATCCTGATAATCGCCGGCCCAGATGCGCGTCGGGTGGGCAAATGAAACCGTGTGGTTCAGGTCCAGGGCCTCGCCCTCAGCCTTGAATCTATTTTTATCGATCAGCACGATCTCCGCCGCGAGCCCGCTAAGCAGCAGGGCATAGCCAAAAGTGGCGCCGACGTTACCGGCGCCAACGATGGCCACTCGGATGGGATGCGAATTTACGCCCATCAAAACCATACCTCTTTATAGTGGTGTTCACTGATCCGCGCCCTTTGCGGCTTGGCGCCTTGGCGAGAGGCATGACCTCTCGCCAAGGCGCCAAGCCGCAAAGGAGAAAAACCCGATTTACTGAGCCTTGTACCCGGCGGCCTGTAGCGAATCGACGATCTGCCGCAGGTGAGCCAGCCCGCGCGTCTGGAGCACGAACTCCACTTCTGCCGATTGGAGCGGCAGGTTGGAAAAGGCGCGCTGGTGGTGCACCTCGACAATGTTGCCGCCGGCCTCACCGATCGTCCTGGTGACTTCCGCCAGCGAGCCGGGTTGGTCTCGCACCCCGACGCGGAGCCGCACCAGCCGGCCCGAACGCGCCAACCCGCGCTGGATGATCGAGGAGAGGATCAAGAGATCGATATTGCCCCCCGAAAGAATCAAGCCCACCTTCCGCCCGGCGAAAATGTCATGATGCTTGAGCAACGCCGCCAACCCGGCCGCCCCCGCCCCCTCGACCACCGTCTTCTCCACCTCCAGCAGCAGGAGCACCGCCTCTTCAATCTCGCTTTCATCGACCAGCAAAATCTCGTCCACCAACTCCCGGACGATCGGCTGCGTCAGCCGACCGGGCTGCTTGACCGCGATCCCCTCGGCAATGGTCGAGGCGCCGCACTCGATTGGGAGGCCTTGCAGCGCCTGGAGCATCGAAGGGAACCGTGCCGCCTCCACCCCGATGATGCGAATCTCGGGGCGGACGCCTTTCGCCGCGATGGCCACGCCGGAGATCAGCCCCCCACCGCCTACGGGCACCACGAGCATGTCTAAATCCGGGTGAGCCGCGAGCATCTCAAGGGCGACGGTCCCCTGGCCCGCGATGATCTTCTCATCATCATAGGGGTGAACCAGGTGAAGGCCCCGCTCGCGGCCGAGCCGCTGCGCAAACGCGCTCGCGTCGTCAAAGCCCTCGCCCTCCAAGATCACCTCCGCCCCGAAGGCGCGAGTGTGCTCTACCTTGACGTTCGGCGTCGACCGCGGCATGACGATCACGGCCGGGATGTTCAGCCGCTGAGCGTGGTAAGCCACGCCCTGCGCGTGGTTGCCCGCCGACATAGCGATCACCCCTTGATCCCGCTGCGCAGCGGTCAGCGAGAGGAGCTTGAAGAGCGCCCCGCGCTCCTTGAAGGCGGCGGTGAACTGGAGGTTCTCGAATTTGAGGACGACCCCCGCCCCCGTCATCTCGCCGAGCAGACGCGAGGGAGTGCAGGGGGTTTCAATGATGCTGCCACGGATCGCCTCCGCGGCCTGCCGGATGTCTTTGAGCGTCACCGTCATCTTGGCCTCACTTCACGACCGACCATGAAACCACGCCTCATCACAAAGTCAAAAGCACTGTTTCCCATCAACCCGAGCAATGATCATGCAAGACCCGTCAAACATCAAGGCCGGTCGATGAAGGCGAGTCAGCGAGGTAGTAGAAGTGACGATGCCTGTGATTCGACAAGTCATGGCCCTTAGCTTGCTTAGGGTTTGCCAGGAAACCAGAAAAAATAAATCCCATTGCCCCCCTATGATTGGTACATTTATGAACACGCAGCACTATTGGCAGCCTGGGCTTTCAAGTCTTAATCAAACCGGGACGATCACCTGATCTAATTCTGAACGCTCTGATTATTGCCCCTGCTTGAATAAAGTACAATTTGACAGTTTAAGCCGGCACATCATCTGACCCCATCGCCGTGGGGCGTACTCACGATCATGGATGGTTTCAATCGCTTGAGTCTCTGCTCGACTATGTTTTGCCGAAGAATTGAATGGGCGCCTCACCCTCCCCTCCCGTGCTTACGAGAGTTTGCCCGGATGCCTGTGTGCGGTGGCCGACAGACGGCGCCCTCACTAGGTCGCGGCCTTATCCGTCCTTCGCTAATTAACCTTCGATCTTCAAAGCTTAAAGGAGGCAAAATCTATGTGTGACTACTCACTGCTTGGTATTCCCAATCGACTGGCGGTGGAAGGCGAACAGTTACTGGTCTACCGATTCCCTACCGGGTCATTGGGACTCACGTCCCGGTCTGAGATCTGTGCTCCCGCCACAGAACTGGCGGACCACAGCCCGGCGGGGTGGTGGTCGGCGATCAAGAGCTGGTTCAGTGTGAGCGTCGAGAAGTCAACCCCGGCCGTCTGCATCCCACCAGGCGCCCAACTGGTGTTGCACGACATCCCGCCACGGCTGCAACAGAAGCTCGAGGTCACCGCCAGCGAAGAAGTGACCTTCGTCCAGTTGAGCGACGAAGTTTACACCTACCGCGACGCGGTCCGTTTTCACAACGGCCGTGACCTCCTCCTCCAAAGGCTTGATGAAGGCCAACGAGTCGAGGTGAGATGTCTCTCTCTGGCTGAGGAGGCGCCACGCCCGTTGCACCCGGCGGAGGTAGCGTTATTGAGGCGAGCCTGAAGGGTTTTGTTCGGAGTACCGGCGGCGGGTTTTGGCTGGAGAGAAAAACCCGCCGCCGGTACTCCAAACCTTTTCAGCAAGCCAGAATTAGAGGTCTGCCTTTCGGGGCAAGTAGGGAGAGGTTTGGCGGCCCCACATAGGCAGCGATGAATCAGCGCAGTAGCCGGACGATGAGGGCCGCAAGCGTCCACCGATCCTCCCTCACCCGCCGGCTTTAGGGAAGGCTCTCAAGTTCTCAATGCGGTGGGGAGCTTAAAAGCGGCGGGTCAAAGGGGCGACCCGCCAATAATCGCTACACTTCTTTTAGCGGTTAGCAGCCTATTACAACTCAGCCGGCCTGTCAAAGAGATCAAGGCCAAAATTCCCGATGAGGCTAATTCCGAGGTCTCTGCGCCGCCGGGTCTGTGCGCGGCATGGGCTCAAAGTTGCGGGTCGTGGGCTCGACTACGCTGGGAGCAAACTCAGGCCTGGGGTTCATCTGCGCGACTGGCGGGCGCTCAACCGAGGGTGGTTTCGAGAGGGCAGGGCCTTCTGACGGCCGGGAGAATTTGATCATCTGTGAGAGCAGCCAACTGAGCAAACCCATAATGATGAGGGTCATCGCCGCGCTGAGAAGTAGGAGCCCCATCATATCTTGAGAGGTGAGGAGGCCCTGCCGCGTAAAATTTTGAGCGGTCATCAGGATGCTCACCAACCCGATGACACCGACGATGGCGATGAGCAGGAACAAAAACATAAACCTGAAGGGAATGCCGGTGGCTGCGGGCGCGGCTGGCACCAGGTTCAGACCGGTCCCGCAAGTCCGGCAGTATCTCAACTGTTCTGAAGACTCGGCGCCGCAAGACGGACAGTACATATGATCTCCTCCCACTTATCATGGCCAAACAAATGATCCCGACTGGCTGCCTCAATGAACTTTACTACGATCAGCCACGGCCGTAAGTTCGACCGCATTCTATCTTGTTTAGTGATCAGCCGCCAACGCTCCTTTGCGTGTATGGTAGGGGCAAACCTACGTGTTTGCCCGCGCCTTCTGGCCGCAGGGCTGACACGCAGGTCAGCCCCTACATTGATGTGAAAACCGCTATAGTAATAAAGAAAATTCTGCTGACCCCATGACATTTTAGGGTTGTGGGCATCAGCGTCACAAGCTTATGATGCAGAGGTGAGAGGGCGGAAAAAGAATACCCGCCTGAGAACTGGCCTCTGGCATGGGATTCAATAACGCCCTCCGTGGAGAAGCCGTATGTGCCGACCTAGCCGTCGAGTTCATCTGTTTGGCCCGGTCCTTCTGCTCGCGATCTTCTGCCAACCCGGCGCGAGCCAGTATGGGCCTATGCGCCAGTCCACCTACCCAGTCTTCAATTCACCGGGCGTGCGGGTCGATCCCGGCCGGTACTTGACCTTCCCGTTCTGGGTGAGGGCTGATCTGCGTCGGGCCTACCTGACTGGTAATCTTCAGGCACAAGGGTGGATCCGAGTCTTGATCTATAAAGATCAGCGGCTGATCTACGACTCCGGCCAGCGCCGCCGCCTGGTGCTCAACCTACAACTCCTCGAGCCGGGGAATTATGCGCTCGTCCTGAGCAACAACTTTCCCATCTCCGGCCCCAAAGTAGTTTGGGGGTTCGTCAATCTCCTCTGCGAGGAGGGCGAGGATCGGGTAGAGGCAGAACGCCAACCGGCGGTCGACCGCTACCGGGTCGCGCAAGAGGTGCTCACACGCCTTTACCATGCTCTACAAACCGTCGAGCGCGAGGAGGGAACCAAACGATTGCCCTCGCCACCGCGCTTATCTATCAGTTCGGAAGGAAGGATCAACGGTTCTGCGGCCATAGGGTCCGACTCAGTTTGGATCAACTGGGAAAGTTTCGAGGTCGCTGACACCCTTGGCGGTGGAAAGCTGGACGCACTGGCCGGGGTGCTCGGCCATGAGCTAGCGCACCTATACTTGCGTCACTCCACCGGGGGCCGCAACTCAAGCCTCTGGGACGAGCTGATGGGTTCCTCCACTCTCGGCCGCACGCAGGAGCAGGAGGCAGACCGGCTCGGAGTGCGGCTGGCCTGCCTTGCCGGATTCAACCCGGAAGGCACGAGCCTATGGATGCGGTCAGTGATCGAGCGGTATGGCGCGAGCGGCCTCCGCCCAACTCACGCGCAGGCTGATGACCGCATCGCGTCCTTTGAGCAAGAGGCCCGGACTTGTCCTGACCTCCGCGCCTCCAATCCGCCAACCACCCAGGGAGCGCCAAGCCCTGAGGTGAACCCGGCGCTGCCACGCAAAAGCATCGAGGAGATGCTCGAATCCGAAACGGAGACTGAGGCTGAGGGGCGCCCTAAGATGCAACGGAAGGGCCAAGAGGCCACGGCTAAATCAGAGGCGAATAGTGAGCCGGGAGAACGACCCAAGCTGCTCCGAAGAAATCAAGAGACGGCAACTGAATCTAAAAGTACGCGCACAGATCCAGAGGGACCTCCCAAACTGCGCCACAAGCGCCCGGAGACTATACCTGAAACAACGGCCACCTCTGACGCAGGAGACCAGTCCCAAGCGACGTCTTCCAATCCGAGTAAATCTAGTCACGGTACCGCCCCTCTCCGCATCATTTCAAAAGAGCAGCCGGAGTACACCGAGGAGGCGCGGCGGCGTGGGATCAAAGGGACGGTCATCCTCAGCGCCGTCTTTACTCTCGATGGCCAGGTGACCGACATCCGCGTGATCCGCAGCCTCCCTTACGGGCTCACTGAGCAGGCGATTGAGGCAGCCAAGCGGATCCGCTTCGAGCCGGCGATCAGAGATGGTGAACCGATGAGCATCCGCACGAAGATCGAATTTGACTTCAAGCCTTGATCCCACTTCGTTTTTTTCATTTTCCATTTTCCGTTTTACATTTGTCATTGGTCATTGTGTGGCGAGCGGCCAGCATCAATGTCAAATGACAAATCATCAATGGAAAATGGGAAATGGCATCTACCAGAATCTTGTTGCTTGGTTACTTATCTCGCAATCGCAGGGCGAACTTTTCCAAACTGAGTTGCCTGCTCGAAGGCGTAGGCCAACTGTAAGACTTCAAAATCCCGATGGTGGCGGCCGACGATCTGCAGCCCGACGGGGAGCCCCTCGGGAGTGAAACCGCACGGGACGGAGATGGCCGGCAGCCCGGTCAGGGTGATCGCGTAGCAGGTGGCCATCCAATCAATGTAGGTCCCCATCCGAACGCCGTTGATCTCCTTGACCCATTCCACCTCAACCGAGAAAGGGACAACTTGGGTGACCGGCAGAATGAGGAATTCGTAGTCGGCCAGAAACTCTCTCACCCGATGGAACAGCAATGAGCGTTTGGCCTCTGCCCGCGACACGTCGGAGCCGCTGAGCCTGAGCCCCTGCTCGATATTCCAGATCACCGTCTCTTTCATCAGATGACGATGCTGCTTGAAGTCTTCTCCCCAGTCCTGCGCGAACATCCAGGCGCGGAGGACCTGGAAAATCTCGTCGGCCTCGCTGAAATCCGGCTCACCCTCTGCTACCAGGCATCCCAATTCTACGAAAGTCTGGCGGGCCTGATCGCACACTTCATTGACAGCGGGCTGGACCGGGTATCGCCCCAGGTTCCGGCTCCAAGCAATGCGGCTCCCGCTAAAATCCCGCGGCAGCGGCCTTGAGAAAACCCAGCCCGGCTCGTCGACAGAGATCGGCACTCGCGGGTCGGGGCCGGAGATGACCGAAAGCAGAAGGGCGGCGTCTTGCACCGTCCGCGCCATCGGCCCCTCCACTGGAAGCGTGTTCCAGGCCAAAGACGCCGGCCAGGTGGGGACGCGTCCCGGCGAAGGGCGGAAACCGACGACGTTGCAAAAGCTGGCCGGATTTCTCAGCGACCCGCCAAGATCGCTGCCGCTGGCCAGCGGCACCATCCCACAGGCCAGCGCCACCGCCGCCCCGCCGCTGCTCCCGCCACAGGTCTTGGTCAGATCGTACGGGTTCAAGGTCGCGCCAAAGACCTCGTTGAAGGTCTGTGACCCAGCCCCGAATTCAGGGGTGTTAGTCTTCCCGATAATGATCGCGCCGGCAGCCTTGAGCCGCTCCACGAAGAGGGCGTCTTGGTCGGGGATGAAGTCCCGGTAGATGCGTGAGCCGAACGTGGTCCGCAGGCCGGCGGTCAAAGCCAAATCCTTGACCGCGACGGGTAGGCCGTGTAATGGCCCGAGGGCCGCTCCCTTCATCAGTCGCTCATCAGCCTCGCGGGCGGCACGGAGCGATGCTTCCTCACCGACGAAAGTGCAGATGGCATTTACTTCCGGGTTGGCCAGGTCAATCTGCGCGAGGCAAGCGGTCATCACCTCGGCCGCCGACACTTCCCGCGACCGGATCATCCGTGCCAAGTCGCGAGCGTCTTTGAAACATAACTCGGTCATCACCTGTGGCCTCTACTGTCCCGCGACCTGTCAGGTTGCGGTTGCCTCGGCAATAGCCTCTTTCGGAAGCAACCGCAACCTGACAGGTCGCGGGACACTTCTCGATAGCAGTGTCACTCTGCGTCGAGTTGCGCTCCCCTGCCTTTCATTACTATTCCGCCCCGGTCACTAGGGACGAGCGAGCCGAACCGATTATACGGTCGGAGGGATGATGACCGGAATGAATTGATTCCCGTGCCGCCGGTAAACGTTGAAATCACTGTCGGTGGTGAAGATTATACAGTCAGCGGACAATTCACTCATTCGCACCAGACAGGCATCAGCCACCGACATTGGCACGCTGGCGTAACGCCGCACCAGCTCGATGAGGGCGTTGAGTTCGGCCGATGAGTTGAAGCTGACTTGAACCAAACCTTGCTCCAATAACCACAGCAGCTTCCCTTGCGCTTTCGGGAGACCGCGCAGCAGAAACCAGGCTTCAGATAAAACGGCCTCGCAGGTCAGGAAGGGAGCTTTGAGGTGCGCCGACTGCTGTCTGGACCACTGGTGATACTGGTCTCGTTCGTGAGTCAACGCCACCAACGGCCCGGTGTCAATAATGACGGCCGTGGCTACCATCGCCCATAACCTTCCAGATGTTGGCGGTTGGTCGAGAGGTCCGTCGGGCCGGACTCATCAGAAGGAGAGTTAAGGATGTCGGCGGCGAGCGCCGCGAACGAGTCCGTGGCCGGCTGCTGCCCCTGCCGCGCGAGGTATTCTTGAAGGGCTTCGCTGATCAACTGCGCCTCGGTCGCCCCGCGGCTCTTGGCTACTTCGACCAGCTTCGCGTTCAGGGTCTCGGGAATTTCGATGGAGATGGTCTGCATCAGTTTATTCCTCCGCTCCCTCGAATTCTAGAGGGAGGGGCAGCCAAAAGCAATCAGGGCAGGTGTTTCAACTCAGTATCGGTAATCAATAGAGCTTGGCTCAACTCCGCCAGGCGTTACAGCAGGCTCAGCGTACTCCCTCCGTGCGGCGCAAATCTTCCAGTAGCCGCTATACCAATGTCGCCTGTTTTAATTTAGTCGGTGTGGTGACCTTTTCAGACCGCCCGCTGGAGACGACCGCCGACGTCCTCGGATCACCGTCCAATTGCAGGGGCAGTCACAGCTTCCGATTTCTTGACCCTGACCTGCTCCACCAGATTCGGTGGTGACGATGTGGAGCGCTAAATCTAATAGACAAAGGTCCCCCCAGTATGTATACTCCTATGCCGAAGCCGCATCGGGATACGACTTCATCAAGCAGTTTAGGTTGAGATAGAAGATTGGGGTTCATGGCCACCCCCTCGAACTCAGCAAGTTTCCTCAGTAGAGTTGGACAGTAAAAGGTAGCGCCACCCAAGGCTGTGTAAGCTTCGCGAATGTTGATCCTGCGGACCGCCCTGCTTTCCCACCGTTGAGCGCCGCCTCTGCCGTTGAGTTTTACTGTCCAGCTTAGACCATCTGTGGCAGGCTTATGCATACCAACTGATCCTCCAACTAGGCCGACGAGAGACCAGCAAGCTGCTGGCCGAATACGGGGGCCACCTCGTCTATCTCCACTACCACTATGACAAGCAGCGGAAGAAGCGCGACAAGACCGCTGAGTTGATCATCAAGGAGACCGATCGGGAAACACCGCCGATTAAACTAACAGCATGTTAGGCGCAGTTTACGCAAGTAACAGTGATCTAGTGGAATAGATATTGATTATGCCGATGTATTCTGCTGTTGGAAGAAAAGAAATGATTATACGAAGGCTTATTAGTATGGCTCTACTGGCTGGTATAACCACCACATGCTTAGCTCAAGAAAACTATAACCCTGCTGAAGTGGCAAAGAAAGCGACTGCGTCCGTTTTACTAATCAAAGGTATTAGCGAGCAGGGAGAAACAATTGGCACCGGTTTCTTGATCTCATCCGATGGAAAAATCGTTACAGCCTTACACGTAATCCTCAGTCTCAAATCTGGCGGTATCAGGCTCTCACACGGAGAGATATTTGAATCGTTCTCCGTTTTGGCATTTGACGAGCGAAGGGACTTGGCGATTATAAAAATCCCTGGCTTCGACTTGCCTAGCATCGAGTTGGGCAACTCGAATGACGTTTCACCGGGCGACCAGGTATTACTCATCGGAAACCCCAAAGGACTACAAGGAACTATTACAGCGGGAATAGTAAGTGCCATCCGCGATCTTCCAGAAGGATTCAAAGTCATTCAAACAGATGCTGCCGCCAATCCAGGTAATAGCGGAGGACCGTTGTTCAACTTACGTGGGCAAGTAATCGGTGTACTCAATTTCAAACTAAGAGGCGCCGAAAACCTGAACTTTGCCTTACCAATCAATTATGTGCGAGGAATGATGTCCAGCGCGCAGAACCCAATGAGTCTGGATGAAATGAGAGCTAAACTTAGCGGAGGCACCGACGTATTCAAATCAGGTGGTTATCCTACTAAATGGAAGTCGCTTACCACAGGAACTGTCAGAATCCTGCGGTTCGAAGGGGAATATATCTACATTGAAACACTCCTAAAAGAAGAGGAACAGAAATTGGGCTTTTTCTTCCTCGCTGAAGTTAAGAAACAGGGGGACAAATATGTCGGTACAATGCGACAGCGGGTCGTTTCATGGCAAACGAGCACGTTAACAGGTGAAAAAATTGTCACAAAGTCATGCACCCTGGAATGGCCTTACGAGCTAACCTATATAAGCCCAACCCGGATGGAAGCACGAGGACTATTACCGCCAAATGACGCAAAACTCGATTTCAAAAAATGCACTTTTAATAAGAAGCCTGAATGGCAGCGCTTCGTCTGGATTCCTGAATAAAGCTCATGTCTCTTGAAAGGTACGATTGGCCGGGCCAGAAACCGCGCCTGACTTGTTGGAGGGGAGCCACGCTACCAAAGTGCTTCGACTACTCCCAATGTATCAACGGCGGCCCGCTGGGCCCCTACGTTAGGCGGCCACTCTCTAACGGCAGGAATATCGAGGCTGGACTATGAATGACCAGAATCCTTATGTAGATAGTAATGGTAAAAAGAGAATGCTGGAATCGTTTGTCGTTTTTGCTGACATACTCGGCTATAAGAAACGTATTAGAAGTGCCTACGAGCAAGGTAGTGAAATCGGCCTTCTGAATCAGTTTTGCGAGGCAGTGGAATCTACTTACCAACTCTTACAAGATAACTACGATTACCCTGGAAAACCCTGCGCGATATGGCAGTTTAAGTCCTTCACAGATAATATTGTAATAGGCTTTCCTATTGAACATTGCGAGGATCGTTCCTCCATAAAGAGCTTGGGTGAAGCGGAATTAGGAGACGTTTTAGACATGCTATCTGTCTTCCAACTAACTATGATTCAGCACGGGTTCTTTGTTCGTGGAGGAATCTCATTGGGCAAGGTATATATGGATTCGCAGACTGTTTTTGGTAATGCTTTTATCAACGCATATGAAGTCGAGAGTCAAAAGGCGATTTATCCAAGAATAGTGCTTGATTCATCACCAAGGACAGATCCTGCAAACGAAAGCTACTTCAAGCGAAATTTTGCATCAGGTAAGGGAGGAATCGCACCAAACGAATGGCGCGACCCGTCCGCGACAGACCTCGTGGAGATTCACTCTAGCGCATATAACCCCGGATTCAGACCGCCAAACTCAAGGTGTCTATTGAAAGACACTGATAATCAAGTCTTTCTTAATTACCTGCAAGTAATTGTGTCAGAGAACCCACACGATGGGCCTGATCTTGTGTCTTATGACCTTCTTGCCAAGCACCGGGACATTGTTATAGCGAACCTATCAAAAACCGCGGATATGCCATCCATACGGTGCAAATATGAATGGGTCGCTAGATACCATAATTTCTTTTGTGATCAAAGCCAGCTTCTTTATAATACGGCTCGCTACAAAATAGACGATGCATTGTTAAAGCCAAAGCCACCCACCATAGAAGAGGCAAAAGAGAGACGGTCTCAGACAGGAGAAGATAGCTCATGACTTCGACAGTAGCTCGAAGTGAGGCCAGAGAAAGACGAGCGGCTTGGTTCCTGGCAAGCGGCGCCTAACACCTATCTGAGGTTGACGGCCCATGCTTTCAGAGAAATTTTATTACAAGCTATTTCTGACAAACCAGCTCAGGCTCAGTGAGAAGATACAATATAAGGAAAGAACTGACTCGGCGCACAGGAGGAACAACTCATGAAGTCTGGCTTTTCCCGAAGAAGGATGATGCAAGCAATCGGGGCAACGGCTCTCTTCCCTTCGATGGCCTCCGGAGCGAGGGCCGCGGAGATGCCCTCCGAAGGCCGTGACACACCCAAGCTCTGCCTGGAAATGGGCGGCGGTCGCCTGGCAGCAGGCACGCTCAGCGAGGCTGGCATGCGCCGGGTGAAGCAACTCGGGGTTGATCACGTGCTGATGGGCGGGCCTTCCATTCCCTGGCAGGAGAGCGATCTCCGCTCGACTATCGACCGCCTCAAGGCCGGTGGCCTCAGTCTGGGGAACCTGATGATTTCCGGTTTCCGGAACACCCTCTACGGACGCCCCGGCCGCGACGAGGAGATCGAGAAGGTCATCCAATCTCTCCGGGCCGCTGGGCGCGTCGGTCTGCCGGTGGTTGAATACAACTTCTACGCGCACCGCGCGATGGAGGGATACTATGAGGAGACTGGGCGGGCGGGCTCCGGATATACCTCATTCGACTACGACCGGATGAAGGATTTGCCTCCGCTTCCCGAAGAAGGCGCACACACCCTGGACGAGATGTGGCAAAACATCACCTACTTCCTGAAAGCGGTCGTCCCGGTGGCCGAAGCCTCGGGCGTTCGCCTGGCTTTGCACCCCAATGATCCGCCCGCACCCTTGAGCCGCGGGTCGCAGCAGATCATGGGGACCGTCGGAGGGTGGAAGAAACTCATCGAGATCGTGCCGAGCAAGTCGAACGGGATCACGTTTGATTGTGGCGTGACGCGGGAGATGGGCGAGGACCCGGTGGCCGTTTGCCGCTACTTCGGCAGCCGCGACCGGATCAACCACGTGCATTTCCGCAATGTGCGCGTGCAGGTGCCATACGAGCAGTACGCGGAGGTCTTCCTGGATGAGGGGCAGGTCGATATGTTCGCCGTGATGAAGGAATTGGTCCGGCAGAAGTACCCGCGACTGATCTACCCGGAGCACCCGCGGGGGATTGACTACGACCGCGAGCAGACGGGCTTCAAGGCGAACTACCCCGGTGGCGGCGGGTACGCCGGGTTTGCCTACAACGTCGGTTATGCGCGGGCCATGTTGCAGGCGGCCTTGTCGCGCTAAGAGCGTGTTTTAAAAGCCCTGGGAGCGCACGCGTCCCCGCGTGCCAGCCGTGGCGAGCGCGCCCTTTGCCAGGCCAATGGGCGAGTGGCGTGAGCGCGGCACGCGAGGACGCGTGCGCTCCCAGGTCCTGGCGGCCTTTTAAAACACGCGCTAAATCGGAACACGCAATATCGGGAGACAATCTTAGGCTATTGACCCATCTTTACGCCCGGCGGTGATCAGTTCGCCGGTGGGTGCGGATGGTTCGGCCACGCGCTCCATGCGGATGCGCGTAATGCGGCGGCGCACGACCCGCTCGACTGTGAAGCGTGTGTCATTGTAGGTGACAGTATCGTTCGGCATGAGCAGCCGGCCGGCCCGGGCGATGAGAAAGCCGGCGACGGTCGTGTAGTCGTCTGACTCCGGCAGGTTGAGATTGAATTTGCGGTTGGCTTCACGCACCGACAGGCCGCCGTCAATGATGAAGACGCCTTCGCTGCTCTGGCGCATCTTTTCGGCCAACACCTCGTCGTGCTCATCTTGAATCTCGCCGACGATCTCCTCGAGCAAGTCCTCGAGGGTCAGGATGCCTTCGACGCCGCTGTGTTCATCGACGACGATGGCCAGGTGGACCTGAGCGCGCTGCATCTGCTGGAGCACGTCGCCGAGCCGGGCGGTGTCGGGGATGAAGACCGGCTGGTGAATCACCGCTTTGAGGTCGAAGGCGTGCGGCTTGAGCAGGTACGGAAAGACATCCTTGTTGTGAAGGATGCCCACGATGTTGTCGAAATTCTCGTGGTAGACGGGCAGCCGCGAATAACCTGAGGCCTCGAATTGGCGGACCACTTCATCGAGGGTGGCGCGGTCTTCAATCGCGACGACTTCAGTGCGCGGGATCATCACTTCGCGGGCCGTCAGGTCCGAAAAGTCAAACACGTTGTGGATCAGCATCTTCTCGCCCAATCGCAAATGCCCGGACTGGTGGCTGATGTTGACAAGCTGGCGGATCTCTTCCTCGGTATAAGCCGCGTGGTGGCCGAGCCGGGCGTTGACCCCGAAGAGGCGCAGGAGGGCGATGCCGGAACGGTTGATGACGACGATGAAAGGCTTGAAAGTCTGGTAGAAAAGCTCCATCGGCCGCGCCACGGCGAGGGCCAGCCTCTCGGCATACTCGAGCGCCAGCGCTTTGGGCGCGAACTCACCGAGCACGATATGAAAGTAAGTGATGATGGAGAAGGCGACCACCGCCGCCGCGCTATGCGCCGCCGTGATGGCGGCCCCGTGCGGCAGATAGCGGAGCAATACCGGTTCGATGAGGTGCTCCAGTGTTGATTCCCCGATCCACCCCAGAGCCAGGCTGGCGAGCGTGATGCCGAACTGCGTGGCCGAGATGACGGCGTCGAGGCGATTGAGCGATCTCAGCACGGCCTTGGCCCCACGCGTCCCGGCCGCCGCCAGCGTCTCGATGCGAGCGCGGCGCACGCTGACGAGGGAGAATTCCGCGCCGACGAAAAACCCGTTCGCCAGGATCAGCAGCAGCACGACCAGGATTTTGACGGCTGGCCACATCATAAACAGTTTGCGATTATACCATACCGCTGGCCAGGCCCCCGAAGCCGGCCCGCTAATCGTCAGCTCGCTCCATCGCCTGAGAATAGCACGCAGAACACTACTTGCCACTGTCACCCGGCTTTGGGCTGGTTGAAGGCCCGCCTTGCGTTCCGGGTCCGGCTACGGTAATTATGGTCGAGACAGATCGTTGAGAACTTAGCAGTCATTGAGAGCGTTATCTAGAAGAGGTCCGACGCTGTATTGAAGCGCCGGCCCGATTGATATGAAATTAATCCGCTTCGATTATTACCAGCGGGACGATCAGGTCCTTGGGGGTCCGACTTATGCAGCAAACCTGTGAGCATTGTGGGTACGAATCACCGGCGGAGGCGCGCTTCTGCCGTAACTGCGGGGCCAGACTCGCGGTCGAGAATGAAGCCACTAGCGCCGCCACGCGCAGCTACCCGCCCAGCCAACCGACTCCGCCACCAACTGAGCAGCGCCATGCACCGTCGGTGGTGGGGTCTTACGAGCCAGCCGACACAGCACGATTGTATCGTCCCCCGGAGGCGCCGCGCTACACTGTTCCGCCCCCGAGCAGGTCGAGCACCGGTTTTTGGATTTTGCTCGCGCTCTTCGGCGTCCTCATCATCAGTGGGATCGTCAGCGCATTAGTCCTCCCCGGCCTCGTCGAACAGCGCTCTCGCGCTCGTGCTGCCCGAGAGGGTGATTTCCCTCCACGGCTCCCGGGTAGTATGCCTCCGGCGCTACCGGCACCTCCTGCCGCTCCCAATATACCGGCTCCGCCGATCCCGCCGCCAGCCCCGCCGCCGCCACCCGGCGTTGGAGCCCCGACGGCACTGGAGCAGTTCAAATACCCTAACGCCACGATCAACAAAACCGTCAAGGTCATGGGCAATGAGATTCTGATGATGCGCACCTCCGACGAGCTTGAAGAGGTGAAGAAGTTCTACCAGAACCTGCTCGGTAAGGCGGCCCTCACGGCAGAAGAAGATGAAGCGGTGGTGTTTACCTCTCCGGGCAGCGGACAGAAAACGGTGGTGACCATCAAGCCCGACAAAGCCCACTCCGATCAGATCCAGATCGTCGTGGTTCGCACCTCATTTCCCTTGCCCGACATCAGGTGAAAGACGTGGCTGAAGCCTTGAGCGCCCCGAAGATAAGCGCAAAGAAATGGGCTATGGTGTGAATGCCATAGCCCATGACTGTGATCTTGCGATGCAGATTTAGAACTCGCCCATCCCGCCGCCCGGAGGCATGGCCGGCGCCTTCCTCTCCTCTGGAATTTCAGAGACCAGGGCCTCGGTCGTGAGCATCAGCGAGGCGATTGAAGCGGCGTTCTGCAACGCGGTGCGCGCCACTTTCGCCGGATCAATCACCCCCGCCTTGACCAGGTCCTCGAACTCCTCGGTCTCCGCGTTGAAGCCGAAGTTCTCGTTCTTCTCGGTCTTGATCCGCTCGACGATCACCGCGCCCTCGCGGCCGGCGTTCTGCGCGATCTGACGGAGCGGCTCTTCGAGGGCCCGCTTGACGATGTTGACGCCGATCTGCTCGTCCTCGTCCTCGAGCTTGAAGTTGTCGAGCGCGCGGGCCGCCCGGACGAGCGTGACGCCGCCGCCGGGGACGATGCCCTCTTCGACGGCCGCTTTCGTAGCATGCATGGCGTCCTCAACACGTGCCTTCTTCTCCTTCAGCTCAGTTTCAGTCGCGGCGCCGACTTTGATCACGGCGACGCCGCCGACCAGCTTGGCTAACCGCTCCTGCAACTTCTCGCGGTCGTAATCCGAGGTCGTCTCTTCTATCTGGCGCCGGATCGTGGCCACTCGGCCTTGGATGTCGTTCTGCTTGCCGCTGCCCTCGACGATCGTCGTGTTGTCCTTATCGACGGTGATCTTCTTGGCGCGACCGAGGTCTTCGAGCTTGACGTTCTCAAGCTTGATCCCGAGGTCCTCGCTGATCAGCTTGCCGCCGGTGAGGATCGCGATGTCCTCAAGCATGGCCTTGCGGCGGTCGCCGAAGCCGGGAGCCTTGACAGCGCAAACCTGGAGTGTGCCGCGCAGCTTGTTGACGACGAGGGTGGCCAGCGCTTCGCCCTCCACGTCCTCAGCCACGATCAACAGCGGCTTGCCCATCTTCGCCACCTGCTCCAGGAGCGGAAGCAGGTCCTTCATCGAACTGATCTTCTTCTCATTGAGCAGAATCAGCGCGTTTTCGAGGACGCACTCCATGCGCTCCGGGTCGGTTACGAAGTAAGGCGAGAGGTAGCCGCGGTCGAACTGCATGCCTTCGACCACTTCGAGCGAGGTCTCAAGCGATTTCGACTCCTCGACCGTGATGACGCCGTCCTTGCCGACCTTCTTCATCGCCTCAGCAATGATGTTGCCGATGGTCTGATCACCATTGGCCGAAACCGCACCAACTTGGGCAATGGCATCACCCTTTACATCCTTAGCCATACTCCCGATCTTCTCGATTGCCTTCTCGACGGCCTTCTCGATGCCGCGCTTGAGAGCCATCGGGTTGGCGCCCGCGGCGACAGTCTTGACGCCCTCGCGGAAGATCGCCTGCGCGAGCACAGTCGCGGTGGTGGTGCCGTCGCCAGCGACATCGGAGGTCTTCGAGGCGACCTCGCGCACCATCTGCGCGCCCATATTCTCCAGCGGCTCCTTCAACTCGATCTCCTTGGCCACGGTCACGCCATCCTTGGTGATCGTCGGTGAGCCGAATTTTTTATCAATTACCACGTTGCGCCCCTTCGGGCCGAGCGTGATCTTGACTGCATCGGCGAGCTGATTGACGCCGCGCAGAATCGCCTGGCGTGAGTCCTCGCCGTGAATAACTTGCTTAGCCATAATCTATCTATCTCCTTCGGGAAGTCATCCTGAATTGGCGGCCGGAAATGAAGTCACTTCGCTTGCCGCGCAGTGGTTTTTGGTTTACTTAACGCCTTTGGCCTTGGATGCGCTTTCGATGACGCCGAGCACATCGTCTTCGCGCAGGATCAGATACTCCTCGCCGTCGAGTTTGATCTCTGTCCCAGAGTATTTACCAAACAGGACGCGATCACCGGCCTTAACATCCAGTGCGATCTTGGTCCCATTCTCCAAAACCTTACCATTACCCACGGCGATCACCTCACCCTCTTGAGGTTTCTCCTTCGCCGTATCGGGGATGTAAAGCCCGCCACGCATTTGCTCTTGCTCTTCAATCCGACGCACGATGATGCGGTCGTGAAGCGGCCGAATTCTACTTGCCATGTGAAAGAACTCCTTTCGTTGCTGTTGGTTAATTAGAGATTAAAGGATCATCCTAAACGCAGAGCGGTCTCTTGAGCTGGTCAATGCTCGAAGCGACCTGATCGAATCTAATCAAAAAGGATTGCTATTAGCACTCTCCGGTTAGGAGTGCTAATTATAGAAACAGGGTTAGGCGATGTCAATCAGAAAAAAATGAGGGAGTAGAAATTCAAGAGTTGCGCTTGTGGCGGGGAGCGATCTGGCGGCGCACCTGGCCGTTTAAGCTAGTGCTATTCTGGTACTGCTCAAGGCGTTTGCTGAGCGTATTGCGGTGGATCCCGAGGGCCGCAGCCGCTTTTGAGAGGTTGTGGTTGTGACGGCTGACGATATTTAAGATGAACCGCCTTTCAAACTCCTGGACGGCCTCCTCGAAGAGGATCCCGTGACTAATCATTTGGTCGATCAATTCTTCAAGCTCGGCTCTCATGATTCAACTCACAAAGCGTGATGACAACAGCTACCTAGAAGGCTACAATGACGACGGCCTCCGGGGGAAAAGAATATCTTGTAGGCAGAGACATTGGGCGAGAGGCCCATTCGCTTTTATTTGCCACCTTCATCAAGCTCCTGGCCTGTCAGGAGCCGGTAAGCTTCAAGATACTTGGCACTCGTGGCCTGGATGACTTCCGGCGGCAGATCCGGCGCCGGCGGCCGTTTATCCCAAGGAAGCCTGTCCAGGTAATCGCGCACGAATTGCTTATCAAAGGATGGCTGTGATCGGCCTGGCTCATAGCTTTGGTGTGGCCAGAACCGTGAGGAGTCAGGCGTCAACACCTCATCGATGAGCATCAAGCGCCCATCCTTAATCCCAAACTCAAACTTCGTGTCGCAGATAATGATCCCACGCGCCTCAGCATACTCAGCCGCCTCGCGATACAACTGGAGACTGATCCGCTCAAGTTTTCGCGCTTGCTCCTCACCGATGGTCTGCGCCACCTCGGCCATCGGGAGATTGATGTCGTGCCCTTCTTCGGCCTTGGTTGCAGGCGTAAAGATCGGCTCAGGCAATTTCGCCGCTTCCACCAGTCCCGCAGGCAGGCGGTGCCCACAGATCTGTCCCGTCTGCTGATAATCCTTCCAACCCGAGCCGGCTAAATAGCCCCGCACGACGCACTCAAAGGGAACGACTTCCGTGCGGTGGACGAGCATTGAGCGGCCGGCCAGGGCAGTGCGCGATTCTCTTGATAGTTGTCCGCGAAGCTCAGCCGGGAATGCCGAAACCTGGCTGGCGATCAAGTGATGCGGAACGATTGATGAGAGACGGTCGAACCAGAAGCGGGAGAGCTGAGTGAGCACTTGCCCCTTACGTGGAATCGCGTTGGGTAGCACGCAATCGAAAGCCGAGATGCGGTCGGTCGCCACGATCAGCAACCGGTCATCGCCGACCTGATAGATGTCGCGGACCTTGCCCCGGCGGACCAGGGACAATTCCGGGATGGCAGTGACTGAAGTGGCAGCGTTTGGTGACGACACAGTAGACCCGCCTTCGCTCATGAGGATAGCGCGGCAATCAAGCGCCAGCGGTGCCTATCATCCTGGCTCAGACTCTTCATCAATGATTGATTGTCTCTGTAGATCTGGACCTCTACTTGAGGCGCTCCGCATTATTAGCATCAGGCCAGGCTTTGTCAAGGCACGGGCTCCTGATCAACTTGACTTGCGACGAAAAGATATTGCTTGCTCAGACTTAGCCTATTCATCTATTATTACGACATCAGACGCCCTGGCTGACCAACCCTTAGGTTTAGATTTGAATGCTGGACAAACCCCAAATCTAAAGGATATTCCGGTGCCCGAGATGCGCTCCGCTCAGACCAACATTGCTTAGAGGTGATATGCCGAAGACAAAGACGAAAGAAGTTGAACCAGCGACCCCGGCGGTGACGAACGGGAAGCTACTGATTGTGGAAGATGATCAAGGCATCCAGCGGATGATCAGCGACTACTTCCGGCACGTCGGCTACGAGGTGATCACGGCAAACGACGGTGAGAGCGGCATCCGCGCGGCTTTGGACGAGCGGCCCGATGCGCTCATTCTCGATATTATGTTGCCGAAGACCGATGGCTTCAGCGTCTGCCGCCACATCCGTGAGCGCAACCCGTCACTCCCGATCCTGATCCTGACGGCGAAGGACGATGTCGTGGACAAAGTGCTGGGTCTGGAGATGGGGGCTGACGACTATATCACGAAGCCCTTCAGCTTGCGCGAACTGGAGGCGCGGCTGAAGAGCGTGCTGAGGCGGATGCGCGCGAAGGCCAATGAAAACGAAGAGGGCGATCAAGCGCCGATCGTCCGCGGCCACCTGCGCATCGATCCGACACGTCGCGAAATCACCATTGGCGGACGAATAGTCGATTTGACGCCTAAGGAATTCGAACTGCTGGCCCTCTTCGCCTCACATCCCGGCCGGGTCTATTCACGCAAGTTTCTACTGGAGAATATCTGGGACTACACCTACAGCGGCTACGACCGGACGATCGACTCGCACATCAACCGCCTCCGGTCAAAGATCGAAGAAGACCCGGAGCATCCGAAAATGGTCTTAACCGTGTGGGGAGTCGGCTACAAATTCGCCGATGAGAATGAGTCGTAAAGCAGTGATGCGTGACGAGAGATGAATAACGCGCCAGGCTTTTTCTACCCATCACGCATCACGTCACTTAATTTGGTGGGTCTCCTTCAACCTTTCCCTTCTTCCCTTTCTTACCTTTCTCTTCAGGCTTCGGCGGCTGTGGCTCAGGGGTCGGCTTGACGAGCTTCGGCCGGCTCTCAGGCTTCGGCTGCTCAGCCGGCGGCTCGGCTATAGGCGGCGGCGCAGGTTTCTCGGGCGCGGGCGCCGGATTCTTATTCGTGGCATCACTCAAGGGGTCCAGGTTGGGCACCTCATCGGTACCCGGCAAAATGTCGCCTGACCGCGCCGCCTCACGCGCCCGCTCAGCCGCGTGCTCCTTCACGCGGGCCACCTGGACCTCCTTGAGCTCATCCGGTAATTCAGGAATCGGCCCGAACTTCTCCTTCGGCTTCTCCTTCAGATACTTCTCCATGAAATCGATCCAGAAGGGGAGCGCGGCGGTGGCTCCCGACTCGCCCTTGCCAAGAGACCGCTTCTCATCAAAACCGATCCAGGTCCCACAGGCGATCGAAGGGGTGTAGCCGATGAACCAGGCGTCAGTGAAGTCATTCACCGTGCCGGTCTTTCCGGCCAACTCGCGGCCGAGAGATTTTGCACGGACGGCGGTGCCGAACTCGACCGTCCCGCGCATCAAGTCAACCATCTGTGCGGCGACGTATTCGGAAAGAACTTTGAAGGATTTCGGCTTCGCCCCATCGAGCACGCGCCCGTCACGGTCCACCACGCGGCGAATCCGGATCGGCTCGACACGCACCCCGCCGTTGGGGAAGGTCGAATAAGCCGAGACCATCGCCAGCAGCGGCTCTTCGGTCGCGCCCAGCGCCGACGGCAGGAAGGGCGCCATCGGATTGGGCAGGCCCATCCGCCGCACGAGTTGCGCCGCGTTGCTCACGCCCACTTCATCGAGCACCCTGACGGCCGGGATGTTGCGCGAGAGGGCCAGCGCCTTGCGCAGCGGCAGGGCGCCCATATACTTGTTATCATAGTTATGCGGTTCCCAGTTGCCACGGCGGAACGGCGCATCGTCCACAATATCGTCCGGCCTCAAGCCTTGCTCGATCGCGGTGGTATAAACGAATGGCTTGAAGGCCGAGCCAGTCTGGCGATTGGCTTGAGTGGCATGATTGAATTTGGCCGTCGCGAAATCGTAACCGCCGACCATCGCCTTAATCTCGCCCGTCTTCGGTTCGAGGAGCAGCAAGGCGCCTTGCACCTCCGGCTCCTGGTCGAGCTTGACCGTCAGCGCCTTCCTCCCCTCGTCAACGCCCTCGACGAGGAACTCGGCCAGGTCTCCGCGCTTGAAGAGCTTCGACGGGGGGCGACCCGTCCACTGCGTCTCCTTCGGCGTGACCACCGCAGCATACTGACCGAACGAGACCATGGTGCCGCTGTCTTTGACATCCTTGACCAACCCGAGCAGCACATCGCCGGCCTTGGGCGTACTCACCGTCCAAGAGGGGTGGCGATAGGAGTCGAGTTGGGCGCCATCACTTTCGATGACGTTATAGAGTCCCCCGCGCCAGCCGTGGCGGTGATCGTACATCCGCACTCCCTTGCGCACCGCTTCGGTCGCCCACTGCTGCGCCTGCGCGTCGAGCGTGGTATAAACGCTCAGGCCGGCGCGATAGACATCCATCGCATCCTGAGAGTGCTTCTCGACGAGGGTGCGTTGAAGCTCCTGCCGGACCTCCTCGACGAAGTAAGCGTAAGGAGACTTGTCATTCTTCACTCGCGCGTCATCGACGTTGAGTTCGAGCGGGCGCTTTTTCGCGGCCTCCGCTTCAGCCGGCGTGATGTAGCCGGCGTCGGCCATAGCTTGCAGCACGACGTTGCGGCGGTCACGGGCCGCTTTCGGGTGCAAGACGGGCGAATACTGCTGCGGGGCCTTGGGCAGCGCGGCGAGCGTGGCGAACTCTTCGAGCTTCAGGTCCTTGACCGGCTTACTGAAATAGTAGTTCGCCGCCGCCTCGACGCCGTAAGCGCCGCCGCCCAAAAAAATCTGGTTGCAGTAGAGCGTCATGATCTGCTCTTTGGTATAGTAGCGCTCGATCTGCAACGCATACATGGCTTCGCGGAGTTTGCGGACGTAGCTCCGCTCGCGCTTGAGGAAGAGGTTCAGCGCCAGTTGCTGGGTGAGCGTCGAGGCGCCCTGCGGGCGGCGGTTGTGCAGGAGGTTCCCGATGGCCGCGCCGACCAGGCGCACCGGGTCGATGCCGACATGCTCGTCGAAGCGCGTGTCTTCGATGGCGAGGATCGCCTTCTTCATCAGGTCGGGGATTTCCTCGTAGGCGAGCGGGATGCGGCGCTCCAGCGAGAGTTCGCCGATCACGGTCTTGCCGTCGTCGGCGTAGACCATGGTGACCTCGCTCGGCCGGTAGTCAGCCAGGCTTTCGACCTCGGCGGCGAAACTGGTGAAGCTCGCCTGATAAGCGAGGACCAACCCGGTCAGCCCCCCGGCGATGAGCGCCAGGATGATAAGCGCGAGGAAGGTCGCGCGGCGAAAGAACTCTTCGAGCTGAGCGGCGAGGTCTGATAATTTACCGGCCATGCCTCTGTCTCGGCGGAACCGCGGATTGTCGTCGGGAGTTAAGAAGTAATTCTCGGACATAACACCCCAATTATAGCAGCCGAAGGCGAGGAGTAAAGACAAAGCGAAAGCTGCCGGCTCCACCTTTAAACAGCCGGCTTCAATCACCCGCGAGGAGATCAACTATGTCGCACGCTCTCTTCAAGCCAGAGTCTCGGCCCGATCATCTTTTCGGCCGCGCCTGGCTGATAGCATTCTGTCTGATCTCGTGCTGCCCGTTGATCGCGCAGCAGGCTTTTGCGCAGCGCGCATCATCAAGCAAGGCTCAGAAGTTGCGGCCGGCGACGTCGAAAACCATCGAGTCCGAAATCCGAGCCGTGCTCGACGCCCAAGTCGCGGCCTGGAATGCCGGGCGGCTCGAAGCGTTTATGGAAGGCTACTGGCGCTCACCTGAATTGACCTTCTTCTCAGGCGGGCGGAAGCTCGCCGGGTGGGAGGCGACACTCGCGCGATACCGGCAGACCTATCAAGCCGAGGGGCGCGAGATGGGGAAGCTGGCCTTCAGCCACCTCGACATTCTCCCGCTCAGTCCGGCCTCGGCGGTGGTGCGCGGCCGATGGGAGCTGACGCTCTCGGACGGCAAGCGGCCGGGCGGCCTCTACACGCTCATCTTCCGTCGCTTCAAGGAGGGCTGGAAGATCGTCCACGACCACACGTCGTCGGATCAGTAGCAGCTAAGGCCGCCCTTCGCCATCGAGCACGTCGGCGAAATCCGCGAGGTCGGGCAAAGCGCCGTCCAGCTGGTCCCAGTAGTAATCGGTGATCTCCCGGCTATATTTCTCCGGCACCCCGGCCCGCGTCGCCGTAATCTGCAAGCCGAGGTGCATCAGCTCCCGCCCGTGGGGCAGGTGGGAGAGAATATTGGCCACCGCCAGGTGCCGCGCATGGTTGAGGCGCGGGAGGCGGCCGGCGAAAAAGAGCGTGAGAATCCGTTCGTAGCGGTTTTCGATCTCATTCATCTGGCACCTCATAAAAAGATAGCCGCCGGGAAACGAATATTTCCCGGCGGCTGACTGCGGATCGATTAGGAGATCCGCGTGACCTAACCTATGCTAAAAGAAAACCGCTTGAGAGCGACGACACTCCCAAGCGGATGATTGGATTTTAGGAGCAGCGCTGAACGGATGTCAACCACAAATTTCGGCCTATTCTTCGAGCCAGTACCGCGAGCGGTAGCGCATAAGCGCCAAGTTAAGAGATAAGTAAGTCATGATCTTCATGTTAAGCAGCTTGCTTGAGTTCCATCTCGCCCTCTGCCACCGGGCGTTGCAACCAACAGACGATTTCTGTGGGCAGCGTTTGCAA